>Ga0066605_10000143_pt1 | contig 43752 bp, 35 predicted proteins | sample SaaInlLV_DNA_10m_FD_60385 | JGI IMG/M metagenome (GOLD analysis project Ga0066605, IMG submission 60385) | Marine microbial communities from expanding oxygen minimum zones in the Saanich Inlet - SI075_LV_DNA_10m | ecosystem: Environmental > Aquatic > Marine > Unclassified | place: British... | reverse complement strand
TTAAATGTAGGGCTCAAAGACACGATATTTTGCAAAAAAAAACGACTCAAAGTTAATTGAGACGTTTTTTCTATCTAAATATATAGTGGGGTATTTAAAAACAATAACTATTTTCTTCTTTTACTTTTTCAGCAATTTCAATCCTTAAATCTACAATATCAGGATAGTTCGTGTATTTTGTAAATCGTTTAAGTCCCATTAGCATCATCCGTTGTTCGTCGCCTTCTGCAAAAGAAATAATACTTTCCTTACCTTTTTCTTCTACAATATCAACAGCGTGGTATAAATATAATTTTGCCATCGCAATTTGTGCAGATTGCTCTTTTTCACTTGTGCGTTTTACATTTTTCTCAGTTCTTAAAATCGCTGATTCTGCCATATAAATTTCAATTAATATATCTGCAGCTGCTATTAGCAGTTGTTGATGCTCCTCGAGTTGAGGACCATACTTTTGAACAGCACCACCAGCAACCATTAGGAATGTCTTTTTCAACTTCTTAATCATTTCTTTTTCTTCTGAAAACAACTCAGAATAATCAGGAGTTTCAAAAGAAGGGATACCCATAAGTTCTTCTTGAACTTTTGAGGCAGGCCCTAGTAAATCGACATGTCCTTTCATGGCTTTTTTAACTAACATTCCAACACAAAGCATTCTGTTAATCTCATTGGTTCCTTCGTAGATTCTGGCAATTCGAGCATCTCTCCAAGCAGACTCCATTGGCGTTTCTTCAGAGAATCCCATACCACCAAAAATTTGGATCCCCTCATCTGCACAATTTTGAACATCTTCTGAAACGGCCACTTTCAATATAGAACATTCAATAGCATATTCTTCGACGCCTTTTAGTTCTGCTTCTTGATGGGTATTTCCTGCAGCTTCACGCAATGCAATACGATCCTCGATGTCTTTTGCAGCCCTGTAGGTTGCAGATTCCCCAGCATAAGCACTAGCTGCCATCTCTGCTAATTTTACTTTAATGGCTCCAAAGTCCGCAATAGCGGTTTTAAATTGCTTACGCTCCTTAGCATAATTAACAGCGATATTTAAAATTCGACGTTGAGAATCTAAACAAGCTGCTGCGAGTTTTATACGCCCAACATTAAGAGAGTTCATAGCGATTTTAAACCCTTCACCTCGTCCCGCTAACATATTTTCAACTGGCACAACAGTATCATTAAAAAACACCTGACGTGTAGAAGAGGCACGAATTCCTAATTTGTGTTCTTCTTCTCCTAAAGTTATGCCGTTTGGAATCTCGTCATTATATTCTACAATAAAACCTGTAATATTTTTATCAGTTTCAATGCGTGCAAAAACGATCATCACACTACAGAAACCTGCATTTGAGATCCACATTTTTTGACCATTGATTTTGTAGGATTTTCCATCTGCAGATAACTCAGCCGTTGTTTTTCCAGAATTGGCATCCGATCCTGCACCAGGTTCTGTAAGACAATAAGCTCCAAACCATTCGCCAGAAGCCAATTTTGGAACATATTTTTGTTTCTGTTCTTCTGTTCCATACAACGTAATTGGCATTGTTCCAATTCCTGTATGTGCACCAAAAGCTGTACTGAAAGATCCGGTTCCACTAGAAATATAATCACAAGTAAGTACGGTTGAAACAAATCCCATTCCCATTCCGCCATAGGCTTCAGGAACAGCAACGCTCAAAAATCCAAGGTCTCCAGCCTTGCGCATACATTCTTCTGTCAACGCAAAATCTTTAGCTTCAAATCGAGTTTTATGTGGTATAATTTCACGGTCATTAAACTCCATAACCGCTTCTTTCATCATTGTTTGTTCTTCTGAAAAATCCTCAGGCGTAAATACGTCTTCACAGTTGGTTTCTTTAACTAGGAATTGTCCTCCTCTTAAAAGTTGTTTGTCGTTTGTTTCCATTCCTTTTTGTATTAAGTGTTAAGTATTAAGATGCCTAGCTAGAGAAATTTCGTCTTTGTACTTAATAATTTATTTGTTATTTTATTTATTTTCTCCTGTATTTAGAAGTGTACATAAAACGAAATTGCAACGTCTTAGTACTTAATTCTAATTCTACTTATTTTAAGAACTCAAAAATTCCACAAGCGCCTTGACCCGTTCCAACACACATGGTTACTGCCCCGTATTTTCCTTTCATATTTTGCTTCCGCATTTCATCAAATAACTGTACCGATAGTTTTGTTCCTGTACAGCCTAGGGGGTGTCCTAATGCAATGGCGCCTCCATTTGGGTTAATGATATCAGGGTTGAGGTTTAATTCACGGATAACTGCTAGGGATTGCGATGCAAAAGCCTCATTTAATTCAATTAAGGACAATTCTTCTTGCTTTAATCCGGCTTGTTTTAGGGCTTTTGGTATAGCTTTTACAGGGCCGATTCCCATAATTCGGGGTTCAACACCTGCAGCAGCATAACTCACTAATCTTGCAATAGGTTCAAGCTTTAATTCTTTGACCATAGCTTCACTCATGACCATAACAAACGCAGCACCATCACTCATTTGCGATGAATTCCCTGCGGTGACACTTCCTCCGGCAGCAAATACGGCTCTTAGCTTTGCCAATGCTTCCTTACTTGTTCCAGCTCTGGGACCTTCGTCTTTAGTGACTGTATAAGATCGAGTTGCTTTTTTGCCATTCCCATCGATATAATTTTCTTCAACTTCAATAGGAACAATTTGATCTTGAAAACGATTTTCTGCTAGTGCTTTTAACGCTTTCATATGAGAATTATACGCAAATTCATCTTGATCTTCGCGCGAAACTTTAAACTGATTAGCAACCGCTTCCGCTGTGTTTCCCATACCCCAATAATAATCTTCATGACCTGCTTTTATGGTATTGTAATTAAGTTCTGGTTTATAGCCCGTCATTGGAACGCTACTCATGCTTTCTGCGCCACCAGCAATAATACAATCCGCCATACCAGCTTGAATTTTAGCTGTAGCCATTCCGATAGTTTCAATTCCTGACGAACAAAAACGGTTGACAGTAACTCCGGGTACGTCCACAATATCTAAGCCCATAAGTGAGATGAGACGTGCCATATTTAATCCTTGAGAACCTTCGGGCATAGCATTACCAACAATAACATCGTCAATGCGTTTGGGGTCCAAATCTGGCAGTTCTTTCATCATGTGTTTGATGGTTTCTGCAGCTAATTCATCTGTTCGTTTAAAACGGAATACACCTTTTGGTGCTTTGCCAACAGCTGTTCTGTATGCTTTTACAATGTATGCGGTTTTCATAGTTATGATTTTTATTTTGAAATGAGAGTAGAGAAAATAGAGTAGAGAAAAACACTTTCAAATCTGTCTCTAAGTATTGTTGTTTTGGATCTCTTTTCTATCCTCTTTATTCAATTTTTTAATTTCTTAGTGGTTTTCCTGTTTTTAACATATGCTGTATGCGTTCTAAAGTTTTACGTTCAGTACATAAACTTAAAAAAGCTTCTCTTTCTATATCTAGTAAGTACTGTTCCGAAACTAAAGTCGGTTCAGATAAGTCACCGCCAGCCATGACATAGGCCAATTTATTGGCAATTTTCATATCATGTGCAGAGATGTAGTTACTATCTTTCATGGAATCCGTACCTACTAAAAACATCCCTAAAGCTTGTTTTCCTAATACTTTTACATCTGTTCTTTTTATTGGTTGCGTGTAGCCAGAATCCGCCATTATTTTTGCATGTTGTTTCGCTACTGCTATTTGTCGGTCTTTATTCACGACAACCACATCTTTTCCTTTCTGCAAGAGGTTGAGATCAAAAGCTTCATAAGCAGATGTAGATACTTTTGCCATTCCAATGGTTAAGAAATGCTCTTGTAATACATTTAATTGTACGTCGCCTTTTTGAAAACTATCTTGTGCTCTTAATGCCATTTCTTTTGAGCCACCACCGCCAGGAATCACACCCACGCCAAATTCCACAAGTCCCATGTAGGTTTCTGCTGCAGCAACAACTTTATCTGCATGAAGCGATAATTCGCAACCGCCCCCAAGCGCCATCCCGTGAGGTGCAGAAATTGTTGGTATTGAAGAATAACGCATGCGCATCATAGAATCTTGAAAGTATTTGATGGCCATATTAAGCTCATCATATTCTTGCTCAGCAGCCATCATAAAAATCATCCCAATATTGGCACCTACAGAAAAGTTCGCTCCTTGGTTACCCACAACCAGTCCTGCAAAATCTTTCTCGGCTAAATCAATAGCTTTATTTAATCCCGCTAAAACATCGCCTCCAATCGTATTCATTTTGGATTGGAATTCTAAATTAAGAATACCATCACCGATATCTTCAATAACAACACCAGAGTTTTTAAATACCTCATTTGTTTTTCTAATGTTATCTAGAATAATGAAACTATCTTGACCTGGAATTTTTGTTTGTGCTTTTGTTGGAATAGCATAGGCATAAGTGGCGCCGTCTTTAACGGTATAAAATGAATCTGAACCTGAAGCCAACATATCATTAACCCAAGCGGCAGGTTCAAGACCTTCTGCTTTCATCAATTCAATTCCGTTTTCAACGCCAATAGCATCCCATATTTGAAACGGTCCATGTTCCCAACCAAAGCCTGCTTTCATGGCGTCATCAATCTTATAAAGCTCATTCGAAATTTCAGGAATTCGGTTAGAGACATAAGCAAATAGGGCGGTGAAACTTTTACGGTAAAATTCACCAGCTTTATCTTTTCCACTGACTAAAACTTTAAATCGGTCTACAACTTTGTCAATTGTTTTTGTGAGTTCTAAAGTGGCAAATTTTGCACGCTTTGCAGATCGGTAGTCTAGGGTGTTTAAATCTAAACTTAAAATTTCTTTTTTACCATCTTTAGAAACGTGTTTTTTATAAAATCCTTGTCCGGTTTTACTGCCTAACCAATTATTTTCCATCATCGTATTGATGAAATCGGGCAGTTCAAATAACTCTAAACGCTCATCTTTAGGACAGTTTTCTCGAATGCCATTTGCAACATGCACCAAGGTGTCTAGCCCCACAACATCCACCGTTCTAAAGGTTGCCGATTTTGGACGGCCAATGACTGGTCCAGATAATTTATCGACCTCTTCAATCGTAAGGTCTAAATCTTTAACCGCGTGAAATAAACTTTGGATGCTAAAAATTCCCACTCTATTTCCAATAAACGCTGGTGTGTCTTTTGCAATTACCGATGTTTTTCCCAAAAATTGTTCCCCATATCCATTTAAGAATTCGAGAACCTCAGGAGCTGTTTGTGGTCCTGGAATAATTTCAAATAATTTCAGGTAACGCGCAGGGTTAAAAAAGTGTGTGCCACAAAAGTGTTTTTGAAACTCTTCGCTGCGACCTTCATTCATGAATTTTATAGGAATTCCGGAGGTATTAGAGGTAATGAGTGTTCCTGGAGTGCGGTATTTTTCTAAATTTTCAAACACCATTTTTTTGATGTCTAAGCGCTCCACAACGACTTCCATAATCCAATCCACATCAGCTACTTTTGCAATATCGTCTTCCAGATTTCCGGTTGTAATGCGACTCGCAAACTTTTGATGATAAATAGGAGAGGGCTTAGACTTCAAAGAGGTTTTGAGGGCGTCATTAACCAATCGGTTTCTCAAGACCTTGTCTTCTAGGGTTAAGCCTTTTGCTTTTTCATTGCCGTTGAGTTCTCTTGGCACAATGTCCAAAAGCAATACATCGACTCCAATATTGGCAAAATGACAAGCAATTCCGCTGCCCATGATTCCAGATCCAATAATGGCAATTTTTTTAATTCTTCGTGTTTTCATCTCAATGTATATAGGGGGGTTAGAATATTTTTTTATTAGATATAAGGTTCATGATACAATCGGAAACTTCATAAAAATGGTTAAGTTTTTCTTCAGAAATTTCAGTTTTTATGACACTATTAAATTTTAAAACATTTTGTTTGACTTCTTCTCTATTCTTCAAGCCCTGTTCTGTAAGGTGAATAAGCACACCACGACCATCATTGGGGTTGGGCAAACGCTCTATTAAATTCAAATTTTCCAAGGTTTTTAAAATTCTTGATAAGCTGGTCGCTTCCATACCCATTTTTGGTCCCAATGCTGTTGAAGGCGTTCCGTTTTGAGGATCAACACTCAAAAGTGTAAATCCTGTTGCCATGGTGATGCCATGTTCTGAAGCCTCTTCATTATACATTTTTTGAACCGCTAACCATGTGGTTCTCAAAACATAATCTATAGTCTTATCTTTCATGTCTCATTTAATATCTTCCCAAATATATGAAAATTTATTATGCACGCATAGTAAAAAGCAAAAAAGTTATGCATGCATAGTATTAGTCATTTAAACGATGCTGGGTTCATCAAAAATAGAATTGTTTGGGGTGTTTGAGATATGCTAAGTTTTGGTGTTGGAGATTTTCTCAAGTAGGCGAGGACAGGTAATTACTTATAGCCATTGTTGTGGTGTCGTTTTTAATATTCCCCAAGCTGGCGCAAGCGTCACGCTTGTGCAGTTAACCGACTGTCACGAGCAAAAGGTACTCGCGCTAGCTGGGGTTTCGTGGTTAATTGCGAATGCTGCTTTGAGGAATCAAGGTGTTACATTAGAGTAAGATCACTAAAATCAACATTAAAACTGCAAATAGAAATCCAACTTTGAATTTGTTTTTGTTGGATATAATTTTTAATTCTTTCTCATTAAAATTTAGTTCAATCCTTTTTTTAAATATCGCTGAATATGATAACTCAAAAGCAGATCCAATTAATACAGACACGCATAGCATGCCAATTCCACAAACTATCAAATAAATAAAGTCTATTTCTTTTGTGTCAAGGTATCCTATTGTGATGCCAATAATTGCTATTAGAGTTAGGTAGAGTTTAGCTAGTTTTTCGTGTTTTTCCATCAGATTATTTTCTTACTATTGCTAATTAGTTAAAATATCCGCAGTGCTGCAGAAGTCTTAAACATTAAAATCATAAACATATTGAAACCGTAAATGACTTTTATTCAAAAGTTTTACAATACGTTTTTCTACAGTAAAATAATATCTTAGCCTTGGTTAAAAGCTTGTGAAGATTTAGACTTGGGGTCAAAATCCATTGCAAAATTAGAAAGAAAATCACTACTATCCAAATACAGTAGAAATTTAAATTGTTTAATTTTAAGCCAACGGCTCCAAAAAAAATGATGTTTAGACGTCTGTATATATTTTAGTTGCCAATTCTTTATAGAGGTCAAAAATGACACTACGTTTCATTTTCATAGTAGGCGTAAGGTGTCCGCCTTCAATACTCCATACGTCTGGAGTAAGCTCAAACCGTTTGATCTGTTCCCATTTACCAAAGCCTTGGTTAGATTTGTCCACTTCTTTCTGAATACGGCTAATGATAAGTTCTGAAGCACAAATGGCTTCTGGCGTTTTGTCAATATCTAATTTTTTGCGTTCGATCCACTCGTTGATAAACTCAAAATCCAATTGAATCAAAGCTGCTGGCATTTTTTGGTTTTCACCAATTACCATCACTTGCTCAATAAAATTAGATTCTTTGAGATCGTTTTCAATAAGGGTTGGAATAATATATTTCCCTCCCGAGGTTTTAAACATTTCTTTTTTACGGCCAGTGATTTTAAGAAATCCATCGGCATCAATTTCACCTTTATCCCCAGTGTGGAAATACTCGCCACTCATTACTTCTGCGGTTTTCTCAGGATCTTTAAAATAGCCTACCATCACGTTAGGGCCTTTAATTAAAATTTCGCCATCTTCAGCAATTTTCACTTCTACATTAGAAATGGGTTTTCCTACCGTTCCAATTTTAAAATAATGATTGGCATGCATTCCCACTGAAACTACCGGAGACGTCTCTGTAAGGCCGTAACCTTCCATAATCATCATTCCAGATGCACAGAAAATACGAGATAAACGGGGGTGAAGGGCTGCACTTCCAGAAACCATGGTATGAAGTTCACCTCCAAACGCTGCTTTCCATTTACTAAAAATTAATTTACGCGCAATTTTTAGTTTAAATTCATACCAGAACCCATTAGCTTTGTACGGTTCGTATTGTTCGCCTAATTTTATCGCCCAGAAAAATAAGGCTCTTTTGAGGCCTGTCAACTCGCTGCCTTTAGCATTTATTTTATTAAATACTTTTTCTAACAAGCGTGGGACCACACTCATCAGGTTTGGTTTAATTTCTTGTGCATTTTCACCAATTTTATCGATGCCTTCGGCAAAATAAATTCCTACGCCTGCATGTTGATAAATATAAATCAATACCCGTTCAAAAATATGACAAAGCGGCAAAAAACTGAGGACTCTAGTTGTGCCCTCCATTAGTGGGAGTCGTGGCATACTTGCCAAAATATTTTCGACCACATTAGAATGAGACAGCATCACGCCTTTGGGCTTTCCTGTGGTACCAGAAGTATAAATAATAGTAGCCAAATCTGAAGGAACCACTTCTGATTTACGTGTTTCTACATCAGCTTGTGTGCTAATATCAGCACCGAGTTCAAGAAGTGTGGAGTAATGCTCACAGCCTTCAATGGCATCAAAACTAAACACGTTTTTAAGCTTGGTGTTGTCTTTTACTTTTAAAACTTTATCGTAAACTTCTTGATCCGATACAAAACAGTATACGGCTTCACTGTGGTTTAAAACATATTCATAATCGTCAGAGGAAATCGTGGGATAAATGGGGATATTTTGTGCCCCAACTTGAAGTACGCCAACATCTACAATACACCATTCGGTACGATTAGTCGTAGAAATGACGGCAATTTTATCGTCTTTTTGAACCCCCATTTTAAGCAAGGCTCTACTGAGTGCGTTAGCTTTATCAATGTATTCTTTTGATGAGGTTTTGATCCATTCGCCCTCTTTTTTTGAGACCAAAGCGGCGTCTAAATTATGCGTCTCTAATTGATAATATGCAAAGTCAAAAAGTCGAGTAATTGGTTTCATCGAATTATAATAAGTTTGTGAAGATGCAAAATACTAATTTTTAAAAGAGTATCAAATTAGAATCTTCAAAATAAGTTCAAATTAATTCAATGCCTCTAACCACAGTCTTGCATTTACAAAAGCCTCTAACCATGGCGAAACTTCATCTGTTCTATTCTCAGGGTAATTTGCCCAGTTCCATTGGAATGTAGACCGCTCAATATGTGGCATTGTTACCAGATGACGTCCTGAACGATCACATAACATTGCGGTGTTATAATCCGACCCATTTGGATTGTGAGGATAAGCATCATAAGCATATTTACCCACAATGTTATATTTGGATTCTTCATAAGGCAGGCTAAACTTTCCTTCGCCATGCGATATCCAAACGCCCAAAGTACTACCTTCAAGAGTGGATAGCATTACCGAATTGTTTTTTTGAATAGTAACCGATGTAAAGGCACTTTCGTGTTTTTGAGAAGCGTTGTATGTTAATTTACCATGCTGTTTATGGTCGGGGTTAATGAGGTCTAATTCCATCCAAAGTTGACATCCATTACAGATCCCAACAGATAATGTATCTGGACGGTCAAAGAAATGTTTAAGCGCTTTTTTGGCTTTCTCATTGTATTTAAATGCGCCAGCCCATCCTTTTGCAGAACCCAAAACATCACTATTACTAAACCCACCAACGGCACCAATAAACTGAATGTCTTCCAGAGTTTCACGCCCCGAAATTAAATCCGTCATGTGAACATCCTTCACATCAAATCCTGCCAAATACATTGCGTTTGCCATTTCACGTTCAGAATTACTTCCTTTCTCTCGAATTATAGCTGCTTTTGGTCTATTATCTAAGGATAATTGGGGTAGTTTTCCAGTGAATTGTTCTGGGAATGTATACTTAAGGGGTTGGTTTTTATAATTGTCAAATCGCTTTTTTGCCAATCCGTTTGCAGTTTGTTTTTGATCGAGTAAAAAAGAGGTTTCATACCACACATCTCTCAAGTCACTGACGTCTAAGGACCATGTATCTGCTGCATTTGTAATGTTTAAAGTGGCTGTGTTTGTAACCGTCCCAATGGTGTGAAATTCAATACCGGCTTTAGATAGTTCGCCTTCAATTGATGCATCTGTAGCTTGAAATACAATTCCTGAATTTTCTGAAAACAACAGTTTGATACTGTCTGCTTCTTCAAGTGCATTAAAATTCAAATCGGCACCAATGTTAGTGTCCGAGAAACACAGCTCTAGCAACGAAGTAATTAATCCACCAGAAGCGACATCATGACCGGCTACAATTTTATTGTGTTGAATCAATTCCTGAAGCGTATTAAATACTGTCTTCACATATGAAGCACTTTGTACATCAGGAGCATTTTTTCCAATGGTGTTTAAAATTTGTCCAAAGGCACTACCTCCTAATTTAAAATCATCTTGAGATATGTTGATGTAATAAATAGGGCCTGCATTGGGTTTAAAAACGGGTTCAACAACCTTTGAGATCGCATTGCAATTTCCTGCGGCTGTTATGATCACAGTTCCTGGAGAAACCACATCGCCCTCAGGATATTTTTGTTTCATTGAAAGCGAGTCTTTTCCTGTTGGCACATTGATTCCAAGGGCAATTGCAAATTCAGAAATCGCTTCAACAGCACTGTATAAACGGGCATCTTCACCTTCGTTTTTACACGGCCACATCCAGTTTGCCGATAAGGACACACTCTGTAAACCTTCTTTTAAAGGCGCCCAGATAATATTGGTAAGTGCTTCTGTAATAGCAGCTCGACTTCCCGCTTTGGGATCGATAAGAGCCGCAACAGGCGCATGTCCAATTGAAGTGGCAATCCCTTCCTCACTAGAATAGTCCAAGGCCATCACCCCCATATTGTTTAAGGGAAGTTGTAATGGGCCAACACACTGTTGTTTGGCTACTTTTCCACCAACACAACGGTCCACTTTATTTGTCAACCAATCCTTACAAGCAACGGATTCAAGTTTTAAAACAGCTTCTAGATACGTTTGAAATAATGTGCTATCGTAAGATGCAGATTTGTAGTTTCTAACAACAGTTCGATCTTCTAAAATGGTTTTTGGCGAACTTCCAAACATATCTTCTAAGTTGAAATCCATAGGTTTTGCACCTGTAGATTTTGACTCAAATACAAACCGATGATCGCCAGTAACATCGCCAACAGTATACATTGGAGAACGTTCTCTATCGGCAATTTTCTGTAAGGTTTCAATGTGTTTTTCAGGGATCACAAGTCCCATACGTTCTTGAGATTCGTTTCCAATTAATTCTTTATTGGATAGGGTAGGGTCGCCCACTGGAAGTTGGTCTAAATCGATATGACCCCCAGTATCTTCCACTAATTCTGACAAGCAGTTAAGATGTCCACCAGCACCATGATCGTGTATAGATACGATGAAATTTTCTTCACTTTCAATCATACCACGCACGGCATTTGCAGCACGTTTTTGCATTTCGGGGTTGGAACGTTGAACGGCATTTAGTTCAATTCCGCTAGATAATGCGCCGGTGTCTGCTGATGACACAGCGGCACCACCCATTCCAATGCGGTAGTTTTCTCCTCCTAAAATAACGATTTTATCATTTTTTTCAGGGGTGTCTTTTAACGCCTGATCGGCTTTTCCATAGCCAATTCCGCCGGCTTGCATAATGACTTTGTCAAAGCCTAAGCGCTGAGCATCCTCTTGATGTTCAAAAGTAAGTACTGAACCACAAATAAGTGGTTGTCCAAATTTGTTTCCAAAATCTGATGCGCCATTAGAAGCCTTAATCAAAATATCCATTGGCGTTTGGTATAGCCAATTCCGTTCTTTAAATCCAGCTTCCCAAGGGCGATTTTCATTTAATCGCGAGTAAGAAGTCATGTAAACCGCAGTACCAGCCAAGGGTAGTGATCCTTTTCCGCCAGCGAGTCGGTCCCTAATTTCTCCGCCCGATCCTGTTGCAGCCCCATTAAAGGGTTCAACAGTGGTTGGAAAATTATGAGTTTCGGCTTTAATAGAAATTACCGATTCAAAATCTTCAGTGGTGTAAAAATCAGGTTTATCAGCACTTTTAGGTGCAAATTGTTCCACAACTGGCCCTTTGATAAACGCCACATTATCTTTGTAGGCCGATACGATGCTATTTGGGTGTTGTTTGGACGTCTCTTTTATAAGTTTAAATAAAGATGTTGACTTTTCTTCGCCGTCTATGATAAAGGTGCCATTAAAAATTTTATGCCGACAATGTTCTGAATTGACTTGTGAAAACCCAAAAACTTCAGAATCGGTGAGGGGACGACCAATTTTTTTACGGACCTGATTTAGATAGGCAACTTCCTCCTCATTTAATGATAAACCTTCCTGTTGGTTATAAGCGGAAATATCAGTGATGTTTAAAATAGGCTCCGGGGTGATAGCAATATCAAAACTGTGTTGATGCAAGCCTTCAAATTTTTCAGAAATCATAGGATCAAAATCTGAGAAATTACTTTTAACCGCATTAAATTCTTCGATTCGAATAATGCCTTCAATACCCATGTTTTGAGTAATCTCGACCGCATTTGTACTCCAAGGGGTTAGCATTGCCGCGCGTGGGCCTACATAGGTTGAGTTGAGCGTTGTGCGTTCTATTTTGGGTTGGTCTCCAAAAAGCCATTGTAATTTGGCGATGGTTTCGGAAGTTAAATCGCTTGCGGTTTGAACTGCAAATACCTTTGAGTCAGGGATTCCAAAGAAATGAATCATTCGTTTTATTTTGGATATTATTCGATCCTACAAATTTATGATTTTTCAGAGAATTTTTGATCGATTTTAACGTCTAATTTATGGAGTTATTCACCAGTTTTAAACATCTTTGATTTGGAATTCTAATGTCCAATGTATTACGATTTATTGTCGAATTAATTTTTTCACCTGTACGCCAAAATTAGTTGTCATTTTGATGATATATAGCCCTTTGTTTAAATTAGAAATGTCTAACGACTTTGAATCAGATCTTATTAATTTATTTAAAATTAATTTGCCAGTGACGGCATAAACTTTAATATTTAAAGGGTGGTTAGTAGTAAAATAAATCGTGTTTGTTTGTGCTGGATTTGGATAAAGCGTAAAATTAGTTTGGCTGTTTTTAGTTACATTTGATGTTAGCGTATGCGTTCCTAGATCGACTATATTGTTAGCCTCATATTCGTCCCATTCCCCTGACAAATTAAAAGTAGTGGTTGGTCCTTTTACAAATGCTTTCCTTCGATATGTTTTGTCTTTAAAATTGAATTCTCCTCCTAATTCTCCAAAATAATCTATGAGTACTCCATTTTTAAATAATCCAACGGGATCATTTCCGTTAAAAGATATTGCTTCTGTATCAGAAATTTGATTCGAACGGTCTAGTGTTTCTTGGTAAGCTTGAGAATTTACGACCACATGTACATAGCCAGTTTCTAAAGTCCCTGTTAATGTTAAGGCTTCTTTAAACACTCCTGTGCCGTTTTGATCTCTCGCAATAGAGTAGTTGCTAAGGTTGATAGAACTTCCAGTAAAATTAGATATCTCTAACGCTTTATTATAGCTATAGCCTTCGACGTATTCTGAGATAAACAGGTCATTACTTGAGCTGTTACCTTCCAGAGTTGTTTCGCAACTTTCGTTACTACTAGGTGCTATATTCTGACTTGCATCTTTTGAAAAAACTGTGAAACAGTATTCAGTATTTGGTGCTAAACCTGTTACTGTAAAACTAGTATTTGATGTACTTGAAGTTTTAACACCATTTTTGTAAACATCGTAGGTAGTGACAGCAATATTATCGGTTCCTGCGGTCCAGTTCAAATCGATAGAATTTCCTTTTGGGTTTGATGCTATAAGATTTGTTGCAGCCGTAGGAGCTTCATTATCTGTTACAGGGTTCCATATCAAAGACGCATATTCTGGATGGTCTACAAAAGGGTTTGCATTGTTTTGAAACGCATAAGCAGCCACATTTCGATCGCGTTCGCGTTGGTCTACAGGGTCAACATTATTGTGCCAATCTAATAAAACGTCAATGGCCCATGGGAAAAAGGCGTTCTCATTTTCATTTGAACCATCAAACATTGCAAAACTTGAGTAGCTTTTTACGGTATCTTCATAGCGTACTACAAAGTAGAGCAGTGCTCTTGCGATATCGCCCTTAAATTCATCAATGGGTTCAAATACAGTTCCTGAATAGCCAGACATAGCACTTGTTCCTCTTTTAGAGCCATTTTGAGAGGTCCAATTTGCAGAAGCTACATTTCCAAATGGATACGAGCCTCTAAAGTTATTCACACGCCCATCGGATGGAATGACATGATGAATGTCACTTTGCATAGGAAAAGCGCTATTAAAAGAAGATTGTGGAACAAGGTGTTCTCTGTTATAGCAATCCCCTTCTGAACTTTGATTTCCACATTTTTTACTCCCATGATTATAATTATAAGGATCTGTTCCGGAAGGGTTTTCAGAATACATATCTAAAATAGTTCCATCGCTTTCGTAGTTTTTTCCTGAGCTAACAGTTTTGTCAGAGTGGGTGTCAATATATCCATTGGAGCCGTTTATGCCATTGCCGTCGTACAATTGTCCATACGATCGAGCTTGATGTCCATTGGAGACAATTGTTTTTAATTTTGTCTTTAAAGCAAACCCCGTTAATCCTTCTGCGGAATCATAATAAGTGGTTGGAATTTGGCTGTAGCAAAGACCTGAAATAAGTACAACAAGAATGTATATATGCTTCATAATATCTTAAAAGTAAAAATTAATTGGTTATTTTTTTTCTAGTAACGCCATGTAAAATCCGTCAAATCCAGTTTCATGTGCAAGAATTTTTCTGTCTTTAATAAACGAAAAATCAGCTCCTGCTTCAGACTTCAAAAAGGTTTTAATTTGAGTTTCATTTTCAGAGGGTAACACAGAACAGGTCGCATAAACCATTTTGCCATTAGGTTTGACCATTTTTGAATACTGTTGTAATACCTCTTGCTGAGTTTTACGAATACGGTCTATAAACTCAGGTTCTAGTTTCCATTTTGAATCAGGATTCCGTCGCAATACCCCTAATCCAGAACAAGGTGCATCAATCAATAAACGATCTGCTTTTTCATGTAATTTTTTGATCGCTTTAGTAGAGTCAATCACTTTCATTTCAATATTATGAGCACCATCTCGACGGGCTCTAATTTTGAGTTTTTTCAATTTACTTTCGTAAATATCCATAGCTATAACAGACCCTTTATTTTCCATTAATGCAGAAAGATGTAAGGTTTTTCCACCGGCTCCTGCACAACAATCTACGACTTTCATACCAGGTTTAACGTCTAAAAAATCCGCCACAAGTTGTGATGAAGCATCTTGAACCTCGAACCATCCATCTTTAAATGCTTCTGTAGTAAATACATTGGCGCGTTCTTTTAGCTGTAAAGCGTAAGGATAGCCTTCGATTTCTAAGGTTTCAATGTTTTCAGACTCTAATTTTAGTTTTAAATCTGCTTTTGTTGTTTTTAAGGTGTTTACTCTTAAAATAACATTAGCTTGTTTGTTTTGCATGGCCAATTCCTTGGTCCATTTAGCTTCACCTAATTCTTTGACCCCCAATTCATCAATCCAATCGGGGACAGATTCACGGAACTTTCGGTCTTTTGAAAGTTCATCAAAACGTCCTTTTATTTTGCGGGATGGTGTGCCTTCAAAATATTTCCAGTCTGGCAATTTAATGCCTTTTAAAGTAGCCCATACGGCAAATAATCGCCAAGCATCGTCTCGGCTAAATGGTTCTTTGACTTGAGCAATCTCGGCGTATAATCGTTTCCATCGTACAATATCATAAGTGGTTTCTGCAACAAAACCACGGTCACGACTTCCCCATCGTTTGTCTCGTTTTAATAATTTTTCAATGACTTTATCGGCATATTCGCCCTCATTGAAAATGAGTAAAAGTCCGTCAATGACTGCAAAACATAAGTTTCTGTGTAAACGCATAAGTAAATTAGTTATGGCTGCAAAGTTACGTTTAAAAATACTAATTATAACAGATAATACGTATATTGAAATTTCATCACACTTTAAAAATACCGCTCATGAAATTTTTGATATTTTTATATATGAGTTTACTTCTTTTTCTAGGTTGTAAACACCCTCATAAACAAGTTTCAGATTTCTTTGATGCAGTCCGTATAGAAACAATCATAGAAGATTCTCTTCTAAATATTAGAGCTATTGAACTCAATACAAATACACTTGTAGCGGTGTCTTCTATTGGAGATCGCTATTCCATTGATTTACGAACAACTACAATTTTAAAGGATAGAGTTTCAAAAGACACCCTCAATTTCCGAGCATCGGCACTCGTAGCAGATGTTAACTTTTCACTAAGTATTGGTAGCCCAGCGTATTTATTTAAAGATAAAAAACTGGTATATAAAGAAACCCATCCCGCTGTTTTTTATGATGCGCTTCATTTCTGGAATTCAAAAGAAGGTATTGCTATAGGCGACCCAACAGAAAGTTGCATGAGTATTATAATAACTAGAGACGGAGGGGATACTTGGCAAAAAACACCTTGTGTATCCTTGCCATCGGCATTTGACGGCGAAGCGGCTTTTGCAGCTAGTGATACTAACATCGCCATCGTGGACGATCATACATGGGTAGCAACTGGTGGGCTTTCCAGTCGAATTTTATATTCTTCAGACAAAGGAATTTCTTGGACTACTTTTGAAACCCCCAGCATTCAAGGTCTTGAAACGACTGGCATATTCTCTATTGATTTTTATGATGCATTACATGGTTTTGCTATAGGTGGCGATTATACATCGCCAGAGAACAAACATTCCAATAAAATGCGTACCAACGATGGTGGTAAAACCTGGCAAGTAGTGGCTCAAGATCAAAACCCAGGGTATCGAAGTTGTGTTCAATATGTTCCCAATAGCAAAGGAAAGGGACTAGTGGCCATTGGTTTTGAAGGTATTGACTATAGTAATGATGCGGGAACCACTTGGAAGCACCTAAGTGACCAAGGGTTTTATACGCTTCGATTTCTAAATGATAGTGTAGCCTATGCTGCTGGTAAAGGGCGATTGTCTAAACTAAGCTTTAGAAAATAGGTTCCAAATAGATACGGTTAGGGATTGTCAGTCTTATTGAAAAGACTGCATGTTCACAAGGTTGTTGTATACGCCTTTTTTGTCCAAAAGTTCTTGATGTTTGCCTTGTTCTACTATTTGACCTTTTTGCATCACAATGATTTCATCAGCATTTTGAATGGTTGATAGGCGATGCGCAATTACAATAGAGGTTCTGTTTTTCATCATATTTTCTAGAGCTACTTGTACCAAGCGTTCGCTTTCTGTATCAAGAGCAGAAGTCGCTTCATCTAAAATCATAATCGGTGGATTTTTTAGTACAGCTCTGGCAATACTTAAACGCTGTTTTTGACCTCCAGATAATTTATTTCCAGAATCTCCAATATTGGTATCCATGCCCTCGGGTAGGTCTTTTACAAATTCCCATGCATTTGCAATTTTTAAAGCATTTAAAACCTCGTCATCAGTTGCATCCTCTTTTCCTAGGCGCACATTGTTTTTAATGGTGTCATTAAATAAAATAGAATCCTGAGTAACCAAGCCCATTAAATTTCGAAGTGAATACTTTGAAAGAGATCGAATGTCATCGCCATCAATTTCTATACTGCCCTCATTAACATCGTAAAATCGAGTGACTAAATTAGCTATGGTTGATTTACCGCTACCTGATTGCCCTACTAGTGCTACTGATTTTCCCTTAGGAATAGCGATCGAAAAGTTCTTTAAGACATTTTCGTCTTCGTACTTAAAGCTAATATTTTTTATTTTAATAGCTGTTTCAAAATTAGTTTTTTCCAACGCATTTGGAGCATCTTTTAAAGGAGATTCTGTATTAAGTATTTCCATGACGCGCTCAGCTGCTGCATTGCCACGTTTGATGCCATAACTAGCTTTACTAATTGCTTTAGCGGGAGTAAGAATATTATACGCTAACCCCATATAAACTAAGAATAAACTGGCATCTAATGTTTGTTCATTTAATACCATATTACCACCGAACCACAATAGTATGGCGATTACAGAGATACCTAAAAACTCACTTGTTGGACCTGCTAAATTTTGTTTATTTAATAGCTTATTTGAATAATGATAGAAGCGTTCTGTTGAAGCTTGAAATTTAGTATTAAAAATATTTTCGCCATTAAACCCTTTGATCACCTTTAAGCCTGAAAGTGTTTCATCAACAATAGATAAAAAATAGCCTTGTTCTTTTTGAACTTTATTTGAGTTTCGTTTTAATGATTTTCCGATGAGTGAAATTAGAAACCCTGATATTGGAATGAAGATCAATACAAAAATTGAAAGCTTTGGACTGATTAAAAACATAGATACTATCGCAAAAATAATTGAAAGAGGCTCTCTTACGATCAATTCTAGAATAGATAAAAATGAATGTTGAATTTCTAATACATCTGCAGATATTCGAGACATTGTATCTCCTTTTCGTTTTTCGGAATAAAATGCCAAAGGAAGACTAGTTGTTTTGTGATACAATTCATTCCTCATGTCTTTTAAAACACCATTTCTTAAAAACGTAATAAAAAACATTGCTAGGTAACTAAAAATGTTTTTCAACAAAAAAGAAGTAATCACAAAACCCACCATGAAAATTAGAACATCATCACTGCCTTCTGATTTCTTTAAGGTAATAAAATAGTTGAGATAGTTTTCACCATAAGACGTTAAGTTACCAAAGCCTTCCCATTCAGGTTTGATTAATAAGGGCTTTGAATCTCCAAATAGTACTTTTAGCATCGGAAACAAAGAGATCATAGACAATGTTCCAAAAAAAGCATAAAAAATATTACAAATTATATTTAGTAGCGCATAAAACTTATAAGGAATCGCATAGCGAAGAATGGGTTTTAAATAGTTCATCAGATCAATTTCATATCTTTTATTATGGCCTCAATTTTTGCATCTAGCGCCGTTTCAGTTGTTATAAATTCAGTTGAATTTGCAAGATTGGTATTGACACTAATATAAAACTTTATTTTTGGTTCTGTACCACTTGGACGTAATGCTACTTTGCTACCGTCTGCTGTAGTATAGATTAACACGTCTGCTTTTGGTATAGAAATGGTCTCTGTAGCGTTAGAGATTAAGTTTTTACTCACAGAGAGTTTGAAGTCTTCAACAGTAACCACTTTAGAGCCATTGATTGATGTTAGGGGGTTATGTCGCGCAGATTCCATGATATTTTTGATTTCTTGACTGCCTTCAATTCCCTTTTTGGTAATAGAGATTAAGCGTTCTTTATAAAACCCGTGTTCTACATAGGTGTTGATTAATTCACTAAAAAACGAACTATCGTTGGCTTTGGTGTAGGCTGCAATTTCACATGCCAATAGGGTAGAAGTTACGGCGTCTTTATCCCGCACAAAATCGCCGACCATAAAGCCAAAACTCTCTTCGCCACCGCCAATAAAATCTAATTCAGGAAAATCCTTAATCATTTTGGCTATCCACTTAAATCCTGTGAGTCCAATTTTACATTTCACGTTGTATGCTTCAACAAGCTTGACAATCATTGGAGTCGAAACTATTGTAGAGCCAACAAATTGCTTGCCATTAATAGTGCCGCTATTTTTCCACAAGTCCAACAAAAACTTGGTCATCATAATCATGGTTTGGTTGCCATTAAGCATCACCATGTTGTTATCAAAATCCCGTACGGCAATTCCTAAACGGTCACAATCAGGATCGGTTCCAATTACGATATCGGCATTGACTTGCTCCGCCAGTTCTAGCGCCATTTTCAAAGCTTCGGGTTCTTCTGGATTTGGAGACTTCACGGTTGGAAAATCACCATCAGGAACTGATTGTTCTTCTACAAGGTGCACATTGGTGTAGCCTGCACGCTTCAAGGTTTCAGGCACAGCAGTGATAGAAGTTCCATGCAGTGCTGTAAAAACTACTGATAAATTTTCTCTAGAGGCAGAGCTATTGACTTCTAAACTTCCGTTTTTAACGGCTGCATTTATAAAAACATCATCAACATCTTTTCCGATTAAATGAATCAATTCTTCTTTTGCAGAAAAATTAATATCGGTGTACTCTAAGGAGTTTATAAGGTTTATAATTTCACCATCAAATGGAGGAACTAGTTGTCCGCCATCTTCCCAATACACTTTATATCCATTGTATTCTGGAGGGTTATGAGAAGCTGTTAAAACAATCCCACATTGACACCCTAAATGTTTGAGCGCAAACGATAATTCTGGCGTGGCACGAAGGTCTTCAAATAAAAACACTTCGATTCCATTAGCAGAAAATACATCGGCAACAATTTTAGCAAATGATTTACTGTTATGCCTACAGTCAAAAGCAATCACCACTTTAATGGGTTGATTGGCATACGTTTGATGCAGGTAATTACTGAGACCTTGAGTGTTTTTTCCAAGGGTATATTTGTTGATACGGTTGGTGCCAACGCCCATAACGCCACGCATACCACCAGTTCCAAATTCTAGGTTTTTATAGAAACTATCGTTCAGTTCCTCGAGGTTGGTTTTTTGAAGTTCCGTTATTGTTTTCTTTGTATCATCATCAAAAAAAGGAGACAGCCAAGTGGCTAAATTTTCTTGAATATGTAAATCTGTTGTAGACATTTAAAAAATATTTTGTGCAAATGTAAATATTTACAAATAGTTTAAGATTAATTCATGGTCTTTTTAAGGATATTTTAAGCATCTGTAGTTTCAGTTACAAGATAGCGCTCTTTGTTTTGCCTGGATTGCAGAACAATCTCGCCCAAAAATCCAGCTACAAAAAACTGTGTTCCAATGACCATGGTTGTTAAAGCGATGAAAAACTCAGGCCTGTTAGCAATCAAACGTCCTGAAGGATTTAGAAATAATTTATCAATTCCTAGGTAGGTGGCAAACCCTAAGCCAATCACAAACATAATAACCCCTAAAAGTCCAAAGAAGTGCATGGGACGTCTTCCAAATTTAGAGATAAACCATATTGTGATAAGATCAAGAAATCCATTTATAAATCGTTCCATACCAAATTTTGTTTTGCCGTATTTTCTGGCTTGATGAATAACTATTTTTTCCACGATATTTGAAAACCCTGCATTGACCGCCAATACGGGGATGTAGCGGTGCATTTCACCATAAACTTCAATCGCTTTTACAACTTCGCTGCGATAAGCTTTTAAGCCACAATTAAAATCGTGAAGGGAAAGTCCTGATATTTTCCGTGCCGCCCAATTAAATAATTTTGAGGGGAGGTTTTTAGCAAAAAATGAATCGTACCGTTTCTTTTTCCAACCAGAAACAATATCATAGCCTTGTTTGGTAATCATTCGGTAAAGTTCTGGAATTTCATCTGGACTGTCTTGTAAATCTGCATCCATGGTGATCACAACATCGCCTTTGGTTCTTGTAAAACCTGCGTGTAACGCTTGAGATTTGCCAAAATTTTTAGAGAATTTCAACCCAGAAACTGCTGAATTTTTTGCGCGAAGTTTTTGTATAACCTTCCAAGAATCGTCGGTGCTACCATCGTCTATAAAAAGAATTTCATACGAATATTGATTGGACTGCATCACAGATGCAATCCAATCGTGGAGTTCTTCTAAGGAATCGTGTTCGTTAAGTAGCGGTATAACTACTGATATATCCATTCTATTTACTTTTGAAAGTCAAAAGTAAAGAATTTAAGCCTCTTTATTGTTAGTTTTCTTAACGATTAATGCAACAATAAGTCCAATGACTGCATAAAATGCCAATCTGAAAACAAATGCTTGGCTTTGCATACCTAATGAAAAATTATCTTTTTTAGCCGCTTCATCTAAGGCCGCTTGCATGGCTTCTTGAGGCATACCAAAACGTTCCATGGTTTGTTTGGTAAGCAATAATATTTGTTCATTCAAATACGTAGCCGCTTCAGGATCAATGAACGTGAAAATTGCAATCCCTACGATTGTAGCAATAAGCGTCCCAATAGCTATGGTAATAAAATAAGACGTAAATGCTTGTTTAAAGCTAATAAATCCTCCTAAGGAAGTTCTAGATTTTATAGCAGTCAAAACGCCATAAACAACGACCACTAGAAATAAAATAATTCCAAGCCACCATTCAGTGAATAAGTCGAGGTTAACAGCATAAATTAATACAGAAATTAAAGCTAAGATTCCACCTAAGTAAAGGCCGTTGTTTACTGCAATTGATTTCGGTGTTGGTTCCATTTTTTTGTTGATTTAAATTAAGTTATACATATAAGACTCAGGATTCAAATATATGTTACAATTTTTATTATAAAAATAAAATTAATAAACTATTGTAGTTTTATAAAAAATATATAAATTTGCAACTCGAAAAAATCGAATTTAATAGTTTACGTGATGAAAAAAGATATACACCCAGATAATTACAGAGTAGTAGCATTTAAAGACATGTCAAATGATGATGTATTTTTAACAAAATCTACAGCTGACACTAATGAAACTTTAGAAGTTGATGGTGTAGAATATCCATTAATTAAAATGGAAATCTCAAGAACGTCTCACCCTTATTACACTGGTAAATCTAAATTAGTAGATACAGCTGGACGTATTGATAAGTTCAAAACTAAATACGCAAAATTCAAGAAATAATAGTATTTCTTACAATTATACTTTAAAAGCCTTTCAACAATTGAAAGGCTTTTCTTATTTTTACACAAAGCTTTCATATGAATTATATACTTTTTGATGGGCCAAATAGAGCCGCTTTATTGCCATTTACCTACACGCGTCCCGTAGCGGATATTCGTATTGGTATTATGACAATTAGAGAAAAATGGGAGCTATATTTGGGCGTCACCACTACTACGGTAACAGAAGACTACCTTTCTGATAAATATCCGATGGTTGAAATGGAGCAGAATATAATGATCAATGCTTCATATATCCCAAACGAAGCTTTAGTAAATCAAATTAAAAATTTAAAGGAAAATCAAGCTATTTTTGATGGCGATACAATGGTCGCATTTTATAGTTTGGAAGATCAAGAAATTGATTTTAATACGTTTAAAACTGTTAAGTTGAAAGGCACTCTCTTGAAAGTGGAAACTACTTGGGATATTTTTTCTAAAAATGGAGAGGCAATTGAAGCAGACTTCAAACTATTAACCGCCAACAGAATTTCAGCACCCATACCAGAGCAAACTGTAGCATTTAACTCTGAGGCAATTTTCATTGAAGACGGAGCTGAGTTACCACTTTGTGTACTCAATGCTACAAATGGGCCTATTTATATTGGGAAAAACACCGAAATTATGGAAGGTAGTATGGTCAGAGGCCCATTTGCGCTTTGTGAAGGGTCAACCCTGAAAATGGGAACAAAAATATATGGACCAACTACTGTAGGGCCTTATTCCAAAGTAGGAGGTGAGGTGAATAATTCTGTGTTTTTTGGGTACTCCAACAAAGGTCATGACGGATTTCTAGGAAATTCTGTCATCGGAGAATGGTGTAATTTAGGTGCAGATACTAATAATTCAAACCTTAAAAATAATTATGCTGAGGTTCGACTGTGGAGTTATGAAACTGAAAACTTCGCCAAAACAGGGCTGCAGTTTTGTGGATTAATGATGGGCGATCATAGCAAATGTGGAATTAATACCATGTTTAATACCGGAACTGTTGTTGGTGTGAGTGCTAATATTTTTGGCAGTGGATTTCCTCGAAATTTTATTCCAAGTTTTAGTTGGGGCGGTGCAAAAGGGTTTTCAACCTATCGCACTACAAAAGCTTTTGAAGTTGCTGTTGAAGTGATGAAACGTCGAGATTTCGAATTTTCCACTCAAGAGTCCGCTATATTAGAGCATGTTTTTGAAGCTTCTTCGGCCTACAGAAAAGATTAGTTTTTCCGAACATTTTTGAGCTCCAATAAATTGGTAGGATTGATGCCTAAGCCTTTAACGTCAGTTCCTATAAACCGAACCACTTCATCGTAAAACAGCACAACGACAGGTGCTTTTTCCATAACTCGTGCATCCATTTTTTTGTAGAGCTCGATTCGATTTTCTGGATCAGTTTCTAGCAACGCTTGCGTATACCAAGTATCAAATTGCTCATCTTTGAAATGTGTATAATTAGGACCATTGGGAGCAAAATTCTTACTGTAAAATAAAGATAAATAATTTTGAGCATCAGGGTAATCCGCCACCCAACTCGCTCTAAATAAATCTACTTTTCCATTCGATTTTGCAGACTTTAGAGCCGATGGTGGTATCACTTCGATTTTTATATCTAAGCCGATTGATTGTAATTCACGTTGAATAAATTCACTAAAGCTTAAATAATTTGAAGTGGTGGTTAATGTGATGGTCGGTTCTAAATTTCCAGATTCTGTTTTATAGGCTTCAATAAGGTCTTTTGCTTTTTCAGGCTGATAGTTGTAGCCCAGCTGTTCGTTGTGACCAGGAAGACCCTGCGGAATAAAACCTCCTAATGCAGGAATTCCAATACCATTCCTTAAATGTGTCATCATTTTTATGCGATCAAAACCATAATTTAAAGCTTGTCGAATTTGCTTGTTTTGATATTCAGAGATCTCTGAATCCAAGTAAAACCCTAGATATTCGGTGTTTAAATAGGGTGCTCTTAGCATCTTTACACTTGAAATATATCTTGAATTTAATACCCCGTCAGCTTCTAAGATATCGTCTTTATAAGAAGCGTCTAAGCCCTTAACATAATCGATATTCCCTTGAACAAACTGTAGAAATTCACTTTGTTTGTCAGCCAAGAAGCTAATCGCTACTGCTTCTAAATGGGGGAGTTTTTGACCAGCTGTATTGGTTTCGAAATAACGCTTGTTTTTTCGAAAAATCAATTTAATATTTTCTTCCCATCTTTTAAATTTAAATGGCCCTGTCCCTATGGGATTAGATCTAAAATCTGCTCCGTAATGATTGACAATTTCTTTGGGAACCACACTACAATATTTCATCGTTAAAAGTCCCAAAAATGCAGGAAATGGTGTTTTTAGTGTGATTTGAAACCTATGGGGGTCAATAGCCTTGTAGTGTTCTATATTTTGAAGAACCCACGCTCCTGGTGCTGCTAATTCAGGACTTTTTAGGCGGTCAAAACTAAATACAAAATCATCCGCTGTAACTGTTCTGGTTTGTGTTGTTCCAAACAATTGGTGTGTGTGGAAATACACATCTTTTCGAAGTTGAAACGTGTATGTTTTTGCGTCTTCAGAAATATGCCATGAAGAGGCAATAGAGGGAATAACGTTTAGCACGGAATCCATTTGAACTAGCCCATTAAAGAGTTGATTGACTGCCGATATGTCGGCGTTGTCTTTTGCGAATGCAGGGTCTAAGGAGCCAATGTTTTTATGTTCATTGTATCGAAAAACCTGTTTATCTCTAGAATCTGGTGTAGAAACACTACAGCTTAAAAATAGCTTACTACATATAAAAACACTTCCTATTACTGAGAGGAAGAAATTAGAGGCTTGTTTTGTCATTATAGATGTTAATTGTAAATTTGTCCACTTTGTAAAAGTACAAGAATGATTGCTAGAAAAAAAGTCGCTTTTTATACATTAGGCTGTAAATTAAATTTTTCAGAAACTGCAACGATCGCACGACATTTTCAAGACGAGGGTTTTGATCGGGTTGAGTTTTCGGAATATGCTGATATATATGTCATCAATACCTGTTCGGTTACGGAAAATGCTGACAAGCGGTTCAAAACAATTGTGAAGCAATCACAACGCATAAATTCAGAAGCTTTTATTGTGGCTGTAGGCTGTTATGCACAATTGCAACCCGAGGAATTAGCGGCAGTTAATGGTGTTGATTTGGTTTTAGGTGCTACAGAAAAATTTAAAATTACCGATTATTTAAATGAGCTTACTAAAAATGAAACAGGGGCTGTTCATTCTTGTGATATTGAAGATGCCGATTTTTATGTGAGTAGTTATTCTACAGGCGATCGCACGCGTGCTTTTCTGAAAGTTCAAGATGGCTGCGATTATAAATGTACTTACTGTACAATTCCCTTAGCTCGTGGTATTTCACGATCAGATACGCTTCAAAATGTATTAGATAATGCCAAAAAAATTGCAGATCAAGATATTAAGGAAATTGTTCTTACAGGCGTTAATATTGGTGATTATGGCAAGGGTGAGTTTGGTAATAAAAAGCACCAACATACTTTTTTTGAATTGGTAGAAGCACTGGACACCATAAAAGGCATTCACAGGTTAAGAATTTCATCTATTGAACCAAACTTATTGAAAGACGAAACGATTGATTTTGTAGCTCAAAGTAATGCTTTCGTCCCTCATTTTCATATTCCTCTTCAAAGTGGAAGTGATGTGATGCTAAAGGCGATGCGCAGACGTTATATGAAAGCTCTTTATCAGGATAGGGTAGAGCATATCAAAGCGGTGATGCCAGATGCTTGTATCGGCGTTGATGTTATTGTTGGTTTTCCTGGTGAAACCGATGAATTGTTTCTCGAAACGTACAACTTTTTAAACGTCCTAGATATTTCATATCTTCATGTATTCACCTATTCTGAGAGAGCAAATACACATGCGGCCACGCTTCCTGGAGTAGTACCCAAAGCAGTTCGTTCTAAGCGGAGTAAGCTCTTGAGAGGCCTGTCGGCAAAAAAACGTCGTGCATTTTATGAAAGTCAGTTAGGGACGTATCGTACGGTATTATTTGAAGGTGAAAATAAAGAAGGGTATATTAATGGATTTACAGAAAACTATGTCAAAGTAAAGTCACCTTGGAATCCAGCATTGGTAAATACACTTCACAAAGTTGTGTTATCTGAAATTGACTCGGATGGTCTGCTACGATTTGAATTTGAAGAGTCGTTAATGAAAATTTAAATGCGTATGCCGACAGGAAGCATTTTTTTGTACCGGCGATTTCCCCGAATAAATTTTGCTACTGGAGGACTAGTAGGAACTACGCTGATATTTTTTTCGATAATATTCTCTAAAACAACTTTCAGAAAACTTTCAATAAATTCTTCTGACTCTAAAACTTCAGGAATGTTTAGTTTTGTTAAAAAAATTTTTCGTTCTTGTTGGGAATATTCAAGGGTTGCAAGCTCTCCGCCAACTTTTAATTCATATTGGCGTAAAAAAGCATTGTCTATTAAATTAGAAGCGTCAACCATAGTAATGAGTTTTAAGTAGGGTTTAGAAATCTCTAAAGTGCAAATTTACGAAAAAATTATCTAACTAGTTAATATATATTCGATTAGTGTGTCAAAAAGAACCTAAAATACCAATTTATTTTTTACCAGGATTAGCTGCGAATCCCAGTATTTTCAAAAATATACACTTAGACCCAGATCGGTTCGAAATGTACTTTTTGGAATGGATGATTCCTTTTGAGGAGGAGTCTATTTCAGAATATGCATTGCGTTTTTGTACCAAAGTAAAACATGAAAATGCGGTTTTGGTGGGAGTGTCTTTTGGAGGTATTATAGCTCAAGAAATGAATTTGGTTCACAATTTCAGAAAAATTATCATTATATCGAGCGTTAAAACGCGCCAAGAATTACCTCTTCATCTTCAATTGGCGGGTAAAACAAGAGCTTACAAATTAATTCCAACTAGTTTTTTTGCTCAAAATATTGATTTATTATCCAAATATGCCTTTGGAAAACCGATTGTGAACCGTTTAGATTTATACAAACAGTATTTATCCATTACAGATAAGCGCTATTTGGATTGGGCCATCAAACAGGTAGTGTCTTGGAATCAAAACAAAAGTGACCCTAATTTAGTACATATTCATGGTGATCGTGATATTATTTTTCCAATAGAAAACATCAAAACCTGTGTAATTGTTGAGGGTGGAACACACATCATGATCCTAAATAAATACAGATGGCTCAACAAAAACTTACCTATGCTGATTTTGGAATAGTGTTGGTTATACTTTTTTTTGTATTTTTAAATATTAAACCTATAAAGTTATGCGTTATATAAAACACACATTGTATTCTATTGGAGCCCTAATATTGGTGGGGTTTATAGCTCTTGCATTTTCTAGCCACCCTCTTCCAGAAGATAAGTATTCAAGTGCTGAAAATGATTATAATGTCTATGCGTTAGAAATTCCTGAAGTACTTGATTTTTCAGGAGAAGTTATGCCACTTCAAAGTCCAGATATTCGTGAGCGCATGGACCGTGAACTTCTTGTAAACACGTATTGGCAGTCGAACGGGTTGTTGCTAATAAAACGTTCTCATCGTTATTTTCCAGTACTTGAGCCGATTTTAAAATCGTATGGTATTCCAGATGATTTTAAATATTTAGCACTTATTGAAAGTGGTCTTCAAAATGTGACGTCTCCTGCTGGTGCAAAAGGGTTTTGGCAGATTATGAAGTCAACGGGAAAAGACTATGGATTAGAAATTAATTCAAATGTTGATGAACGCTATAATTTAGAGCTTTCGACTCATGTGGCGTGTAAGTATTTTTTAAAAGCTAAAGAAAAATTTGGGAGTTGGACTCTTGCTGCTGCGGCCTATAATGCTGGAATCCGTGGGATTTCAAATCAACTCGATAATCAAAATGTTTCCGGATATTATGATTTGTTATTGGGGGAAGAAACCGGGCGTTATGTATTTCGTGCCGTAGCTTTGAAAGAAATCATGGAACACCCCAAAAAGTATGGCTATAACTTTGTTCAAGATGATATGTATTCGGCTATTCCAACCTCAAAAGTTGAAGTGGATACTGCAGTGACTGACTTTGTGCAATTCGCAGCTAAGTTTGGACTCAATTACAAACAGCTCAAACTTCATAATCCTTGGTTAAGAGAGGGGTTTTTGAATAATAAATCTAGGAAGTTATACACTCTAGAAATCCCTGAAAAAGGGTATTATGAAAATAAGAACTAACGTCGTTTCCCGCCGCGTTGTTGTCCACCTCCAAAGTGTTGGTTAGGCATTGCTCCTTTTTTCATTTGTTGCTTCATCATTTTAATTTGCTCGGTCAACATATCTCTTTTGTCTAATTTTTGAGCTTCTTGCAGTAATTTTTGAGCTTCAAGTTTGCGGCGTTTCGTGAATGCAATTCCTGCTAAGTTTAATTTCGCCATAGCCAAATCATGATCCATAGATAAACCAAGACTTACTGCGCTTTTGAAATATTTTTCAGCATCATTCATATTGGTTTGCGACACCATAATTCCTTTTAAGAAATTATAATACCCTTGTTGTTTTGTAGTCAGTGCTGATTTAGGGTTTTTAATTTTGTTAAGTAAACGCTCTGTACCGGGGAAATCTTGCTTTCTTAATTTCAAAAAAGCTAATAGAATCATTTCATTTTTAAAATAGAGGAACACAAAAATTAAAGACAGTAGAATAAGCATCACGCCATTTCCAACATAGGTTTCTGTGATTTGATATATAGCATACCCAATGATGGCAGCAGCAAGAACTAATTTTATATTTTTATTGAACATATCTAAGGTTATTTATTTTGCGAGTACAAAGGTAGTAAAAACAAATGAAAATTATTTTAAAATTAGGTTTGTCAAAGTAAAAACTCTTTGTATATTTGCACCGCGCTTTTAGTGAGGACTTAAGCGCATTTTTTAAGGATAATAATACTCGTAAAGTTTTAAAAATATACTATAATGAAAAGAACGTTTCAACCATCGAAAAGAAAAAGAAAAAACAAACATGGTTTTAGAGAAAGAATGGCTTCTGCCAATGGGAGAAAAGTTCTTGCAAGAAGACGTGCAAAAGGCAGAAAGAAAATAAGTGTTTCTTCAGAACTTCGTCACAAAAAATAATGATTAACAATTGTTAATATATTAAAGGTGTTGCTTGTAGCAACGCCTTTTTTTATACCCAAACGTTACTTAATTTCGTATCCAATTATAATACAACCAATTACATTAAAAAATGCCTAAAAGTAAACATCTAAAATCAATTTTAATTATAGGTTCAGGACCCATCGTCATTGGACAAGCTTGTGAATTTGATTATTCAGGAACTCAAGCATTACGCTCACTAAGAGAAGATGGTATTAAAACTATTCTAATCAATTCAAATCCTGCAACTATTATGACGGATCCTGCAATGGCCGATCATGTGTATTTGTTGCCGTTGACTACAAAGTCCATTATCAAAATTCTTAAAGACCACCCACAAATTGATGCGGTACTCCCAACTATGGGTGGGCAGACGGCTTTGAATCTTTGTATTGAAGCTGACGAAAAAGGAATCTGGACCGATTTTGGAGTTGATATTATTGGGGTTGATATTGATGCCATCAACATCACTGAAGACAGAGAAAAATTCCGTGAATTGATGATTAACATTGGTATCCCTATGGCTCCTCAAGCCACGGCAACTTCTTTTCTAAAAGGAAAAGAAATTGCACAAGAATTTGGTTTCCCACTCGTCATTAGAGCTTCGTTTACATTAGGAGGTGATGGTGCAGCCATTGTACATAAAGAAGAAGATTTTGATGAATTACTAACTCGTGGACTTGAAATTTCTCCTATTCATGAGGTTATGATTGATAAAGCCTTGTTAGGTTGGAAAGAATATGAGCTAGAGTTACTAAGAGATGCCAACAATAATGTCGTTATTATTTGTTCTATCGAAAATATGGATCCTATGGGAATTCATACTGGTGATTCTATTACCGTCGCACCTGCAATGACATTAAGTGATCGCACTTACCAACGTATGCGAGATATGGCCATACATATGATGCGTAGTATAGGGGATTTTTCAGGAGGATGTAATGTACAATTTGCTGTATCTCCAGATGAAAAAGAAGATATCATCGCTATTGAAATTAATCCTCGAGTGTCGCGCTCGTCTGCATTAGCAAGTAAAGCTACAGGATATCCAATTGCAAAAGTTGCTGCTAAATTAGCGCTAGGGTATCACTTAGATGAATTACAAAATCAAATTACAAAATCGACATCGGCCTTATTTGAACCGACCTTAGATTATGTAATTGTTAAAATACCACGATGGAACTTTGATAAATTTGAAGGTTCAGATCGTACCTTAGGCTTACAAATGAAATCTGTTGGTGAGGTTATGGGTATTGGACGTTCGTTTCAAGAAGCCTTGCACAAAGCTACCCAATCTCTTGAAATTAAACGAAACGGGTTAGGTGCCGATGCTAAAGAGAATAAAAACTACGAACAAATTATTGAAAAACTCACGAATGCCTCTTGGGATCGTGTGTTTATAATTTATGATGCGATTCAAATGGGAATTCCATTAAGTCGTATTCATGAGATCACAAAGATTGACATGTGGTTTTTGAAGCAATATGAAGAGTTACATTTGCTTAAAAATGAAATTTCTACATTTAAAATTGATACCATAGACAAACCCTTGTTGCTTGAAGCCAAACAAAAAGGATATGGCGATCGTCAGATAGCACATATGTTAGGCTGTTTAGAAAGTCAAGTCTATAAAAAACGTGAAGAGTTGGGTGTTAATCGAGTGTACAAGCTAGTAGATACTTGTGCTGCGGAATTTGAAGCCAAAACGCCATACTACTATTCAACTTTTGAAAGTGATATGGAATCCGCTGACGGTGCTCGTTTTTCAGATAATGAGAGTATCGTTTCTGACAAGAAAAAAGTTATTGTTTTAGGGTCTGGCCCCAACAGAATTGGACAAGGTATTGAGTTCGATTACTGTTGTGTACATGGCGTTTTAGCAGCAGCAGAATGTGGATATGAAACCATCATGATTAACTGTAACCCTGAAACCGTTTCAACGGATTTTGATACCGCTGATAAATTATATTTTGAACCTGTCTTTTGGGAACATATTTATGACATTATCAAACATGAAAAACCTGAAGGTGTCATTGTGCAGTTAGGGGGTCAAACCGCTCTAAAACTTGCTGAAAAATTAACTAAATATGGCGTAAAAATATTAGGAACAAGTTTTGAGTCCTTAGATTTAGCCGAAGATAGAGGCTTATTTTCGAATCTTTTGAAAGAAAACAATATTCCTTATCCAGAATTTGATATTGCGACCACAGCAGACGAAGCGGCAGCGATTGCAGATGTCTTAGACTTCCCAATTTTAGTCCGTCCATCGTATGTCTTAGGTGGACAGGGAATGAAAATTGTGATCAACAAAGAAGAGTTAGAAAAACACGTTGTAGATTTATTAAGTAGAATGCCTGGAAATCAGCTGCTGCTTGATCATTATTTGGATGGTGCAATAGAAGCAGAAGCCGATGCGATTTGTGACGGCGAAAACGTCTATATTATTGGAATTATGGAGCATATTGAACCTTGTGGTATTCACTCAGGTGATAGTAATGCGACTTTACCACCATTTAACTTAGGAAACTTAGTCATGCAGCAAATAAAGGATCATACCAAAAAGATTGCTTTGGCGCTTAACACAGTAGGACTAATTAACATTCAGTTTGCGGTGAAAGATGATAAGGTCTATATTATCGAAGCGAATCCAAGAGCATCACGTACAGTACCCTTTATTGCGAAAGCCTACGGCGAGCCTTATGTGAATTATGCAACTAAAGTTATGTTAGGCGAAAAGAAAGTTACCGATTTCGATTTTAACCCACAGTTGGAAGGCTATGCGATCAAACAACCGGTATTTTCGTTTAATAAATTCCCTAATGTAAATAAACAATTAGGACCAGAAATGAAAAGTACAGGAGAAAGTATTTTGTTTATAGACAGTTTAAAAGACGATGACTTTTATAATTTGTACTCGAGACGGAAAATGTATCTAAGCAAATAATTTTTTGACTTTAAACTCCTTAACAAAAAGCCGCGACATGCGGCTTTTTGTTTTAATTCAATTATTCTTGAAGATGGTCTATGGATATTGTATGACGATAGTTTGAGCTTTTTAAAGCGCTATTTTTGTTTATTTTGAATTTCTTATATTTGTTTAGTTATATATTTAAATTTTAAACAATATATTAAATGAAAACTGTCTTTTTAAATACACTTTTGTCTTTAGCTTTATTTTTTAGCGTACAGACCAATGGCCAAACATTAACTCCGCTTCCAGCTAACCAAGCAACCCAGAACGGAACTCAACAACTCACACAAGGCATTCCTGAATTTTGTGGAACAGATTCTATTCATGATGAAAAAATGAAATCTGACGCTGATTACAAAAAGCGTCACGAGGAAATGTTAGAATCTATTGGGATGGCGGCTTCAGGCCAAAACCGTTTATCAAATGGAGTGCTTCAAGTGCCAGTGGTTGTTCATGTGATGCACAAAGGAGAGGCTCTTGGTACAGGAACTAATATTTCCGATAATGATGTAAAGTTAGGGTTAAAATATTTGAATAATTATTGGAGAAGTATTTCAAATACTTATGGCGATGGAGAAGGCGTAGATATGAAAATAGAATTTGTTTTGGCGATTCAAGACCCAAACGGAAATATGACCAATGGTATTGATCGAGTAGATTTGAGCTCCGATGAAGCGTATGTGAATAACGGCGTTAAACGAAGCGGAAGTTCAGGTATTTCTGACACAGAACTTAAAGCCTATAGTGTTTGGGATCCTTACAGTTACTACAACGTTTGGATTGTAGATGAAATTGATAATACAAATTGTTATACAGGCACTAGCTATATTGCTGGTTATGCCTTTTATGCTTCTGCACATGGACAATCTTTTGATGGTTCTGTGGTTTTAATTTGCACATATTTACAGGAATCATCTTCTACTTGGGCACATGAAATGGGACATGCATTGAACCTTCCACATACCTTCAACGGAGACGACCCTGATACTAATACATGCGGAGATGATGGTATTGCGGATACACCAGAACATATCCGAACATCTCAAATAACACCTTCGATTTATTGGGAATGCGATACAACAGTTAGTAATAATTGTGATCTAGCGTTTAATCAAGTTATTAATCCTGAAACAGGATTTGCTAGAAACTCAGGTACTCATCAAGATCACATGTTCAATTATATGGATTATTCTGGCTGCTCATCTGAATTTACTGCAGGTCAAAGAGTTGAAGCAATTAATGCTTTAACAGCAGGTAGAGGAAGTAGAAAATCCTATTTTGAAGGTGCTGCTTTAGAGCCACTAGCCGCGGCTGTTATTGATTTTGATTCCCCAAAGTTTATATGTTTAGGGAACGAAACTACGTTTACAGATAAGTCAGCAAACACTCCAAATAGTTTTACTAATAATGGCTATGATAATATTTCTTTTGTATGGACTTTTGATAATGGTGTAGATACTCCTATAACTTCAACGGATCAAAACCCATCCATTACATTTTCAAATAGTGGAACTTATGATGTGACATTAGAAATTACAAACCTACAAGGAACATCAAGCCTTACAAAACCAAATAGCTTTATTATTTCTTCCTCATCATTTCTAACCTATTGTGAGGTTACAAGTATAAATTCTTTAGGAAACTATGGTACTGGAGTCACGAGAGTATCTTTTAATAATTTAAGTAACATTACAAGTACTAGTAATTTATCCCCTGTAGTTAGAGACTTTAGATGTTCAAAAAACACACAAATTAATGTTGACAGCTCCTATGAATTAACTGTTGAGTATGATGCAATAAATGAATACTCTCAAAGTGCTACGGTATGGATAGATTGGAATAATAACGGAACTTTTGATTCTGATGAAAAGGTTTTGGATGATAACGTTGACAGTCGCAACCCAGGCTCTTATTCAGCTACTGTTTCTGTTACACCTCCAACAGATGTTGTCACAGGAATTCCATTAACAATGCGTGTTATTTCTGTTACTAGAGAATCTGGGAATAGTTGTGGTGATGGTTTAATTAAACGCGCAGATGACTATGGAGTTCTTGTCAATGCCACTTTAAACACAAAAACCGTAAATATTTCACAGTTAAAATTATTTCCAAACCCCGTTCAGGACGAATTGACAATTACTCTTCAAAATAATGTACCTTTAAGCGCTTATGAAATATATGACATTAGTGGAAAGAAAGTAATGACAAGCACTCTTAACCCATCAAATCGAATTCAAGTTTCGGGCCTTTCAAAAGGACTATATTTTATAAAAGTTAAAGCAGCAAAATCAGAACTGATTAGTAGATTTATGAAAAAATAGAACAGATAAATCTATTGAGACAATATTCAAAAAAAAGCCGCTAAATGCGGCTTTTTTTAATACTTATTTTTTCAGTAATTCAAATTCAAAAATTACAGCCACAGAATCCGCTATTTTTGAACGCACAATTTTTGGGATTTCGATATCAAAATCATTGGGTGCAATTTCAAATGTTCCTTGAAGTGTGTAAGAATTTTCTGAAGATTTGACTTCAACAGAAACATTTTCAAGAGGTTTAGTAATTCCATGAAAACTCAATGTTCCTTGAATAGAATAGCTTGTTTGAAGGGCGTCTAAAGAAAAGCCTACCAATTCGCCTTTAAAAATTGCCTTTGGGTATAGGTCAGATTCGGCATAATTTTCATTAAAATGCTCTTCCATAAGCGCATTTTTGAATCGAAACCCTTTGACGAGGGCGAGTGCTGCAATTTGTCCGTTTGCGGCATTAAAAATGGCAGTAACATTAGAGTTGGAGGCTTTGATTTCTTCAAAGGCTTCAACACTGGCTTCAAAGTTAAGTACACCCGATTTGGTAAGGTATTTTTCCTGAGATATTCCAGTAAAAGAAATACATAAAAATAGGAGATAAATGTTTTTCATCATAAATGTATAACGTTATTCAGCAAAGCCCTCCGATTGCCATTGCTCAATAAGATCAATAGACACTTGAGGTAAGCGCGTTCCACCTAAGGGCATAAAACCACCCTCACCAGGTTGGCGATTGATTCTGTCTATATGATCGGTATTTTCAATGGAGTTCCGAAGTTCGCTAAGCGTTGTGAATGGCATACTAGCACCGTTAATTGCAGGGTTGGAATGGCAATTTATACAGTTGTTCTCATATATCGGTTTGATGTGTTCTGTATAGTTAATAATATCTTCTGGCTCAACTTGTTCAATCAGGTCACTTTCGCTCGTGTTGGTGCAAGACCATAGTAGAATTCCAATAGCAAAGGCAAAAATAAATCGTGTAAATTTCATAAAAATTGAGTGTTAAAGTATAACCAAATTTAATTCTTTTTTCATCTAAAAGATTATAATTCAATAAAAATCTTTATTTTAGACTAATAATTTAAGGGGTTATGCAAAACAAATTAATAGTTATTTTCATATTAATTATAGGATCCATTATTGCTTATTCCTATATGTACCCCAATCATAGGTCAATTAGTGACGAAGCTGTAAGTTTTGCGGTAAAAGCCGACTATATACATGAAGAGTTTATTCAGAATTCCGCTCAAGCGGAGCAGAAATATTTGGATCAAACCCTGTTAGTTTCAGGATTAGTAACCGCAATAGATTCCCAAAGTTTGACCATTGGTCACAAAGTTTATGGTCAATTTGTGACTTTAACTAGTGATTTGAAAGTCAATGACTCTGTGACTGTCAAAGGCCGTTGTATCGGATTTGATGATTTACTAGAGGAAATTAAATTGGATCAGTGTACCATAAAAAAATAACCAATGAAGTATCTAGTACTTTTTTTAGCGTTAAACTTTTCATTCGCACAATCGGATATTTTTGATTGTGCTCGAACGGGAACTGTAGAAGAAATGGAAATGTTTTTTACGACCAATCCAAAATCTGTTGATGCATTAAACGACAGAGGTAGTTCGCCGCTAACTCTAGCAGCCTATTATAATAACCTAAAAGTTGCCAAGTACTTGATACAAAAAGTAGATAACATCAATGGTAATAGCAAAGATGGTACGCCTCTAATGGCTGCAGTGGTCAAAGGGCATACAGAAATTGCAAAGGCTTTGATAGGCGCGGGAGCAGAGCCCAACCTTACTGATGCCAATGGAGCCACCGCTTTGCACTATGCGGTACTCTTTAATAATCAAGAACTTGTCTCGCTCCTTATGGATGCCAATGCAAGTGCGTTTATGAAAAATGATGGGGGTCAATCTCCTTTAGATTTTGCAAAAATGCATAATGATAAAACATTAAACTCAATTTTAAAAAATTAATTTAAACACGGATACTATGAAAAAAATTACGTTTATAATTACGTTCTTGTTCACGTCTTACGGATTTGCGCAAAATGTTTCTACAGGGGTTGTAACACTTACAACCGGATTCACTGTACAGTTTGATGTGAATGGTACAACTAATAAAGTCACTATGACAATGGTGGGGCCAGATGACAAATGGCTAGCGGTTGGTTTGAATGTGAATTCTGGAAATTTTATGGGTTTTAGTGGTGATGATGTGATTATTTATCACGGAAATCCAGGTACACTTTCAGATCGAAATTTTACTGGAAGTCAAAATACTCCAAATGTAGATAGTTCTCAAGATTGGGCCTTAGATAGTAATACTACTGCGAGTGGTGTACGTACAATTGTAGCCACTAGAGATCTTAATACTGGAGATTCTAACGATTATGTATTTACAACAACTAATAACACAAGTTTCCCAATGCTTTGGGCTAATGGTTCTAGTTTGAATTTAGCATATCATGCCGCTAGAGGAGGAGCATCGTCAACTCTTGGCACTGAAGCTATTGCCACAGTTCGAGAATTTAAGGTGTATCCAAATCCAACACAAAAAACACTTAATGTAGAGTTTCCTACGAGTATTCAAAAAGCAAGGGTTGCTGTATATAATGTTTTAGGCTCCCTTGTTTTGCAAACAGAAATGGATCAGTTCAATTCAAAAATTAATACTTCAGGATGGAATTCAGGAGTTTATATCATGAATATTAGTACATCTGATTTTTCTCAAACTAAGCGTATTGTCAAACAATAACAGTACTTAATTCATAATTAAAAAAACCATTAGATCATTTTCTGATGGTTTTTTTTTAACTTTATAAAATGAAATTTTTTTTTACTACTCTGTTTTTATCTTTTAGTGTATTTCTTTTTGCTCAAAACGACTTATTGAGTGAAATTGATACAGATCCTGAAACCTCTGCATTTGCTTCAGCCGTGTTTAAAGGCTTAAAAGTGATCAATTTTGAATCTACCAAATTAGTAGCCAAAGGCGGATTTAACTTTATTGTTTCGCATCGTTTTGGAACAGTTAAAAATGGCTTCAAAAACCTTTTTGGTTTGGATGAAGCGGTGACTCACTTAAACTTTGTGTATGGCGTCTCTGACCGCTTTAATATTAGCGCCTCCAGAAGCTCCAATCAAAAAATTTATGAGGTAGGAAGTAAGTTTGCACTCTTAAAACAACAAGCTGGTAAAATACCCTTTACTGTTGCAGGCTATACATCTGTTTTGGCCAATACTGCTTTGAGCACAGATAACTTGCCTAAATTGGAGTTTAAACACCGCTTAAGTTATGTGGCGCAACTCTTGATTTCTCGAAAAATCAATTCTGAATTATCGGTGATTGTTTCCCCTACATTTTTTCATGATAACTACGTCACCAATGACCTTCAAGACAATTCGCAATATGGCGTAGGTTTTGGTGGGCGTTACAAGCTAGGAAAACGTTGGTCGGTAAATATGGAATATGGGGTTCACCTCAACAGATCAGAGGGGTCTCTTTACATCAATCCATTTTCTATTGGAGTAGACCTAGAGACTGGCGGACATGTATTTCAGTTGCATTTTACCAATTCTCAATCTATGAATACCAATGGTGTTTTTGGAACCAGTACAGGAGATTGGAGTGATAGCGATGTGTATTTTGGGTTTAATTTAGCCCGTTCGTTTTAGGTGAATGTCATAGTTTTAGCTATCAAAATCAATTTTTGTTTCAATTTTTGGAATTTCACGTAATTGCATTTCGTTTTGCAACTTGTCAACCTGTTCTCTTAAATCCTTTGTTAGGATTTGTTTGCTACGCTTTTCCATGGGGGGATTTAGCTTTTCTGCGTTTTCAAACTTAATTACATTTTCTAGAATATCCCTGGGCAGTTGGGTACCAGCTTTACTCAAAGTATCTAAAAATTCTCGAGCAAAAAATTCGTCAATTTGAATCCGTCTTTTTGTGGTATGCGCGAATTTTCCAATGATTCTACACACATTATCGCGATCTTCGGGACTTAATTTGTCTGCAAATTCATACTCTTCTATTTTTTTCAAACTTAATATTATGGGTTCAAGAGCATCTTTAGTGATAATATACACGTTGTAATCGCCAATATTATAGTGAAACTGATCAATAACATCTAAGGTGTTTGAAGGAATGACTAAAAATAAATCGTTCTTTACATTATCGTGTTTGGCATATTTTTTTAAGCTTTCCGTTTGTTGTTTGATATATTTTGGAAAATTTGTCAAATCATCATTTGCAGGGCTTTTAGCATCAAACACTACTAGTTGATCCATAATTTCAATAGAATTATCAGGTTTATTTCTGGGATGCGGAAATTTTTCTTGACTGACGTATGTAATTATATTATTTCTACATATTTGTTGAATATGATTTTCTACATCTTTTTCGTGTTCAGACCATTTCAACTTCATTTTATGTATGAGGTCTTCTTTTTCCTTAACACGGTCATCATTGAGGCGTTCCTTTTCTTTTTCTAAAGACTGTTGTAGCGTAACTGCTGCCGCTATATTTTTGTTAGATTCTAATTGTCTGGCTTCTTCCGCTTTTTGAAAGGAAATGGTTTCCCCTTTTAAATGATTTCTTTCTATTTCGAGGCGTTTAATGCCTTCCTCAAGTTTTGCTTTTTCAGTCTTTAATTGTTCGAAAGTTTCTGTTTTTGCAGAAGCAATTTCTAATTGTTTGTTTAAGTTGGACAGATTAGTGTCTTTTTCTACACTTTCTTTTTCTAACTGTGAAATTCGAGCGTTTTTCTGTTCTATTTGTAACTTTAATTGTTGCTCTACCTGTTGTTGTATTTCTGCATTTGCATTAGGTCGTTTAAGATATATAGCCAATACCACAAAGCCAATTATAATACAAGCTAAACTGAAAAATTCCATTATAGATAAGTTAAACCTTTACAGGTGTTTGGTTAAAGAAATATAAAAAGTAAAATGTCTTAAGCTAAGTTAAGATATTTTTTTCGAACAGCATTAAACCCAAGAATCATTACTCCAGAATAAAATAAATCTCCTAGGAGTGAATTTCTAAAAAATGGTAGTGCTAGGGTGTAGCATTCTACAAGACCTGACCATGTTTTTGGGTAGCCAATAAGCCATACTCCAAAATTAGTAATGATAAAAAAGCTGATACTGCTTAAGAGAATGGTAAAAACACTCGGTTTTTTAGTTTGAGTTCCAATAAAACTCACGACTATAAAAGCAGCATAGACAACAAAAGAAATGGAATGAAACCCTAAAAATAAATCTGAAAGCGCCATGATCACTAGTGGTACTAGGTATGCCATAGTTTTATTTGAAAAATAAAGACCACCAAAAAGCGCTATCGCCGTTATGGGGGTGAAATTTGGAAGATGTGGCAGTAATCTAAATAAAACTGCAATTAACATAAAAGCTATTATAAAGAGTTGCTTTTTAGATAAGTAGGTAGTTGACATAGGATAATGTTTTTTCAAAAATAATAATATTTCAATTAATTTCATCTATATGTATTAGAATTATTTACATTTGCCCCGAATTTTGGTTTGTATAGCAATTTATTTTGGTATGCAATTAAAAGGGAATCTGGTTAAAATCCAGAGCTGTTCCCGCAACTGTAAACTTAGTTTTGCATCGCAAAATGTTTTTGATACATTTCTTGTCACTGGAAAATAAAATTCTGGGAAGACTATTCAAAAGACGTAAGCCAGGAGACCTGCCCAATTCAAAAAACAATGTTAAACTTTCGGGATAGAAGTTTTCATACGCTTTAGTATGCCTTAGTATCTCGAGTAATTAAATTTAAATGACCTACAAGCCTACCCTAGTAATTGCACTTTGTTTATGTGTTCAAGCTCAAATTTTTTCTCAAACTGTTTCTGAAGAATCTTTAGATGAAGTTGTGGTTTCCGATTCTCGTTTCGAGTTGAAACGTGAAAATTCTGGAAAAACCGTCATCAAAATATCGTCACAAGAAATTGAAAACAATCAAGGCCGTACGATTTCGGAATTAATTAATACCAAAAGTGGTATAGAAATTAATGGTAGTCGCAGTAATGCGGGTCAAAATTTAGGGGTTTATGTTCGTGGTGGACGAAACCGCCAAGTTTTAGTTTTAATTGACGGAGTCCAAGTTAGTGATCCTTCATTAATCGCTGGAGAATATGATTTCCGTTTGCTAGACTTGAGTCAAATTGAATCTATAGAAATAATAAAAGGGGCGTCTAGCACATTGTATGGAACTGGTGCTGCATCCGCCGTAATCAATATCACAACTAAAGCTGCAAGTGCCAAAAAAATGCGTACTGTTTTTTCAACAAGTTTAGGGACAAATCAAACTGCAACAGATCAAAATGATAATATTGCTGATATTAACACAAATGTAGCTTTAAGTGGAACATTGAAAAAATTCACCTACAGAGCCGCTTTCAGTAACCAATCTACGGATGGTCTTTCAGCAGTAATTAGTGAAGCGAATGAAAAAGATGCGTTTTCAAAATACGGCCTAAATACAAGCTTTGGATATAACTTCAGCAACGCTTTTTCACTTCATATTTATGGGAATTATTCAGACACAAAATCAGAAATAGATGGATATGACTCAAATTTTAGTTTAGCAGATACTTCAGACGAATTTAACAGTACACAAGCACGTGTAGGCGTTTCTTCTCAATTTAAATACTCAAACGGAAGTCTCAATTTGAATGCAGCATTTAGTGAATATGAGCGCGAATTGGTGTCTCGCTTTCCTTCGACATTCAAATCATCGAATGTTGTAGTAGATGTGAACAGTAAATCGGTATTCGATGAGAGTTTTTATACTATTTTTGGACTTAATGTAATAGAAAACCGAGCAACATTCTCCGCAAATGAAACGTTTACAATTGTAGATCCTTATGCAAATTTCGTGTTTGTTTCAGAATTTGGTTTAAATATTAATGCAGGGGTTCGTATAAACAACCATAACGTTTATGGTTCTAATTTTGTATATAACATAAATCCATCGTTTGCAATACCATCCAAAGAAGGATATACCAAGTTTTTTGCTTCTTACAGTACGTCTTATATAACACCAACCTTATCTCATTTGTATGGTGATTTTGGTGCTAATGCTGACCTTGATCCCGAAGAGAACTTAACCGTGGAAGCAGGAGTAGAGTTTAAGCTTAATTCTGATTTTAGAGTAAGTGGGTTGTTTTTTAACAGGAAAGAAAATAATACGGTATTATGGATAGATGGTGGTTATCTCAATGCAGCTGATGTACTTCATGCTAGAGGAGTTGAGTTGGAATTAGACGCCACTGTTGCGGATAGGTTATCCATTCAAATGAATTATTCTTTTACTGAATATAAAGAAAGCCTAGCCCGTAGAATTCCTAAACATAAAATAAATTTTCAAGCGGGATATGATATTTCAAAAGCGACTTTTGCATCGGTATCCTACCAATATACACACCAGCGTTTCGAAAACAGTTTTGTCCCACTTTTAGATAGTTTTAGAATCGTTAATTTATATCTAAGTCATAGCGCTTTAAAAGATAAGATTACATTCTTTGCGGGAATTGACAACCTCTTAAATGAAGCTTACGAAGATGTACCTGGCTATGCAACCAAAGGACGAAATGCCAGAGTAGGGTTTAAACTTATTCTATAAGTTCAACAGATATTAATCAATATACATGGTTTTGGAATGTGGTTTGAAGGTATTAGAATCCATAATAGGCGTGATGCCTTGCGTGTCAATTGCAAATCTACCCGATTGAATGGCGGCGAGAGCTGCGGCGAGTAGAGGTTCATTGCTATCGCCTAAAACACCAAAATTGGTCACATTTTCACGGATTTCAATATCAGGAGTTAAGCCATTAAAAGGTACTCCTAAATAGTCCGTATTAACAGTAGAGGCGACTAAAGGTTGGAGCGCATACAAGTGATTTGGATTTGCGCCTTCCCTTTGAAAGTCTGGGGAGTCATAAATGGTTACAGATGCTTGAGCTTTACCATTTGTATTGGTGCCAATTTGCACCACATCGATGTAGGGTTTTAAACTGTTAATGACCATTTCACTAGCAGATGCAGAACTGCCAGTGGTAATCACATATACCTTTGAAAGTCCCAACGAATAAATTGGCGTATCGTCGGACAAAGTGGTTGTAAAATTATAGTTGGTATTAAAGCGTTCCAAATCATTATTATATTGTAAGCGCGCAAATACTTTATTCGATATTCCAGTAATCATACTTCCTAAAGTAATGGCAGTATTTACACTGCCCCCAGGATTATAGCGCAGATCTAGGACTAAATGTTCTATGTTTTGGGCTTTAAAATCCCCAAAAACGGCATTTAGTTCAGCATCATAATCCGCTACAAACCCATTGTACATCAAATAGCCTACCTTCTTGGTATTTAAAGTTATTATTTCGGTTTTGAAAATTGGGTTTTCAGAAAAAACGGTCTTTGTCAGCGTGATCGTTTCTGTACTTTCTGTTAGACTATCATCATCAGGGGCAGCTGTTCCGTTTGTATTGTATGTTGCTAAATGAACCGTGTAGGTGTCTGGGTTTAAAAGTGAACGTAGATTAGCTTCGGTTAAAGTTACGCCGTCAATCTTATTAAAAA
>Ga0066605_10000142_pt1 | contig 43918 bp, 31 predicted proteins | sample SaaInlLV_DNA_10m_FD_60385 | JGI IMG/M metagenome (GOLD analysis project Ga0066605, IMG submission 60385) | Marine microbial communities from expanding oxygen minimum zones in the Saanich Inlet - SI075_LV_DNA_10m | ecosystem: Environmental > Aquatic > Marine > Unclassified | place: British... | reverse complement strand
CTTGCTTAGCTGTGTCGACACATACCAGACGCGGTTTAAATTCCTTTATTTGCTCTGAGAGACTCTCAATAGAATTCCGGCAAGACAACGCTTCAATCCTGAATTTTTGCGGAAACTGACGGATAATATCAAGCGTGTTTAAACCAATGGATCCGGTCGAACCGAGTAGGGTGAGTTTTTTTTGAACGGAGTCTTGAGTTTCCGGACTAGTGGATAAACTTTCAGAGGATATCATCCGAGTTGCAGTAAATAGTAAAAAACTGGTGCAGCGAGCATATGACCGTCAATCCGGTCAAGGATACCTCCGTGTCCGGGCAGCAGCGTTCCGGAATCTTTAACGTCGCAGAGTCGTTTTATTTTTGATTCAACCAAATCACCAAGTTGTCCTACAACAGCCAGCAGCATAGCCAGCAGCAAACCGTAAAGCCAGAACATTGACATCGTAAGTTCGCCAAAAACCGCACCTACAAGTCCTCCGCCGATAACTCCGAAAAAGCTGCCTTCCCAAGTTTTTTTCGGACTAATACTTGGCGCCAGCAGTGTTTTTCCAAAACGTTTACCTCCAAAATACGCGAAAATGTCACTGAAGCTAATCACCAGTAAAAGGTAAAAAACCAGTGCGGTACCTTCCGGAAGAGCTTTGATCAGTGTAAGGTGCAGCACGCTCCAGACCGCCCAAACCATTCCGAATAAACCGAAACCTAAAGCTGATAATTTAGTGAGTTCGCTTTTAGGTGTAAACAATAATTCATAAAATATCCAACCCACTACACTGATCAATAAGGCGGCATGAAGTCCTGTCTGCCCGGCTAACGCGCCTAAACCCATCAGCACTGCAGTTCCTGGTAACAGCCATTCCGGAAGTAATCCTGGAGTTTCATCACCCTCAGCTTTAGCAAGCATACTGGTGAGTTCCTGTGCACCGATGAACGCAACCACAAGTACGAGGATTCCAACGACAAAAGTAGGAGAAAAGAGCAGAAGTGCAATTCCTGCTGCCAGTGGTAAGCCGGTTTTGACCCTTGCGGACAAGTCAGATGGTGTTGAGGCATCGCTCATAAAAAATCTCAGGCAGAGGTTTCGGAAAGTGTAGATTTTTTAGTATTGTTAGCAGACAGCGGAATATCCGCAGAGGATTTGGAAGCTGCTACGGAAACAGTAGTGCCTCCCATTCTGCGTTTTCTCTGCTGAAACTCAAACAGTGCTTCGTGTAAATTCTCTTTAGTAAAATCAGGCCATAAAACATCGGTAAAAAAATACTCCGCGTAGGCAGCCTGCCAAATTAAAAAGTTGGAAAGACGCAGTTCACCGCTTGTTCGGATAATCAAATCCGGATCCGGCACACCTGCAGTGTAGGTTTTTGCAGAAATTAAAGATTCATCAATATTTTCCGGTTGTAAATTCCCCTCTTTAACCTCTTGCGCCAGCATTCGGACCGCACGCACGAGCTCGTCCCGGCCTCCGTAGTTCAATGCTAAATTCAATAATAAACCGGTATTCCCGGCAGTCGAATCCAAAGCGTGGCTTAAGCGTTCCTGCAGAAAATCCGGAAGCCCGTCACGGTCACCAATCAGCTTAAAACGCACATTGTTTTTAAGCATAGTATCCAGTTCTTTTTTGAGGAATTCAAAAAACAGATTCATCAGTGCCGAAACTTCTTTTTTTGGACGTTGCCAGTTTTCGGTTGAAAATGCATACAAAGTCAGCACGGGCAATTTCAACTCAGCTGCGGCTTCAACGCAGGCACGTACAGATTTGACGGCATAGCGATGCCCCTGAAATCTTGGCATGTGGCGCTGAGTGGCCCAGCGTCCGTTGCCGTCCATGATTATAGCGACATGCTCCGGCAGGGTTGCTTTGTCAATTTTGTCTAAAAAACTCATTGCGGATAGTGAAATGTGCTCTCTAAGGAAAATTAGCTCTTGTTTCAGATTAGGCTAGTAGTGGAGTCAAGGCAAGATTATTGTAGAAATGACTCATCAGCATTTGCGTAGGATATCAAGCGTGACTGAGCCGTAGCGTCGGTGTTTAACCAGCTCCATGATATCCGGAAACTTAATTTCTCTGGAATCAGATGATTCAACTACTATCATTGATCCTGTCCTGATTGCAGGAAGTAATGCCAGTTTATCCAGCATAAGATCATATTCTTTCCCGGAAAATGGTGGATCAAGAAAAGCAAGGCAAGGTTTTTCAGGATCAGCAAAACGTGAAATCCAACGCACTGCACTGTCCTGCACGAGTTCAAATCGACCTTGCTCTGGTAACATCAATTCAACGTTTTGTTGGAGGATTTTCAGATGCCTCCGTGATGCTTCAACAAAGATCGCGTGCTTTGCTCCACGGCTCAATGCTTCTAAACCCAAGGCTCCACTACCTGCGTAAAGATCCAGTACGGTCAATTCGTTCCAGCTTAACAGCGAATAAAGCAGGTTAAAAAGCGCTTCCCGAACCCGGTCCGAAGTTGGTCGTACATCATTTCCCGCTGGGACTTTTAGTTTTCTGCCGCGGTACTCTCCGCCGATAATGCGAATCATTTTGTTTTATCCGGTCTTGCTTCTGTTTGCGACTACATCAACGATTGTGATAAACTCATACTTCATACTTCTCAACTAAAAAATTAACAATGACAAGAGCTATATTAGTTCATTTGGGACTGGGCAGCAACTTGGGAAATCGCCTGGATTTTCTGAATCAGGCCTGCCGTGAATTATCTGCAGTTACTTTTCGCGACTTTCGAGCCTCCGTAATCTATGAAAGTGAACCGCTTTTGAAGATGAAACAGCCTAAGTATTACAATCAGGTGGTTTGTGGTTTGACTGACCTTTCTCCTGTTGAACTAGTGGTAAAGTGTCAGCAAATTGAAAACATGCTGGGGCGTGTCCGTAAAGAACGCTGGGGTTCCAGAAATATTGACCTTGATATTCTGAGTTACGGTAATGAAATTGTTGATAACGAAAAATTGAAAATTCCACATCCGGAAATGGAAAAACGCAGCTTTGTTTTGCTGCCGCTGCTTGAACTCAGCCCGGATTGGGTGCATCCCGAAAGCGGGACTAGTATAAGGATGCTGTGGGAAAATTGGTTGAAAACAAATGACGAAGAACTTCCTCAAGCTCTAAAAACAAAAAATCAATCGAGCTGATCGTAGGCACGTATAGTGAGAAATTCTTCAAACGCATCCTCATTGACCAGCGAAATAAACAAGTCAGTTGCCTGCTTCATCTTCTCTTCATTGAAGGCAGCGCCGTAAGTTTCCCGGATTTTGGCCAGTTCTTCCGGAATCATGTTTTGTACCATTTCATTGGTTATATTACGTCCGTCATCCAGTTTACCCTGCGGGTGACGGCACCATTGCCAAATCTGTGATCTTGAAATTTCCGCAGTTGCCGCGTCTTCCATCAAATTAAAAATCGCCACTGCTCCTGTACCGCTCAACCATGCTGCGATGTATTGAATGCCGACGCTGATATTGTTGCGTAAGCCGGATTCCGTGATTGTGCCTCCGGGAATCTGAAATTCCAGCAGCATTTCCGCAGTGATCTGAACATCTTCACGCATTCGATGTTTTTGGTTTACGCGGCCTTCCTCAAAGGCTTTGCTGAAAACTTCAGTACATACAGGAACAAGATCAGGATGCGCGACCCATGATCCGTCAAAACCGTCTTGTGCCTCGCGTTCTTTGTCTTGTTGAACTTTTTCCAGAGCAACACGGTTGACTTCAGCATCACGTCGACTGGGAATAAACGCGGCCATTCCTCCAATTGCATGTGCACCGCGTTTGTGGCAAGTCTGCACGAGCAGTTCAGTATAAGCACGCATCAGAGGAACAGTCATCGTGACCTGTGCCCGGTCGGGCCAGATAAACTCAGGTACATGCCGAAACTTCTTGATCACACTGAACATATAATCCCAACGTCCTGCGTTAATTCCCGCCATGTGTCCACGCAACTCATAGAGAATTTCTTCAATTTCAAAAGACGCTAAAATAGTTTCCAGCAGAACAGTGGCTTTGATAGTTCCATAAGTGACTCCCAGTTCCTGTTCAGCAAATGCGAAGACCTCATCCCATAAACGGGCCTCCAAATGATTTTCCAGTTTTGGCAGATAAAAATACGGACCAGTACCTTTTTCCAAGGTCCGTTTGATGTTATGGAATAAATAGAGTCCTGCATCCACCAGTGAGCCTGAGGCAACTTGACCATCAATCAGGATATGTTTTTCTTCCAAATGCCAACCACGCGGACGTACAATCAGTGTGGCCAATTCTCCGTCATTGAGGTGGTATTCCTTGCCTGCCGGATTGGAAAATTCAAGCGTTCGTTCATAAGCTGCTGACAAGTTGGCCTGTCCCTGGATCTGATTATGCCAGCTGGGTGTAATTGAATCCTCTAAATCCACCATGAATATTTTTGCTCCAGAATTGAGAGCGTTAATCATCATCTTTGCTTCAGCCGGTCCTGTAATTTCACATCGCCGATCCTGAAGATCTTCCGGAATCGGGTCCACTTGCCAGTTGCCTTTACGGACGGACTCCGTTTCTCTTAAAAAAGTAGGATTCATTCCGGCAATAATTTTTTGATGAGTTTCCGTGCGGCGTTCCAACAGTGACTTGCGTGTGCCGTTGAACATCTGGTGTAACTTGACCAAAAATTCCTGAGCGTCTTCTGTCAGGATTTTGTCAAAACCCGGATGCATTTTTCCAGAAATAGTAATGAATTTCATAAGTTTGGAAATTAATTGTACTTTTTCAAATGGTTAAAAATAATTGAAAATAATAAAAGGCCCAATAGAATAATTTGGTACTTTGGCGAGCCTTTGGTGAGAGGCTCGGGAAGAATATCTAAATAATTGACCTTTGTTACTTTAACATTTATCTGCTAATGATAAGACAGAAAAATGCGGAAATGCGGAAAAGATTTTAATCAGTAAAAATTTAGTAATAACAAAATATTACCGGATTTAACTTAAGTATTGGTTCAAATGTCTAATTCAAGCGCATCCAGTTCAATCATCAAGCACCGTGTCTGGATGTCAGCCTCGTTCAGGTCGGGTAGTGCTGGAACATCATATCCGACTTCCAGCCCTTCATAATTTGCTGTATTCATTTTGTCCTCCTGTTTAAGAATTCATCCAGGGCAATTTATCCAAATCAACATTGCCTCCGGTAATAATCACACCTACGCGTTTTCCTGCAAAGGTTTTTTTGTTATTTAGAATTGTCGCCAAGGGTACTGCGCTTGAAGGTTCAACGACGATTTTCATTCTTTGCCAAATGAGCTTCATTGCAGCAATAATTCCCTGCTCGGTTGCAATCAGAATGTCTTCAACATGGTTTGAAACAAAATGCCACGTCAAATCTTTCAGCGGTACTTTCAGACCGTCCGCCACCGTCTTTGGATCGTCATACGCTATAATGTTTCCGGCTTTAAAGGATTGGTATGCGTCATCAGCATTTTTCGGTTCAGCGGCATAAACTTTTGTTTCAGGAGCAACATTCGACAAAGCCAGACAAGTTCCTGAAACCATCCCTCCGCCGCCAATCGGCGCAACAACCGCATCCAAACCTCCGGTTTGCTCCAGCAATTCCAGCGAGCAGGTGGCTTGTCCGGCAATCACTCGCGCATCATTGTAGGGATGCACAAAATCCGCTCCGGATTCAGCTACAACCTTGGCGAGAGTCTCTTCGCGTGATCTGGTGCTTGGTTCGCATTCGACGATGGTCCCGCCGTAAGCACGTACCGCCGCTTTTTTTGGTTCCGGAGCAGTGTGCGGCATAACAACAGTTACCGGGATTCCTCTCAGTCCGGCAGCATAAGCCAGAGATAGAGCATGATTTCCTGAAGAATGAGTGGCCACACCTTTGGCCGCTATTTCAGCATTCAATCCAAAAACTGCGTTCGATGCTCCACGTACCTTGAAGACTCCTGCTTTCTGGAAATTTTCGCACTTGAAAAATAATTCCGCACCACTCAATTCATTGATAAATGAACTGCTCAAAACCGGTGTTTTACTGATGTAAGGCTTGATGCGCTCCTGCGCCGTTTTTACATCATCGAATGTTGGAATGTACATGGTAAGATCTTTTCATTTTGCATAATTAAATACGGGATTTTGTTCAAACATGACGCTTCTCCAGCAATGCTACTATTAGTTTAGTTGAAAGTGTACTCATCATTTTATCAAATTATTGTAAAACTCAACCAGCTTGAAAAGTTGTTCCGTTTGAAGCAGTACAACCATTGATACTTAAAATGTCGTTAATAATCAGCATATTCAAAGTTTACGAGCTTTTAATATTGTCGATGAATAATGTTTCAACTTAAATTAGCAACTAGTCTTACATGTTGGTGAATATTTGTAAAGTGGCCTGATGGTAAGGCCAATTATTATTTTAAAACAACATGTGATATAAAAACATGCACAAAAGGTCCGGAAAATTAGTCTATTCTCAAACTTATAACGATTAAAATATAATCATAAATTATTTTAATGACTTAAATTTAAGCAAACACAAGAAATATATTTAGTTTTAAAACGGTTTATAATTTATAAAATTATCTTATAAAACAGCAGACTATAGTTATTATTTGAAAATATAAACTCTTGGTATAATCCTTGAGAAAGTAAATGCATGTAGAAGTTAAGTTGTTAATAACTCAAAAAGGAAGGATATGAAAAAAATAGAAGCGATTATCAAACCCTTTAAGCTTGATGAGGTAAAGCAGGGTCTGGCAGAAATCGGAACAGTCGGCATGACGGTTTCAGAGGTCAAAGGTTTTGGACACCAAAAAGGCCATACAGAACTGTATAGAGGCGCAGAGTACGAAGTGGACTTTATTCCAAAAGCTAAAATAGAAATTGTAGTTCCTGATGAGAAAGTCTCAGCGGTGTTGGAAACAATTGAGCAAAAAGCGAAAACCGGCAAAATAGGTGACGGCAAAATATTTGTTTATGACGTTGCTCAAACAATCAGAATCCGCACCGGTCAAACAGGAAACGAGGCACTTTAATATTTAACAAATATTTGCATTACACAAAGGAGATGAAATGGAATTTTCAGTAGAAATGAAATATGTACTGGACAGTTTTTGGTTATTGATCAGCGGATGCCTAGTCATGTGGATGGCGGCGGGATTTGCGATGCTGGAAGCAGGTTTGGTGCGCAGTAAAAATACAACCGCTATCCTGACTAAAAACATAACCCTCTACTCGCTTGCATGTGTGGCTTATTATTATGTGGGTTACAATCTAATGTACGGTAGCGGAAATGATTTTGTCGGCAGTGGATTGATGATGTCAGGAACTTCCGCGGAGGGTCACAGTCTACTTTCGGATTTCTTTTTTCAGGTTGTTTTTGTAGCCACCGCGGCTTCGATAGTTTCAGGTACGGTTGCGGAGAGGATCAAATTTTGGCCCTTCATGGGATTCACTTTGGTTTTGACTGCAGTGATTTACCCAATTCAAGGGCACTGGTCCTGGGGTGGAACGAGTCTGGGTGGAATGATTGACGGATTCAGCGATTTCGCTGGTTCGACGATAGTTCACTCAGTTGGCGGTTGGGCAGCACTTGCTGGTGTTTTGTTATTGGGTGCCAGAAAAGGAAAATTTGGGGCAGACGGTTCGATTCACCCGATTCCAGGTTCGAATTTGCCATTAGCCACATTAGGCACTTTTGTGTTGTGGTTGGGCTGGTTTGGTTTCAACGGAGGTTCGCAGTTGGCATTAGGTTCAAAAGACGATGTGGACGCAGTTTCTGCGGTCATCGCAAATACCAATATTGCTGCCTGTGCAGGAGCTTTGGCTGCTATGTTGCTGGCTCAACTTTTATACAAAAAGGTGGATTTGACGATGGTTCTCAACGGTGCACTTTCCGGACTGGTAGCCATCACCGCCGGACCGGATTATCCAAGTATGAATTTAGCAATCTTGATCGGAGCTATTGGCGGTATATTGGTGGTATTTGCAATTCCGATGTTTGATAAACTCAAAATAGACGATCCAGTCGGTGCCTTATCGGTACATCTGGTGAATGGAATTTGGGGTACTTTGGCAGTAGGAATATTCAATCCGGACGTACCCTTATTTGCTCAAATCAAAGGAATAGTTGTAATTGGCGCATTTACATTTTTCAGCAGTCTAGCGGTCTGGGGTGTGCTTAAATATACCGTCGGTATCCGTGTATCTGAAGAAGACGAATATAATGGCGTCGATGTGAGCGAATTCGGCCTGCATGCTTATCCTGAATTTGTGGAAAGACAAGGCTCGTAGCTGAGTTTTTTATCGGTGATTATTATCGTGTAGGAGCTAGATCTTAGGGTTTTACAGCATTGCCAGCAAAACTCCTGCTGCGACTGCAGAGCCGATAACTCCTGAAACATTTGGTCCCATAGCATGCATCAGCAGATGGTTTTGGGAGTTGGCTTCGAGTCCGACCTGGTTTACTACACGCGCTGCCATGGGAACCGCAGAAACGCCAGCGGCTCCGATCAGAGGATTGATAGGTGTGGAGGACAGCTTGTTCATCAGCTTGGCCATCAACACACCGGTTGCGGTGCCCACAGAAAAAGCGATCATGCCCAGAATGAGAATTCCCACCGTCTCTAGATTGAGAAATTCTCCTGCAGCCAATTTACTGCCTATACTCAGACCGAGAAAAATAGTTACAGTATTGATCAGTGATTTTTGAATAGTGTCCGAAAGTCGATTGACCACTCCACATTCTTTGGCTAAATTTCCAAACATGAACATGCCTATCAACGGCGCTGCCGAAGGCAGCAGCAGGGCACAGAGACCCAACGCAACCATGGGGAATAAAATTTTCTCACGCGTGGAAACATAACGCAACTGAGTCATTTCAATCTCACGTTCTTTCTGTGATGTCAGCAGACGCATGATCGGTGGCTGAATGATCGGCACCAGCGCCATATAAGAATAGGCCGCAATGGCTATCGATCCAAGTAAACGTGGAGAAAGTTTGCTTGAAAGAAAAATTGCTGTGGGCCCATCTGCACCTCCAATGATGCCGATGGAAGCAGCGTCCCGGAGAGAAAAGTCAATACCGGGAATTCCGTTCAATGCGAGTGCGCCTAATAATGTTCCGAAAATTCCGAACTGCGCGGCTCCGCCGAGTAAAGCAGTTTTTGGATTTGCCAGCATCGGACCGAAATCCGTCATCGCTCCGACACCCATAAAAATTATCAAAGGGAAAATTCCGGTTGTGATACCAAATTCGTAAATATAATACAAGAGTCCGCCAGGTTCCGAAAGTCCGGCTAACGGTATATTGGACAAGACGGCACCGAAGCCAATCGGCACCAGCAGCAACGGTTCAAACTGATGGCGAATTCCTAAATACAGCAGGATGAGTCCCACACCAATCATAATCAAGCGCCCAAAACCTTCTGTCCAATCCAAACCGTGTCCGCGAAAGAGTGCCGCCAGTCCGGTAGAATTGTAAAGGTTGAGCAACATTTCATAAAAAGCCGGTAATGCCACGACCGACCCACCACTCTCCACTTCCTCAACAATAACCGGAGCAATCCGAAGAATTCCCACCGTTTCGCCGGCCCCATAATGTTTAAGGTTTCTTAATCGCCAAAACACCAGTTGTCCGGAAACGCCTGCACGAAACTTAAATTTCGCACCTTTAGAATCTTTGAGTACTGCCAAAGTATCGCCGGCATAGACCCACTGATCAATTTTCGCATCGACTCGTATAACCCGTGCATCAGTGGGCATCACGATATTGATTTGCTCGTCACTGGACTGGGCAAACAAAGTTCCTGACATTCCTAAAAATAACAAAAGCGCAAAAACCCGTATCAGCATTTTTATTAATTCTTGCAAATTTTGCAGAGTGGATAAATGCAACAGATCCATCTTTTTAGAGTTTTGCATGCTCTCAAGACCTCAGTGTGATTAAGGCATCTCCAGTTTGCACCGTATTTCCGGCTTGTACATGAATTGCTTGTACGACTCCGGCTTGTGGAGATTTGACTTCCGATTCCATTTTCATGGCTTCCATAACCAACAGTGTTTGCTCTTTGACTACGGTCTCACCGACCGCTACTTCCAGTCTTACGATGTTTCCTGGAGTAGGTGCGGGGATATCTAGATCTGAATTTTGTTTAGCCTCTGGTGAGGACTCCGCGGTATTTCGGGAAACAACTGGCGGAACGATATTCCCACCGGCATTGACTTGAACTTGATAGGCTTTGCCGTCGACTGTGATGGTATAATCTCTTGGGCCAGAAACAAAAGGCGCTGTAGATTTTCCAGCCTCCGGATTGCTTTTTGCCACTTCGTCGGATATTTTCCGGATTGAAGTTTTAGCTTTACCCAAAAGGAAATCAATACCTTTTGCTTCACAACTTGAAGCAATGAAGAGATTTTCCTCAGTTTCAGGCAGATTGTTTTTTTTAAGTTCTGCTGCTGCTTTTGGGGTTCCCGGATCCAGGAGGTCAAGCGGGTCATCTTTGAAAACAGGCTTATCCAACTGTTCCGCAGCCAGTTTTACAATTTCTGGATCCGGCTCGACTGGTGTTTGGCCAAAATAACCCAGTACCATATTTCCATATGATGGATTTATTTTTTCCCATTTGCCAAGGGTCACGTTGAGATAGGCTTGTTGGAAATAAAATTGTGATACAGGCGTGACCGACGCACCAAAACCTCCCAGCCGAACAACTTCCGACATTTCCTTGATGACTTCAGGAAACAGGTGCAAGGTTCCGGTATCACGCATCATCATCGTATTGGCAGTCAGCGCGCCTCCCGGCATCGGAGAAAACGGAATCAACGGTGAAACCATTCGCGATTCTGGAGGGAAAAAATAATCCTTGAAACTATCCGCAAAGATTTCTTCCACCTTGATGATTTTGTCCGGATCAATGTCCAGAGTGTAATCGGTACCTTTTAGAGCGTGCCACATGGTAAGTATATCAGGCTGACCGGTTCCGCCGCTTACGGGACTCATCGCCAGATCAATCCTATCAATTCCTCCTTCAATCGCACCCATGTACTGGATAACAGACGCCCCGGCGGTATCGTGCGTGTGCAAGTGCAGGATGGTACCTTCCGGAACCATTTTTCGTGCTCCTTTGATTGTCTCGTGAACTTTCCTGGGATTAGCCGTTCCGCTAGCATCTTTGAAGCAAATTGAATCAAAAGGCACATCAGAATTCAGAATATTACGCAGGGTTTTCAAATAATATTCTTTGTCATGCGCGCCTTCGCAGTCGGGAGGTAAATCCATCATGGCAATCACGATCTGATGGTGCAAACCATGGTTTGTGATGCATTCTCCGGAATATTTTAGATTACGCAAATCGTTTAACGCGTCAAAGTTCCGAATAGTCGTGATACCGTGTTTTTTGAACATTTTCGCGTGCAGGTCAATCATGTCACGAGGCTGCTGACTGAGCGCCACCACGTTGATTCCGCGGGCGAGTGTCTGCAAATTAGCGTCCGCCCCAACTGTTTTACGAAACGTGTCCATCATATCAAAGGCGGATTCGTTACAATAGAAAAACAGACTTTGAAAACGCGCTCCTCCGCCTGCTTCAAAGTAGGTGATTCCGGCCTCAACCGCAGCTTCTAAAGGCGCTAGAAAATCTTTGGTTGCTACTCGTGCACCGAAAACGGACTGAAAGCCGTCACGGAAGGATGTGTCCATAAACTCAATACGTTTCCTGGCCATAATGGTTTTGCTCTGAGATTTAATTTCAGCTAATGAAATATATTAAATTAAGAAGTTTTACTATCTGCTTCGAAAGCTGTAATTGCCGCAGCAAAAACCTCAACCGGAACTGCGGAAATTACTTGCTGTTTTGCAGGAGAATTGCCGGATTTTCGACGTGCTTTTTGAGCTTGTTGTTCAAGCGCAGTGAAGTTACGATTAAGATATTTCACCCATTCAATACAGGCAATCATCAACATTAAAAATAACATGACTGTCGCCATGCCAACACCCATTAACTTGAGTCCTTCCCACAACATATGTCAATCTAAGCTGAGAAATGAAAAATAGACCAGAACTAATCAAGTCTATGCGTGCACTTGATATCAATTCAGCGGAAATCCGCTTTCACGAAAATGCTACTCTTTTTTTTAAGTAAGATCAAGGAAACTATGCTATTGACACAAAAGCAGATTGAATTATTTGAACAGGATGGATATTTAATTTTGGAGAACTTTGTCAGTCCGGAGGACTGTGAAACCCTGCGTGTCCGTGCCGCTGAAATTGTGGAAGACTTCGAACCTGCTGAATCAGTTTCCATTTTTACCACGAATGAGCAAACAAGGCATTCTGACAAATATTTTATGGAATCGGGTGATAAAGTACGTTGTTTTTTTGAGGAAGAATCCTTTAGCGAAAATGGAAAACTTCTCCAGGCGAAAAAGCTTTCCATCAATAAAATTGGTCACGCTATGCATGACCTGGATCCGGTTTTTGAAAAATTTTCCAGAACACCGGAGTTAGCAGAAATCGCAAATGATATAGGATTTGAAGATCCTGGAATATTACAGTCGATGTTCATTTTCAAACAGCCTCGGATAGGTGGTGAAGTTAGTTGTCATCAGGACTCAACCTTCCTTTATACTGAGCCTTTGAGCGTGAAAGGTTTTTGGTTTGCTTTGGAAGATTCTACTCAGGAAAACGGTTGTTTGTGGGCAATTCCTGGGGCTCACAAAAACGGATTGAAATCCCGGTTTTACCGTAGCGAAAACGGGGAAGGAACGGAAATGGAGGTCTTTGATGATTCAGCCTGGGAGACTTCCAAACTGGTTCCTCTGGAGGCAAAAACTGGAACAATGGTGCTGCTGCACGGACTCTTACCTCACATGAGTTATGCTAACCGTTCTTCCCGTACAAGACATGCTTACACACTCCATCTTATTGATAAAAGAGCAAATTATTCGGAATTGAACTGGTTGCAGCGCCCTCCGAAAATGCCCTTGCGCGGATTTTAATGATTTGAGGGGGGTTCTTTTTTTGCTGCGGTAATCAATGCATAATCTTTAGGCTGACGATGAAGATCAAAATTAAAAATGTTTTCCTGAATCTCTTTGCAGCGGTCTAGGTCACATTCAGCTAGGATCACCTCATCTGCTAGCGTTTTACACTCAGTAACAATTTCACCTGTCGGCGCAATGATACAAGTGCCTCCTATCAGTTCGCAGTCTTCTTCTTTGCCTGCTTTTGCAACGCCGACAATCCAGGTGCCATTTTGATATGCTGCAGCTTGTAAAACCAAGTGGTTATGAAACTCCTGAAGATGATCATGTTCAGGTGCAGGTGGATAATGTTTTGGTGTGTTATAACCCAACACTACAAGCTCAACACCCTGCAGTCCCATGACCCGAAAAGTCTCCGGCCAACGACGGTCATTACAAATACACATGCCGATTTTACCGCCAAATACCGGATGCACCTGAAAACCTAAATTACCCTTTTCAAAATATCTTTTCTCCAAATGTTGAAAAGCACGCCAGGGTTCATTTTCAGTATGACCAGGCAAATGTATCTTCCGGTATTTAGCAGCAATTTCTCCCTGATTATTAACAATCACCGCCGTATTAAAATGCCGGGTGACTCCATTTTCCACAACAAGTTCCGCAAAACCAAAATTAAAACCGATTTTTAGTTTCCGTGCTTCATCAAACAAAGGCTGTGTAGCCTTGTTAGGCATTTCTGTTTCGAAATATTTGTCAATTTCGGACTGTTCCTCGGTATACCAGCGTGGGAAGAAAGTAGTTAACGCCAGTTCAGGAAAGACAACCAACTCCGCACCTTGTGCTTTAGCGTTTTTCATCAGCGCAATCATACGTCCGATTGCTGAGGAACGTGGTTCTGCTAATGCGATGGGGCCTAGTTGCGCGGCCGCTACTTTTAAGATTCTTGACATCAAACTGTTTTTTTTTATGCGGATTTATGCAGCAACATTTGCAGGAGCACATCCGTACCCGCCTGAAGGTGATTTGGCTCAGTATATTCTGCCACATTATGACTTATGCCGTTTCGGCTTGGTACAAAGATCATGGCTGTTGGACAATTCGGTGCAAACATTTGTGCATCATGGCCAGCACCGGAGGGCATAGATTTTACCCGGAAACCAAGTGCTGATGCTGTCTCAGCAACTAATGAAACCATTGTTTTATTAAAGGTAACAGGCTCAAACCTGGCGAGAGTTCGACTTGAAAAAGTCACCCCTTCTGCTTTGCATATATGTTCAATAAATGACTTCATTGCCTGTTCCGCTTCTTGTAATTTTTGTTCGTCTGTATTACGTAAATCAATGGTTAATAATGCTTCTTTAGCAATCACATTGATCAGTCCTGGATTTAGTTTTGTTACGCCGACAGTTGCAATTTGATTAGCACCCATTTCATTGGCAAGGCGTCGTGCTTCAACCGAAATAGCCGCTGCTACATATCCTGCATCGTGTCTGAGCCGCATCGGTGTTGTTCCGGCATGGTTTGCCGTGCCACTTATCCTGTATTCATTCCACGAAATACCCTGAACTCCTTCTACAGCACCAATTTCATAATCTTCCAGTTCCAGAATTGGACCTTGCTCAACATGGAGTTCAACATAACTGTCTGCACGAAAATCACCCGTTGAGGTTTCACCGGCGTAACCGATTTTTTCGAGCTCATCTCCAACACGTGCTCCTTCATTATCAAGAACATCCAACATGGTTTTAAGCTCTAAAGCACCCTGATGTACTCCACTTCCCATCATGTCCGGAGCAAAACGGGCACCTTCTTCGTTTGTAAAAAATCCAACTCCAATCGGTTTCCGTGTTGTAATTTCTGCCTCATTCAAGGTTGCGATTACTTCCAAACCTGCTAGAACACCGAGGTTACCGTCATAACGTCCACCGCTTGCTACCGTATCTATATGTGATCCTGTCATCACCGGTTTTCCGGATTCCTGACCTGCACGGATACCGATAACGTTTCCAATTTGATCAACTGTAACTTCCAGACCGAGTTCATGCATCCATTTAACAACCACGTCCCGTCCCTGACGGTCTTCATCAGTGAGCGCCATTCTGCAGACACCACCGCCGGCAATTGCACCAATTTCAGCCAGATCTTCAATACTTGCAGCAAGTCGGTCTATATTTATACGAAGATTAGATAATGTCATTTTAATTACTCAATTTTATAGATGTCAGGAGGTTATTCTAACAATGAATGCCACCCACTATTTAAAATGTTAGCTGACTTTTTTCTGTCATTTAATTTTTTTTAAAGGTAACTCATATTGACGTTCACCGCTGAAATGGCAAAAGGCGTTTGCAACTGCAGAAGCAGTAGGAACGAGGCCGATTTCACCAACACCTTTTGCTCCACAGGGGCCGAATTCATCTGGTTCCTCAATGCCGATAACGACGATACGAGGAGTAGCAGCGGCACGGATCATCCCAAGTTTGCCGAGCTTTGTGTGTACAGGGTGGCCTTCTTCCATCTCAAATTTTTCAGAAAGCGCGTAGCCAAGTCCCATGTGAACTGAACCTTCGAGCTGACCTTCAAATAAAATTGGATTAACGATCCTTCCTGCGTCATGTGCTGCATAAACGGTATCCACTTTTCCTGAGTCATCGAGAGTTACAACCTGTGTTGCATAGCTGTAGGAATAATGAGTTTTCGGCTCATCTACATCGTCCTCTATCGCAGTGGTCCAGTTACAAACCCACTCGCCCAGATATTCACGGCCTACCAATTCTGCCAGTGAATGTTTTTCCAAATCTGCTTTTAATTTCTTACCTGCATCCAAAACACTATTGCCAATGAGAGAGGTGCCGCGCGAAGCAGTTGTCATTCCACAGGGAGCGTCTTTGGAAGTATCGACTTTTACTTTTACAAAATGCGGATTCACTCCGGTTGCTTCACATAAAAACTGAACTGCCATCGTAAAAACGCCCTGTCCCATTTCCGTCCAGCCGTGGTGGATAGTAATTTCAGTAGGTGATTCAATCACAACTCTGACCTTGCTTTCATCCTGAACCCCGTTGCCGATTCCGGTGTTTTTCATCCCGCAGGCAATTCCGGCGTATTTGGCGTTTTTAAACTGCTCTTTGACTGCCAACAATGTTTTTTGAATTCCAATTCCGGAAGTTATTTTTTGTCCTGTCGAGGTACGATCACCCGGCTGGAGGGCATTGTCGTATCGTATTTGCCAGCGGTCAAATCCGCCCTGACGACAAAGCTCGTCGATAGAGCTTTCAATCGCAAAATTTATTTGATTTACACCAAATCCACGCATGGCGCCGCATGGTACATTATTAGTGTAAACAGCACGACTGCGGAGATTTACAACGGGAATGGAATATGCGCTAGTGGCATGTCCCGCCGCACGTTCCAAAACTTTCATGCCGACTGACGCATAAGCACCTGTGTCGCCAATGATGTCCGCGTTAACAAAAGTCAGTTTGCCTTTTTTGTCGCAACCGAGCGACATTTCCATGTTCATCGGATGCCGCTTGGGATGCATGCAGAGCGATTCCGGACGTGTCAGCGCGACTCTCACCGGGACTTGAAGAAGGTGCGCAAACAGAGCTGCGTGACCCTGCACAGAGATATCCTCCTTGCCGCCAAATCCTCCTCCGTTTGGCATTAAAATTACAACCACTTTTTCCAGCGGCAGCCCCAAAATTTTACTGATGCTGTTCCGGTCCTCATAGACTCCCTGACTCTGAGAAAAAACCTCAACGCCTTCTGTGGAAGGTTTCGCCAGACAGCATTCGATTTCCAAAAACGCATGTTCGATGCGTTGTGTTTTGTAAGTGCCTTTTGTGACAAAAACACTTTCTTTTTCCGCCTGTTTGCTGTCACCTCGCTTAATCTCAAGGTTCGACAACAAATTTCCACTTTCGTGAATTTGTGCACAGTTTGCGGAAAGTGCCTCAAACGGATCAGTAACAGGCGGCAGCACCTCATACTCCACCTTGATCAGCGCAACTGCTTCACGCGCAGTTTTCTCTGTATCAGCAACAACTCCAGCGATGACATCACCTATGTAACGTGTTGTTTCTCCACACTTTACCATTAGTGGCCAATCCGGAACAATCAGTCCGGTGTAACGTTCTCCCGGGACATCGTCCGCAGTAAAAACACGCTGCACACCAGCCAATTTTTCTGCGTCCGCAGTGTCAATTTTTAAAACTTTTGCTCTGGGATGTTCACTGAATTTCAAAGCACCATGTACCATGCCTGGAAATTTAAGATCAGCTACATAAGGTGCTTCTCCGGTGGCAAGTCGAAGTGCGTCATATTTTGGTAGGCTTTCACCGACTTTACCGCTGCTTTGAGGCAACTCGATTTTAGCATTATTACGTAAAGCTTGTGCTGCAGAGAGGCATGATTTGGTGACTTTTTTATAACCAGTACAGCGGCAGAGGTTACTGTTTAAGGCTTTGTTGACTTCGCTTTCTGTCACAAAACCCTGATTCAGCAGGGGCCAGACTTTCATGATAATTCCCGGTGTACAGAAACCGCACTGCAGCCCACCTTCGATGGAAAAGGCATTGATCACGGTTTCTTTTTTGCTTGCATCCAGCCCTTCCATTGTGAGGACTTCTTTTCCGGCAACACGTCTCATGGGGGAAATACAGGCTTTAAGAGGATTACCGTCCAACAGAACAGTACAGCATCCACAAACTCCTTCAGGAGCACAGCCATCCTTAGGCGAGATTATATTTTTAACATCACGTAAATATGTCATCAAAGACAATTCCGGATCTCCGTCGTAATCTATGCTACTACCATTTAGTTTGAATTCCATTCTTCTCCTTGTATTTTGTAGATTACCTGTGCGTGAGTCAGCGGGACTTGCTCTCATATGAGGCTCTCATCATTTGCATTATCTCATAATTCAAAAAACTTACACGACTTTTTGCCTCACCGGAAATTGTGTTTGCCGGATCGTTTTTGGAAAACTGAACCTCAAAATCCGGTCCGGAATAATTAACAGTATTTCCAGTTTCAGAAACACGATATTCCTTGCCGTCAAAACGGGAAAATACAATAGATGCCTGAGCAGAAGTTTTCTCACTTTCAATGTAAAAACCGTCTCTGTGGCTGAATTCCTGAAAAGTTTCCAGACTGCCGAAAAACCGAGGTTTGAGCAAAAACGGACCACCGTCTTCCGGGCAGAAAATATCACAGTTTCCGCATTCATTACAAAAATCTGCAAAGTTCGCAATTTGATATTTTTTCTCTAATTTAAGAGAATTCTTGGCTTTTACTGACCAGCTAGATTTATTGTTTTCAAACTCCAATATTTCAGTTTCACCTTGAGGTATATTCAGTGCAAAATTAGCATCGTTCGGACAAACCGGAATGCACTTATCGCAGGTGAGGCAATCGAATAGTTCAAGTGTCGTTCCGACTTTCCGTGGCGGATTTGAGTTTTTTTCTAAAGTATAACGAGCCTGTGTTGTGACCTCGTCGACATATGTTTTTGTATTGAGCAATTTAACTTCAGAAAGCCATTTTTCAAAAATTTCATTCGCCAACGGTGCTACTTGCGCTCCGGCAACTTTCCGGAATTCCCCACCGTTTTCCAACGTTTTACGCAGAGCATCCACCGCCGCCACTTCTGTTCCGGAAATATTCCCGGCGCCGGAAGCTATATTTTTCAGGGCCTGCTCAGCGTTTCCGTATGCTTTGAGGAGATAACTTTCGATATCGCTGACTCCAAGATTGTCCATACGTGAGTTTAACTCTTTGTAATAAGCACTGCTTCTGCTGTAACCGCCAACTTTCAGCAGATCACTACAAACCGTGATTGGAGTCAAACCTAAAGCGACGGCATCCGCGAAGTTGGTTTTGTCGATGCCTGCGGAAAATGAAATTGGAAATTGGTCGCCGAATTTTTCACGAAACTGCTGTACCAAATGGATTCCTAAAACGTGCAGGGGAGTTCCGGAAAGGTACATAACTTTTTCACTTTGCGGAAAGAAGTCCCGATGATTTTCCACAATCAGCGTGTTATTAAATTTTACTCCAAAACACAAGCCCAGCGTTTTTGCGGTTTCACCGAGACGTTCAACAAAACCCTGCGCCTGCTCCCAACTGGCGTCATTTTCAAATGCTTCATCCGGAACGTGAATTTCGGCGTAACCCAGAATTTCGTTGAATAAGTGTCGTACCTTTTCTTTTCCTAAGAGAGTTGGATTAAGTTTGATAATGCAGTTCAAACCGTGTTCACGGAAAAGGTAATCAATAATCTTTTCAATTTCTTCCGGAGGGCATCCGTGAAATGTACTTAGAGTCAGAGTGTCAGAAAGTTTCGTCTGGAAATCCAGCTTTCGGAATTCACGGTACTGTTCCGGAATTTGTTGTCGGTAATGTTCCACGATTTCGGACGCATCCTGCATACCTTCAATAAACTGCCGTACTTTGTCGGATTGAATTCCCGCCAAATCATAACCGACACTCATGTCATACAGCACGTCGCCGAAATTTTCAGCCAGTTCCAGCTTGCCGCTGGCCTGCAGAATTTCAATCAGCATCGCACCTTTTACATATTCATGCAGTGACTGCTCAATCCGTAATTCCTGTGACCATTCAACATTGTAACCCACTGTCTGCATGTCAATACAGGGTCGTGGAATTTCCAGTTCATCTAGAATTTGTACGGTCTTCAATTCCATAATTCTGCATCCACCCAACCATGAAAGCAAAATATTTTGTGCCATTTGGGTTTGTGGCCCGGAAGCAGGTCCGAGAGCTGAAGAACTTTTTTTGCCGTGAAAATTTACGGAATAATCTTTTCCGGAAAGTCCGCAGAAAAATTTTTTTTCAGGAAAATCAAAAATCGATTGCTCTGTTTCTAACTCGTCAAACATTCGGTTTATGAGAGAACCAAATGGATGCGGAATTAATTCAGCCATAAAAAGTTTAAAGTTATACGGTTTCAGAGTAGGAGCACGGTTCTAGTTGAAATTACTCCAAAGTTTTTTCGCCTGTTCGACAGCATTTGCTTTTATTTCCTGTTCGGAAACATCCAGTAGTTGATAATCACGAATCCGGAATTCGCCTCTTGTCATCACATCGCAGGGTAAACTGCTCAAGCCAAAAAAAATGTTTCCAAAAATGGTGGATTCACTAATCGGTGTTCTTGGCAAATAATCAAAAATCGCTAAATCCGCTTGGTATTCCGGTAAGATGTAACCTAATTTTCTGCTGCTACCAGGACTTCTGGAGAAGAGTTTAGAGGCAATTTCGGCATTATTTTTAAATAACAACTGCATGTAGTCAACACTATCTTCACCGCCTTCAAGGTGTGAACTGCGAATAAGCATGCCTTCTTTGCCTTCACGCAGCATGTTGCTCTGCATGCCGTCCGTTCCAAGCCCTGATTTTAATTTATTTAAATTTTGATTTGGAGTCATGCCAACCCTGTTATTCGCATTTGAAGATGGATTGTGCACAAATTGAGAGCCATGTTTCTGTATCAATTCAAGATCAGAATCTTTGATATGCAGACCGTGAATGATGAGACCGTTTTCATTGAGCAGATCAAATTCCTCTAACCTTTCCAAAACTGAGTTGTAGCCTTTGTTCAGGGCATCGTCTTCATCTGCTTTGTCTTCAGAGACATGCGCATGAATTCCCCATGAATTGAGCTTACCTGCAGCGTCCCTGATTTTTCTTAAAGAAGCATCTGAGAGAGTAAAAGATGCATGCAAACCAAGCATTGGATGAACATACTGAGTTGCGGAAAACTTGCTGATTGCAGCTATATTTTCCTGCAGACTTGCTTCAAATATTTCTTGACCGTTACGGTCAGAAATTTCAAATGCGGTACTGATATTTAAACCGAGCTTTTCCGAAGTTTCCGCCAGTAGAGAGAGTGAACCTTCAATGTAGGAAGGACTGCAGTGGTGGTCAATGATGGTTGTCGTTCCGGCTTTCAGTGAGTCTACTAATCCTGCTTCAAAACAAGCCTGAGTAGAATCCTGATCAAGAGCGAGGTCCATTTTCCACCAAACCTGCTCCAGAATTTCGTTGAAGTTACGTGGATTATTTTTCGGAGGAGGCATTCCCACTGCTAGTGCAGAATACAAATGATGATGAGCATTGATCATGCCGGGCAGCGCGGTTTTTCCACAGAGATCATGGACAACATCAAACTCTCCGGAAGGTTCGCTGGAACTTACACTTTCAATCGTGTCTCCGGCAATTGCGACATAGGCATTTTCATGCAATGCAGGATCAGCACATGGATTGATCACATGTAAATTTTTCAACAGGGTTTTTTTCACGATCATCTCATTAAAAAAATTGATAATTCAGCGACTTAGTATATTAAGTCTTCTTAGTTTAAGAGTCAATTATTTTTCATTTTTTTGAGTTTCAAATTTGTGACGTAGAAATTCCGCAAGAAAGTCGTTCCACAAATTATCGGGAATCATTTCCATTTCTAAAACCCAGATTTGTTCTGCGAGTTCAGGAAAGCTTCTCAGTTTGACTGCGTCTTTTTCTGTAGTCAGCAGGTAATCCGGTTTTAGTTTTTGCTGTTGTTCCAGAATTTTCCGTACATCTTCAGTGCTATAATCATGGTGATCCGGGAATTCAATTTTGCCGATAATTTCAACGTCTTGCTGTTCCAGCAAGCGCTCAAATCCTTTAGGTTGAGCAATACCTGATGTGAGCAGCACGCGCTTGTTTATTATTTCATTTAAGTTTAAATGAGTCTTGCCGTCAAGTCTGGTTATTCCCTGTATTTCATACTTGAAATTGAAAACAGGACAGTTGACCTGCAGCTCATGTTTGAGTATTTGCGAAATGGAATCTGAGGCTGCTAAATTTGTTTTTGTGAGAATGATCGCGTCAGCACGTTTCCATTGATTTACAGGTTCACGCAGCACTCCAAAAGGAAGCAGGTGCCGGTTTCCTAAACCTTGCTCTGCGTCTATCAAAAGCAAATTAAGATCACGGTGAATTGCTAAATGCTGATATGCGTCATCGAGTAGCAAGATGTCAGGGTGATCCTGTTTTTCTGCTAAACCTGCTGTGATGATCCGTGAACTGCCTACATACACTGGCACCTCCGGATTCCGCTGTGCCAGTAAATAAGGTTCATCTCCAAAAAAAGCAGGATCAATCCTCTTTTCTTCACAAAAACGCAGACGCTGCTGAGAAGACGTGTCTTTACGTTTGTAACCCCGACTTAAAACGGCAGGTTGCTTTTTCAAGCGTTGTAATTCCTTTATAAGCAGATCAACAACCGGAGTTTTTCCTGTTCCACCGACGGTCAGATTTCCTACAGAAATAACGGGAGTGTTAACAAGTTTCGTTTTTAACCAGCCCTTTCTGTATGCAAGCAGGCGTAAGAGAACAAAACTTTTGAAAACCAGTGAAGTTGCAAAAAGAAAAGGTTTTAAAAATTTGTTTGAAAAAATCATGGTTTTAATTCTAGAGTATTTTTGACGTTTTCCATTTCAGAAAAAAGCGGTAATTGCTGTTTGGCATCAGCAAATACGCGTGTCGGAGTTACAAAAACCATCACGTGATCGAAGCTGTTATTTGCGCCACTTGTCCTGAAGAAAGGTCCCAGTAAAGGCAGATCTTTAAAAAACGGCAGCCCCGCTTGACTTTGACCTGTACTGCTTTTGATCAGTCCTCCAAGCAGAAAAGCCTGTCCATTTTTTACAATGACCTGAGTTTGTGCGCGCTGGGTATTGATCGGCGGGATCCCGTCAATGCTGGTTCCATCAGTAGGATTACTTGTTTCCGCGTAGATCTTAAGCCAAATCCTGTCATTAGTGTGATCATCATTGTCCTCAATCAAACGAGGAGTCACCCTGAGTGTAATGCCAGTTTTCAACTCTTGCAAGCGGCTCGTTTTATCATCAGTGATTTTGATATGCAGAACGGAACCACTATTCATTTCTGCTTCCACATTATTCAGTGTGACCACAACAGGTCGTGAAAGCATGCGCCCTTTACCTTTACTCTGCAGCAACCGTAAGACAGCATCCACCTGCATAGCCTGTGATGCTACTGCAGGGCCTAAAGCCAAACCTGCAGAAAAAGGACCTTGATCTGCGACGCTTACAGTTCCGTCTGCGGAAACACTTTTTGCACGGAACTCGAGTCCAAGCTGCCGTGAATGTGTTTCGCTGGTTTCAAATAAATGTGCTTCTATCCGGACCAACGGCAGGGGTCGATCCCAAATCCGTACCAGTTTTTCCAACCATTCCACATGGGATTTAGTACCCTCCAGAATGAGGGTGTTGCTGAGCAAATCCGCAATTATTTGTGGCCGCATCACCGGGATTTCAGTTTCATCTTCAAGCCTCTGCTGGAGGGCTTTTCTCAAGCTCTCTTCAACACCCGGAATTGTCAGGGACTGTCCGTTACTCTTCACGGTTTGTGGACCTACACTTAAATACTTTAGCTGCAGTCGTACCATGCTGGAATCCGGAACTGTTTCTGTTTCAGTGGCTTCAACTTCAATTTCTGACTCCAGCGTAAAAACGTCCGGGTTTGCTGATGTAATGCCACTGAGTCCGTTTTCCCATTGCTCAATCAATTGCACTGTTAAATTGACGGATTCTTCCGAACCTCTTAAAACCAATGAATTAGGAGCAGGATATGCGACATGCACTAGACTTATTTCCTTCAGATCTTTGCTGATTTCTGCTAAAAAGTCACGGATTTGTTTTTGCTCGGCAAAACGTATGTTAAGCGACTTTGTCACCAATGGAGGATCCTGTGTCCATGCTAAAACATGCAGTCCCGGATAATAAACCGCAAGCGCATTCTGACGCCGTGCTAAATCGAAGATTGCGTCCTCTATAGTGTTATATGCTAAATTGCGAATTACTTTGCGCTGCTTTATTTTTTCCTCATTAAAATGTAAAGTAATCTGTCCGGCTTGAGCTAATTCACGCAGAATATTTGTTAATAAAACGGGTGAATTGATTATTTTTTTGAAAGGCTGAAAACGCCAAACGTCTGAACGTAACACAATTCTGTGACGACCTTTGTGGCTTATCAAGGCCAAATTGTGACGTGAAAGCAATAGCTTTAAAATAGTTTCAGGATGATGACCCTGAACTTCAGCTACTTCTGGAAGACTCTGTATTGCTGGATCTATTTGTATTTTTTCAGGATGCAGGGCGAACTGTTGAAGCAGTGCATCCAGCATTTCAGTTAAAGTTTTGCTTGAACTTGTGGAAAGAGTGATTCCGGAATTGTTGACTTTTTTCCAAATAATTCCGGACTCAGCTCCTGAAACACTGAAGCCTGCTGCGGAAAATAACATTATGGATAACAGCCACCGTTTCATTACTAGTTTAGCTTAGATTGTGACTTTTTGCTGATGAAGAAGCATAATTCAACTTCACTCAGTTGCCTGGTGTAAACGAAAGAACATCGTACTTTCTGCTAAATACCTGTAGATTATTTTCTTTGCCGCGGATCAGGTCAAACTTTTGATCTAACTTTTAGATACGACATATTTTCGAATTACTCAAGCGGAGTGATGATATGATGTTTAAAGTCTTTAAGAAAATGTATTGTTAATTGCACAGCAATGAATTAGCTTTCCTTGGAGACGGTTTTGAATAATCAGAGAAAAACAATAATTTTTTAACCTTAAGTCAGAGAAAATCATGCTAAAGCTCATTCGACGTCCGGACATGTGGATCACACTCGCGTTGTTTCTATTGATGGTTCCAGCAGAGCGGATGGAACTATTTTCTTCATTGGAAAATTGGCTGCTCGGTAACCGGCATATTGTCCGCTTAAATACTTTAGAACCTGAGAAGACTCAGTTTGCCTACGATGAAATAGTGATTGTCGATACGGAGGAAAAATTCTTTGATGAATATGGAAGCTGGCCGCTGAAACGTGCTGATATTGCAAAACTGACTACAAATTTAAAAAGGCTTGGTGCAAAAGTGATTGCACTCGATATGTTGATGGATTTTCCAAACGGTTATGCTGAAGATCCAATACTGGCGGAAGCAATGGAAGATGCAGGAAATATCATCGTTGTCGCGCAGCTTGAGTTCGGCGGAGATGGTAAATTCAAAGGAGTCAATTATCCAACAGAAACTTTAAAAGCAGCAGCCGAAAGTGGTTACACCAACCACACCTTGATCGGAAACAAGCTCTCCCGCGTACGCTTTTTTCCAAAGGAGATAAAGGATCATAATGTCTGGCCTTTTGCCATAAAAACCCTCGCCATGTACAAAGGCGTTGAGCCTCAACTGGAAAATGGGCAACTCACAATTGGAGATATTGTAGTACCTTTGGATCCTTTTAATGATTTATGGATTGACTTGCCCTCACTTCCGCCGATGGCAACTTTTTTAGCAAAAGATACCCCTGCAGGAATTTCCGCGGCAGAAGTTTTGTTGGAACTTGAGGATATTCCGGATGAGGAGTGGGAAGAAGAAACAGAGGATCTCCAGCAAATGATCCGCGGAAAAATAGTTTTGGTTGGCGATACATCTGAAGTTTCCCATGATATTTTTACAAGTCCGATTGGAGAGGTTTACGGGATTGAGTTTCTCGCGGATACAATCATGACATTGATGAAAAATGCTCCGATACGCCCGGCCAGTTCACAAAATGAAATACTGGTGCTTTTGATCCTATTTATCTGTTTCGTAATCGTTGCGTTGATTCCAAAATATGAAAACTTATTGTTTCTGCTGATCATTGCAGCCTATGCGGGATTTGGCGTTTTTACCTATGTTTATTATGGTGTCGCTTTTTCCATGAGTTATGCGCTGATTGCCTGTTTGCTGAGTACAGGTACCATTAACCTTTACCTGTTTATGATGGAACGTAAGCAGAAAGGATTTATTAAAGGTGCGTTTTCGCAATATCTTTCTCCGACTGTTATTGATCAAATTGTGGAAAATCCAGACATGCTGGAACTCGGTGGTGAGAAACGTGAACTGACCCCGTTTTTTTCGGATATACAGGGTTTTTCAACTATTTCTGAAGGTTTGACTCCGGAGGAATTGGTGCAGTTACTCAATGAATATTTAACGTCAATGTGTGACATTATTTCTTCACATCAAGGTACAATAGATAAATTTGAAGGAGATGCGATCATCGCATTTTGGGGAGCACCTTTAGATCTTCCAAACCATGCGACTGTTGCCTGTCACGCGACTATAGAGATGCAGCAACGCGGTGTTGAGTTGCGTAAAATGTTGCGAGAACAAAACCGGCCCTTGCTCTTCACCCGCATGGGTTTGAACAGTGGTCCTGTCGTTGTGGGGAATATGGGTTCAGCAGAACGAATGGATTATACAATGATGGGGGATGTGGTCAACTTGGCCGCAAGACTTGAAGGCGCGAATAAATTTTATAAAACCTTCAGTATGATTTCCGGCAGTACATATGAACTTGCAAAAGATGATATTGACAGTCGTCAGCTGGATATTATCAGGGTGGTTGGAAAAAATGAACCAGTTCCGGTTCATGAACTGCTGGCCCGTAAGAATGAAACTAGCGGTGAAATGAGCGGAGTGGTGGAGCAATATATGAAAGGTCTGAAGCTCTATCAAGACAAAAACTTCAAAGATGCAATTGCGGAATTTGAAAAAGTCTTAAGCATCGATTCTGAGGATGGACCATCCCAGACTTATATTAAACGCTGCGGAATGTTCCTGGAGTCTCCTCCGGAAAAAGACTGGGACGGTGTGTTTACTTTTACGGAAAAAGGATGAGTCAGAATAACAGATGAAACAACGTCTTGATCGACTGCTTGTAGAGCAAAAACTTGCGCCTTCCCGGGAAAAAGCACAGGCATTTATCATGGCAGGAAAAGTGAGGGTTGACGGTCAGCCGGCGGGAAAAGCCGGACGTATGATCAGTATTGATTCACTTTTGGAAGTACTGGGAACAGACCAGCCTTACGTGAGTCGCGGAGGGGTCAAACTTAAAGCTGCTTTAGAATATTTTGCTGTTGACCCTCAAGGTCTTGTCGCACTTGACATTGGCGCCTCAACAGGAGGATTTACTCATTGTTTACTGCTTGGCGGGGCGGAAAAAGTGTTTGCTGTCGATGTCGGTTACGGTCAGCTAGCGTGGGAATTGCGTCAGGACCCGCGGGTCAAGCCACTCGAGCGTACAAATATCCGCTATCTTGAATTTGAAAAACTAGGAAAACACGTAGACCTTGTTGTTATCGACGTTTCTTTCATATCACTGAGGTTAATTTTTCCAAAAGCCCTTGAATTTCTGAAACCCGGTGGATTTCTTGTCGCATTAGTCAAACCACAGTTTGAAGCAGGTGTGGATGAAGTGGGTAAGCGCGGCAAGGTCAGCGATCCCACGGTACATGAGAAAGTCCTCGATACTCTTAAAGTTGTGGCACAGGAACAGGGTTTTATTGTTCTGGGGCAAACTAAATCTTCAATTGTAGGTAAAAAAAGCGGCAACGAAGAATTTTTTCTGTTGCTGCAAAAACCTCAAAATCTGACTTAAACAAGTCATGAGTAGTGATCACGCACCACTTGATTTTCCAGAGCAGACTTTTCTTCGTGTTTCCCTGGAACATATAGTTCCGAATCCTCAACAGCCCCGCAAACAATTTCCGGATAAATCACTACAGGAACTTGCTCAGTCTATAAAGGTTCAGGGAGTTCTGCAGCCTTTGGTTGTCCGTAAACATCCGAGCCTGGCCAATCGATATGAACTGGTCGCAGGAGAAAGGCGCTGGCGTGCATTAAAACAACTTGAAGTGTCCCAGGTTCCGGTAATTTTACGGAAAGTAGGCGATGACGAACTGCTGGAAGTGGCTCTACTGGAAAATATTCAACGTGAAAATCTGAGTGTGATCGAAGAAGCACAGTCTTATCAAGACCTTCTGCAAAGTCATGGATACACCCAGGAAGAACTGGCACGGAGAATAGGTAAAGACCGCTCCACAATCGCCAATCAAATGCGTTTGCTCCTGCTTCCCTCTCCCTTGAAAAATGATCTTGAAACGGGCCGTATTACGGCGGGACATGCTCGAACTATCTTGGCGCTTCCCAGCACCGCGTTTCAGTTGGAAATGAGGGGGCGCCTCCTACTGGAGTCATGGTCTGTACGTGAAACGGAAAGACAGGTCAGGCTGAAGTTGGATTTTCTTGCAGTCAGTCCGCAAAAACTGGGTAATAAAAATACCGCACATGGAGGAGCTTCTGAAAATCTGCTTTCAAAAGCGGAAAAGGACACACATTTACAAAATCTTGAAGAAGAACTGCAACGTCGACTGAGAACACGTGTGGAGATTAAATTTCGTGAAGGCAAAGGGCAGATCAAGATTGATTATTTTTCACTTGAGGAATTCGAACGGCTTTATGATTTGCTTACTTCTTGCTGACTATTTTGAGAAAAGCTGCTGACAAGCTGGTGAAAATTTGATTTACAATTATTAGTTTTTCTTGTATAGTGAGAGGCTCAATTCTAATATTGGGAAATCTTTCCAATATTTTTGGTCAGATATTAGTAACTAAAATTGGAGATTATTATGAGGTTCGGAACTACAACAACACTCGCACGTGGCGTTACTGCCGCAGCCTCTGTTTCAACAACAGAGAGACTGGTTTTTATTAAGAAAGTATACAGCCTGCTTGCCTTGTCAATGCTAACTGCTGCTGCTGGAGCTTATTTGGGTTCAGGGCCACTGTTCCTTTTAGTGGCACCAAATATGATGCTTTTCTTCGTACTTCAAATTGGCCTTATATTTTTTGCTTCTTTTGCGGCTCGAAAGCCCGGCATAAATATCATTGCGCTTTTTAGCTTTACAACTGTTTCGGGATTAACATTGGGACCGATGTTAATGAGGGTAGGACCTACTATTGCCGCAGAAGCTTTTGCCCTTACAGCTATCACTTTTGTTAGTTTGAGTTTATATGTAGTCATTTCTAAAAAAGATTTCAGCTTTATGTCTGGATTTTTAATGGCAGGACTTATTGTCCTCGTCGTAGGAGGATTACTTAATATATTCTTTATCCAAAGTGGAATGATGCACTTCGTTATGTCTGGCGCAAGTGTGTTACTGTTCAGTGGTTTCATTCTATATGATACCTCAAATATTTTGCGCTACTACGGCACCGACGAACATGTCTCCGCCACGCTGGCTTTGTACCTCGACGTGCTGAACCTGTTTATTGCGCTGTTGAGTATCCTCGGCATCATGAGTGATGATTAACAGGAAGTTGCTTTAAGTGAGCGGGAATCCTGAACAATATTCCGGTGTTCCCGTTCTTTCATATCTTTGTCTCAAACCTCATAAAGTATTCCCCACATTTTAAGCCGATTTGCTGTTATTACTTCTAATAATCGCACTTTGAAAGTTTTACGCCTGTTACCTTAATCAAGGCATTCCAAAGGTTTTAAGAACAGGCTAAAATTATTTTAAAAATATTAAAAATATATTTGCTTTTTTTAAAAAAAAGACATATATTAAGGGGTTAGATTTGAAAATGTCTTTATAAGTGGCATATTTAATCAAAACTCCCTCCACATGAGCCTTGGCCATTATCCATATGCGTAAAGTCTTTCAGGACCAATACTGCGAATTTCCCACCAGACGGGAAAAAATGAGGAAAGTGCCTCCAGAGAAAATTACGGATCAACGCTGTTTATTTACAGCTCCGGCTTGTGTGACAAAAACATTCTGAGCTAAACAAGTTCCAAATGAAAGCCTGCTTTCATTTATACAGCTGCAGATAAGACCAACAACAACCCTAACCTTAGTCAATTCTTATGCCTTCAACAACAGAAAATCGTCATAGTATTCGTAGATCTTTCGGAAAACTTACTGCTCCGATCAAAGTTCCAAACTTGTTGAAAGTTCAATTAGATTCTTTTGAACGCTTTCTTCAACGCGACGTTCCACCTGACCAACGTGAAGACAAAGGTCTTGAAGCGGTGTTTCGTTCTGTATTTCCTGTTTCTGATTTTAGTGGTTCCTCCACTCTCGAATATGTCCATTATCGTTTAGGTGACCCAAAATATTCAGTTGAAGAATGTCGGGTGCGCGGGGTTACTTTCGCATGTCCTGTACGGGCAGCGTTACGTTTGATTGTCTGGGAAAAGGATACTGAGTCAGATGTTAAACACATTCGTGATATTAAAGAGCAGGACATTTATTTGGGTGAATTACCATTAATGACTCCAACAGGTTCTTTTATCATAAATGGAACTGAGCGTGTGATTGTAAGTCAGATGCACAAAAGTCCAGGGGTTGTTTTTACACATGACAAGGGTAAAAGTCACTCCAGCGGTAAGTTACTTTATTCCGCACGCGTAATTCCGCAGCGTGGTTCATGGCTTGATTTTGAGTTTGACAAAAAAGATGTGCTTTATGTGCGTATAGACCGCCGTCGCAAATTTCATGCGACAGTACTGTTGAGAGCTTTGGGTTACACTGAGGATCAACTGCTGGAATATTTCTATCAGTTTGAAAAGCTTGATTTAAGCAAAGTTAAGGCTGGAGAGGATTTTGAAACGCAGAGTTATTTTCGTGTTCTGGATCCACAAATTATTCTGGATCAGCGTCCGCAACTTCCAATAGAGGATCCAAAATCCGGTGAAGTGCTAGTAAAAGCCGGACAGCGGATTAATAAGCGGTTGTTAAAAAAACTTGAAGCGGCAAAAATCACTCTTTTAAACGCGACCCTTAACGAAATAAAAGGCCGTATCATCGCAAAAACTATTTTTAAAGATGGTGGTGATGAAATATTGGTACCGTGCAATACGCCTTTAACAACAGAGTTGTTGACGACTCTGGTAGAAAATGGCGTTAACAAGATTGAATTGTTACATATCGGTCTGCAAAAAACGGGCTCCGCACTACGTGATACTTTAGAGTTGGATAAAGTAACTTCACCGGAACAGGCTCTGATAGAACTTTATAAAAAAATGAAGCCGGGTGACCCTCCCACTCTCGAGGCGGCGCAAGTAATGCTGGAGAATTTCTTCTTCAAAAGAGAACGCTACAGTCTTTCCAAGGTCGGAAGGTTAAAGATAAATGAAAAGCTGGAACTTGATGATCCACTGGAAAACACTGTACTGACGAAGGTGGATATTTTGCAGACTGTTAAATATCTGCTTGAATTAAAAGAAGGCTACCCGAACAGGATGATTGATGACATTGATCATCTGGGCAACAGGAGAGTCAGGAGTGTTGGTGAACTTTTGGAAACCCAATTCCGGATTGGACTGGTAAGAATGGAGCGGACAATTAAGGAACGTATGTCCCTGCAGGATTCAGAAACCATGATGTTGCATGACATCGTGAACGCGAAACCAGTTGCGGGTGCAATTCACGAATTTTTTGGTAGTAGTCAGCTTTCTCAATTTATGGATCAGACTAACCCACTTGCAGAAATCACTCACAAGCGTCGTTTGAGTGCCCTCGGGCCTGGAGGTTTAACTCGTGAACGCGCGGGTTTTGATGTACGTGATGTCCATTCTTCTCATTATGGTCGGATCTGCCCAATTGAAACGCCTGAGGGTCCTAATATCGGACTGATTGCCTCACTTGCGACTTTTGGCAGAGTCAATGAATTTGGTTTCATTGAAACGCCTTATTTGAAAGTTGAAAATGGAGTTGTCACGGACAAGGTTGAATATCTTTCTGCAATTGAGGAAGAAAAATATAGCATTGCCCAGGCGAATGCTAAAATTGACAAGAAAAAAGCATTTATAGATGATTTCATTACTTCACGTGTAGGTAGTGAATTCAGCATGGTCTTAAAAGAAAATATAGACTACATTGACATTTCTCCGCGTCAGCTCGTTTCTGTGGCCGCAGCCATGATTCCCTTTCTTGAGCACGATGATGCAAACCGTGCCTTGATGGGATCCAACATGCAGCGTCAGGGAGTGCCTCTGGTCAAACCTAAATCTCCGCTGGTAGGAACAGGCATTGAACATCAGGCTGCTCTGGATTCCGGAAGTTGTGTAGTCGCAAGCCGTAACGGTGTTGTCGATAGTGTTGATGCAGGGCGAGTCGTAATTCAGGCAGACGTTGATCTTTCAAGTGAAGACACGATTGTTCCGGCAAACGTTGATATATACCACTTGATTAAATATCAACGCTCAAACCAGAACACCTGTATAAATCAGCGTCCTCTTGTTAAAAAAGGAGACCGCGTCAAGGCAGGGGATGTCATTGCAGACGGATCATGTACAGAAAATGGTGAAATTGCACTGGGACAAAATATTAACATTGCTTTTATGCCTTGGCGTGGTTACAACTTTGAGGATTCGATTTTGGTCTCTCAACGTTTAATGCATGAAGATACTTTTACTTCTGTACATATTGATGTTCTTGACACTGTTGCACGTGATACAAAATTAGGAAAAGAAGAGATCACTCGTGATATTCCAAACGTCAGTGAAGAAGCCCTCAAAAATCTTGATGAAAGCGGCATTATCGCTGTTGGTACAAGTGTCAGTTCAAAAGACATTTTGGTCGGAAAAGTAACACCGAAAGGTGAAACACAACTCAATCCGGAAGAAAAACTGCTGCGCGCAATTTTTGGAGAAAAAGCGGGAGATGTCCGTGACACTTCTTTACGTGTTCCTCAAGGCGTTGACGGAGTGGTGACTGATGTTGTGGTCTTCAACCGTGAAGGTGTTGAGCGTGATGAGAGGACCAGACAAATTGAACAGGAACTGCTGGCACGTTATGAAAACGATCATTATGACGAAATTCGTATTGTTCACAGCAACCTCGTGAATCGCATACTTTCTGTGGCAGAGAAAAAGCCGTTGGCTGCGGATGTACTGTCCGTACAGGGTGAAGTGCTTGCTTCAAAAGGCACAAAAATCACTGACGATATACTACAGCAAATTCCTTTAAATTCAACTGACGGCATTCAGGTTGCTGATAATAAAATCAACCTCAAAGTTGGAACATTTGTCCGTAATGCTCTCCAGCAAATGTACCTGCTGGAAAATGTTTATCAGGATCGTTGTGAAAAAGTTTCCAAAGGAGATGATCTTCCACCGGGCGTTATCCGGATGATAAAAGTTTATATTGCGATCAAACGGAAACTTTCAGTTGGTGACAAAATGGCGGGACGACACGGAAATAAAGGTGTGGTTTCTACCATCCAGCCTATAGAAAATATGCCTTATATGGATGACGGCACGACTGTTGATATTGTGCTTAATCCGCTTGGGGTTCCTTCCCGAATGAATGTGGGGCAGGTGCTGGAAACACATCTGGGTCGAGTAGCAAATGGGTTAGGCAAAAAGGTCGCGGAATTTCTTAGGCAAAATAGTCCTGCAACACAGATTCGTGAATTTCTGAAAAAAGTCTATGACTGTGATGTTGCCCAAAAGTATTTTGACTCAATGGATGATCAGGCATTTTTGGAGTTTGTGAAAAGGTACAAACCCGGAATTCATATGGCAACTCCGGTTTTTGATGGAGCAAAAGAAACCGATATTCATCGGATGGCGGAAATGGCCGGATTATCAAAATCAGGTCAAGTCTGGCTTTATGATGGGATGACAGGTGAACGATTCAGTCAGAAGGTGACTATCGGTTATGCGTACATTATGAAGCTGCATCACCTTGTTGATGAAAAAATTCATGCACGTTCCATTGGTCCATATTCTTTGGTCACTCAGCAACCTTTGGGCGGTAAAGCTCAATTCGGTGGTCAGCGATTTGGTGAGATGGAGGTCTGGGCTTTGGAAGCTTACGGCGCTGCTTATACACTACAGGAATTGCTGACAGTTAAGTCGGATGACGTCTTAGGACGTAACAAGATTTATGAGTCGATCGTTAAAGGTCGTCATCATTTGGAAGCAGGTCTTCCGGAATCATTTAAGGTGTTGATTAGTGAATTGAAAAGTCTGTGCCTGAATATTGAATTGCTTAAAAAATCTGACGAAAATGAAGAGGAAGATTTTCTGGAGGAAATAGAAAGTATTACGGAGACAGAAGTTGTTACCGAAAAACTTGCTCCTGCAGCTAAAACTAATGCTGCTCCAGAAGAGCCATCGGAAGAAAAAGAGGAAGAAGTTACAGCCTAATTGAATTATAAATATAAACCAATAACCAACCAACCAGCAACTAAACATGGCGCTCAGAGATTTGTTTGAAATTGCAGAAAATCCGAAAAATTACTCAGCAATTCGGATCAAAATTGCCACTTCCGATGAGGTAACATCCTGGTCTTTTGGAGAAGTACGCACCTCAGAAACTATCAATTACCGAACATTTAAGCCTGAACGTGATGGGTTGTTTTGCGGTAAAATTTTTGGTCCTGTGCATGATTACGAGTGTATTTGTGGAAAATACAAACGTATGAAACATAGGGGCATTACCTGCGAAAAATGTGGTGTGGAAGTTATTGAATCCAAGGTGCGTCGTGACCGCATGGGAAATATCAAACTGTCGTGTCCGGTTTCTCACGTCTGGTTTCTTAAAGGAGTTCCCAGCAGGATTGCAACCATCCTTGATATGATGTTAAGGGACTTGGAGCGTGTACTATATTTTGACGCATACGTTGTGCTAGAACCTGGCGATTCTGAACTGGAAGTGCTCGAACTGGTAGAAGAAGACCAGTACCGTGAATTGGAAGAGAAACATCCTGATTTGAAATTGGGAATGGGGGCGGAAGCAGTACAGATACTTTTACGGAGGCTTCAATTAGATGAGCTTGAAAAAGAGCTTTGGGTTGAAATGCGTGATGTCAACTCTGAAACCCGCCGCAAAAAGATTTCAAAAAGACTCAAAGTCGTCAGCCAACTGTTAAAGTCAGGGAATAAAGTAGACTCAATGATCATTGATAATCTACCGGTCCTGCCTCCGGAACTGCGTCCTTTGGTTCCTCTTGAAGGAGGACGATTCGCGACAAGTGACCTCAACGATCTGTACCGCCGTGTAATTCATAGAAACAACCGTCTCAAACGTCTGATAGAATTGCGTGCACCAGGAATTATTGTAAAAAATGAGAAGCGAATGCTACAGGAATCTGTAGATGCACTTTTTGATAACGGTCGTCGCGGACGACCGATGGTTGGTTCCAATAAACGGCCTCTCAAGTCGATCAGCGATATGCTCAAAGGAAAACAGGGTCGTTTCCGTCAAAATTTACTGGGTAAACGTGTCGATTATTCTGGACGTTCCGTGATTGTGGTCGGTCCTGAATTGAAACTTCATCAATGCGGATTGCCTAAAAAAATGGCTTTGGAACTTTTTAAGCCTTTTATTTATAATAAATTGATTGATTATCAGGAAATTCACACGATTAAAAATGCCAAAAAAGTTCTAGAGGAAAACCCACCGGAAGTTTGGGCCATTCTGGAAGAAGTTGTCCGTGAACATCCAATTATGCTGAACCGTGCACCAACCCTGCACCGTCTTGGAATTCAAGCCTTTGAACCTGTTTTGATTGAAGGCAAAGCCATTCAGTTGCACCCATTAGTTTGTACAGCATTCAACGCTGACTTTGACGGTGACCAGATGGCGGTTCATGTACCACTTTCTGTGGAAGCTCAGTTGGAAGCAAAAATTTTGATGATGTCCACAAACAATGTGCTCTCTCCTGCAAATGGAAAGCCTGTGATGACGCCGACTCAAGATATGGTGCTCGGGCTTTACTGGATGACCAGACTGCGTGAAGGTGCCCTCGGAGAAGGTAAAATTTTTTCGAACCGTGGAGAAGCTATAGTCGCTTTTGAACATGGCCGAGTTGATCTGCAGGCAAGAATAAAAGTTCGTTTAGTTAACGTTTTGGTATATGAAACTGATGCAGACTCTACAGAAGCAACGGTCAGCCCAATTATAGAATCAACTGTTGGACGTGTTTTACTGTCAATGGTTGTTCCAAAAGAAGTGCCTTTTGAAACGGTAAATGTGCATCTCAAGAAAAAACAAATGGCGGAACTGGTTGATGAGTCTTATCGAAAAGCAGGCAGTGTTAAAACTGTGAAGATGCTCGATGATCTTAAAACCTTAGGTTATACCTATGCTACTAAAGCAGGTTTTTCAATTGGAATGGATGACATGGTGATTCCAAAAGAAAAGGCCGGACAGTTGAGAAAAGCACAAGTAGATGTCAATAAAATCAACATGCAGCACCAGGATGGTTTAATCACAGACGGTGAGCGTTACAACCAAGTGATTGATATCTGGGCGAGGACGACAGAAAAAATTGCAGATAAAATGTCTGCCGGACTTTCTGAAGAAATCATCGATGAAGAAGGTGTTCATAAAGTTAACTCAATTTTTATGATGGCTGATTCCGGAGCTCGTGGTAGTAACCAGCAGATGAAGCAGTTGGCAGGAATGCGTGGTTTGATGGCCAAACCTTCTGGTGAAATTATTGAAACTCCAATTCACGCGAATTTCCGTGAAGGACTTAACGTTCTCGAATATTTCATTTCTACTCACGGAGCCAGAAAAGGTCTTGCTGATACTGCACTGAAAACCGCAAACTCGGGATATTTAACCAGACGTCTGGTTGATGTCGCACAGGACTGTGTTGTCCTGGAAGATGATTGTGGAACACTGGACGGCATTGAAATGACCGCCCTGATTGAATCCGGAGAAATCATTGAACCTCTTGCTGACCGGATTTTAGGACGTGTTTTACTGGATGATGTTATTGATCCGGATGCCGAGAATAAAATCTTGATTCCTGCAGGAACTCTCATCAATGAATATGAAAGAGATGTAATCCAAGACTCAAGAATTGAAAATGTACGTATCCGCTCTGCCTTGACTTGTATGACAGAAACCGGAGTTTGTAGAGCTTGTTATGGTCGCGATTTATGTCATGGAGGTTTAATCAATTTAGGTGAAGCTGTAGGCGTAATTGCAGCTCAAAGTATTGGCGAACCCGGAACTCAGCTTACTATGCGTACCTTTCATATTGGTGGTACTGCAAGTAGACTGGCGGAACAGAACAAATGGGAAGCAAGCTTCAGCGGTATTTTACGTTTTAGTGAACTAAAGGAAGTAAAAAACCGTGAAGGAAATTATGTGATTCTCGGACGTCGTGGTGAAGCAGTAATTGTTGAAGGTGACAAAACTGTTCCTGAAGCTAAACTGGTTGACCTTGCAAATGAAAGAGAACGTGAGAGACGTCCATTACCGATGGGTGCAACTCTGTTGAAAAAAGAAGGCGAATTTGTTGAGCAGGGCGATTTAATTGCAGAGTGGGACCCCTTCTCCATTCCTATTATCACAGATGCAACTGGTATCGTTCATTTTCAGGATATCAGTGAGGGTGAAACCTTCAAGGAGCAAGTTGATGAAGTCTCAGGTGTTTCACGTAAAGTCATTCATGAATCTCAAAGTCTGGATCAGCGTCCTGTAATAGCAATTCATAACAGTAAGAAAAAGACAATCATTCGTGAAAATAATACTCCAACAGAATTTGCCTTACCAATTAAGTCTGAATTGATGGTCGAAGATGGTTTAGAGATCCATGCAGGTGATGTCCTGGCGAAAATCCCAAGAGAACTTGCAAGGAACAAGGATATTACCGGTGGACTACCAAGGGTCGCGGAACTCTTTGAAGCACGTGTTCCTAAAGATCAGGCTATTATCACTGAGATTGACGGAATCGTTGAGTTCGACACGGATGTAAAGAAAAAACAGAGAATCCGCATCCGTCCGGAAGATGGTAAAGGTGATTCAAAAGAATATTTGATTCCACGTGGAAGACATATAACAGTTCATATGGGAGAATATGTCCGTGCCGGAGATCCACTGATTGACGGTTCACCAAATCCGCACGATATTCTCGCGGTTAAAGGCTCAAAAGCTCTGCAAAGTTATCTGGTGGATGAAGTTCAACAAGTTTATCGACTACAGGGTGTCGGTATCAATGACAAACACATTGAAGTTATTGTACGGCAAATGCTACGTAAGGCATATGTTGAAGATCCGGGTGATTCAAGTTTGCTCGTGGGGCAGGAAATAGCACGTACAGAAATGAATCGTGTCAATCGAGAATTGGTTGCAGAGGGACGTCGACCAGTACGTTCAAAACCTAAATTACTTGGTATTACCAAAGCTTCTTTGAGTACGGATTCTTTCATTTCCGCTGCTTCTTTTCAGGACACTACAAAGGTGCTGACAGACGCTTCTCTGGGCGGGAAACAGGATACTTTCCGTGGATTAAAAGAAAATGTTATCCTCGGACGGTTAATACCTGCAGGAACCGGTTTTGACGCTTTCAGCAGAGTTGATTATGACCTTGGAGAAGGTGTGATTGATCCTGAAGAAATGCGACGTGCAGCTGACGAAGCAGCAAGGGCGGCAATGCAAAAGGCAGCTGACGAAGCAGAGGCAAATAAAAAACCTGAAGCTGTGCTTCTTGAAGAAGCATTTCCGGAAGCAGCATAATTATTAGCAGACATGTTCGGGGTTCAGGATGCTTCCAGGCATAGAAACTCTTCACTTCACACATAAAATGACGGTCCGGGACTATGAACTGGACCGCTTTGGAGTGATTAATAATGCTGTTTATCAGAACTATCTTGAACACACACGCCACTTGTTTTTGGAGACAAACGGCGTCAGTATGCAGGATTTGGTCAAACGCGGTTACAGCCCTGTAATTACGAAGGCAGAAATAGAATATCGTAGTTCATTGAAAAGTAGACATGACTTTGCGGTAAATCTGGAGTTAGCATCTCTTTCCAAACTAAAGTTCATTTTCAAGCAGGAAATCCGGAGCCTAACCGAAGATACGCTGATCATCAGCGCAAGAATAACCGGAACCATCCTCAATTCTTCAGGACGACCCAGCTTTCCAGAGTCTTTTCAAGACTTGCGTTCAATCATCTCCATTAATAAAAAACTGAAACCAGTGGAATAGTATGATTTCAGAAAAACAGCGTGCCGCTGAAGCTGCAGTAGAATATGTAAAAGACGGCATGATAGTCGGCCTTGGAACAGGCTCAACTACAGAGTTTGCTGTTAAGAAACTTGGTGAAAAGGTGCGTGACGGCCTTGCCATCAGAGGGATTCCTACCTCAGATATTACCAAAAAACAGGCAGAAGAAGAGGGCATTCCTTTGATTGATTTCTCTGAGACAATGTACATTGACCTCACAATTGACGGAGCAGATGAAATTGATGCAGATTTAAATATGATAAAAGGGGGCGGTGCTGCTTTGCTCAGGGAAAAAATTGTTGCCTCTGCCTCAAGAGAAGAAATTATTATCGTCAGCAGTGAAAAATTTGTAGTTCAGTTGGGAAGTTTTCCGCTGCCTGTTGAAGTGATTCCATTTGGTTGGCAAGTAATTTTTAATCAGTTGGGAACTTTAGGAGGAAGTCCGGATTTAAGACTCAAACAGGGGCAGCCGTTACGTACAGATCAGGGAAATTATATTATAGATTGTCGATTTAGTCAGATTATAGATGCGGTTCAGTTGGAGCAGCGGTTAAATATGATTCCAGGCGTGGTTGAAAATGGTTTGTTCACCGGTTTGTGTTCACGTATGATTATGGCGGATGGTGATAAAATTGTGGTTAAGGAACATGGCAAAGGTTGAGCAAAAAGTCTCCATTTCAAGACATTCCAGACTAGACAAAACGGCCGGAACAATCTACTCTGGTAGCAGGAGATATTATACTTAATTAAACAAAAAAAGGAGAAATTATGACTATTCGAGTTGCAATTAATGGTTTTGGACGCATTGGCCGTATGGTAGTACGTGCCGCGAACAAGAACCCAAATGTTGATATCGTCGCGATTAATGATCTTGTACCACCGGACAACCTCGCGTATTTGTTGAAATATGATTCGACTCATGGAAAATTCGATGGTGACGTTCAGGCAGAAGGAAACGGTATCATGGTTGATGGCAATAAAATTGTATGCTCGTCGGAAAGAAATCCTGCAGATTTGCCCTGGGGAAAATTGGATGTTGACTATGTGATTGAATCAACCGGTTTGTTCACTACCAGTGAAAAAGCAGAAGAGCATTTGAAGGCAGGTGCCAAAAAAGTTGTAATTTCTGCGCCCGCAAAATCTCCTGAAATCAAAACTTTAGTCATGGGAGTCAACAACGAAAAATATGATCCAAGTGTGGACAACGTAGTCTCCAATGCTTCATGTACCACTAACTGTCTTGCGCCGATTGTAAAAGTTGCCCTGGACAATTACGGTATTGAAGAAGGTTTGATGACCACTGTTCACTCTGTGACCTCAACTCAACCAACTGTTGACGGACCCTCTAAAAAAGACTGGCGCGGTGGACGCGGTGGTCCACAAAATATTATTCCTGCTTCTACAGGAGCAGCCAAGGCGGTTGCACTTTGTATTCCGGAAATTGCGGGTAAATTGACCGGAATGTCATTGCGCGTACCGACTCCAAACGTTTCGGTTGTAGATCTGACGGTTAAACTCAGTAAGTCTACCAGCTATGAAGAAATCTGCGCGGCCATGAAAACTGCCTCGGAAGGCGCTCTAAAGGGAATTCTGGGTTACACTGAAGATGATGTAGTTTCCAGCGATTTCATTGGCAGCCCCTTCTCATCAATCTTTGATGCAGGTGCCGGAATTGCTTTGAACGATAAGTTTTTCAAACTGATTTCCTGGTATGATAATGAAATGGGATATTCCTGTCGTTTGATCGATCTGATCGAATATATGGAACAAGCTTGAAACAATTGCGAGGTTCGAGTTTTTCACCTTCTCGTTCCTCGCACCTCATTCCCCGCTTATACACCCTAGATTTCCTAAAACCCCTGACAACCTAAACTTTCATGCACAAGGTTGAATTAAAAGAAGTTGGACTGGACATAGGTTTGGCGTTTGCCAAACATTTTTATAAAACAGACTATCTGCATTATGGTTACTGGCCGGAGGGACTTACGGTAGAACCAGCCAATGTTTTTGAGGCGCAGGAAAACTATGCGAATTTTCTGCTTAAAAACATTCCTGCAGGAGTCAACTCCATTTTGGATGTCGGTTGTGGTTCCGGAAAATTTGCGGAAAAAATGCTTGATGCAGGATATAGTGTGGATTGTGTTTCCCCAAGTCCAAATTTGACTAAACATGTCCGGAATCGGCTGGGTGATCGTGCAGAAATTTTTGAAAACCGCTACGAAGATGTAAGAACCGAAAAGCGATATGACCTGATTCTCTGCAGTGAAAGTTTTCAGTATCTGTTGTTGGAAGAAGCAATTGAGCAGACAAAGAAATTTTTGAATAAGCAAGGATTTCTGCTTATCTGTGATTTCTTTAAACGTGATGTGCCCGGTAAAAGTCCTGTCAGTGGAGGACACCGAATTGAACGTTTCTTTAAATATATGGACGAACAACCGTTCACTAAATTAACTGATATTGATCTCACCAAAGAAGCCGCGCCTTCACTCGACATTATGCGGGATTTGATTCTGGAAGTCATCGCGCCTACCTGGAACATTGTCGCCTATTACATGAGGAGCAATTACCCCCGTTTTACCAAGATGTTCAGTTTTGCCTTCCGCAAAAAAATCGCTCAGGCTCACCGTAAATATCTTTCCGGAAGTACCAGCGGTGAACAATTTGCCCATTTCAAAACATACCGCCTTTTTCTTTACCAACAAAAAGGTTGAAGGCCGCTTTCAGAGTTACGCTGAACTGAGTGATAACTCTGAGATTAAAACTTTTACCCTGCTACGTTTGGCTTGCTCTGAGGAAAATTAACTCTCTCTGGACATAAAGTTACAAAAAAATTCCATTCTTGATGAACTGCTGAAAAGTCAGCAGACCACATTGGTTTTTCAACAGGCCCACATTTATAAAAGAAAATCATGACTGATTCAGAGACAAAATACGCTATCCGCATGATTTTGATCACGACATCCTTGGGTGGGATGTCATTCCTCTCTTTTAATAATGGATTGCTGCTCGCCTATTTCTCCTATTTGGGTATTCCCAGCGCAACTATTCTAATCCTGCTGGCGCTTCTGCCCTTATCTCAATTTGTCTTCATGATTCCCTTCAGTTATTTGTCAGATATTTACGGGAAAAAACTGATTGGGAATTTCGGCATGGTTTTATCAATCATTGGATTTTTATTGATAGCAGTTGCGGGTGCTTTTCCGGAGACATACCTGATTTTGGTAGTCAGTCTGGGTGCAGGTGTTTTTGGTACAGGCTCCGCCTTAATTATCGGTAACTGGTTTGCTTTGCTTCACCCAATAATTCCTGAAAATATTCGGGGCCGGTTTTTTGGTCGTTTACGTTTGACCTGGCAATCGATTGGCATCATTTTTACTTTGGTGGTTATTTACATTTTGGAACAGCATCCTACACTGGGAATGTATCAGGCTGTAATAGCAGTCATCACGATCTTGATGGTGCTACGGATGATTTATTATCAACGTATTCCTGAGTTGGATAAAGTCCTGCCTAAAAAAGAGACTTTCCGTAAATCGTTTTTGAAAGTACTTGCGATTCCGGAATATTTATCCTTTTGCGCGTATTGTTTTTTGTTGACTCTTTTTACCGGCGCCTGTCCGCAAATTTTCAATTTAATTGAAAAAGATGTACTTCATTTGAGCAAAGTCGAAATGGTTTTCATCGGAAATTTATTGGTCGTCGGCGCTTTAGCCGGATTTTTTTTAGGCGGTCGTATGGTGGATAAATTCGGCACAAAATATGTTTTTCTCTGGTGTCATTTTGGCTTTGGTTTAATTCTGTTTTTATTCCTCTGGCGTGATGTTTTTCCCGGAGCAGTTCAAATAACCGTTGGAGTTTTGACTATTTTATTTGGATTAGTACAAGCTGCTTCCAGCATTGCCATGACTTCAGAAACGCTTGTGCTGATACCGGTGGAAAACAAATCACTGGCAACCGGACTATGGTTAACGCTCTACAGCGGTGGGACAGGTCTTTCAGGTGTGTTGAGCGGTCAGGCACTTGAGCTTGGACTTTTGAGTGACTCGTGGAGCTTGTTTGGACAGGCCATGAGCAGATACGATGGACTCTTGATGCTCTGTGGATCGATGGTTTTGTTGATGACAGTCACACTTGGACTAATCCCATCTGTCATTAAAAAGACTCCTGCAGGCTGGATTCCGCAAGGTTCGTGAGGCTATGAATGTGTGTAATTGAGATGTTTTTCTGCGGAAAAACTCCCTGGCTCTTTATACTGCAGGACACTCTTCCAAATAAAAAGCCGGAGTTTACTTTCTAAGTTCTTCCAGAAAAGTGAGAATTTTGTCACTCTCATCCAGTCCGACCAGCATCAGCAGATCACCTGTCTTGACACGCTCCACTGCCAGTTTCACTCCTTCAAGGCAGTTTTTCGCAGAACCTATATTTTCCTCAGAAAATCCCAACAGACGTAATTCATCAAGAACCAGTTTTGATATTTCTCCAACCTGTCTCCCGCGTAAATAATGATCCATTTGAGGGACTAAGAAATAAACCGGTTGAATTTCAGCAATCACGCGTGTCATCTCTCGGATTTCATGATCACTGTGACTGCCCACATGACCAGCTACAACGAGTCTTCGATTTGCCGGAAGTAGAGCAAGTGTTTCACAAACCGCACGGAGTCCATGTGCATTGTGTGCGAAATCAATCAAAAGCTGAAAGTTCTGCTCAACGTCAGAGTCATGAGAACGGTTTGCTGGAGGCAGAGGAAGTGTCAGATAATTTCCCCTGCCGGGATTATCGTTAATGTCTCCCTTAAATTCCTTGAGTGCTTTCACAATTATTTCATCCACGAAACCCAGGTTTTTTGCCAGGGCAATAACACCCAGAGAATTAGCAACATTGTATCTGGCGGCACCGTTCAGCGTGAATGGTATTTCATGCACATTCAGTAAAAAATTTACTGAATTTCCCTGTGCGTAAAAAATCTTTCCATGATCAGCATAACAAACAGAACCGCCCTCTTTCAGGTGTTTAAGCAAAATCGGAGAATTCGCATCGAGGCTGAACCAGCAAAGAGGGTG
>Ga0066605_10000135_pt1 | contig 44636 bp, 34 predicted proteins | sample SaaInlLV_DNA_10m_FD_60385 | JGI IMG/M metagenome (GOLD analysis project Ga0066605, IMG submission 60385) | Marine microbial communities from expanding oxygen minimum zones in the Saanich Inlet - SI075_LV_DNA_10m | ecosystem: Environmental > Aquatic > Marine > Unclassified | place: British... | reverse complement strand
CCTAGAATCTCGGCAAGCGCACCAACATAGACAATGTTAGTGATTAACTTCGCCAGTTTTGGATTAATCTTACGCGCAATCTGATTCATTGGGATTGGATATGAGACAATGTCTTCACGGTTCATCTCAAGCTTTGAATTCTCGTTCCACACAACTACAGTACCGGGTTCTAATGCCGCTAAATCCTCTTCCCAAGTTGCTGGATTAACCAGTACTTGGATGTCAGTACGATTGCCTGGTGCCTGATAACCATGGTCTGAAAGCCTAATTATGTACCATGTGGGTAAACCAGAGATATTAGATGGGAACAGATTTTTTCCGCTAACAGGCACACCCATCTCAAATAGAGATTGAAGTAAAATGAGATTCGCTGATTGTGAACCTGTACCGTTTGCTGTTGCAATATTAATTGTGAAATCGTTGGCAATGTTTTCCATCGGATTATTTCTCCTTTGGCAGAGTTTCCTCGCCCTTAACGCTAGGGGTTGGCATACACTCTTTGAACATGTTGCTTGTAATCTGGGATATATTATGCTAGTTTTCAATAGTGAAACTCAAAACCAAATACGTTGTCCGAGCATCATGGCAGACGAAAAAATGGACAAATCTTGGGAAAAAGCACGAAAAATGCTTGACAAAGGAAATACCTCTGGATGTTTAGATTTATTGCGTGAGGTAGATGCTTCAGGCGAACACGCAACAACGTTAAGACTAGCCGGCGAAGCAACTTGGGCTAATGCCAAGAAAAAAGATTCAAAATCTGAATACCGCAAAGCCGCATCATTACTGCGCGATTCGGTGAAGAAAGCTCCAAGAAACAAAGGCAATAATTCGGTTTACAATGAGTTACTCAATGAGATGCAAGACAAAGGCGTAAAGGAAACAAATCTACCGCGCCTACTCAATGATGGAACGCCAACAATTGCCGGCCTTGGGGCTCTAGTTGGAGTGATTATTCTCGCTTTGTTGTTAGTCAAGGCTGCGTCGTACACTCCGCCCACAGATTTGCCGACCGAGGCAAAAATGCGCTTAACTTGGACAGATGCTTCTGGCGCGTACAACGATGAAACCATCACCATCTCCCTAGATCCTGATGCTGCTCCTGTGCATACCGAGAACTTACACTTGCACGCTGTTGCGGGTGAATATGACGACTCACCATTCCATCGAATAATTGATGATTTTATGATTCAAGGTGGCGATTTTGAACGCCAAGATGGCACTGGCGGTTATGCTGCTAAATGGTTTGGCTACTGTAACGGAGAAGCAATGGATAGTTCCACTGACTGTTCCAGTGAAACACTTTACACAATGCCAGATGAGGCGGATAATGGACTTCTTCACACGCCTTGTACTATTTCAATGGCCAAAACCAGTCCGCCAAATACCGGCGGTAGTCAATTCTTCCTAATTCCAGGTGATAGCACGCCAAACTGGCTAGATGGTGTTCACACAGTATTTGGCGATATTACCGAAGGCTGTGAATTTGTGACCGCAATCAGCCAAGTACCAACCGATGGCAATGACAACCCGATTAATCCAGTGACGCTTGTTAGCGTAACTACCAACGGCGGAGAAGATACTCCATGGTGGTATTTCTGGTAATTTAACTGAGATTATTCGAAGCGTTTGATTGATAGATGTCTTCGTTTTGGCATGTGTCATGACGACCGTCGATACCTTCAATGCAAAACGGGAACTTTCTATTGGCGGGCATTATTATTCGATGTCTGGATTGGATGAAAATGGCATTGATACTTCCCACCTACCATATTCAATTCGTATTCTACTGGAAGGCGCACTTAGGGGCAATGATGGATTCTTGATCACTGAACAAGATGTTCGTAATATCGCAAATTGGCAACCTAAGTCAGAGCGCGGTGAGATACCATTTAGACCTTCAAGAGTTATCTTGCAAGATTTCACCGGTGTTCCTGCGGTGGTTGATTTGGCTGCCTTAAGGGATGCCATGGTGGAGATGGGCGGAGATCCCAGTAAGGTCAATCCTCAAGTCCCAGTGGACCTAGTGATTGACCACTCAGTTCAAGTCGATGTTTCTGGCGCTCATAGCAATGCTTTGGACATGAATCTAGATATCGAATATCATCGCAACATGGAGCGTTATACGTTTCTTAAATGGGGTCAAAAGTCACTAAAGGATTTTCAAGTTGTACCACCATCAAGAGGTATTGTCCACCAAGTGAATCTTGAATTTTTAGCAAGTGTTGCTAGGCAAGAAAATGGCATTTGGCTTGCCGACACATTGGTGGGAACTGATTCACACACTACAATGATCAATGGTCTTGGAGTACTTGGATGGGGTGTTGGCGGAATTGAAGCAGAGGCAGTTATGCTTGGCCAACCGATATACATGTTGGCCCCAGATGTAGTTGGAGTTAGATTAACGGGCTCACTAAATCCCGGTGTAACGGCAACTGACATGACTTTGCGGATTGTGGAAATCCTGAGAGAACATGGCGTAGTTGGAAAATTTGTCGAGTTCTTCGGCAGTGGTATGGCGGCGCTTACTTTAGCCGACCGAGCAACAATTGCCAACATGGCTCCCGAATACGGAGCAACTTGCGGATTCTTCCCTGTTGATGAGCGTACTCTTGAGTATCTTAGGCTAACAGGTCGAGAAGATTCAGCAATAACAGGAGTCGAGGAATATTGCAAGGCACAAGGTCTATGGTATAACTCAAGTGATGCTGAGAAATCTTATACCGCAACCTTAGAATTGGATTTAACTACAATAGAGCCAGCATTAGCAGGTCCAAAACGACCCCAAGATAGAGTTGACTTGACCAATATGAAGCAGCATTTTGCCGAGACGTTAACTGCTGAAGTTGGCCACCAAGGGCACGGTTTGTCAGAAAGTGATTTGTCAAAGAGCGCCATTATTGAGGCAGACGGGCAGCGCTATGATCTAAATCATGGTGATGTCGTTATTGCGGCAATCACTTCATGTACCAATACATCCAATCCTGGCGTAATGTTGGCTGCAGGACTACTTGCAAGGAATGCTCGGCAACGAGGTCTTACAGTCAAGCCGTGGGTCAAAACTTCTCTTGCACCAGGCAGTCGTGTGGTTACAGAGTATTATGAAGCGACAGGTCTGCAAGATGATTTGAATGCTATGGGCTTCAATGTAGTCGGTTATGGTTGCACTACTTGTATTGGTAATTCAGGACCGTTGAGCGAGCAAATAGATGCAGCTATCGACGAATCAGGCCTCATTGTGGGTTCGGTGATTTCCGGCAACAGGAACTTCGAAGGAAGAGTTCACAGCAAGGTTAAGGCATCTTATTTAGCAAGTCCACCACTAGTTGTTGCTTACGCCATTGCCGGTAGTTTAGAAGTTGATCTTGCTACTGAACCGTTGGGCTTTGATACTAACGGTAAACCAGTAATGATGTCTGAAGTTTGGCCATCTGATGAAGAATTAACCAAGGCCCTTTCAGTCATTACTCCGAGCATGTTCAGGCAACGTTATGCAGATGCCATGAATGAGCCAAGGTGGGATTCAATACCCGCCAAAGATACTCCGTTATATCCATGGGAAGCAGAGTCAACCTACATCCGTTTACCAACCTTCTTTTCTGGCCTATCTGCTGAACCGTCGCCGATCGAACCGATTGAACAAGCCGCAGTTCTGCTAAAACTTGGTGATTCAATTACTACCGATCACATCTCTCCAGCCGGCTCATTCCCGGCAAGCGGGCCTGCGGGTAAGTGGTTAGTCGAGAGAGGGGTTGAGCGGGAAGATTTCAATTCGTTTGGCAGTCGGCGCGGCAATCATGAAATAATGATGCGCGGAACCTTTGCCAATGTTAGAATTCGTAACCAAATGGCCCCAGGTACCGAGGGTGGATTTGCCAAACATCCACAATCTGGGGAAATTGTGTCCGTATTTGATGCAGCTAATGCTTTTGATGGCCCCAAGGTGGTTCTTGCAGGTTCACAATATGGCACCGGTTCATCTAGGGATTGGGCTGCTAAAGGGACTTATCTGCTTGGAGTAAAAGCAGTAATTGCTACTTCATTTGAAAGAATACATCGTTCTAATTTGGTTGGAATGGGTGTTTTGCCGTTGACCTTCAAAGAAGGTGAAAGCCATGAAAGTTTAGAGCTTGATGGTTCTGAAAGGTATGATGTTCCGGTGACAAATGATGTTCAACCATTGCAAATGTTGACAATAACAGCAACAAGACTTGATGGCACTTCACTTACTTTCGAGGCGCAAGTAAGACTCGATACTCCAGTGGAAGTTGATTATTATCGTAATGGCGGTATACTGCATACCGTTCTAAGGCAACTAGCAAAATAACATCGCCAGTTTGAAGGCAAGAAAGTTTGAGGGATAACTATGGCGGAGTTGAAAGGATTTGTCCAGTATCGCTTCCGTTCCGACGAAAATGATGCTGAAGTTCTCCTTCGCGGCGATGCTGATTGGGTGCGCAAGAAAATATCGGAATTAGGTTTGCAAGGCGTAGGCTGGATGATGCCGTTGGGCTCAGAAGTGAAGGCATCAAATACCTCTGGAGTTGCTGATAAGAATAATTCCGGAACAACAAATGAACTGGATGATGATTCATTGGGAGAAAAACCCCTAGACATGGGCCCTGAGCCAGACCCATCAAGAATACCTATCGTTAGAAGGCCAATCGGAGAATTGGATTTGAGTAAAGAGTTACGTGCCCTTGGTCTTGATGATCTAACTAAACCAGACCCAATCGAGTTGATGGAAATTTTTTCTGAATTAGAGGAACCATTACCTGTCCAAGGGACTTTGAGTATTGATCCAATGGCTGAGGCATGGCTTCGTGAATTGATGAATATAGTTGTTAGAGATTATGGTTTTACCGCTCTGAAAACTTCTGACATTGAAGAAATCGCTAGTAGCAAACTGGGCAAGCGTGAAGGCACTGCATTGGAGGTTTGGTTAGAATCCTTATTCACTGCAGGTAAATTGGTCAAGGTACACGGCGGAGATGCCGTAGGTTGGGGGCCTTCTCCTCGTTGGCTAGCAGGTAAAGTCTGAATTTTAACAAATAGATTTTGCAAACGCCTTTTCGCTTCACTGCGTAGCATGCCCATGGTTTTGTCAAGGACAAAAGCCCAAAGGAATTAAAGTGGTAGTTAATATGGCTTAACAAGTGATGACGATGTTTTCCCAAGACAATCTCTTCAAGGCCCGCGCAAGAAGTATTCTGCTTTGCTTACTTATGGTACTATCAACAACTGCCGCTTTAGCAACCACAGCAAGTGCATCTCAAGCAAGAACATATACCACCAATCGTGATCCTCACGATGTAGCTATTGGTGATTTTAATTGTGATAATCACAATGATATCGCGATTGCCACAGATGGAACCCATACAATCACAGTTTTGTGGAATGATGGTAATGGGGATTTTTCCGAGCGGCAAGATATCTGGGTTACTGCTAACCAAGACAGGAATGCAGATTGGGATGAATTTTCCAATGTACAATTCGTTGAAGTTGGCGACTTCACTGGTGATGGTGTAGACGACATCGTTATCTTCCAAAGAAACAATCCGTTCAAAACCAATGAAGATGGTTCTCCAGCTGGTGAGCCAGGTAACGTAACCATCATCGAAAATGGTGGATGTAACGAGAAAACTTGGTCTATTGGAGCAAGGTTCACTCACTTTTGGGCTTGGGACCTAGAAGTCGCTGACCTAAACGACGATGGTAATGATGACGTTATGGTCTTAGACCTACAAGCAGATATTACCACTCAAAGAGTTGTTACCTATCTTGGCCCAATTACTTCAAACACACAAGGCATCATCACTAACTTAGGTCCGGCCCAACAAAATACCTACCGTGCATTTACTGCCGGTGATTGGGGCGAATCACAAGTTGGCGGTGGACTTGGTGGCGGCGGAACCTGTTTCGACAGCGATATGTGGCTGCTAAGAAGCGAAGGCCTAGACTATGCTACGGGTCAATCAACTAATCCGGGTCATAACGATAACGTTTCGATTGTTGAATTCAATTGTCAAACCAACACTTTCCCACTAACTTACACCTTCAGTACTACTCCAGGTGTTGGCGAACACGTAATTAATATGCAAACCGAAACATCATCAGATTTGGCAGTTGCTGATCTAGACGGTGATGGCACAGCAGACGTATTAGCGCTCAATGATGCTGACATCGAGAATGTGACCTATGTCACATCATCAACTTCAGGTACATGGGCCGCTCCACAAAAGGCTTATTTTGGACCATACATTTCATGGACGTTGACTGTTGCTGACTTAAACGGAGACCAGCAACCAGATTTTATCAACCCGACTCTTGCTTATCAGCAAAACTCAACTGACTCTGCTGGAGGTACGTCATCCAATTTCTTCCTTAATTACCCAACTTCGATTCAAGTTACCCTTTCAGACGGTAGTGGAGGGCACCTAAGTCCTCTATCATATGCTGCTGGGCGAAGACCGCACACAGCTGAAGTAGGCCAGTTGGCCGGAGGCCCTAATTCTGCGCCAGACATAGTTGTTGCACACAAGAACTGGAGATTTGGTGGCTGGAGAGATAACTTTGGCTGGGATGGTCAATATGATACAATTTCAGTTATCGAGATGGATAGCCAAGACTTGTCAGTTTCAGGAATTGAGATTTCTCCAGTAGACCGTTCATTCGGTGTTGTCGGTGAAGGTCTTCGAGACATAAACGTGACAGTGACCAATACTGGTATGAATGTCCTAAACGGTCAAAGTGCAACTCTAGATGTTGAACTAAAGGTCGTAGATGAACTTAATTCAACCAATCAAACCGTGTATGCTAATGATTGGGATACCCCTGAAAATGTCGGAGCATGCGGCGCAGGATGTACTTGGGATTACATTGATTATGTTGATGGAAATCACCACTGGAACGAACAAACAACCCCATCTAGCGGGTCCGGTACCGATCCTGATGAATCGCAAGCAGATTACTCTGCCAATTATCTTAACCCAACCCACTTCATGTGGTCTGGTGAAACCAAAACCAACAGTACCGGTGGAGAATGGACAGGCTATGGAGCCAATTGGGATGAAGCAATGGTGCTTAGAGATGTTGATTTGACCGGTTCAGACCGTGCTTTCATGAGTGTTGAATTATTCCAAGACCTCGGATTTGGTGCGCTTGGAAGTGCTGATACCAACGGGTTCGTAGTTGGTGATGTTTGGGACGACTTAGCAATGATTGAAGTTGGTAGCGAAGAGACTGGATGGTCTACTATCAGTTGCCCAGTCACAGCTTACATCGAAGGAGCATGCTGGTCACGTACCTCTATGTGGGGCGGTTTTGACACTGACAGAGTAATCAAAGAAAATGCCTATGGAGGATATGCAGAAGGTCTTTACTACTATGGAATTCAATCATTCAATACCTTTTACGCCTGGAATAATTTCACCGATGAAGGACTAGGAACCTTCGATTTAAGCCCATGGGCTGGAGAGACTGTTGATTTGCGTTTCAGATTTAGAACTGGTTTTGAGGGTTCAATCTCAGACGAAAATGAATCTACATGGACCGGGAATGATGGATTTGCTTTTGATAATCTTACCATCTTCAAGCAGAATACTGCATTCTTCCCGAATGTGCAAAATCAACAAACTCAAATCCAACTGAATAATTTGGGTCCTGGTCAAGAATACATTGCAAGTCTGCAGGCCGACTTTTTGAACGATACTACTTACCGTATATCGGCAACATTATCCAATAATGGTTGGGATGAACAGGTTCTCAATGATGAAATTGTTGGGTATGTGACGCCGTTTAATTTGTATGACCCAGCACTTGAATCGATAGATTATTTCGAACCTGGGCAACTCTATGCGCAAGGAACTTATCCGATTTCTGCTGCCACCAACAACTATGGTAACACAATAGTTGACTTTGATGTCACAGCAACCGTCTTTACTGCCGATCCTGATACAGTACAATGTGGAAATCCAGGTTCTGATTGTATCATCACCTTCGACAACTCCACAGATGGAACTAGATATACCCAAAGTAACAATCCAAAGGGTACAACATACAACGACACCTTGGATTGCCCGTCTGATTTAGTGTTCAACAGCAATTCATACTGGTTTGGCCACCCATGCCAGACAGCAACACTTGGATACGGCGACGCATGGGAAAATGAAACCATGACTATTACTGATATCGACCTAGAAGACTTAGAAAGCGATTTCGTTTCTCTGTCGTTTGAGTATTATGCTGATACCTTCTTTGAAGTAGACTCGCAAGGTAATATCGAACCCAGTGATTACATGGCGGTGACGGTTGACTTCACCAAGGATTCGACTGATAATACTGCTATTGTTTACGGGCAATGGAATGATTACAACGAGGACGGAACCTGCCAAATAGATGAAGACGGAAATGGAATAGTTAACGAAACTAATCCAATTGACTTTGAGGAAATTGAATACATTGGCGATTCAAGAACCACAGACGGACTTAGCGGTAATTGGAACGTATTCTTTAATTCCGATAGGTTGGTCAAAACCACAACTCTTGATTTGACACATTTGTATGTCCTGAACACAACTTCTCCAGATTCTAGTGAATGGGCTACACAATGTATCTCACTAGCAGACTCTACGGTAGACTTGAACTTTGACTTCTTTTCAGATGATGACGGAAGAAATGGCATAAATGATGGTTTCAAAGGTGTTGGAATAAACAATATCACTTTGAAAGAATTTACCTTCGTTGAGGATAACTCATACACAATAAGTAGAAGCTCCGTAGATGCTGAAGATTCTTCGACAGATCTAATTGCTGAGCACGATTTCGTTTCCGGAGTATACATGATTGAAGTAGAGACTATATTCGATAATACTACAGTTGGTACCAAGTGGTACGGAAATGATGAATTATCAACTGCAAATAATATCAAGCGCGTTATATTTGACGTTAAATCAGTAGATATTGTTTTGAGTCAACCAAAGAGATTAGTTTGCTTAGATGAAGTTAGGCTAAATTGTGTTCTACCAATTGATAGTTCTTTGACTCACAACTGGGAGATGACTGCAACAAATGGAGTGCTTGAAGGAGATTATGTATTTTACATGGAAGTATTTGACGAGACCACAAGTTCTCTTGCTCACAGTGTAAGTTCTGGGCCAGCCCAGTCTTTGCTGAATGGCCAAAGAATTGACCTATCGTTCACTCCATGGGCTGGGTATCAAGACGGACACACCTACAACATTAGTTACCGTGCCCAGCTAGATGACGGGACTCCATCCGGAGACCCAGTATACTTCCATGCAACCTTTGCCGATGATGTCGATATAGCAATATTATCTGATAAGACCAGCGGTACTTCTAGAATCATTGAAGACATTGCGGCTAATGGTATGTCTTACACCCAATTTGGCATGAATGATTGGGATGACTATTTCAAGACTAATTGGTTTACTAACTTTGATAAGATTATCTTACCATGGCAAGATTTCAATACTGCCAAAGATGATGGGAAAGCATACTACAAGACTATATCTGATACGGTCAGTAATGTTGACCGAAAGCAAGTCTTGGTCAATTTCATGAGCAGTGGTGGTACAATACAAGCACACTTGGCTCCACATGGAACTCAAACTTACGGTCTTGGAACAAATGTCGAACCAAGATTACCTCTTGGCCTAGTAATCGCTGACAAAACCAATGGTGCTGAGATTACCTATGCAGACATGGAAGTATACGATGAATTCCACCCAATTATGAATAATATTGACGGTGAAAAGTTTGAGGTATTCACTCCAGTAGCCGACTCAGTACTTGACATTGGTAGCGAAGCAACCTCTGATGTGCCGAAGATTTGCTCAGGCAACCAAAATGTGGCAAGTTTCCAACCAATTATTCGTGATTCAACAGACATTGAAGATGTTCTGTTGGGGATTTGTAGCTATGGTCAAGGTGGAATGATTGTTTCCACAATTGATCTAGAAGCAAAGTCAGGTAACGCATCAAGTTCCGATTTCGCTTTGCTTAGCAATGTAATCTCATATCAAGTAAATGATTACCCCAACCCATTTGGTGAAATGAGAGACGGTACTGATATCTTGATTGATGGTGTAGTTCCTGACCCTGCACTCGGTGCCGGATATGCCACAGTTTACATGAAGAGTAATGCTCAATTGACCTTTAGTTACCAATCTAATGCACAAGTAAGTTTGCAAACTGATTGGCTGATTTCTGGACCAACTTCTTGGGATTTAGGAACCATGGCTCCAGGTCAAATAGACCATTACACCTCTCCATTGTTCGAAACTGAATCCTCACCTGTGATGGACTTCTGTAAGTCTATTGGAACCCAAGGCGACTGTAAACAGGGAGAGCAATGGACAATTACTCTTTGGCTACATGACGACAACGGGCACTCAAGGATGTTATCTGTGATTGTTGAGACCAATGATGCAAACGCTGACGCGTTTAACCCAATTGCCGATGCTTATGTGGTTATGAAAGACAGTTATGCAGACAATATCGAGTATGTCGGAACCTGTTCGAGTCTAGATAATTACCCTAAGTATGAGATTACTCTAGATGAAAGCGGCCAACTACCAATTGATTTCAATGCCTTTAATTCATCAGACCCTGATGCGCTAGAAGGTAATGGAATTGACAGGTATGAATGGGAAGTTCTGTTTGACAAGCCGTGGGATGCAGCAATTAATGTCAATGCCAATACTTACATCCAATATGAAGCAAGCTTGGGAGTTTGGCAATACACATTTGGTGGATATGGTGTTGACCAGAATGGAGAATCATACGCTGGCAGAAATCTAACTTACAACCCTAATACAGAATCACCAATCCAACCGATCAAAATTAAACTAACGGTTTACGATAAATCCGGTAAGTGGGATGATGACATGGAATTCTGTTTCGATGTCAAACCACAAGGCTTTGGCGATGAACCTCCGGTTATTGACTTCACTAATTGGGGTGACCAACAAGGTTACACTAGTTCATTCTACAACCTTTCAGGAACTGTTACCACAGGTTCTGATGAGTCTGATACATACGTGGAGATAACCTGGAATGAATCCCTATTAGACGAAACTGACCCACAGGTGTTAGGAACTGCCATTGGCGCAAAAGAATTAGCAGTTCTAGACAACTCAGTTGGTACAGGTGACACATTTTACTTGAGTTTGGATATCGACAGATTCCACTCTGACAAGCCAGTAGATGTCATAATTTACATAAGAGTTTACGAATTCGATCCTACCAAAGATACAGACAAGCGTTGGGTTACAGAACAGCAACTCTCTCTAAGCGATCCAGATTATGTTCAATTATACAATCCAAATACCATTACTTTGTCATTACCAATCTGTCGTGGAGTATCTGTTCCAGATGAAGTGATACTAGCGGACCCGGAAGGTGATTGGGTATTTATCAACGGTCAATGTGATTGGGATGGCGAGTACTCTTTAGAAAACGGCGAATGGGTCGCTCCATCATCTAATGATGGAGGCGATGGAGCTCAGTCCGATAGTAATATTATGTTCATTGGTATTGGTGCTATTGTATTGGTCTTAATCGTCATCTTGACATTGTTGTTCCTTAGAAGAAGCGGAGGAGACGGTATTGATGGAGATTACAAGGATTTCAGCCTAACAGGTGCTTTCCAAGAACAAGACCCTGTCGAGCAATATGTTCAACAATTAATCGCTCAAGGATACCCTGAAGATACTGCAAGGTCGTATGCTGCGCAATATGCTGCGCAAGCAGGACTGACAGGTGGGGCCAGTCAACAACAAGCCGTTCAAGCAGCAGCACCAGCTGCTACCAACCCTGCGATGGATGCTGCATACCAACAATACTACCAGCAGTTCATCACTCAAGGTTATGATGAGCAGACTGCCGCAGCATATGCACAACAATATGCAGCAGCATACATTCAACAGCAAGGATGACAACATTTTTGAAACTGATTTGGAAAATACAATGAGTTCAAAAGTGACCGGTTGTAGCGTCGCCCATGGACAAGACTGACAAGTACACAGTAGCAGATATGACTCTGGCAGAATCCGGATCACTGAGAGTAGATTGGGCAAGAGCTAGAATGCCAGTTCTAGCAGCGCTAAAGGAAGAAGCTCTCAAGACCAAACCCTTAGCAGGAATGAGAGTAGCAGGCTGCCTCCACGTAACCAAAGAAACCGCAGTATTAATCGAAACAATAGCCGCAGCTGGTGCAGAGATTTCTTGGTCTGGTTGTAACCCATTGTCAACTCAAGATGATGTTGCCGCATGGCTTGCAGAGGAAGGATATTCTATCTATGCTTGGCACGGTCAAAGTGTTGATGATTTCTATTGGTGTATTGACAAGACGCTAGAATTCAATCCAACTCTTACTCTTGACGATGGAGCAGATTTAATTGTTCGAGTTCACGGAGAAAAGGAAGAATATGCAGCCGGAGTTATTGGTGGGACTGAAGAAACTACGACTGGAGTCCACAGATTAAGGGCAATGGGTAAGGCTGGAGATTTGAAATATCCAGTTATCGCAGTTAACGATGCTATCACAAAGTGGGATTTTGACAATGTTTACGGAACTGGTCAATCAACCATTGATGGGATACTTAGAGCCACTTCTGTATTAATTGCCGGTAAAACCTTTGTTGTTGCTGGATACGGACATTGTGGTAAAGGTGTAGCTATGAGGGCTCACGGAATGGGCGCCAATGTAATTATCACTGAAATAGATCCACTACCTGCTCTAAGAGCAGTAATGGACGGGTTTAGGGTCATGAAAATGGACGAAGCCGCTGCCTTAGGAGACATATTTTGTACAGCGACTGGAATGAAAGACATAATCGTTGAACGACATTTTGCGTCAATGAAAGATGGTGCGATAATTTCCAACACAGGTCACTATGACTGTGAAATAAACATCGAAGAATTGGAAGGGTTAGCCGCCAGTAAGCGAACCATTCGTGACAATAACAACGAATATACCATGACTGATGGCAGGAAGATTTTCTTGCTTGCAGACGGTCGCCTTGTCAACCTTGCAGCAGCTGAAGGACATCCATCAGAAGTAATGGACATGTCGTTTGCTAATCAGTACCTTGCGCTTTGCCGCCTAGCCCAAGAGGGTAAGGATATGCAACCAGTAGTGTATGATATCACAACAGAACAAGACCAAGGTCTGGCAACAACAAAACTTGCAACACTTGGATTTGAAATTGATTCTCTAACCCGCGAGCAAGTTGCTTACTTGGATGATTACAACGCTGGAACGTGATTATTCCTCTTCATGGGGCTCTGCGCCATCGCCAGTTTCCCAGAATGGTGTTTGTTCATCACCATCTTCAATATAACCAATTTCGTCTAGATGTGACTCAAAATCTGGCAACTCCAACTTCCAGTTTTTAGGTAGTAGAGTGCTTTCTTCAACAATCAATAGCATTCTCTCTTGCCAAGCAATAGGCTTGCGCTGTAATATATACATATACAATACCGAAGTCTTAATTTCTTCAGAGATAATTGAATACCCTGTAGAAGACTCGAAGTTCATTGCCCTAAGTAGATTGAAAGCGGGCCGGTTAATGCTTCTGAACATATTCTTGGTAAACCTCATACCGGCGATCACTGCAACAAAGATGACTATGGAAGTAAGACAAAAAGCAGTAAAACCTTCTCCTGCCAACATGTTTGACAAAATAACAACACCAAATAGAATTGGCACAGTGACTAACATGAAAATGAAGGTTTCCGAAACCGGCGGCTTACGCATTTTTGATTCGATTGCTAACCAACCAGGGTGGCGCTTTTCCCACGGCTTGAAATACTGATTTTGGTCTTGTTGTATCGCTGAATTGAATAATCCAAGCAATTGGTGGACTCTACCGTATTGGCTGGTTGCTACATCCATATTTTCGTTTAATATAGTCTCAATTCGTTCTCTACCCTCTTGATATAGCCCTAAATCAGCCATGATAGTAGCCTGTTCAATCAACGGAGTGACTTCATCTGGGGCATGATGGCGAACTTCTTGCCACCATTCAAGAGCATCAATCATCAAGCCTAATTCGTCAGCGAGTAATCTACCTCCTCTTACCCACATATCAATTCTAGAAGGGTCTAGATTTACTATTTTCTTTACCGCATTCAACGATTTTGATGCATCAATTAGGTTATCAGCCTGTCCATTTGAGTTCAAATGAGAGTCAGAAATCACCTGCCATGCATCAGCATGTTCAGGATCTAGTTTGACTGCTTTGTATGCTTCAATCAAAGATTCTTCTCTGTTACCATTATCAAGAGCTTCTATCGCATCAAGGTAGTGATCTTCAGCACTCATGTACCTAGGCTCGTGAGTGAATTACTTAATCATCTCTATGTCTTCTAAGCGGACGGGTATCAAGGGGTTGTGGTCCTCTGTTGTGAGCATGCCCTGATGATTTGCCTCTAGCACGACGGAATTGACGAACGTTTGGGTCTCGCTCTCCGCGACCACCTCCTTCTCTTCTTGGTCCACGGTCTCTGTCACTTCCCCGACTGTCTCTACTTGGCCCACGCTCTCTTCGTGGCCCGCTACTTCTGTCGCTTCCACGATTATCTCTACTTGAACGGTCGTCTCTGCGTGGTCCTCGTTCTCTTCGTGGCCCGCTACCTCTGTCGCTTCCACGACTATCTCTAGTTGAACGGTCGTCTCTGCGTGGCCCACGGTCTCTGCCGCTACTCCGATTATCTCTTCTTGGTCCACGGTCTCTGTTATTTCCTCCGCCACCTGGCTTAGGTTCTCCACACCGATTACATTCAGTTCTAAACGAAAAATTAGAGTTATTACACTTTTTACATTCCCAATCATTGTCAGTAAACGTCTTCCGCTCTGATCTGTTATTATTTCTATCTCGAGAATCTCGTCTTTGACGATCATCTCTCCTTGGCGGGCGAGAGTCATACTGAGAGTTTCTTCTGTCGCTAGAGTCTCCACCACCAGGCTTTGGAGCGCCACATCTGTTGCACTCTACTCTTCTAGCAAAGTTTGAATTGTTGCATTTTGGACAATCCCAATCATTGTCTCCGTGAGAATCTCCGCGGTCATTTCCTCTGTGACGGTTATCCCTATCATTGCCACGTCGATTGTCTCTACCGAAGTCTCTGTTATCATCTCGTCGAGAATCTCTTCTATCATCTCTTCTCCCGCCTCTGTCATCATTACGACGTCGGTCGTTTCGGTCACTGCGAGATCTATCAAATCTCTCCTCGCGCTCTACTTTTGGCCGTATTTTGACATCAATGCCGATAAATTGGCTGGCATCCATTTTACGGTCAAGATGGGCAATATGAGCGATAGGGGATTCAGTACCGCCTAAAACAGCATCAATCTTACCAATGTAGGTTCCATCATCAGAACTAACAATTATTGAACCGAGTGCTGGTGAAGAACCAGTAAATGAGGCGAGTAAACCACCTTCGTGGCTGTGAGAATCAATTGAACCAATGAACATAATAAGACATCCTTTGTAAAATCAAAGATCCTGCTTTCTTCTAGCAAATGCAGCGCCAAGAAGAGTGACGCTCAATGTTGCCAGTAGTGATACACTTGGTAGCGCACTACTGTCATCTCCACTATCACTGTCGCTGGTAGATCCATCATTAGAATCATCAACAGCATTAGGGTCTGCTACATTTATTTCTAAGGTAGTAGTTACCGATGATTCATCTGTTACAGTGATGATTATGTCATATGTGGCAATTTCTTGAAGAACACAAGTGGCAATTGAAACATCAATCTCCCAATTAATACCTACCTTGGTGAAATCTGTTGCTTCAGCCCCACATAATTGAAGGGACATTGAAACTTGCTCACCATCAGGGTCTGAAACCGTTCCCTTTAGGGTGAATTGTAATCCTGTGGCATCCCATGTTGCATTCATCCCATCAAAACTCATCTTTAGCGTTATAGCTGGTGGAAGACTCTGTTTCTCTAATCCATAGTCTAACATATAGTCAAAATTCATCATATTATTGGCGCTTGCAGACCCCATTATCATAACCATTCCAGGTTTTAGCCCGTCCATAGGTAAGGCAATAGTTACCGGTTGGTTACTAGCCATTGAAGATCTCATGGAGCCCATATTTCCGTTTTGATGAGCATGAGCACTAACAGTCATCTCAGACACTAATCCAGTGGGTGTTACAGTAAAGTCGATGTTTTCACCATCGGTGATGTCTGCTGTTGCCGTAAATGGTTGGCCAAAGGTGAAATCAAGAGTTTCTACAGCTACCGCGCCAAATGGGTCGACAATTCCGCAGGTTGCCACAGTTGAAGCGGTTCCTGATGGAGAAGCAACCAGTAGGTTACCAGTTTCATCTTGTCTCGCACTCCATCCGGAATTAGTAAATGTGCAGTCTAGGTTCCAACCGTTGGAATCAGTAGCCCAATCTGCTAAATCATCTGCAGCGATAGTGAGGTATTCAGTTCCGGTCATTAACGGAATTATTGAATTATTATTTGGCTGATAAGATGTCCATTGAGGTATATCATTAGATTCTGGTTCAGCGGTGGTAAAGTCAATGAATAGGTTACGACCCATTGGCCAAAGAGACTTTTCATAATCGACAGATTGGTATATTCTTAGTTTGCCATCAGGCAGGAATTCTTCAATAGGAGCCACATAGTCAACTCCTTCTTGTAATTCCACACCATCATCTTCCATTGAATAATTAGCAACTCTGAGTCCTTGTAGTGCAGGGAAGGTCAAGACTAATTCAGCGTTGGTCATATTAGTTACATTTAGCGCCAAGGTAAAGTCTGAAACACCCTTATTTGGTAGTTGATCAAACCTCATATTTGTCTCTTCACCAGTTTTTACAAACATACTTATTTGCAAATCGTCGGTTGCATAAGTCGGAATTTCTCGGCAGTCAGCAGATGCACCAAAGTTACTGCACTGACGCTCATCAGGGTGATTAGGGGCAATTAAGTCGACTTCATCTAGGGCGATTCCTGATTCTACGAATTCCATGTCATTCCAATCTACGCCACTTGCAGTTCGGTGTGGGACTCCTTCTCTTACCCCTAGTCTTGTATCCATGTCTTCGATACACATTGGACCAATTTCTCTTACAGCCTCACGCTCATCAGTGCTGAGCCAGTCATTATTACCGCCAGGAGCGCCATCAAATAATTCATCTAAGTTGTCACGTACAGTTGCAGAGTTACTGCCATTGACGAAAGCGGTTGCAGTCATTCCAGCATTAGCCCAATCCTCTTCAATATCGATGTTGAATAGAGCAAAATTGTAATCGAACAAATCTTCGAAGGTATATCCTGAACAGTCAACATCAGTAAGACCATCGCTACCTTGCCTTCCTTCGGTGTTTTGAGTTTCGTTAACAGTTAGTTCATTGCTACTGACAGCTGAACTCATGCTCATCAAGAGCATTAGTATGAACATGGTAATCGCGGTGGCGGGAACATAGTTACGTCTTGCTGCCATGCCTGACGGTATGGTCTGCTTGTCTAATACTCTTTGGCTTACATAACGACAAATAGCCGTTTATGGTTTGATTTGGTTTAGGCGGGATTTGAACCAATACCAAGGCATACAGGTCCAAATCAACGCAGACAACCAAGAAATCAACCTAGGAACCCCACGGTCAACGTCATCTAATGTCGTCTCTAGTAAATGATGAAACACACCATTAGGCGAAAGAAGGTCGAGGTAACCTTCGAGTTTAATCATCTCTGTATTATTGACATCGCCAATTTCGACTCCCGAGGCAAAGGCGACCATAGAGGTAACTAAAGCCCACAAAAAGGTAAACAAAAACCACATTCCAACACCAAAGGCAACGGAAGTTCCTTGATCTTTGGAATATGTTGAAGCAATCAAACTAAACAAAACATACCATAGTAAAACCAAAGCAACACCGACAAAAGAAATAATTATGTCAATAATTTCTACCGATGCTTCCAACCGATACATTGCAATTATTGTAGAGATCATCCATAACGCCCAGACCGGGATTAATATTGAGGCCCAGTAGCCCAATGCAATGCCAATGGATTGGCTACTGCGCGGCATTGGTTGCGATAGTTTCACTTCTAAAACACCACTGAATCTGTCTCGACTTATGCCATCAAATGACAGTAATACTCCGCACATGGTGCCAGCAAAAACTACCCCCAAACTAGTGTAAAACAAGACTTCTGGGACATTATCTGGAGTAATTCCACCAGGTAACATCACATCTGGGTCTGAAAAACCCCAAGCCATGCCGGGAATGAACAACACTAGGATTGGGATCATGATTATCATCCGATTAGATTTCCATTTTGAAAGACAAATTCGCCGTGCAATTGCATAGATTTCAGCAGGAATCAAACTCATTCTTCCTCACCTCTATTTCTCAACGGAAGCATACTAACAGGGTCAATTTCCATGCCTATTTCTTCTATTTTTAATCCAGTTGCATTACACAGCATCTCAACGATATCTGGTGCTTTTGGCTGCCAAAAATTGATTATATGCCCATTATGTAAAATCCTAGACATTAGTTTGGAGTCTGGCTGCAAAACCATAGCCTTCCATTTTTTTGAGGTATTAGTTGATGAAATTAGCTCACTCTTCTTGTGTAATAATTTCCCAAAATCAGGCATTTCTCCTTCTCCTGCAATTTCGATTCTGTTACTTAAGCCCAAATCTTGTTCTATTTCTGAAATTTTCCCTTCTGCCACAATTTGTCCTTTGTGGATTAATGCTAAGCGGTCAACAAAATCTGCCATTCCAGCAACATGATGCGATGAAATAATGATGCTTACTCCATTTTCAGCGAGTTGCTTAACCATCTTTTCAACAGACTTTGCAGCAACAGGGTCTAGTCCGTTGAAAGGTTCATCCAGAAGCAATATTTTGGGTGAACCCATTAAGGAGACGGCTAGACTAAGTCGTTGACGCATTCCTTGGCTTAGAGTGTCTAATCCATCATTTAATTTAGAAGAAAGACCTACTAAGTCGAGTAATTTTTTTGAGTCGACATCGCCTTCTCGCATTTCGGCAAATAACATCATGGTTTCCAACACGCTTTCAGAACCATTCCATCTAACTTGTTCTGGCATATGTCCAACATTACAGCGCAACAAATAATCAATTGCTTCAGGGCTTTCATTAAGGTCATCTCCGTTGAGTCTAATCGTGCCGCTGTCCAAGGGTATTACTCCTGCTAATAGTCGCAACAAGGTAGTCTTGCCAGCGCCATTTGGCCCTACAAGTCCGAGAATTTCGCCCTTGGGTAAGGTAAGATTCAACGAGAATACACCGGGTCCTTGTCGCTTATTCCAAGGGTTCAAAAATTTGGGTGATGAAATTTTGTGGCGAAATGTTACATCGATTAACTCGAGCGCCGCTTCTGCCATGACACCGCTAATCTGTTCATGCTTGACAAACTACCGTTTATTATCTCATTCAAAGCAAACCTTCTTCTCTAAAAGCCAAATCCTGAAAGTGATTAAGGTGCTTGGCTCAGTATTAGTTTCATTGTCCATGGCGGCTGTGGTCTATGCTGTTGTTTATCTAAAACACAGATATTCAAACGATGATTCTGAGTTAGATTTTCGCAATGCTTACGGGCAATATGGGCTCGAATTTTTGATTGGTTGTGTGGTGTTTTTGTGGATTGTTCCTTATGGCATTCTGGTCATTATACCTCTGGTGCTAATTCTATCGTCAATAAGCCCTGCAGGTCGGGCTTCATGGCAAGAATTTGGCAAAATAAGAGCCTATGCTGCAGTATCCATGGTGGTGGTTTTGTTGATGGGTGGCTTTGTTCCAACCCCCGAACCGAAATCGCCTGATGAATGGGGCGAGCCACTTTTCACTGAAAATCCCAATGCACCGTTATACCCTGCTGGCAAGCAATATACTTGGCTAATGCTACCAGATGACGGTGGCTTAAATGTCGAGATTGTCCAATCTTTGACCATCAGGACCTCTCATCAGTTTTCCAAATTTTCTCTTGCTTCCTCAACCCTAAACATTGCTGACATATTCAACATGCAGCAATCAAGAATGGACCAAGCGATTGAGTTGCTAGATGAACAAATTGTCTTCAATATCGACCCGGATGAAATGAAATTACTAGCCATTGAAGACAAGGCTAAACATACTTTTCAAACCGCAACAGGTGACCATGAGTTGGATATTAGGTTGTATGACTTACGAAGTTTGACTTTGAGCTCAGATCCTAATGGTGTCAAAGTAGGTGAAGTATTCTGTGTTGCAAAAGGCACATGGGGTGGGGAATTGGATTTGCTAGTTGTAGTTCGGCCAATCGGACATACTGGCATAACTCAAGACAGGTATGCTGAACTCCTAGTTTCACAGTGGATATCCTCAAAATAGTCTAATACGTCTTGTTTTGATAGATAATCATGATATTTGTAGTCCAGTGGGAACTTTGGAAATAGAAGTTCGATTTTAAAATCAGTTCACAAAAGGCGCACGTGCGAAGCCAAAGTGGAGTAATACTCCGGGTTTTTGCTTTTTTAGGGAAACCTAAATAATATATATGGGCTACTTTTCGGCCACCCTAAAGAGTAATAAAAATGTTGGAAACAAAAATTGCGAAATCGAGCCTAATGATACTACTAATGGTGACTACTGCTATGGCAGGTTGTATTGGTAGTGATGATGATTCTATTTCTTCTACAGATAATTGTAGCGGAGATGAATTAAAAATAGCCTATGAAATAAAAGAAGATTTGACAGATACAGATCTGTCCAATCCTCAACAGATTGCAAATTATCTCTGTGATAAGTTAGATATGGATGTTTCACTATACGATGTTGGGAGTTCAGGAATTGCTATGGAAGCACTTAGATTTGGAAACGCTGACATTGCAATGAATATTGATGGCGGACCTGCTTGGGTTGGCTGGAATGCATATGAACTAGACGTTATGGCGGCTGACACAAAAAGTGATGGGCGTGCCTATTATGATGCTCATGCTTGGGTCAAAGCAGATTCAGAAATGGCAACAGCTCATCTAGACAATGATGATTCAACCGATCCTTTCTCTCTACTTGCTGGAAAAACATCTTGTCACACCGGATGGCTAAAATCAGCAGGTATGCTAATGCCGATGGGTTATATGATAGGTAACGGATATGTAACCGTACAGGGAGATATGTCTGATACAGAGACTCTTAGGACAACTATCAACAATTATTTTGATGGAAGTACAGGTGCTGGAAATCCAGCATCTATTCCAGAAAGTGGTGCATTGTACTCAGGATATAGTGGGGCCGTTGAATGTTTGAGTACTGGATATGGAGATGTAGCGTTTGCTAAGGATTCGACAGTTGCTTCATATTGTGCTAATGAGGATACAACCTTGAACCAAGCATGGTGTTTGGATATGAGTCAATATGTTGCTTTACCGAAATTTGGATCATCTCCTAGTCACTCTGTCATGTATAACAGTGATGTCCTCGCAGCAGACAAAGTGACCTTGATTCAAGACGCACTTGTAGCAATGAAAGATGATACCAATGGCCTAGAAATTCTAAACAATGTTCTAGGTACAGATGCTATGATTGTTACCGATGCTGAAACACATCTGGGAACATATGGAGCAGCGCTTCAAAACATCCCAGGTATTTCCAGTAAGTATGGAAATGCTTTCACAAATGGTTCACAAACCTCTCCACTAAAATCCACAATTAATATTGCATATTATTTGGCTGATGATGCTAGTGCAAATGCAAATGCACAAGGAATGGCAGATAGACTAGCATCCGACCTTGGAGTTAATGTTAATCTGTATGATGTATCTTCTGAAGGAATGATTATTCAAGCACTAAGATTTGGAAATGCAGATATTGGTTTCATGGAAGGCGGTCCTGCTTGGATTGGTTGGAAACAATATGGACTTTCTGTATTGGCTGTTGAAACCACAACCATGGAAGGAGCGACACACTACAATGCATCAGCATGGGTTCTAAACGGTTCAGATATCGCTAATGCTCACTTGGATGAAGATGACTCCACAGATCCGTTTGCATTGATGGCAGGAAAGACCTCTTGTCACACAGGATGGCTAAAATCTGCTGGAATGTTGATGCCAATGGGGTATCTAATTAAGAACGGATATGTTACTCCTGTAGGAGATAATACAGATGTAAACTCACTTAGAACGACTATTGACAACCATTTCGATGGCTCAGCAAGTAATGGAAATCCGGCATCAATTCCTGATTCCGGGGCCTTATACTCGGGTTATAGTGGTGCTATTGAGTGTCTGAGTGAAGGATACGGAGATGTTGCTTTTGCCAAAGGTGATGATTTCAGTACTGTTGAAAAATACTGTGGCAATGATAATGCTTCTGAGAATGAAGACTGGTGTCTTCCAATGGACCAATATGTCCAATTACCCTCATTTGGACAATCTCCAAGCCATCCGGTAATGTATAACCCTGAACTTTTAGACGTACATACTCGTAATGCAATATTGAATGCAATGCTAAGTTGGAATGATGAGATGTGGGTTGAAAACTACCCTATGGGTGGTCAAAATTACACAGGATGTTACAACATGGTAACCCACCAAGTTGCTGATATTCCTATGAACCAATGTGGTGGAGAGATTCTATCTTCTGTTACTTCGAAGGGTTATGGATTGAAAGCAGGCAACAGCCAGAATCATCTTGCAAGTTACTCTGATCTCCTAGGTTCAGTACCAGGTCTATCTGAGTATTATCACTCTTCGGATAAGTATGGAATCACGGATGCAGAAACATCTGAATAATAATGACCTACTTGCTCTAAATAGAATAATTCTACGGAGTCATGGTGATGGTTGCTTGAGAGTCGACAAAACCCCCTCTCGAGTTGCTGATAATGAAGCTCAGCAGATAGACCCTGAGAGTGTAACTCTTAGAGGTCTATCTGTTGGTTATGACAAACCATTAGTATTTGATATTAACAAAACCATTTATCCTGGAGACACAATCGCAATTTTGGGTTCATCTGGAATTGGAAAGACTACTTTGATGAGGACTATAGCGGGCTTAATTCGACCTCTATCTGGAGAGATATCTCATAACTATCCTAAAAGAGGTGGAATAGGTTACATACCCCAGCGACTAGGTTTAGTAAGGCATTCTACAGTACGAAGCAATGTTGCATTAGGGGCAAGAACAAGGAGGTCAAGGTGGTATCCATTTTGGTTCCCTCTAGATCAGAAACTCAAAGACGATGTGGATAATGCCATGAAGGCATTGAAAATTTTAGATATTGCTGATGAACCTGTTAGAATTCTATCTGGAGGTCAACAGAGACGTGTTGCTATTGCAAGAACACTTGCCCAAAGGCCCAGAATTATCCTTGCAGATGAATTCTTAGGAGAACTCGATAAAGAGAATGTAAATTCTATAATTACCGCTACTAAAGAGATTGTTGACGAAATTGGAGCGACATTAGTATTAATCGAACACCATGAAGAAAGAGCGATTGAACTCGCTGATAGAATTTGGCGAATCATTGATGAGAATTTGATTGAGGAAGGTGATTCTAATCAATAAGAAATTATTTTTCCTTGGTATTTCCTTAATAGTTCTAGCTTGGTTATCCCTAGATGACTTGGTCGATGACTGGGGCCAAATAGAAGGTGCACCTGAAAAGTTACAGACATTCTTCAGTGAAAGCCTCTTCCCTCCAGATTGGTCGGTTTTAGAGGCAGAGGTTTGGGCAGATGGTTCATTACACAAGCCTAATGGTGATGTATGCAATGAAAATCTTGAATTATTTTGTTCTAAGGCTTGGACAGGAATGGTAGTTACCATAAAAATGGCATTTGTTGCCACTTTGATAGGCTTTTTCTTTTCAATCCCAATCGCATCTTTGGCAGCAAATAATATGGCTCCACTGCCAATTGCAATGCCTGCAAGAGTTTTACTTGCTGGACTCAGAAGTCTACCTAGCATAATTTGGGCTTTATTATTTGCAATCGCCCTTGGCTTTGGACCATTGCCGGGAATTTTAGCCATGACTTTGTACACTATTGGATACTTAGGTAAACTACAGTATGAGGCCATGGAAGGAGTTCATAACGCACCGTTAGAGTCTGGTTTAGCAATGGGTTTGACACATTCTGAACAATTATTCCATGTAGTGATCCCAGAGTCTAGTAATCACCTTTTGAGTCAATTATTATTCATGTTCGAGTATAATGTAAGGCATGGAGCTGTTTTAGGTCTTGTAGGTGCTGGAGGAATCGGTATGTACATCGATAATTACATCAATCCACCATTTGATTACAACAAGGCATTTGCCTTACTAATTGTAGTCTTTGTAGTCGTAGTGATAATAGATCTTATCTCTATGCTAATCCGCTCATTCGTAACTGAAGAAGGAGATGTGAAGAGGCCTAAGTGGTGGAGTGTTATTTTACCGCCTTCCATGGCCGTAGAAATGTACTCGAAAAAGGAAGAAGAATGAGTATTCATTCTGCGGCAATATGTACTGAGCCTTCTTTGTAAAATACTTGAATTCGCTCAGGAACTTTTCTTGTTAAAGCGGCTACTGCTTCGTAGATTTCGTCCTTCTTTACTTTAAACGCCTTTGCTGCGCTTGCAGTAGACCATGGCATGGAATCGAAATCAGACTGTCTAATCCACTCAAAGAGTCTCGCTTCAAGTTCGGTCAAATCATCCGCCATGATACCCTGATGGTGATGATATACAAAACAACACCGACTCAAAAAGCGGTTAATTTAGGCCAACGATTCTTCGACAGCATTCTTCTGCATCAATTTCTCCATCAAGTAAAGTATTGATTGCTGTGGTAAATGGAACTTCGATACTTTCATCTTCAGCTCGTTTGATGAACATTCGCGCTGCTCTAACTCCTTCAGCAACCATAGTCATCTCTGCTAATGCTTCATCAACGCTTAATCCGGTGCCTAATTTTTCACCCATTCGCCTATTTCTTCCATATGGGGAAGTTGCGGTGACGTACAAATCGCCAAGGCCCGCCGGACCAAATGCAACCTCAGCTTTAGCTCCAAGTTGTGGTAATAATAAGCAACCTTCTTTGAAACCAGCCATGAAAATAGCGGCTTTGAGATTGTCGCCCCCTAAACTTCCAATTTTCTTGAGGCCATCAACAAGTCCACAGGTTAATGCGATGACATTCTTGAAAGCACCCCATAATTCTGCACCGACAGGATCAGATGCTGAATGAAGAATGAAAGTTTGAGTGGTTAGGGTCTCGGCTAGACGCTTTGCTACTGATTCATCTTCACTAGCAACAAGTGCAGTGGTTATCACTCCACCAGCGGCTTCCGGGGCAATAGTTGGCCCAGTTACTACAGCCAGTGTATTACTCTTATCAGCAGCCACCAATTTCTCGTTAATCGCCTCAGAAATCAGTCGTTTTCCTGGTGCTAAGCCTTTTGCTAAGTCAATAAGAACATGCCCAGGCCTTAGATGTGGGATTATATCATCAACCACATCTAGTATCACAGAAGAAGGTACGGCAAGAACAACAATTTCTACCCCTTCCAGTGCTTCTTCTATTCGCATAGTCGCTTCTAATCCTTCAACAGAATGGTCAGGTAAGTACTTTTTATTAATTCCATCCATGGTAATTGATTCATAGACTTCTTGTTCAATTGTCCAGCCTTTTACTTTGTGACCATCCAAAAGCCACATTCTTGCGACCGCAGTACCCCAATTTCCAAGACCAAGAATCGCAATGTGTGCCATGATGACCAAATCTTGCGATTTGTATTTCGCTTATGTTAGTTACCGATAATTACGCAGAAAAATATTGATTTGGTTATGCTTAGAAAATCACGAGGTCAGAAAAGGTCCTCATCATCTTCTTCGAAGTCGAATACCTCTGCCACAGCCTTATTATCTTCCTTTGCTGCTGTTTTCTTGGTAGATTTACTCGCTTTCTTGGCTTTTGAAGCAGGTTTCTTTTCTTCCTCAACAGGTTTCTGTTCAACAGTTTCTGCAGGTTGGGATGGTTCAATTGGTTTTGCCACTTCAGGAGTTGGTTCAGGTGCTTGGTTTCTTGCGTTGGCTATTTCTAATTCCCTTGCCGCAATTTCTTCAGTAGAACGACCAGTTTGGGCTGCTAGGCTTCTTCGACGGTCCTCTCTTGCTTTGCGCTCTAGTTGCTTGTGTCTTGCCTTTTCGATGTTTTGTAACATATACATTGCATCGTGTTCTAGTAGCGGTGAGTCTGAAATCAAAGTGATGTCTAGCCAACCACCTTCTTCGACAATAAATTCAGCAAGTGGCTCAAAGTTAAGGTCTGATTTCTTTATTTGAGTGTAGTGCATTGCGTTACCAGTTCGATGTTCGACACCAGAAAAGTGGCAATAAAACTCCTTGGTTCCGATAGTTTCTCTGACTTGGTCAAACATTTCTCCATAATCTTCTGAGGTTCTCATGCTGCCATGCCCTCTAGAATGTATGTGAGCAATGTTGAGTACAGGAACAGTTCCTTCTACGTGATTTACCACTTCTAAGACTTCTTCTAGGCTGCCCCACAATTCTTGCCGGCCAGATGTTTCAATCCCGATCTTTGACGGAGTTCCGTCTTTAAGCCATGGAAATACTGGATATATGTCCTCATCATCATGCCAAATCTCGTGAACTCTTTCAACAATCCCAGCGAAGATATTTGCCAGTTGTTCGTTAGCTTGCACTCCTCTACCCATGTCACCATAGTGTCCTGCGTGAAGAGTGATGTGCCTTGCGTTAATCGTTTTAGCAGCTTGTAGAGTAGACTCTATTTTGGTTAGAGATCGTCCTCTTTCGACTTTGTCGCCTAGTAACTCGGAATAATAAGGACCGTGAATATTCATTTCAAATTCAGTTTTGTTAGCCAAAACACCTGCTTGCCAATACTGTTCGAAGTGTTGTGGAGCAATCATACGGACTGTTTGGACTTCCATAGTTTCCAGTCCAAGGGAGATGATGTCATCCATTCCCTCTACGATGGTTCTTCCTTTGCATGACAATGGAATTCCAGCAGGTCCTAATTTAATTGGCATACATCCCACTCCCGCAGGTACAGGCCAAGGGTCACCCTATGATAACACCTTTCTGTTAAATGATTAAAAAAAATCTTATTTTTAGTAATTTTTATCTTGTGATGATATGCGACACTTCATCAATGAGTTGTTCAACCCAGCGTCATGGGCAATTCCATAGAAGCGGCAATAAAAGCATTTGCTAAAGGCATGCCAGTATGCCTCTTTGATTCTGAGAAGCGTGAGGGCGAAACAGATTTGTTATTCGCTGCAGAGTATGCAAAACCAGAAACTATGAGACAACTGAGAAAAGATTGTGGTGGCCTGTTATTCCTAGCCATTGGAGATGAGGTTGGCGAGCGTTTTGAACTACCGTTCCTGCAAGATCTTCACACCAACCCAGCGCTAACCAGTGAATACGGGGTGTTATCTCACTTGGTGACTAATGACCTAAGGTATGATACTAGGTCAGCATTTACCCTGTCGCTAAACCATCGAGACACATATACGGGTATTACCGACAAGGACCGGGCGCTAACTACCCGCAGGTTTGCTGAACTCACCAAGGAAATATTGTCTAGTAATTTAGATACCGAAGCGGCCAAACAACTATTGGGTAAAGAATTCCGTACTCCAGGCCACATACCTGTATGTAGGGAAACTGCTGGAGGCTTAGTCAGAAGACAAGGTCATACTGAATTGGCAGTAGGATTAGCAAGATTATCTAATGTGACACCGGTTGTCATCGGTGCTGAAATGTTAGAACCAGATGGGGACCATGCCCTCTCTGTAAGCGAGGCAAGAACATGGGCTCAGCAAAGGGGTATTCCCTTCTTAGAAGGGGCTGAAATTATCAACGCAATTCATCAAGTGGAATAATCGGTAATATCATCAGTAGCATGATACTGGACTAAACGGGAGAGAATCCAATGAAGGTTATGGCGGTTGGAGTTTTTGACCTACTTCATGCAGGTCATTTACACTATCTGGAACAAGCAAAAAGTTTAGGTAATCACCTAACAGTTGTAGTTGCTCATGATGATACTGTCCGGATTAGAAAACATGAACCAGTAACCAATCACGATCTCCGCAGGAGAATGGTTGAAGGTTTGAAACCTGTTGATGAAGCCATTGTGGGTAATTCACCCGATGTATCTATTTTTGAAATCCTACCAATCGTTAGTCCTGATGTTATTGCGCTGGGATACGACCAAGAACACGCTGAGGACTCGATAAAACAAAAACTGATCCAACTGGGCTATGAAAATATCAAAGTAACAAGAGTTGAAGGATTAACTGATGACCTTGACGGCACTAGGAAAATAATTGCCAGAATTCTACAATTATCGCAAAAACAAAACTGAGGCTGTAATATGTTTACTGGAATAATACAGGGAGTTGGTGAGATTGTTTCAGTTAGTGAATCAAATACAGTCACGTCAGTTAGCATTAACTTACCTAATGTCGACGCGCTAGAGGTCGGTGCGAGTGTAGCAATCAATGGAGTATGTCTAACGGTTGTTTCAATTAATGGAGAGGAAGTCAAGTTTGACATAATTACCGAGACACTAAATCGGACAAATCTAGCCGATTTATCAGTCGGAAGTTCAGTAAATATCGAACGCTCCCTGAAATTTGGCGATGAAATAGGGGGCCACATCCTATCAGGCCACATAATGGCGACAGGCATCATCCACTCTAGAACTCAATCAGGAGATCAAATGATCTTCAGTATTCTAGCATCTCCTTCAACTCACAAGTATCTAACAGAGAAAGGTTACATTGCTATTGATGGTATTTCATTGACAGTAGGTGAAGTAGACAATGGAATCTTCCACCTACACATAATCCCTGAAACACTACGTCTTACTACTCTTGGCTCAAAGCAAGTTGGCGATGTTGTAAATTTAGAAATTGATAGTAATACTCAATTAATCGTCGAAACAATAGAGCGATTGATGAAAAATAGAGGTGTTGTATAATGGGAATAGTGGCTGTTTGTGGTTCATTTCACAAAACTGAGATTGAATTAATGTTGACTTACGCTAAAGAAGAGGCTGCTAAACATTCTTTGGAGATTAGTGAAGTAATATGGGTGCCCGGTTCAATGGAAGTTCCATTGGCGATAAAAAGAGCCTTCACAAATAATTCTAATCTCGAAGGCGCAATATGTTTGGGAATTATAGAGAAAGGCGAAACTCAACATGGTGCAGCAATGGGTCATGGCGTAATTAAGTCAGTAATTGATTTACAATTAGAATTCAATAAACCAATTGGGCTGGGTATTATCGGTCCAGGTGCAGAACAGCATCACATTGTACCTAGGTTAGAGCCGCATGCAAGAGCTGCAGTCAATGCCGTGGTTAGCATGAATAGTTTGTAGAATGTCTGACCAAATTGCAATTTTGTGATGTAAAGATTCAATAGGTGCTTATTGTCTATTGAGAATGTCGGTGAGAAAATGAGTGAAGTAAGAAACGTGGTGATTATTGGTTCGGGTCCTGCAGGTTATACTGCAGGCCTATATTCTGCTAGAGCAATGCTTGAGCCTTTGATGTTTGCTGGATATATGTCAGGCGGCCAACTTATGTTGACCACTGATGTTGAAAATTTCCCTGGCTACCCAGAGGGTATTGGTGGCCCTGAAATGATGGTGGAATTACGTTCTCAAGCCGAAAGATTTGGTTTAGAGGTACAAGATCGGAATGTCGAATCAGTGGACTTTTCAACACGACCTTACAAAGTGACTGTTGAAGGAGAAGAATTCCTAACTCACAGTATAATTATCTCAACGGGTGCAGAATCAATATGGCTTAATGCTCCGGGAGAGGCTGAACAAAAAGGTCGAGGAATCTCAACTTGTGCTACTTGCGATGGTGCGTTTTTCAAAAACGAAGAAGTCTTAGTGATTGGTGGTGGCGATTCAGCCTGCGAAGAGGCTACTTTCTTGACTAGATTTGCTTCTAAAGTCACTTTGATTCACCGACGTGATGTATTCAAAGCTAGTACAATCATGTATGAGAGAGCCGCTAATAATGACAAAATAGAGATTAAAACATTTAGGCAAGTCAAAGAATGGATGGCTAATGATAAAGGTTTGACTGGCGCAATACTTGAAGACCCAAGAGATGGTTCAACAGAAGAAATCAATGTGACAGGTGCCTTTATTGCGATTGGTCACAAGCCGATTACTGCCTTCCTCGATGAGCAAATTGAAACAGATGAGAACGGATATATCGTCCACAAACAACACACCATGACTTCAATAGATGGAGTATTTGCCGCCGGAGACGTAGTTGATACCAGGTATAAACAAGCAATTACCGCCGCTGGAATGGGCTGCCAAGCGGCAATGGACGCCGAAAAGTGGCTAGAAGAATATGTCCATTGACCAACCTCATAATTGATGAATTAGAGATTCTTCGGCTAACCATGGTCGACTTACAGAGATATGCCAGACATATCTCATTACCTAGCGTTGGCCCTGAGGGTCAAGAAAAAATATCTCAATCAAAGGTATTGGTTATTGGTGCAGGCGGGCTTGGAAGTCCTGTAATACTGTATTTGGCTGCTGCAGGTGTCGGTAAGATTGGCATAATTGATGATGATGAGATTGAGTTGTCCAATCTTCAACGGCAAGTAATTCATGCTGAATCTAACCTTGGTCAAAGCAAGGCTGAATCAGCAAAAAACCGGATACTAGAATTAAATCCAACAATCCAAGTTGAGTATTGGAACCAAAGGCTGACTCCCGATAATGCTGATGAGATATTTTCCGGTTATGATATCGTAGTAGATGGAACTGATAACATTCCAACTCGATATTTAATCGATGACATGTGTAGAATTAACTCTATCCCATGGGTCTATGGCTCAATCTATAGATTTGAGGGACAGGTCAGTTTGTTTAATTATAACAGCGGCCCATGCTACCGTGATTTATTCCCTGAACCGCCTCCAAGTAATTCAATACCCTCATGTTCCGAAGGCGGAGTGTTTGGCGTTTTACCTGGTGTTATTGGATCAATACAAGCCACTGAGGTGCTGAAAACTATTATTGGTAATGGTAAAACTCTATCTGGCAGACTGTTGTTGTATGATGCTGAATCAATGGAGTTCAGGACGCTAAAGTATTCCAAGACCAAAATCAACAATGAAGTTGACATGGACCAAGTAAGGGCTATGTTTGAGGAAAAAGGTTGGTGCACAAATGGTCTTTCTAGCGAAGGAGAAATTCAAGAACCGAATAATACTGGAGGTGTCATGTTCAAACACTTGTCAATGCCTGAATACAAGAGTAAGAAAGAATCAGGTTGGCAACCATTCTTGGTCGATGTCCGCACAGATATGGAATATTCTCAAATGCGCATCTCTTCTACCAATCTGCAGATAAACCATGAAGATATATTGTCAAAAATAGATTTGATTCCAAAAGCTAGTGATATAATATTGCTATGCCGTAGTGGAATGAGGTCACAAATTGCAGCAATGTATCTGATAAATGCCGGTTATGATGGTAATAAATTGTACAATTTAGACGGCGGAATAATGGCTTGGAATAATGCTCTGCCTGCAGATATCGAGTAAATTTCTCGGTATTGGATAATTTATCATGCCTAGTTATTTTGACTTATGTCCAGAAAATTTAGCATGAGGTTCAAATGTTGGACTTAGTTTTCCCGAGTTAAGGGGGGGCTTAAACTGGCTAAGGTTATCGTTGCAGATGAGAATGAAGGTAGACGTACCCTACTAGCCAATACATTGGAGCGAGAGGGCTTTGAAATTACTAGAGCAGGAACTCTTAGGCAAGCCGAAGGTACTGCCTTAGCAACAATGCCAGAAGTTGTGTTAATCGATGGTGAATGGAAATCTGGTGATGCTATTGATGCTGCTCAAAGATTAATGGCAGACCCGGAATTTGCTTTCAAGTGCAGAATCGTATTGCTATCTCGTAATTCAGGTCAAGAATACATGACCTCTGCTGCTAAAGCAGGTATCTCTGAAGTCATTACTAAACCAATAGATATGAGCGTCTTAATTCAGCAATTAAACAAGCACGTAAGAAAGCAGTTTGTGCCGCCGCCTGCTGATGTTGACGGCCCTAATTCTGGTGGAGGAAGTTTTGATGTTGCTATGCTGATGGGCGACTCAACTTGGGCCTTGCCAATGTTGAAGGGTCTGGTTGGACCAGAGAAAATCAATCCGGGTTTTATTGATGAAATATTAGTTCAAATGGATGAAGAAGGTATTGAAGTAAAAGACATGTTTGACCCTTCTACTATGGCTGCAATGCTTAGAATTGCCCTAAATAACCTGGTGCAAGATGTTGATCCTAACTCTATTCCTAGTCACCCAGGTCAAAATCAAACCGAGCAATCTAATCAAGACACGTCTACAACCCTAAATCAAATTACTAAGAGTGAGAAATTAGGTAGCGGGAATGCTCGTTCGACCAAACTCAAAGGGGGCATGACTTCAATGGAAGATATTCTAGAGCAGCAGGCTGAATCTCTTGAGCTTGAGGTTGCAGAACTAATGGATGAGGTTTTGGATGAAAAGCCTGATTTAGTTGCCTTGAGGCCGGAAGAGGAACTGTTCGGGGTTGATCCGGAAGTGTTGAAAATGACTCGCCTCACTAATGAATTGGTTTATGAGTTGATGTGGAATTTGGGGCGGCCCGGGGCGGTAGAAGACATAACATTAGTTACCCAAATTGAGGATATGACTCAAATGTTAACCGATGTTCTAGATTCTTTTCCCACCGTAGATAATATCGTAGGTATAACTGAAGAGGAGGAATGATTATTTCTTCCCCAACAAAGACTACTCGAATAAAAATCAAGCAAGGTAGAGTAGGTCGTATCAGATTATTCATTAGTATTGGTGTTGTTATACTCTGGTTATCGGTTGGATATTACGCCTTCAAAGATGTTGGAGATTTTATTAACTGGGTAGAAGATTTGGGGACTTTGGCGCCAATATTTTACACCATAATGGTCTCTATTGCAGTCGTTTTATTGGTTCCAACACCAATTTTGAAAGTAGGTTCCGGAGCAATATTCCCTTATTGGATTGCAGTAGTAGTTAATTTCTTGTCCTCAGTAATTGGTGGACTTCTAGCTTTCCTGCTTGGAAGATGGTTGTTTAGAGAACGCATCGAAAAAATTGTTGCTAATGACGAGCGCTTAAAAAATCTTGAATTAGCTATTAATGAAGAAGCAATGCAAATATCTGTATTGGTAAGATTATCTCCGATTATTCCTGATGAATGGCTAAATTATATTATGGCCAGTAGTCCTGTGACTACAAGAGTGTTCTTCATTTCCAATCTCTCAAGTGTAGTCTACTCACTTGCCTATGCCTACTTTGGTCATGCTGCGGGGAAAATTGTGCTTTCTGGCGGCGGTATGGATGGATTCAAGGATTCCCCCGGTGGCTCAATCCTGTTAATTATCGGCATAATTGCCTCAATTTTGGCGACAATAGTCGTGGCTAGAGTAACTATGAAAACCCTAGAATCTAAGGTAGATGTCAATTGAGTAATAATCGTTCAATTTGTATGTAAGATTCCGGTGGGATTGCCATGGCGCAGGGGGAGTTACCGGAGATTTTTGGCTCAGACTGGATACCAAAATCGACACTGGATTTCACTCAACCTCTTCTAGCGGTAGCAGCAAGAAGAGAAATTTTATTATTCGTAACCCAGCAACATGACGGTAAGATTTCCCTCGTTGCCGATATTTGGGATCATCTAATCACCTCTGAGCCCAAACAGTTTGAAGGTCCATCATGGTCTAAATTTTCCAAACGATTTATCGACGGCCTAAGCAAAGGTTTAGTCTCACAACTTGATTCTAAAATGGCGGAAGAAAAACATTCAGAAGTAATCCCTAGAAGGGATGTTGAAACTTATGTTGCCAGAAGAAACACTCACTTTCTTCTTGATATGAAACTGATGTTAAGGCGGCTTGCCCACTACATGTCAGTCACTGTAAAACAAAGACTTGATTGGCAAAGTCACATGACTCGAACAAGGTATATGGATGAAGTTTTGAAACAAATCTTCACAGATGGGATTGAAACACCCGACGGCAGCAAATTTGGCGGCAAGGGTTTTCGCTCAACCTGGCAAGAAGCAGTTGTTGCGGTAGCCAGTGGACTGAATAATAATCCTAGTGCAGATTTATCAGCGTCTCCTGGCAACGGCTACGAAGGAGATTTGGTTGCCCCAATGATTCGCGACGTCGGTCTGTCATTGGCTATGGGAGATACGCCGCTAAGCGTCATGGCAGCAAATCTGGGCAAGGTTGACTCCAACCAAAATGGCGGCTGGGTCGACGCTGGTGGAAGAGATTTACACATTGGTGCTTGGCATGTTGGTGTTTTACCTCCTACCGCCCCCCTGCCCATTGCTAGTGCAACTATGACGGGATTGGCCTTTGCCGCATGGCAGCAGAAGTTAGCGCGTTTTCATGTTGCCTGCATAGGTGAGGGAGCATCCTCTTCGGGTGAATTTTGGGAAGCATTGAATTTAGCAGGCACTAGGGGTTTACCGATAACTTACATCTTACAAAATAATCAAATCGCATTGGATACGGAAAATAATAATCAATCAGGGGTCGAAGTTTGGGCAGACAAAGCCTCAGCAATGGGTTTTCCTAGTTGGACAATCGATGGTTCAGATCCCGCTTCATGGTATGCAAGCGTCGCATGTGCCCGAGAGTTTGCTTTAGAGGGAGGTGGACCAACCCTAATTCATGTGGAAACTATGAGGGGTTGTGGACATGCTCACCATCACGATGATCTATATTTGGGAAGTGAATCTGGTACTCCTCCAGGTTATGTGGACCGTGAGTTATTGGATTATTGGGCGGCAAAAGACCCGATTAAAACCCACCGAGAATTATTGTTAAATCTAGGCGTTAGCGAAGGGGATATAATTAAACTAGAACATCGAGAAAAGCAATTGGTAGAGGCAGATTATGATAGCCTTTTGGCCATGGAATGGCCAAGTCCAGAGACAGTCACCAAAGGAATTACTAGTATCTCAGACGCAGAATCGCATAAAGATCATTTAGCTCGACTTTCAAACCCTTACCTGAACTATCAAGAAGCTACACTTCCAATAGGGCAATCAACATTGAATTATGCTGAATCTGGTGGTTGGACTTATGCTAGAGCAATCCAGCAAGCCATGGTTGACATTGCCAATAGATATGGTGACGATTGTGTATTTATCGGTCAAGATATGGAAGTCGCTGGTGCGTTTGGTATGAATATCGCATTGAAAAATGCAGGACATGATGAAAAATTAATTGATATGCCACTATGTGAAGCTATTATCGTTCATACGGGTACTGGTGCAGCATTGTCGGGAATGCGACCGATGGTCGAAATTCAATTTGGTGGATTTGCTGCACTTGGATTTAATGCACTGATAAACAATGCAGCAATGTTACGTTGGCGATGGGGAGCAGATTGCCCTATGACAATTCGTATCCCACTTGGTGCCAAAACTAGATCAGGGCCGTTTCATGCTAACATGATTGAATCATGGTTTGCTAATGATCCTGGAATTATTGTTTTGGCGCCAGCAACTCCTCAAGATGCTTATGATTTATTGGTTGAGGCTGCAGAGATACCGGACCCAGTAATTATGCTGGAACATATTGGTTTGTATGGATTGCGAGGTGGATTAACTGGATGGGGTCAAAATATTAACCAAAAAGTGGATACAACGAGTGTGGCAACAGCTATTGAGGCAAAGGAACGTTACAAGGTTGGTAAGGCTTCAGTGGTGAGGGGTGGTCGTGATATCACATTGATTACTTGGGGGGCAATGCTACATATTGCTCAGCAAGCAGCAGATATTCTAAGTGAACAAGGTATTGAAATTGAAATAATCGACTTGAGAACAATAATTCCATTTGATGCGCAAACCTGTATTGATTCAGTCATGAGAACTGGTAGATTGGTAATCTTACAAGAAGGGCAGTGGAGCGGCGGGCTTGGCCACACAATTCAAAGTCGTATTCTAGAATCTTGTTTTTATTCATTGGAATCCGCACCTTGTGTTATTGGCGCGTTGGATACCCCTGTGCCGTTCTCTCCACCTCTAGAAAACCATACTTTACCATCTCTGGAACATGTCATTGACATTCTAAAGGTGTCATTTAACAACTGATTCTGTTATTTATAAACCCGATTTAATCTTGGTTTTTTTTGTTAGGGTTTCGTTCATTTACCAGTTACCCTTGGCCAAATCATGGGCGACTACCGCATAGCAATACTTCCGGGCGACGGGACTGGGAGGGAAGTCGCCATAGAAGCCTCAAAAATCCTAAGCACAATTTCTGATAAAACCAACATTGGATTTGACTTAACCGAAATTGCCTGTGGAGGACAACTCTACAAAGAAACCGGCAAAGAATGGGCAGAAGGTTCATTTGAATTTTGTCGTGATGAATCTGACGCAATCTTCCTTGGAGCAATCGGTCATCCAGGCGCATTTCTACCAAACGGTGACCTTGCGGGAGGTTCGGTAATTCTAGGACTTAGAAGTGGTTTAGACTTGTACGCAAATGTTAGGCCGGTCAAACTTTTCAATGGTGTTATGCACAAAGTTCACGGCAAATTTAGACAAATATGGGAACCAGAAATGGTAGATATGACCATTTTGCGAGAAAACACAGAAGGATTATACCATTCGCTACTAAAAAGAGCCTCTAATAGAGCGCAAGGATTAGATGATTATGTGGTTCCAGAAGTCGAATTTCCAGATTTACAAGGTGAGGTTGTATACGATCCAAGGCCTATTTCATCTCATGGTACTGAGCGATTGGTTAGAATGGGTTTCGAAATCTGTAAAACCCGTAATGGAGCACCTTCAGACGGCGTGAGTAGAGTTTCGTGTATCGACAAAAGTAACGTAACTAGAGGCTGTCAACTATTTCGTAGAACGTTTGATCAAGTTGCTTCAAATTACACTGGTATCTCAACAGATTACGGGTACATAGACGCATTCACTCAATGGTTAACAAGAACTCCAGAGCACTATGATGTAGTTGTTACATCAAACATGTTTGGTGATATTGCAACGGATTTGGCAGCTGTATTACAAGGCGGAATGGGTATGGCTGGTTCAGGTAATATTGGTGATAAACATGCTTTCTTCGAACCAGTTCACGGCTCATCACCAAAATATGCAGGTATGAACAAAGTTAACCCAATCGCGTCAATTAATTCAGTACAGATGATGATGGATTGGCTTGGCAGGAAAAATGGCAGCCAAGAACTACTTGATGTTGCTTCATCAATTGAAACATGTGTTGCTCAACATCTAGCTGAGGGTAAGTACCTGACCTACGATTTAGGTGGCGATTCATCATGTAGTCAGGTTGGAGACATGATTGCTGAACGACTAGCAAGAACATTATCAGAAAATTAATCAGAACTTTTTGGTGATATTTACGGCCGACGTGTTTTCTAAATCAATTTCTTCATCCGCATCCTCATCTTCTTCCAAGGTGACTTCAACGTCATCAGCTACAGTTGCCTTGCTAGTGGTCTTTCCTTGTAATTTTTGGATTTGTTTTTGTAGGAGTTCAAACTCTATCTCAAGGTCGTCCATTTCATCTCTAACAGTCTCTATTTTAGAGTGGATTCTTGAAGCGAGTTTGTTCAGCTTACGCATGATTCGCTTCTCTGACATGGCCTTGCCCAAATCAATCTATCTTTTGAATACATTGCCAGTAAAATTTCACTGACTATTGCTAATTTTTGGTTTTACTAGGTATGCGGCTAAACAAGACCCGAAAGTTGTTGAAATCAGATAAATTGGAATGACGCTTATTGAATTCGAGATAAAATTTGGACCCAATGTCCTTGCTGGATTCATTGAAGCACCGGTATAGGTCCCAAAAATAAATGCTAGACAGGCAACTACAGAACCTACAATCAAGGCGACAATCAAGTCACTATCAGTTCTAAAAATTGTTAGATATATGCTCATCATTAAAAGGAACGTGATTAGTATTTCAATTCCAATGCCTGAACTGGTACTTACTGAAAACTCAGTCGCACCAAAATCACCGACCAAATAGGCAGCTATTATACCCCCAGTAAATTGAGCAATTAAGTACGGAATCAACATTTTTTTCTCGAGTTGGCCGGTGATTGAAAATGCGATTGATACCGCTGGATTGATATGCGCACCACTGTATTTTCTAGAAGTTAAAATTACCATAAAAACCGCAAAACCAAATGAACAAGAAATTATCACTGGAGAATAGCCAGCCTTTATTGAATAACATCCAATATAAACCATCAAAAAAGTTCCCACCAATTCAGATAAGAATTCAGTGCGCATGTCTGGTGGCAAATTCAGAAGGTTAATTCATTTATCCTATTTGGTATCATCAATCATAATGGTGAATAAGTCACACGCTTTGGCCAACCCATGGCGCGGGGAAATAAGTTGATGGGAATCCCCCAACTTCTTCAGTTCAATACCCTGTTGATGTTGGGTGCTCTTTTCCTAGCAATCATTGCCAGCCAAGTATTATCTGCTAACTTCGGGGGTAATGGAATCTTATTTTCAGTCTTCATATTAGCATTAGCTCTAGGTTTACTGGTGGTTTCGGCAGATTTTTTCATTGAAGGGGCCAAAGGATTGGCCCGCAGAGGCGGTCTACCAGAGGTGGTTATTGGATTGACAATTGTGTCAATTGGTACCTCCCTTCCCGAGATCTTAGTTACTTCTACTTCGGCATTGAACGTTGATAAAAGTCCCGAGGTAGCAGATTTTGCAATTGGCGGCATACTTGGTTCTGTCTTGGTTCAAATAACTTTGATTTTGGGCTTTGTTGCGCTTGTTAAGGGCTTGAAGATAAGACCGTCATGGCTTAAGAGAGACGGTTTGATAATGATGTTGTCTTTATTGCTGATGGCATTATTCCTAATCACTGGTAAAGGAATAACTAGACTTGAAGGATTTATCTTATCAACGCTTTATATCACCTACATTTCATGGCTGCTTTACAACCGTAAGGAAATAATGGATAATGAGGGTGGTAATGATGCCGATAATATTGACCTATCAAGTCTATCTTGGTCTGGTGCAGCATACTGTGTCATGGTGATTATTGGTCTCGCTCTAGCAGTATTTGCTGCTCACCATTTGGTGGTAAACGCTAGCGATTTGGCTTATGAAATGAATATTCCCCACTCTATAATAGGTACAGTTGTATCAGGGCTGGGGACTTCTCTACCAGAACTAACAATTGCTTTTATGGCGGCTAAAAGAAGCCAGGGAGTTGCCATTGGGACTCTAATTGGCTCAAATATAACAGATCCACTTTTGTCGATTGGAATCGCATCAATGGTTCATCCACTTTACTTAACCGATGCCGGTTCTGACATGATTATGTTAGTAATATTACCAGCAACCATAATCAGTACCGCAATCGCATTATTGCTAATGAGAACTTCTTATGAATTTAAGAAATGGGAAGGTATTACTTTAATTATGGCGTATTTGATATTCTTAGCCGTTTGTGAATATTTCAGAAGAGCGGGCTTCTAAACCATGAAATCTTAACCCTCGGCCTCATCGGAGTATCATGGTCAACTTCCAACTTGATGAGATGCAAGAAGGTTTGAAAGAATTAGCACATGATTTTGCTATTGATGAAATTAGGCCAAAGGCAGAACATTGGGATGCAGAATCTGAGTTTCCCAAAGATGCAATCACTGCAGCCCAAGAGATGGGTATCCTCAATTTACATATTCCAGAAAAGTATGGCGGATTGGGCTTGGGTTGTATGGAAGAAGTTCTCGTTAACGAGGAATTAGCATGGGGCGACCCAGGGTTTGCAACAGCCGCTTATGCTACAGCACTAGCTTGTGCTCCACTAATCACCGGTGCTACCGAAGATCAAAAGGAAATTTGGCTCAGAAGAGTGGCTGAGGAAGGCCATCTTGCTTCATATGCAGTTACTGAACCTGGCGCCGGTTCCGATGTTGCTGCATGTAAAACCACCGCTACACTAGACGGTGATGAGTATGTCATCAATGGTGAAAAAATGTGGATTACGGGCGCAGGCTACTCTGATTTCTTCTTTGTTCTAGCCAAAACAGATATCGATGCAGGCTATCGTGGTATGTCAGGATTTATTGTTGAGAAAGATGCTGAAGGTTTTTCACTTGGCAAAAAAGAAATCAACATGGGTCAAAGATGTTCTGATACTAGGTCAATTGTTTTTGATAACGTCCGCATTGATAAAAACCAGTTGATCGGTGGTAGTGAATCTGGAGGATGGATGAATGCAATGAAGGCATTTGATTTGAGCCGACCAAATATTGCTGCGCATGCAACCGGCCTTGCAAGAGCATCTTACGAGCACGCATTACAATATTCAAATGAGCGAACGACTTTTGGTAAACCATTGCACAAGCATCAGGCGATACAATTCATGCTTGCAGATATGAAAACTAAGATCGAAGCATCTCGTATGCTTACTTGGAAATCTGCGTTTGAATCTGATAGTGGCATAAGAAATACAGAATCGGCAGCCCATGCAAAGCGCTTTGCCGCAGATACGGCAATGGAAGTATCTACCGATGCTGTTCAAGTGTTTGGTGGCTATGGTTACTCTGAAGAGTACCCAGTTGCGAGATTAATGAGAGCAGCAAAAGTAATGCAAATCTATGAGGGCTCATCTCAAGTTCAAAAAATGATTATTGGCCGTGAGATTACCAAAGATTTCTAATTCCAATGGTGTCTAAATCATGGTTAAAACAACTCCAGCAATCATTTTGAGTGCAGGTTACAGTAAAAGACTTGGAGAACACAAAGCATTGGTAGAAGTAGCAAATAAAACTCTTCTCGAACACGCGGTACTCAAATTACAACAAGCAGGTTGCGCACCAGTAATTATCGTGGTCAATCAAGAATTACAATTTGACGCACTTATGTTATCTAACGGTGCAGTGGTAGTGGTCAATAAATCACCAGAAAATGGGCGGACAGGGAGCCTAAAAGTTGGTCTTAATTCAGTGCTGGCAGAATTAGGCAGAATACCCAAAAAGGCAATAATGTGCCCAGTTGATAGGCCAGGATGGAAAGCATCACATATTGGTAAATTAGTCGAAACTGAAAGCTCATGTTGCTTAACAGATAGTTCGGTCAACGGGCATCCAGTTTTGTTAGTAAAGGATGACTTACTTAATATAATGGCGGCAAATGATGATGCACCATTAAAGGATATTGTGAAGTTTGAACCAGTTGCAGTCGATAATACTCTATTATCTTTGAATATAGACACGCCTGAGGATAAAGCGAGATTAACAGAAAGTGCAGATTTTTTTGTTGAACTTTGATGCGTAAATGGTATTTGTAAAGACCAATAGCCCAGTACATGTCGAATGACACCCTGGCTTGGGCTTTAGCTCGGCTGGCGGAAAGAAGTCGTGTGGTAATCGCCAGTGTTATCCAAACTTCAGGTAGCGTCCCAGGTAAGATCGGAGCCAAACTAGCGGTTGCTGACGGTAAGGATGGTTTCCATGGAACTGTGGGTGGTGCTGGATTAGAAATGAAAGTACTACTACGCTGCCAAGAATTGCTCAGTGAGTACTGGGAGCCATACGGTGAAATCCATACTTACGGTCTAAATAAGGGTGCGAAGGGCTATGAAGTACAACCTTTAGATTCATTATGTGGGGGACGAGTTACCTTGTCAATAGAAGTAATCATGCCATCTCCTCACGTACTCATGATGGGTGGAGGTCATTGTGCAAATGCCTTGTCACAAACTATCAATTCACTAAATTGGCATCATTCAGTCACTGACTCAAGAACAGAATACTGTAACAAAGAGTCATTTCCCCAAGCTACCGAACTAATTCCATCTAGCGTAGCAGAATTTTTGGCAACTGAATCCTTTGATTCACTAACCCGGTTTTCCGATATTTTGTTGCTGGGTCATGATTGGTCAGAGGATCAAGATAGATTGCTCGGTTTGCTGGCAATTTGCCAGCAAAACAATTGCCAACCCAACGGAAAAACATTCCCTCGAATAGGTGTTATTGGTAGTCGCAGTAAGTGGAATTCATTCTGTAAATCAGCGTTGGCACAAGAAATTAAGCAAGACTTGTTAGATTCAGTAGTCTGTCCAATCGGTATTAACATCGGTGCAGAATCACCTGAAGAAATTGCCATTGCGGTAACTGCACAGATACTCTCCCTCAGCAAGGGTGTTTCACCACAAGACAAGAATTGGCGTCAATCTTCTTGAGAGTTGAAAATTTCTGTTCTAAAATATGCTAACTCTTCTATCGATTCTAATATGTCATCTAAGGCTAAATGAGAGAGTTTCTTTTGGTATTTTTCTACCTTCGGATACCATCTTCTAGCGAGTTCTTTGACAGTTGATACATCAATCATTCGATAGTGCAAGTAATCAGCAACTAGGGGCATTTCCTTATCGAGAAATTTTCTGTCGTTCCAAATGCTATTACCACACAATGGGGCGGTTTTTGGACTAACCCATTGCTTTAAGAAATCAAGAGTTTGCTGTTCAGCCTCAGTGATACTGACACCATTATTTCTAATTCGATCTACCAGTCCACTTCGGTGGTGATGAGTTGTATTCCATTCATCCATTCCGGCAATTAACTCCTCAGAAACGCTAACAGCAAGGTTTGGGCCTTGGGCTAAGATATTCAATTCCCCATCAGTAATTACCGTGGCAATTTCAATGATTGATTCCTTTTTTTCGTCTAGTCCAGTCATTTCCAAATCGATCCATACCATTCGTTGGTCTTTGGCGTCCATGTCCATCCGTGTTGCGGTATACATTTCAATTGGGCGGACTGAAAAATAATTTTTACTGATCTTCAAAGCATGGTACCCTATGCTTTGATTAAAGGGACTAATAGAACTTGGTGGTCAGTTAACTCATAGTAATTCGTCGAGGAAAGAAACATCAATATTTGATTGGGTTTGGGTGTTTTGCATATCGACTTCAGTACCGATGTAATTCGGTTGTTCCAGGCCAAGATTTGATTGCTGAACAGGTAGCTGGGTATATTGGTTCGGAGTAGGTTGAACCGGCTGCGGCAGTGGCGGCAGAGGGATTGCCGGCGGGGTCATTCCTGCAGGCAATGGAGGTAGTGTTTGCAAGCCTGGTATTGTATTAGTTTGAGGTAAGTAGTTTGGTGTAATTTGCTGTGGAGGGGATTGTACAGGCGAAGTCATCTCACCATACTGAGACTGTCCCTCTATTCCCCAAGTGGAATCTTGTATTTCCCAAGCATTTGCTAAATCTGAGCGCCCTCGCCGACTAATTGACAATGTTACAATTGTTACGAGTATTATCAAAGCAATGCCTGCGATAATTAAATTTCGAGCACTCAAAACTGATTCAAGGCTTAATGCATCGTTGTTATTTTCCGATGGAGCTGCTTGACTAGCATTGATTCGAACTGATGTTACCACTTTTTTGATGTTCTCATTATCAAACGGAGTAACAGAAACATACCAATTGGAATTGTTAGAAAGAAGTTCATAATTCTCATTTGTTATAGTGAAACTTACACTTGAAATTTGGTCGCCAACAAGCTCTGCTTCAGTAATTTCTGAGAATTCCTCAGCAGCAATGTGAACTTGATATCCTTGGATGTCTCCAGTCGTAATTTGATCCCAAGACACCAGTATATTCTGATTATCAACCCAAGACAGAGTAATTGCTTCAATGCTCGGTAGGTTATTACCATCATTTGCAAATCCGTTATCAATTGATTGTATTGACGCTGTGACGAGGTCTGTTGTTATTGAGTTTCCAGAAAAATCTACCGGGACAACAGCAACCCAAACTGTTAGGTCAGGGGAAACGGGGGTATCTCCTTCCAGTAGACTGATTGTCAGTGGAAATTCAGGAACAGATTCTGTTACCATGACAGGACTGGATGGTCCGTTAAATAATGCGCCAATATCTGTAAATTTGTATGGTGCTGCATAGATTTGATATTCTAAAACATCACCTGAAGTTGATAATTCGAATTCAAGATTTACGCCTGTTCCATCGTCTAGAGGTTGGTCTTGCAAAGTGAGGTTGTCAATTCTTTGGGGTGCTATATCATCTTGCAAATTATTTATTGGAGTGACACTTGGACTTTGTAGTTCACTCAAGTATGCCTCTCCATCGCTATTATGCACTGTAACGGTTACATACAATTTGGTATTTGATTGTATCAAACCAGGCATGTTGATTGTATCTCCCGACACATCAGTTGAGTAATACAGACCGTTATTGGCTGTAAGAGTAATTGGATTTTTATCTTCATCATCTGATTGTTTGTCAATGACAATACAACCACATGTTTCCGGATTAGTTCCATATTCGTCAAACAGTAAAGCAACATTGTCTAGAGGTCGGTCAGCTATCCAAACTGTGTAGTACCCAAACTCATCAGAATCCGAAACCGACCAAGTAATATCAATCGAGGTTCCTTGGTCGTTGGGTGTGTCAAAGACTACAATATTTGTAATGCGTTCAGGGGGCAAATCCTCGCCGTTAATGTTATCTAATGGTGT
>Ga0066605_10000133_pt1 | contig 44907 bp, 38 predicted proteins | sample SaaInlLV_DNA_10m_FD_60385 | JGI IMG/M metagenome (GOLD analysis project Ga0066605, IMG submission 60385) | Marine microbial communities from expanding oxygen minimum zones in the Saanich Inlet - SI075_LV_DNA_10m | ecosystem: Environmental > Aquatic > Marine > Unclassified | place: British... | reverse complement strand
TGCTTCAATGCTTCAATGCTTCAATGCTTCAATGCCGGTCGAGGATGCCGCTGAGCACGGAGAAGTCTTGCTTATACTCTGCTGAAACTTCGTTTAACTGGGGCGCTAGCCGGGCTGCTACACCCGTTACGTGAAGAGGCATGTCAACTATCCACAATTGCCAAACCCCCTCCCCATGCATTTAGATTGGTCCACTTGGTTATCTCGCCCTAGATTTTTAACTTTATCCACCAAAATGGCGCTAAACGCTTGGTATTGTGCTTTTTGATCATCCTTCAATACCGCCATAACCTGAGCATCCAAGCGTTTTACAAGAACACGTCGCTTCTTTTTAAGTTTGCGATTGATATCCAGTGATTCTCGAAGAATTTTTTCCGCTGCTATACGCAAGTCGTTGCTGAACTTTGTCGCCGATGCTTTAAACACCTTCGCCTGAGAAGCGCTCAAATTAATAGCCTGAATAGCTTGCATGACATCTGGATCTGCCCAAATACCCTGAGGTTGATTGGCATTCTTTGAGGTTATATTTGCTGCTGTATTTGAGGCCACACCGTACACCTCTTCTATCCGAGTCACGCAGGCGCTTATGATCTTTTTATTGGTATCATTTTGCGACTGGAAAATGGCGACCTTACGGTTAATGGGGGCCTCCATAACTGCCAGCATGCCAGCCGAGTCTCCATTGAATTCACTGGCAGCTTTGGCCATGCACCCGCAATAAGCCGACGCTGCATTAGCCCCCCTGCCACCGGTACGCTCCAGGCCAGCAACGCAGTTCGCTGTAAAGCGATCAGTAGAGTCTGCAGAGAGCGTTAAGGGACTATATAGCCCTATGAAAAAGGCCAGAGCTAGGTGCAAACGTCCTAGCAGGTAGGTATGAGATTTAATTCGCCGCTGAACCTGTACTAAAAAATTGCTAGTCCCCATCTTCATCTTCCCTATTTTTCTTATAGTTATACGGACCTTTATACCGATCTTTATACGGGTTGTGGACCCATTCCAATCACTTTTTCACGCCTGATGACTGTATGCGCTTATTCCACCGCATCGTTTCATCGTTTTGATAAACACTCTACGGCTTTGCTTGTCTCTTAGGTAAATTAAAAGCTCGCCCATATTGAGGTAGGCAGGTATGTGTAATGTGGCTATATTTGTGTGGTTTGATTGCGCCTAAAAGCGGTCAAATTACTCATGATCGATGTGCTAGAGCGACTGCATGATTCCGCCAGCGATGGCGATACACCCATCGCGTTTCAAGCCGAAGCCAGAGCTGCATCAGTACTTTGCACCGATGAAGCCATAGCAGTTATGAACCAACTGTTCCGCTACGCTGGCGGCACCGCAGTAATGATGAACGATCCAATACAAAGAATACTCCGCGACCTATATACTGTGCAGACTCACCTCATGGTCAGTGATGTGGCATTTGAAAACCTTGGGCAGCTCCGACTGGGCATCACAGATACAGCGCCGCTGGGATAATAAGTTAGCCAAATGGAGGAATAGCACCAATGGTAGACCAACGTAGGCGCAGGTATCTCGCCAAGTTAGCGACTAAACTGAAAGCATTTTATCAGGCACAGCAACAAGAGCGGGAGGGCAACATAGCGCTGACTGCAACACCGACAGCGAAAAACCAACTGGACGGTTTTATGGAGGCAGGCTTAATCAGCCAGCTAGTCAATAAAGCAGACCTGCAAAAAACTGTGGATGAGGCCCACTTTGACGTATTCAAGATGACTCTAAGTGAAAGGAGCAAACAGCTGACAGAAGAAACCGAAGCTGAGCTTGATTGGTCTCTCTACGATGCGCCTACTATATTTCGGAAAAACGACTAGCCAGCCCTACTTCTAAGCAGTCGTTCATGCCTCTGCAGAGGCACACTACTCTGCCGATACAAGCTTCTTGGATTATCCTTGGATTATCCTCGGATTCACCTCAACTACCGCCCCTTGCCTTGGCAGCAATCGTAGATTTGACCAAAGTAAATTTACTGCTTAAAGGTGTGCCTGGCACTGGTAAAGGCGGTCAAGTTGAGTTCATCGCGCACTTGTTGACCTAAGCTTGAATCAGGGTTGTCGTATGGAATACCTATTGAATCGGCGATGCGCACCATGCGCTGAAAATTTGCGGCTACTCCAGCAGCATCTACCAGCACCAAAGGCCCTGCCACATCTAACAATGCTTGCCGACTTGCGCCTAATGCATGGCTGTCTCTATTAGCCACGCTTTCAGCAAAGAGCATGAGCTGCAAGCCGAACTCAACGCCTTGACTTGCACTACTTACGTCGCCCCCAACACCTTGAATGTCGATATCGGTTTCGTTGATTTTTGCGCTCACACGGAGCATCGATGCATGTGCAGTCGTTCAGTAAAAGCACTCGTTAACAGAAGATACCCGGCCCGCCACCAACTCCATCTGCATGCGGTTAATAGACCTTGCCTCATCTTGGAAGAAATTCTGCATACCGGCAAAGGACAAATACTGCACATCCGCCAAATCACGCCACTCTCGCATGGCATCTGGCACAAGCGTCAAAGCGCGCAGTACGTTGGCGCAAAAATCAGGCGACCATAAATCACTTTCATTACCCACTGCGCCGTCAGCGGGAATCATTGGCACAAAACCCGTGTCATCGCTCAGCACTGCGGGACGATAGCCACTGGGCTCACCAGGTTCAGGCTGGGGTAGCAATTCAACAGGCATACCCAAGCTGCGATGAAATTCATCAATACTGAATACTGCCACCACAACACCCACCAGCTCCACATAAGCTTCAACACTCATGCCATGGGCCGCGTTGTCATTTACATAAGACTGCGTAATTCGAGACTGATCAGTAATGATTCTATGCACAGCGTCGACGGCAACTTCCGGCAGTCCTTTGCTGTGATCATGCTCGCCTTTGAGACCGTAGGGAGAAAGCGACACTTTGCGCTGAGCGCAAAACCTACAAACCAGGGCATTACGACTCTCTTGTGCAATGGCAATCCGCTGTACCCCATTCCACCAACTACCGGGTGCCGCCAGCTTGCGCCAGTAAGCACGATAGGCATCGGCAATATCACCGCGAATAGGATAAGCCGCACTGCTGTAGTCGAAGTATGTCATTCAAACTCCCTAAAGATTCTTGCTGACAACATATTAAACAAAAGTCTATGACCCGCGTAAATTGCCTACCTACACCCAATTAGCCAAAACACAAACTTCGCTGCCAATTTGCAGCTACACAACCCTACCCCTTTATCTTCCTGATCTCCGCCAACAAACGCGCTTCCATTTCGCGCATATCCTTGGTTAACGCATCCTTCATCTCTACCCTACTCTCCTCCGCATGCTCTTCTGCAGTCTCATCAGCGTCACTGCTCATGGCGTTGACAATAACCGCGATAAAGAGGTTCAACATAGTGAAGGTAGTGACCAATATATAAACCACAAAGAATGCCCAGGCGCTGGGGTGCACCGCCATGACTGGGCGTACAATACCCATAGACCAGCTCTCAAGGGTCATAATTTGGAACAACGTATACATGGTGCTGCCCAAATTCCCGAACCATTCTGGGAAAGTATCGCTATATAAGTGGGTGCCGATAACGGCGAATACATAAAAGAGCAGGGTCATAATGGTAGCGACAGAGGCGATACCGGGAATGGCTGTGAGCAGCCCTTCTATGACCTTGCGCATTGCAGGGGCAGCGGAAATCAGCCTCAGCACTCGAAGCACGCGTAGCGCACGCAGGGCTGCGAAGGTTTCACTGGCAGGAATAAGTGCAATACCAACGATAAAAAGGTCGAACAAGCTCCAAGGATTAGTGAAAAACTTCAGCCGATAGACATACAGTCTAAGCACAATTTCAACGACAAAAATCTGCAAAATAAGCGTGTCTACAGACTCTAAAAACCAACCGTAATCCGCCATCAGACGGTCCGAGGTCTCCAACCCCAGAATAATGGCGTTGACAATAATTAGGCCAATGATCGTGTTTTGAAACTTGTCGTTTTCTACAAAACTTTGGATCCTATCTCTCATACTTCGCGACGCCAACCTAGTCTATGGACGGGCAATATTAGGCCCTAAATAGCCATTTACCCCAGGGAATATATACGGAGAATGATACATCAAACCGAACTGCAAGTTGGCTCTCAACACCGTCAACTTACAAAATCTAAGAAGTGGATGGTATAAACCAAAGCACAGTGAGCTATGCCTATGCAGAACAGTGATAGGTGTTAGCGTGACGGCCAAAAATCCACCCTATACAAGCTTCCCGAAAAAGTTTCTTATACCTGTACGGAACTTTTCAGCACCATAGCACGACCAATTGCGTTAGTAGGCTAAAAGCATAGTGAGGGAGATTATAATGCTCAGTTCAACAGAATTTTATCAAGTCACGCCGCTACTTATGTGGATGTTATGGATAGAGGCCGTCATTTATCTCGGTATTGGTATTTACGAAATATTCGATGATTTCATTGCTAAGGTGCCTAAATGGGCAGAGCAAGATGGTGGCGTCAATGGATGGATTAGAATTCAAGATGTTGTTGCACGTAAAATGCACGCAGCCATTTGCATCATCTTGGGCTTTGTCGCGCTAAATGGTGCACTGGAAGGTCACGTCACGAGGTTTGAATTGGAACTGATTTTCATGAGCTTCGCCGTACTCATGCCTGTGATTTGGTCAACTATGATGCCAGGCAAACTAGGCTTCATGATCATTTTGCTGAAGCCGGAATTTTGGCTGCAGCTGGTTATGTTTATATTTTTCAGCCACTTGGTGCGTACAGAAATATTGATTATCTGCGCTGCGCTCAATGTATGGGGTATCTTCGTTAACCTCACTCACGTGCGGAAGGTCTTTTTTCAGCCTTATACTTATGCAGAGCTGAGAAAGCATGTAGTAGCCGCCGCCGGCGAAGCGTACGCTGAAAAAATAGATAAGCTGGCGGGCCACAAACCGTAACATGCAAAAAATGTCAGCCCGGCAACCCTACTGCTACAAGGACAATTAGATCGATGAAAAATATAGCGCTGTCACTAACACTACTGCTGTTAACCCCCCTATTTATAAGCAAGAGTTTAAGCCAGGAATCAGACAAGGCCTCCGCTCGAGCACCTTTGGCAGGTGTTTTGAATTTCTATGCCATGACCGCAAATATTGGTACCGCTGGACAGCCAGCCCCAGATCAATTCGCCCACGTTAGAGATGCCAATTATTCCGCGGTCATCAACCTTGCTATGCCTGACTCTGCAAATGCATTGGCTAACGAAGGTGAAATCGTTAACGGCCTTGGTATGGCCTACACCCACATCCCTGTGCCATGGAATGCGCCCAGCGCTGAACACGTAAAACAGTTTTTCGACAACATGGATGCGCTTGAGCAAAACGGCCAGAACGTGTTGGTACACTGCGCAGCAAATTACCGGGCGTCGGTATTTACCTATAAATATCTTACGCTAAAAAAAGGCTTGTCTGCTGAGCAAGCCACCACCCCACTGCTAAAAAAGTGGCTGCCAGAAATGGACGCAAATTGGCAGGCGATTATGACACTGACAACGCAAGAGATAGAATAGGTTATCAACCGTCAGAAATATTTTTAATCGTAACCTCAAGCATACTATGCCGATGGGATAGTATTATGCCGTCGGAATAGTTAACGACGGCACTTTCAGATGCGCACTCATATCGCCAATGAGTGAGTGACGCAGTTCGCGTTTAGAAAAACGCCACTTACCTTCTACCCGCTCAAATTCGTCAAAATAGTCCCCGGCAAAAATAGCTTGTAGCGGAAAGCTATCTGTCTGCTGCCAAACAGTTACATAACAATGCCCAACTGCTCGCCCATTGTTTTCATCAATTTCCAGATCAACGTTACTCATCATGTGTTTAGTTCTGGGCGTACCGTCCGCGTAAATAATCAGATTATTTGCGGACTCTTTACCGGGCTTCTTACCTTCCGCAATCCATTCCGCATGTGCAAATAGACGTCCAAATGTAGCTAGGTCGCCTGAGTCGATGGCGAAACAATATTCGTTCATCAAGTGCAAAATTTCTTTTTCAGAATTCATTATTTATACCCTTTATCCAAAAAAAAATTTCTCGCTCACCTTCACCACCTCTACCACCTATTCAATGAAACCAACAACGACCAGCCTTAACTCAGAGAAGCCGTGCCCCAAACATTATAGCCCGCTATTTTAGGAGTCTGAGGTAAATACATGGCCTGCCAATCTTGTATCTGCAGTGGCGTCGCTTCAATGAGCCCGCGGATATCACGATTAATATGACAGCCCCCCGCCATTTTGCCCCAAAAGCCGTTGAGCCGATTTTGCCATTTAGCAACGGATGCATCTGGCGCAAGAGCATGCTCAGCAACCAACACGCGACCGCCCGGACGCAACACGCGCACCACTTCGGCTAAGGCCCGGCTGGGATCTGGAATAGTACACAGCGTATAAGTGATCACCGCTGTGTCTACTGAATCTGTAGCCAGCGGAATCTCCTCCGCACTGCTCTGAAGGTACTCAACCGGCACATCCGACTGCTGAACCGCAGGCTGCGCCAACTGCCAACTCTCTTCGCTAGGGTCTACACCGATGACCTTCGACACCCGTTTAGCATCATAATGTTTGACATTGAGTCCTGTACCGATGCCTAGCTCCAGCACTTGGCCTTGCGCCAACGGCACCACCTTGGCGCGCTGAAGATCAACTGCCTTCATACCACAAGCGCAGTTAATCACGCGAGGCAGAAACTTGTTTTCGTAAAAGGACATGCGCTAATTCTCCGAGCAATATTTATTCAAACTAACACTCCGCAGCATGGATGCAAACCGTGTGCCCCAAAAGGCGCCCGGGCGCGAGGCTTTTTGCAACAAAAGATCGGCAATGTAACGCCACCCTCCGGTAGCACTAAAAACCAAAAAGAGCGCAAAAAGATAGGCCAAATTTCCTGCAAAGTTGGGATAGTATTAGGCCACAGACATTTGAATTAGACGGAGAGAAAGCAGTTATGCAAGACGTATTTATTGTGGGCGCAGCGCGCAGCCCAATTGGTAAGCGCGGTAAAGGCCTAGCAGGCCTCATGCCAGCGGATTTGCTGGGCAAAGTACAACGCGGTGCATTAGAGCGCGCGGGTGTAGACGCTGCCAATGTGGGCCAAGTGGTCGGTGGCTGCGTTTCTCAGATTAATCAACAGTCATTCAACATCACTCGCGTTGCTTGGTTGTCCCAGGGCTTCCCCGAGGAAGTGGCGGCAACCACCATCGACTCTCAGTGTGGTTCTAGCCAGCAGGCGACGTCTCTAGGCGCGGCCATGATTGGCTCTGGTATGGAAGACTTGGTAATGGCCTGCGGTGTTGAAATGATGTCCGTTATTCCCCTTGGCTCAAATATGGCCGGTGGCATTCCAATGGGCGAAAGCTATGCCCAGCACTACCAGCCCACCAGTCAATTCCAGGGCGCAGCAATGATCGCTGAGGAATATCAAATCACCCGTCAAGACACTGACGCTTTCGGTTTAAACAGCCAAGACAAAGCCATTAAGGCATGGGAAGAAGGTAGATTTGACCGCGAAATAATCCCTATTGAATCCCCGGTATTAGACGGTGAAGGCAAGCCTACTGGAGACAGCCAAACCATCAGCCGCGACGAAGGTTTGCGTGGCACAAGTATGGAAGCGCTGGCGGGGTTACAGGCGGTACCTGGTCAAGAAATTCATACAGCGGGATCTAGCTCACAGGTTTCCGATGGCGCGGCGGTGGTTATTCTCGCCAGCGCAGCGGCAGTAGAAAAATACGGCCTCACGCCAAGAGCAAAGATTCGCGCCACAACACTCGTAGGCTGCGACCCAGTCACCATGTTGAAAGGCCCCATTCCTGCGACCCAGAAAGTGCTTGAACAAACAGGGTTAGACATTGATGACATCGACACGTTTGAAGTAAATGAAGCATTTGCATCTGTCGTGCTCGCTTGGCAAAAAGCAGTGGGGGCAAACCCTGACAAGGTCAACCCTAACGGCGGAGCCATTGCGTTAGGCCATCCCACAGGTTCTACCGGCGCAAGGTTGATTACCACGGCGCTGCATGAACTTGAACGTACCGACGGGAAGTATGGTCTTATCGCCATGTGCTGTGGCGGCGGATTGGGTACTGGTACCATTATAGAAAGGGTATAACCCAATCTAACCTCTGAATAGGCAGCGCACGCAGCGTGCCTATTCAGCGTGCCCCTTCAGCGTGCCCCTTCAGTCGCTTTACCCCTGTTTTGCGAAATTTATTCGTCCTTGCATCACGCTTGCAAATTGCTATGGTCTGCCAACATGCTGTAAAAGCAAGGAGAACGGATATGCAAGCAAAACACTGGGTTAATCTGGGTTATTTCTTCATATGGGGCGACTTTTACTTAGTACTTTTCGCGGTCCATGCAGTTGTCTTAGCGCCTATTTCATTTGAACTTTATCTAAGCAATCACCTTCAAGCGGGACTGCAATTATTTGACTGGATCCGCTCACTGAACGGTTTTCTAAACTCACTCATCACTTTCTTTTATGGCTTACCGGCTGTTTTCATCTTTGCTTCTAGATTTGTTGTGTCTACCTCTATTGGCATATGGATGCTGCGCATGGGGCGGTCAATGCACTTTGTCTAGATAGGTGGGTTTAGCGAGGTGAGTTTAATGAGGTGGGTTTAAAAAAGGTGGGTTTAGAGCGACGGCTTTAGAGCGATGGAAGTCTCCTCGACGCCTGCACAAGTTTTCTAGGGCCTGCTAAAAATTGACGTTTAGCAATGCCACACGGCAGGCGTCAATTGCCCTTTATCCAAAAAAGGTGCTGTAATATCTGGGCACCAATACTTTCATCACTTAGGGAAAACGATGAATCCGCGTAAAACAATAAGAAATGTATCTAGTCTTCGCAGGTCCGAGCGCAACCTATCGAGGCATCGCGCGCAGTCCTTTGTGCAACGGACCGCTTTTAGAAAACCCTTTACAGTAATAGCCACAATGCTCATAGCGTTGACCTTCGCCCTCTCCGCCGGGTGCAGCCAAAATAACGAACCCACTCAGTCACCTGCTGCGCGGATTCCAGTAGACCTCATCCTACACAATGGCAAAGTCTTAACCATTGATAACAACTTCAGCATTCAGTCAGCCATCGCCATCAACGAGGGCAAGGTAGTTGTCACCGGCGACGAATCAATTCTAGTTCAGTACAAAGCCAGCAAAATCGTTGACCTTAACGGCAAAACCTTAATGCCCGGCTTCAATGATTCGCACACACATATTTCTGGCAACCCAAGACGCTATATTGATCTCAGCGACACTACTTCCATTATAGAAATGCAGTCGTTGGTCCGAGATAAAGCCAACGCTCTCGGGCCGGGTGAATGGATTACCGGTTATGGCTGGTCGGAAGATGAACTCACCGAACAACGTAAGCCCACCCGCTACGACTTAGATGACGCTGCACCCAACAACCCCGTTGTACTTACGCGTGCAGGCGCGCACAGCGCTGTAGGATCGAGTATGGCGCTAGCCGCCGCCGGCATAACCGCGCAAACACCTGACCCTGAAGGTGGCGTTATTGAACACGAAGACAGCGGCGAGCCCAATGGCATTATTCGCGAACGGCACAATTTATTGTTAGATCTTGTACCGCCCAGTAGTGAAGAGGAAATGATTGCCAGCTTAGAGGTCAATCTTAATCAATTACTGGCCAAGGGCATTACCAGCATTACAGATGCGCAAAAAACCCCAGCCGAATACCAACGCTGGGAAACACTGTATGCGCGAACCCAGCTCCCCCTGCCCCGTGCGGCCCTACAATTTGAGTGGCACGACCCAGACGCAATTAGAGCGTTGAAGCAACGTGTGGGCGAAGGTAACGACAATTTGAAAATCGGCCCGATAAAAATTTTTGTCGACGGTGGTTTTACTGGTCCTGCCGCTTACACCCTAGCCCCCTACCGCAATCAGGCCACCTACCGCGGCTATTTGAATATGCCTGAAAGCGAACTCGTTAGTCAGATCAATGAAATTCATGACAATGGTTGGCAAATGGGTATTCACGCCATTGGAGACGCGGCTATTCAACTCGTTGTAGATACTTTGGCAGACACGCTAACCCGAGCGCCAAAAGCAGATCACCGCCATTACCTCAATCATTTTTCTATGCGTCCGCCTGAAGCAACCATGAAGAAAATGGCAGAACACAACATTCATATTACCCAGCAGGCCAATTTCACCTACACGTTAGAAGGCCGCTACGCAGAAAATTTAGAAGGTTTTCGTTTGGCCCATAACAACCCAATAAACTCACCCATGGCGCATGGCGTTGTGGTGGCGCTGTCCAGCGACATTTTGCCTATTGGTCCGATGGTTGGGCTATATGCGGCAGTAACCCGCAAAGGCATGAGTGGCAAAGTCTACGGCCCAGATGAGGCCATTAGCATTGGCCAAGCACTGCGCGCCTATACGCAAATTGGTGCATTCATAAACTTCGATGAAGACATTAAGGGCACCCTTGAACCGGGAAAGTATGCCGACATGATTGTTTTGTCTGATGACATACTGAACATCGATGCCGAGCAAATATTAGAGGTTGAGGTGCTACACACTTATATGAATGGCGAATTGGTGTACGAAAAAGCAGCGGCTAGCAATTAGCCCGCAAAGCACTTGCACCCCCTGCCCAGCTTTTCCCACTTCGGCGCACTATGCGCACTATTCGCACTATTCGCACTATTCGCACTGTTCACAATATGGGGAAAGTGGGCGGAATGTACTTAGAGCGTCTACTTGATACCTACAGAATCGCTAGCGCCTAGCTATAAGCTAGCAGATGGCCAACGAATGGCTGGCGAATGGCTTAACCGTGGGTACTTGTAGCTACCTAATGCGTACCCACCCTTTGAGTACGGCCTTAACTCGCCACCGACACATCAATGGCAGCAATTAACTCAGCACTCATTGGCTCGGCAGCTTCTGCCGCCAAACATTCCGTAAGCTCTTCGCGGTTCTTCACACCTAACACCAAAGTGTCCACACCGGGCATAGACAACGCATACAAATGCGCCAGATAGGCGGCGCTCACACCATTACTTTTTGCCAACTCGCGAAAGCCAGCGCTGCGCTGAAAGTCTTTTAGCTCTGCGGACTTAGGGTGCACGTCGCGGTCAATGGCGTCCGTTAACGAGCCTGCTGCAACTGCCCTGATGCCCATAACACCTACCCCCGCATCCTGAGCATTGGCAATCACCTGACGTGGGCCAGGTATTTCATCAACCAACGCCATAGATCCAGAAGAGTCGAGTACATTGGTGATGCACTGCACCACATCTGGGCGCTCAGTTGCGCCAACTACGGCAAGATTTTCGCGCTGAGTACTGGCGGTCGTCACCCCCCAAGCGCCAATACGCCCACTGGCTTTGAGCCGCTCAAAAGCAGGTATCACGGCGTTTTGGTACTTGCTCATAGGCACAGCGATGCGCGGCAGAATGTTGGCCTGACGCCCTGCACTCCAACCGTCAGCAATGACAAATCCGTGCAAGATAAAAAGATCCACATAGTCGCGGCCCATACGCGCAAAACTCTCGTCCAGCGAAGTACTCAATGCGGCAAAGATTTCACCCTCCGGGCAATCACCCAGCAAATATTTGGTAGTCAAATGCACGTCTTTGCTCAGACCTTCGGCAAAAGCCTGACCCATAACGCTTTCCGCTTCGCCCCGTCCATACATAGGCGCCATATCGAAAAAGTTGATTCCAGAATCTGCGGCAAGACGCACAGTGGCCAGCGCCTCACTTCTGTCTGTGGTCCCCCAAACTTGACCAATGCCTCCACCACCTAGTGTCAGCCGACTGGCCTCAAAACAATTGCCCAGCTTTTGGTAACGCATAACTACTCCTGTACTGCTGAATGTCTCAAGCCAATTTGTAACACGTTTGCCCGGCTTCGGCCCCTAAGAGTTCGTGGCCTTTCAACTACGGCTTTTTGTACCCACCTAGTCCCCGCAACAACTGATTACGCTCGCCTATAGACTATATGGTCCCTCATTGTAGATACTGATCACTGATACGCAGATCACTGCTAAAACTTGTACTGGGGAGTCACGAATGAAGGCAATCAGCATCCGTATAACGGCAATTATCATTGGCGCTCTCGGCCTTGCCATGGCGGTATCAGGTGCCGAACTTTTAAGCCTTGGTGGCAGCCCTTATTATGCAATCGCTGGCGCTCTCATGCTGGTTTGCGCGGTGGACTTATTCAACAGCAAGCCAAGGGGCTTTTTCGTATTTGCTGGCGTGTTAATCCTTACCCTCGCATGGGCAGTTTATGAGGCCGGCAGCGCGTTTTGGCTGGTGGGTTCGCGTATTTGGATAATTGGGCTGTTAGCCCTGTGGCTTTGCACTCCGGGCATAAGACGCGCGTTGTGGCCGGACAACACCCCTGCTTTGTTCAGCCTGCGCACTGTGCAACTCTCTGCCGGTGCAAGTGCACTGGTGCTCATCGCCATGAGCATCAATCTCTTGAGCAGCAATGTGCTAAGTATTGATGAAACCATTTATTCAGAGCCGCAAAACGCCTCTGACTGGACCGCCTACGGCGGCAGCCAAGCCGGCACTCGCTATACCCCCCACGCTCAGATCAATGCCGGAAATGTTGCTGAACTTGAACAGGCATGGGTAGCGGACACCAAACGAGTCGGTCGCTTCAGCGGCACACCGATCCAAATTGGTGACGGCCTGTATTTGTGTACCGCGCAAAATGTCATGATTTCTTTGGACCCTGACACTGGCGCTGAACGTTGGCGCTTTGATCCCAAAAACGAGACCCGCGCTTTTGGCATTTTGGGTAATTGCCGTGGTGTCACCTACTACAAAATGCCAGAGGTGCCTGCGGGCGAAGTATGTGCTGAGCGTATATTTACCGCCACCACAGACGCACGCATGATTGCCGTAGATAAAGAAACCGGCTTGCCCTGTGAAAGTTTTGGCACCAAGGGCCAAATTTCCCTACTCGCTGGCATGGGCGAAGTGAAACCCTACTACTATTTTGTTACCTCTCCCGCCACCGTTGCCAGCGGCGCGCTGGTGGTAGGCGGCTGGGTCTTGGACAACCAAGAAACTCAGGAACCGTCTGGTGTAGTGCGCGGTTATGACCCAATGAATGGCGAATTGCTGTGGGCCTGGGATATGGGCCGCGAGGGTGACTCTGGCCTACCGGCTAATGGCGAAACTTACACCCGCGGCACACCCAATGTATGGAGCCTTACCTCAGCGGACGATGAGCTGGGTTTGGTCTATGTACCTACCGGCAATGCCACTCCTGATTACTTTGGCGGGCACCGCACCCAAGTCATGGACAAATACGCCAGTTCCGTGGTGGCCGTAGATGCCAAAACCGGCCTCACCCGCTGGCATTTCCAAACCACCCACCACGATATTTGGGATTACGACGTACCCTCCCAACCCACGTTAGTGGACTTAACCATTAACGGCGTTGAGCGCAAGACAGTCATAGTGCCAACAAAGCGTGGCGAGATATTTATGCTTGATAGAGCCACCGGGGAAGTGATTACAGCGGTCACCGAACGCCCAGTGCCGCAGACAGATGTACCTAGCGAGCGCAGCACAGCGACCCAACCCTTCTCAACGGGCATGCCCTCATTTGCCTACCCGAAAATCCGTGAACACGACCTTTTTGGCATTACCCCACTGGACCAAATGGCCTGCCGCAAAACCTTTTTGAATTTGCGCTATGAGGGACCAATGACACCCCCCTCAACCCAAGGCACGCTACTTTACCCAGGCCCCGCTGGCGGCATGAATTGGGGCAGCGTGGCGGTAGATGAGCAACGCCAGTTGATGGTGGTCAATAACCTACAACTCCCCTGGATCATCCACTTGATTCCACGAGAAAACGAGTTAACCAGCACCGAGGATGACTTCAATCCCGGCTACGGTATTGGTGGCCCGATGCGAGGCACGCCATTTGCGGCAAAAGTAGAACTATTCTCATCTCCCCTGAGCTTACCTTGCATCAAACCACCATTTGGTGAGATCGCTGTTGTTGATTTAACGACGCAAAAAATCGTCTGGCGGCGCGGTACCGGTACTTGGAATTTAGGTCTACCTTATGCTGCAGGCACCACTGTGACCGCCGGAGGCCTGATCTTCATGGGGGGTGTTTTGGACGGTTATCTGCGGGCAATCGACGTAAATACGGGCGAGGAGCTGTGGAAAGACAGTCTGACTAGCGCTTCTGAGGCAACGCCGATGAGCTATGTCAGCCCTAAAACGGGCAAACAGTACGTGCTGGTCACAGTTCCAGGACAACGAGGACCCAGCCGTGAGGCGTCTCATGAAGTTGGCGATGATGCCGCAAGTGACATAGCGCCTACGATACAAGGCGGTAAAGTGATCGCTTATGCGCTGCGCGAGCAGTAGCGGCGCAATTTCAGACGCAGGATTAGGCACTGCTCATTAGAGGTGCCGATGCCATTTGAGCGATAACTGAGTTAGAGGCGCGCTAAGCGAGGGGCAAAGTATTCCCTTTGCTCCGCTACCCGCCCAACGTTTCTTTCAAACCAGCGTGCCTTCAGACCTTTAGCTATTGTGCTTAGGCTACCTGTTCCCGCGCTAAAGGACCCAGCGTCGCTGCACAAGTCTGAGCCGCTTCAACACCCTTAATCACAAAGTGTTCTTTGAAGAACTCAGGCTGACCGTCGCTCAAAAAGTCTTGCGGGGTCAATACCGCTGAGAAAACGGGAACGCCCGTATCTAGCTGTACGCGCATCAAGCCGTCGATTACTGCGCTAGAGACGAACTCATGCCGATAGATACCGCCATCGACAATCAACCCGGCTGTAACAACAGCAGCGTATTCGCCGCTTACGGCAAGTAGCTTGGCTCTAAGGGGAATTTCTAGTGCACCGGGAACCTCAATAAAGTCTATCTGCCGAGCATCTAGCTCTTGGAATTCTTTGAGGAAGGCGTCTCGCAGCTGATCCACAATATCGCGGTGCCAGCAGGATTGCACAAACGCTATACGGCCGCGCTGTGAAGTATCGGAAAAATTTGAATTGAATGTAGTCATCTGTTGCTTGCCTTAAGTTCAGTTAAACAACAGGGCAAACGAGGGTGTTTTGCTTGCTGCACACGAAGGTACAGACACAGGTAAACCTCATTCTCATAACCAGACTTTAACTGTCGGCCTCGGAATCACACCGAGTCTGCTGTCCTCTACCTTGATAGCCAAATTCGGCTAAGACCTTCGCACTTGAGTTTTCACTCATGTTCGAACCAGATAGAGCGCCCGCGGGCTACGCTTGCGCGATTACCGCCGGTGGGGATTTTCACCCCGCCCTGAGAATCATCGTTAAATAGACGATGCAAGGAGTATACGTAACAACGTTGGCATTTTACAAACACATTTTGCCATCACGGGCCAACAGCATGCCGAGAAATTACGCGCCTAAAAATTGAACGCTTGATCGCTAAAAACAGTAACCGGTACCGTGCTTTGATGCAGGAATGATGCAATCGGTTGGTTGTGGGGATCGTTGTTTAGCCACGCGTCTTGCAGTACTGCAACCTTCTCTTGCCCGGTTACATGCAGGTAAACCTGCCGCGCATTGACCAACCGGGCTAAGGTCATGCTGATGCGCTGATGCGGCGCAGCCGGCGACTGGGTCGCTATAAAGTGGCTATCGCTAGCCGCGTCTAATCCCGTGACTAGCTCCGAAATACCCGGAAATAAAGAAGCGGTGTGCGCGTCCAAGCCCATACCCAAGATCACTAAATCGAATGCACTTTGGTGCTGATGTGTTTGCTGCAACCCTAGCGCAGCTTGCTCGGCGCTCGCCCCAGAAGAAAAATGCTCTCCGGCTAAGGGCATAAATCGAGCCTTTGCCGCAAAGTTTTGCAGTAGATGTGTATGCACCAACTTCTCGTTACTTTGTGCGTCTTGAGCACCCACCCAGCGTTCGTCGGCAAGCCAAATGCTGACTCGCTGCCAGGCAATATCAAAGCGCGACAGACACTGAAAAAAACCAATGGGCGAAGACCCGCCTGAAACCACTAGACTCGCTTCCCCTCTGGCTGCGATGGCGGCAACAAGCACATCAACAATCTGCGCCGCAAGGTTTTCATCTAAGGATGAGATAGAACCGTAGGCTGCGACCGAAGGATTACTCATGCCAGCTACGCCCATCTTTCTCAATCAAAAGATCCGCACGAGTGGGACCCATAGAACCGGCCGGATAAGATTTCACTCGCATGCCCTGCTGCTCCCAAGCCTGAATCAATGAGTCGCACCAACGCCAGCTTTCCTCAATTTCCTCGCGACCTACAAAGAGCGATTGGTCGCCATTAATCGCATCTAAAAACAGGCGCTCATAGGCGTCAGGGATACGATCCATACCGGAGGAGCCCAAAAAGTCTAAATTTAAGTTTTGCCTGACCAAGCCCATTTTGTCTTTGAGGCTATGAAGCTTAGACACCATCTGCATTTCTATGCCTTCGTTGGGCTGTAAGCGAATAACTAAGCGATTAGGAATATTCTCGCCGTGGGAGAAAATATTGTGCGGCAGGCTTTTGTAACAAATCACAATTTCGGTGACTTTCTCAGCTAACCGTTTGCCCGTGCGCAAATAAAACGGCACCCCTGCCCAGCGCCAATTATCTATATGTGCCTTTATCGCAACATAGGTTTCTGTATCACTGCTGTCCGACTCACTACCCGCTTCATCACAGTAGCCAGGTAGCCCGCGGTCACCAATGAATCCGTTTGTGTACTGACCGCGCACAACGTGATCAGCCACGTTGCTAGAGTCAATACACCTTAAGGCTCTAACAATTTTCACCTTCTCGTCCCTGATTCCCTCAGCGGTCATTGCGTTCGGCGGTTCCATGGCAACTAGACACAGCAGCTGCATTAAATGGTTCTGCACCATATCGCGAAGCTGCCCCACCTGTTCGTAATACGACCAGCGACCTTCAATACCTACAGTTTCAGCCACAGTAATTTGCACGTGATCAATACAAGACTGATCCCACTGGGTATTAATGAATCTGTTGGCAAATCGCAGCACCAGCAAATTTTGCACCGTCTCTTTACCTAGGTAATGGTCAATCCGGTAAGTTTGTCGCTCAGTAAAATATTGATCTATAGTTTCGTTAACCACACGACTGCTGGCCAAATCATTGCCAATGGGTTTTTCTAAAACCACTCGAGAATCTGCATTTAAACAAGCGGCCGACCCTAGATTGGTACAAATGGTTTTAAACAAACTCGGAGGCGTGGCAAAGTAAAAAATTCGTGTGACTGAGTCTCGCAGCGAGCTTGCTAACTTGTCAAAATCCGCTGCTTGATCAAAGTTCATTTGCACGTAACGACAACGCTTCGCAAACTTCTCCCATAACGCCTCACTCCAACGCGTACTGTCTAGATAACGTTGCGCTTTCGGTTTGAGTTCTTGTAAAAAGGCTTCGGTGGTCAACTCTTCTCTGGACAAAGCAAGGATATTGAACTGCGCCTCCAGCAAGTCGCATGCTTCCAAATGCAGTAACGCCGGAAAAAGCTTACGACCGGAAAGATCCCCAGCGGCGCCAAAAAGCACCAGTTCTACATCTTGTGCAAGTTCCATTAGCGCGCTCCCTGAGCGCTGGATGAGTTACTCACCCGCTCGCACGTATGCCGAGCAAGTTCGCTTATACCCGCCCAATCTTCAGCCACCACAAGTTCCGCCGGGTTCAACCAAGATCCCCCCACCGTCAGCACACTATTCAAGCTCAAATACTGCTGCATGTTATTTAAATTAATACCGCCCGTTGGACAAAATTTTGCGCTTTGGAAAGGACCTGAAAGCGCCTTCAAAGCAGCAGCACCACCAGAGGTCTCGGCAGGAAAAAACTTGAAAGTATCTAAACCACTGTCTAAACCGCGCATGAGATCGCTCGCTGTTGCGACCCCTGGTAAAAAGGCCATACTGGACTGGGCGGCGGTTTTAAGCATGGCTTCAGTTAAGCCAGGCGAGACGACAAACTGGCACCCTGCCTCTTCGGCGGAAGAGAAATGCTCTGCATTGAGCACAGTGCCGGCACCCACAACTACGTCATCTACCTCAGCAATAATATTTCTAATTGCGGCCAAACTTTCTGGCGTGCGCAACACAACTTCCAATACCTTTAGCCCGCCCTGCGCTAACGCACGAGCCAAGGGCACAGCGGTGCGCGAATCACTGATTTGAATCACTGGCACTACCGGCGCCTGCATAAGCAAATCTCGAATAGACAATTTCATTTCAATCCTTGTTTTGAAGTATTTTGTTGGCCGCGCCCAGTACCCCAAGGTCATCTTTAGTCACAACCCTGACAGGCACATCTGAGAGATAACTACGAAAACGCCCTTTCGCATCAAAGCGATGACGAAATTCGGTACTTTCTAGAAAAGGCAGCAATTTGGGCGCAATGCCGCCAGCAAAATAAACGCCCCCTTTTGCACCGAGGGTTAACGCCAAATTGCCCGCAAATGAACCCAAAACTCGACAAAACAGTTCAAGGCTTTTCACCGCCAAAGATTCAATACCGACTAAGGCCGCATCATGAATATCTTCAGGCTTAGCGTGTAAGGGCGGCTTACCAGCGAGCTGCGCTAGGCTTTGATAAATATTCAAAATGCCTACCCCAGACAAAAGCCGTTCAGCGGAAACACGCCCAAAGCGCGCTTGGAGTATTTTATGCACAGCTATTTCTTGGGCATCTATGGGCGCAAAGTCCGCATGGCCACCTTCGCCGGGCACCACAGTAAATCCTTGCCCTACCGGCACAAGGCTGCACACGCCTAGGCCAGTACCTGGTCCTAAAACAACAATGGGCGCATTAGCCAAACCCTCACCGCCGCCTAGTTGCCGCCAATCGGTACTGTGCAAATCTGACACGGCAAAACCCACCGCTGCAAAATCATTAATGATATCGATACGCGCGCCACCCAACTGAGCATTCACTTTGTGACGGTCAACACGCCAAGGACTGTTGGTAAATTGCATCACGTCGCCTTCCACCGGGCAAGCCAGCGCTAAACAGGCCGCCATGGGCAAGGGTTGCCAAGCGGCTAAGCCATTCACGTGTTGGAGAAAATGATCTATCGCGTCGGACAAAAACTCGTGTTCTGCAACGCTGTAACGCGCAATGCTTATGATCGTGCCAGAGCCGTGAGCCACTAAGCCGAAACGCGCATTGGTGCCACCAATGTCCGCAACTAAGTACCAATCCTGCATCACTTGTCTAATGCTCTACTTCATCGAACAAAACACTGGCGCCTTGTTCTGCGGAAGAAACCACGCGTCTAAAATTTGCAAAGAACTCCCGTCCAACACCGCTGGTTGGGCCTGCCCCTGAACTGTTCAGTGTTCTAGCGGACCAAACGTCATCTGGACAATGACAGAGCAAACTCCCCGTGTTGGCATCTAGGGTGATCACATCGCCGTCTCTTAACTTAGCCAAAGGCCCACCAGCAGCAGCCTCGGGAGACAGATGAATGGCCGCCGGAATTTTCCCAGACGCCCCTGACATACGACCATCAGTTACCAAGGCAACGTTAAAACCGCGACTCTGCAAAGAACCCAGCAGAGGCGTTAACTTATGTAGTTCAGGCATACCATTTGCTTTCGGTCCCTGAAAACGCACCACAACGACACAATCTTTATCGAGTTCACCGGCAGCAAATTTTTCTTGCAGCGCGTCCTGATCGGCGATGACAACAGCTGGCCCGGTCACCACTCTATGCTCATCAGCCACCGCAGAAACCTTAATCACCCCACGGCCAAGATTGCCTTGTAACAAACGCAGGCCCCCTTCCTGATCAAAAGGTTCTTCAATTGCGGCAATCACATCCGTATCTAAACTGCGCACTACACTGGGCCTCCAATGCAATTCGCCCTCCAGTAAAACCGGTTCGCGCAAGCTCGAGGCAAAGTTGTCACCCCAGATGCTATTAGCATCATTATGCATAAGTCCGTTTTCTAACAATTGGGAAAACAGCAGCGTGGTGCCACCAGCAGCATGAAAATGATTGATATCCGCCTGACCATTGGGATAGACCCGAGCCAGAAGAGGAACGACCTTAGACAAATCATTAAAGTCATCCCAATCAATGACAATGCCTGCGGATCTGGCTATGGCGATAAGGTGTATTGAATGGTTCGTGGAGCCTCCAGAGGCCAACAGCGCAACAATGGCATTCACAATGGCACGCTCATCCACGATTTTGCCCAGCGGCCTTAAATCGCCGCCTTGGGCAGTTATCCGCGTAATTTGCTTACATGCGTCCATAGTCAGCGCGTCTCGCAACGGCGACTCGGGATTTACAAACGACCCACCGGGCGATTGCAGCCCCATTGCTTCCATGAGCATTTGATTACTATTTGCAGTGCCGTAAAAGGTACACGTACCCGCTGAATGGTAAGAGGCCGCCTCAGCATCCAGCAATTCTTCACGACCAATTTTACCTTCAGCAAAGAGTTGGCGCACCGCAGCCTTTTCGCTGTTTGGGATACCTGAAGGCATCGGCCCTGCCGGAATAAACAACATGGGTAGATGCCCAAAACGCAGCGCTCCCATGATGAGTCCCGGTACAATTTTGTCGCAAATGCCTAAACAGATGACCCCATCAAACATTTGGTGAGACAACGCAATAACTGTAGCTTGAGCAATGTTATCTCTACTAAAGAGGCTCAACTCCATACCCTCCAAACCTTGGGTAACGCCATCGCACATGGCAGGCACTGCACCCGCTACCTGAGCAGTAGAACCCATCTGACGAACATAGGTTTTAATTTTGTCTGGGTAAGTTGCGTAGGGTTGGTGCGCCGAAAGCATATCGTTGTAGGAAGTGACAATGCCGATGTTAGAAGCATTGAGCATTCTAATGGTGTTTTTGTCTTCAACTTCACAGGCGGCGATGCCATGGGCGAGATTACCGCAACTGAGTTTGTTTTTTTCTGGTGGATTGTTCAGAGCATGATCTAGTTGGCTCAGGTAGTCCCCACGAAGGCCTTGGCTTCGCGCAACAATGCGCTGAGTAACTTGTAGTAATACGTCTGATTTTTTCTTCATTAGTGATCCGAATTCCTAGATTTAATTCGCCGTTCCAACTATGGGTTCCAACTCTTGAATAGGGCCACTAGAGATTAGCGATGGGACGCCTATCCCAACACTCCACTATACGCCTGACCGTGGCACTCAAAACCCTTAATTAACTGTGCATTTCTTCGATTACACATTCGCCTGTACAAGCGAGAATGATTTCCAACAACTTTATTGTATTAGTTTAAAGCGACGCCTTTGACTCATTAAGATTTCAGCCTTGACTGGGCAGGTTGATTGACAATCTTGCCCCAAGTTTAGAAAATTCCTCGCCGATCAAATTCAGCCCTAAGCATTCGTTCTTTTCCTGCACCTTTACTTTAGGCAAAGGGCAACTAATACAGAATCCCGAATGAGACGAGCGGGCTTTAGCGCGCGCCAAAGCGGACGTTGTGTTGAATTTCACCCCATTTGAGCGGGCATTGCCGCTGCCTAGAATCGCGACATTTTTTAGGGCTATTACTTTAACCTGCCAATAGATTGAGTAGATGCGAAGAACCCACCTACCTAAATGTTGCAGTTTACCGAGCATTGCTAGCGCCTTTTAAAACAGGCAAAAAAAAGGCTGCCGAAATGGCAGCCTCTTTACGCTTCAGTTTTTGCCGAAGCTATTCCGACTCAAATACACTCGCATTAGAAGGTATATCTAACACCCACCTTATAGCGAGTACCCGTCTGACCCGCGAACAATGTTTGCAACTCAGTCCGTCCGTAAGAACGCGTCGTTTCGTTCGTCAGGTTAATCACGTCTAGATAGACCACTGCCTCATCGGTGATGTCATAGCTAGCGCCCAAATCCCACTGACCATAAGCCTCGGTATAGGTTGGCGGCCCTGCGCCTACATTGTTTTGACCGGTACCCGCCAAAAAGTCATCGCGCCAGTTATAGGCTACTCGCACCTGAATACCGTGTTTATCGTAGAAACCAACCAGATTGGCAGAATCGCTGAGACCATTGAGCACAAACTGCTGCCCTAAATTTAGATTGTCAAAGCCCACATCTGCATCAACCAATGTAGCGTTGGCGATCAATCCAAAACCACTCGTACCAAAGTTGTGTTGAACATTAAGCTCCCAACCATCCACTGTGGCTTGTTCGATATTCACCGGCACGGTCAAATCAAATTGCGCCACCGAGTCTCTGCCCTCAACGCCAGTGATGATGCCAGCAACAGCGTCCACGCCTTCAGCATTAGGTCTGTTAGCCAAAATCCATGTGCGGATATCGCCAGTTGAGGGATTTCCGCCAAGTGCTGTTACAGCCTCTTGAAACAAAGGACCCTGCGCAGGATGCGGCAGATTGAACAATGGTTCTCTCACCTGAGCGGTGCCAATAAAGTTCTTTACGTCCTTATGGAAGTATCCAGCGGAAACATAGCTGCCTTCGCCGTAGTAGTACTCAATAGACAGATCTATATTTTCTGACTCGAAAGGCTGCAAGCCTGGGTTGCCCCGGTTGCCTGTACCGCCATTTACCCGAACTAACTGGTTAATGGTTACGCCACCTTGTATGTCGCCGAAATTTGGGCGCGTTAGCGTTTTACTGAAAGACGCACGGGCAACTAGATCATCTGTCACGTCCACTTTCAGATCTAAATTAGGTAACCAAACATCGTAACCGCCGGACAATTGGGTAAAGTCTCCCCCACCCGGAATAGCGCTAAACTCATTACCCCCGACCCACTCGAGACGACTGTAGTTGGGCGCCAGCGCACGTGAGTCCACGTCGGTATCTTCATAACGTGTACCCACTCGGAGTCCTACTGTCTTACCAAACCACTCGCCTGACATATTCAATTGAAAGTAGAGTGACGCAGTTTCTTCATCCGTGGAACGATCTGTGGTGTATGTACTAGACGGACAAAGCCCCGTGCCACAATCACCCAAAGTATTCCACGTTACCGCATCTCCAGATGCCTGTAGTGCTTCAGTCCTTGCGACCAATTCTGGTAAATCGAAACTAAAGAAATCAGTGACCAAGCGAGGGTCGTTACCACCAGAGAGTTCACCAAAAGCACCTGCGGATGAAACCGGTGTCAACAAATCTGCGATGGCCCCACGTTGACTGATACCGCCCCACGCATCGCGCTGAACTACAGAACTGGCTGTGCGATTGTTCACTTCAGTCAACTGAATACCAAAGTCGATGCTGTCAATGAAGCGGTCTCCATCAAACTCGTAAGTACCCGAGAGCTTAGTTTGGTCAAGATCCATTCTTGAAAACTCATTTACAAATACGCTACCCGTAACGATCAAGTCATCCGCAGTTAGGGGATCAGACAAGTCGAGTTCTAGAACCGGGAGGTCATCGCCAAAGTAAGTAGTTGTTTGGTTTCTGCTAAATGCTGCTATTGCCAGTTGAGATGAGCTACCGAATGGGCTGTTAGGCGCATCTTGTGCAGAGGAATTATGGTAATCCAACTCTAAAGACAAACCATCACTGACATCCCAAACAATATTTAGGCCCGTAGATTTATTCACAGCAACGGTACCATCAGCGCCCGCAGCCATAGCGAAGTCACCGGCCCCGCCGTTGCTTTCTGAATAACGCAGCGCTGAAGCATTAGGCCCATCAGTCCACTCTGTTTCTTGCCCGGCAAAGTTAAACCACGCAGAGTAGTTGTTAAAAGTGCGTTCTAGTTCCAACTCAGAATAGGTGTGATCTAGTGTAGTCGTCACCCGTTCAATAGGCTTCCACTGAGCAGTCAACTGCCCATTAGTGCGCACTGCACTCCATTCAGCCAATTCATACCCGGTATTCTGCGGCACTGAAAAACGCTGCGTAGCATCAGTAGGTCTATTCACCTGCTCATTGTTAAATGGAATCCCCCCCCAATCCGAAGTATCCGTATCACCATTGAATGTTCGCCACCCGCCGACACTGGCCGTGTTTGCGCCATTGTCACGTTCTTGGCGTACAGCACTCAGCGCAATACCAAACGTGTCGTCTCTAAAGGTGTTAGATACCAAAGCCGAAATTTCAGGTGTTACATTGCTACCGGACGAGGTGGACTCATCGTGAACACCAGAAACGCCAACAGTAGCTTTAAGACCCGGCGTCTCTAAGGGCCTTGTAGTGCGAATATCTAGGGTCGCGCCTATACCACCTGAAGGTACATCGGCTTTACCACTCTTGTAGACTCGCACTGAATTGACACCTTCAGATGCTAAATTAGCAAAATCAAATGAGCGCCCGGGATTATTGGTATAATTACCAGCGGTCGGCATTTGTCTACCGTTGAGCAACACAAGGTTAAAGTCAGGACCAAAGCCTCGAACGGTTACGCGAGAACCTTCACCTCGTTCGCGATCAATTGATACGCCTGTAATGCGCTGTAATGATTCAGCAAGATTACTGTCCGGGAAGTCGCCGATATCCTCGGCGGAAATTGCATCTACAACCCCAGCGCTGGAGCGCTTAATGTCTGAAGACTTTTTCAGACTTTCCCTAATGCCATAAACAACTTGCTGCTCTTCTATTGAGCCAATCTCTTCAGCCATTGCTAGCCCACCCGAAAAGGGCAAACCAAGCGCTAATGAAATAGCGGTAGCAAGAGGTGCTTTCTTAAACGTAGTAACTTTCATAATTCTCCCGAGAAATAAGTGACATCTAAACTTCCTGACCTAAAAGAATCAGCTGCATCTAAACATCTAAGGTTCTATCACTGGAAACCCGCGTGCGTGCCACTTACAAACTTACAAAAGTGAACGCACAACAATACATTTCCTTCTCCGATTTTCAGGCTCTTACAAAAGGTTGCATACCTCACCAAATATGCGACAGGGAGGATTCGCTATGAGATAAAGTGGTTAAGCAGTAATTTTCTTTGTGACTTCACGAAAATTGCGGCTAACCTTCAGCGACACATTGTTTGGCAATAGCAGCAAACTCTCGCCTCTGGCTAACGACTCAAAGCCCTGCACTTTCGTGACATTAACAATTGTGGAACGGTGAATTCGAGAAAACTTGTTCGCCGGTAATTTACCCGCCAATTCTTTCATCGTACTGCGCATAACATGGGTTTTGGGGCCCACGTGTATACACATATAGTCCCCTGCGGCGTCGATCCAATCAATATCGTCGAACTGCACCAAGTCCGTATGCGCGCCGTCGCGGATCACCAGTTTGTTTGGGTTACCGGAAATGCCGTCAAACTCAAAGTTGCAGGTTTGTTGCTGCGCACCGTCATTAATTGTAGCCAGCGCGTTGAGTAACATAGATTTACCAGACGCCACGTCCTTCACCTGATAGCGCTGCCTAGCCCGCTCAACAGCCAAACTTAGACGATCAGGATCAATTGGCTTGAGGATGTAATCTACAGCGTGTAGGTCGAAGGCTTGCAGCGCATATTTATCATATGCGGTTACAAAAACGATCATTGGCAGCACATCCGCCTGTAATTTTTTCACAACATCAAAGCCGCTTAAAACGGGCATATGGATGTCTAAAAACAATAAATCCGGCGGCCTAAACTGGATTTTTTTCACCGCCTCCTTGGGACTACGACACTGAGCGACCACCTCAATGTCTGGATACTCGGCCAACATTGAGTTTAATAATTTCAACGCCAAAGGCTCGTCATCTATCAGCATGGTAGAAAGCTTTACCACGTTAGACGCCCGCCACACGCAGAGGCAGCAACAAATTTGCCTGTAGACCACCTATGTCTGCGGCGCCTATATCTAAACTTGATAAGCCGCCATATAGGGCTTTTAAACGCTGACGGATGTTCATAAGACCCACACCTGTGCCTTGTAAAACCTCAAAGTCAGGCACCTCGCTGCCACAACCTGAATCTGCCACAGACATCAGTAAACTTTCCGCCTCAATACGGGCTGTTATTCTTATGACACCACCCGCCTCGGAGCGTGCGATGGCATATTTAATGGCGTTTTCAATAAGCGGCTGCAAAAGCAAACTGGGCACCATTGAAGCATTCGCCTCTTCAGAAATTTCAAAAATCACCTTCAACCGATCTTCAAATCGAGCTTGCTCAATTTCTAAGTACAAGTTCACCGCTTCAATTTCTTTCTTCAGCGGCACCTCGCTGATCCCGCCGTTGTCTAAGGAATAACGCAGAAACCTGCTCAATTGCACAATCATGTTATTGGCACGAACCGACTCGGCAGAATTCACTAGCGAGGAAATAGCATTTAGCGTGTTAAACAAAAAGTGTGGATTGAGTTGATAGCGCAGCAGTTTCAGCTGTGCCTCTTTAGCTTGGGACTCCGCTTGAGTACGCCTTAGAATTTCTTCTTTTTGCGCTGTAGCCAGCTCGTGGAGGTTTTTCGTTTCCTGCTGCAATAGGCTGTAGTACTTAAAGCCATGATAAAAAGCCGTCCAACAACCAAAAATAAAAATTGAGGAAAACAACCAGCCGCCAAAATCTGACCAAAGATTAGATTCGTCAGTCATAACGAGAAAGAGGAATAAGCGCGACGCTGACCAGAAAAAGGAAAACAGCAACGTTGCAGCAACCACAACAACAATTCTTTGCAAATTGTCTTTATGCCAAACCGCCCTAAACACGCTCCGTAACGGCCAAGAGATCACTATTCCAAGTACGGACTGAAGCAGATTGTGCGCGAGGTAACTGATTTCTGGCTGGTTATACCAAAGGTTCAAACTGAAATAACTCACCAGTGATATGCCCATCCAACCGCTGATATGGAACCACCAAAACAGACGCTGATTGTCATCGCGCACTAACAACTCAAGATTCAGTAGGTCCTTTTGCATTTCTCTCCCCAGAGGGACACTGAAGGTTAATCTTCAATATGTTGGCGCATACTAGCACCACCCATTGGGGAAAAATTGCAAAGTACTGTTTAACGACTATTAATGTACCGTTAGTGTGAACTAACTCACATATAACAAAATGTTTACGCTAAATTTTAAGCTAAAGCCGCACAGGCACACGGGCAAACAGGCACACACCCAGGAGAGATACGCTTCAATCAAACACTGTCTAATTGAAGCGCAAGAGCTCCGAGAGAAAGGTATTGGTGAAATGAGAGGACACTGAGTGCGTTCGCACTAGTGCTGAACTGTGACATACCCGCAACGATAAGTTTACAAAGTTCAGAGGGTATTTGGTCGAAAGACAAAGCAAAGTATCTGCAACCTAGTCAGTACAGTTGCCTGCGTAAACTCTTACGTAGTCAACCAGCAGTTCTCCCGGCAGCGCCTTCTTATCTATTTCTTTGCCCAAAGTGCCGCCCAGGGCAAGATTCAAGATCAGAAAAAATGCTTTATCTTCGAACACCCAAGGGTGAGGTAATATTTCTTCTGGGGTTACTGAGCCATATTGCTTGTCGTCAACATACCAGCGAATTTCACCAGGCACCCACTCAACCGCGTATGTGTGAAAATCTTCGCCCCAAATCACAGGGGTCAAAATTGATTCACTGTAATGGACATTGTCTGGCCAAGTATCGCCAAAATGAATTGCGCCCAATACTCTGTGGGGTTCGTGGCCGCTATTTTCGAGGATATCTATCTCCCCTTCCAAAGGCCATTTCTTACGCGCATCTGCGGGCATTAGCCAAAACGCAGGCCAATAACCTTTGCCTAAGGGAAGTTGCATACGGGCTTCGAAGCGACCGTATTTTTGCGCAAAATGATTTTCAGTAGTGATCTTCGCGGAGGTATAGGCACGCTCACCCTTACGCTGTTGCTTGGCCACAATATGCAGCACACCGTCTTTAATAAACGCATTGTCAGGCGAGTACCACTGTTCCTCGTCATTGCCCCAGCCACAGATTCCTTGGGCGCAGCCATCGCCTTGAGCATGTGACCAGCGAGTGCCGTCTAATTCAGTGCCGGAAAACTCATCCTGCCAGACTGGCGTATCACAAATACCTGCCAGCGCCGAGCCAGGCGCAATAGACACCACCCAACCCAGCACTAATGCGGCAAGCCCCTTATTCAAAGCGCTACCACCAAGTGACATAGAAGGCCGCCAAAATAAGTGCCACTAAAACTGATGCGAAATTAAACCCGGTAGAAGTAGCAAAGTTGACTTCCGATAATTCCACTGCACCGCTTTGTGGTTGAGGGCGAAGCGCGGAGACCACCAACGCGAGCGCTGCGCAAATCACAAAGACCAAGCCAACTCTGTCAATAAAGGGTAATTCTGGCCACAGAATCTTAAACAAGAAAGAGAACACCGCAGAGCCAATTGCCGCTGTTAGGGCCGCGTCAGCAGTCGTCTTATTGTAAAAAATACCAAGCACGAAGATCACCACAATGCCCGGCGTGAAGAAGCCGGTGAACTCTTGTATGTATTGGAAGGCTTGGTCGAAGTTACCCAGCAATGGTTGCGCGGTGATCATTGCTATAACCATAGCGATTGCAGCAACCCAACGCCCGACAAGGACAGGGTTGGTATCAGGGTTACCGCCAAAATGCGGGTACACGTCTAGGGTAAAGATTGTCGAAATACTATTCGTCATAGACGCAAGGCTAGAGACAATTGCAGCAAGCAGTGCGGCGAATACCAGTCCTTTTATGCCTTCAGGCAGCAATGTCATGGCATTGGGATAGGCTTGGTCTGGAGACGATCCACCGCCATCTAAGACGAACATGGCGATACCTGGCAGTACCACGATAACCGGCATAAGCAGCTTTAAAAATGCGGCGAAAGCGATGCCCTTTTGTGCCTCGTCTAGGCTCTTAGCCGCCAAGGCTCGCTGGATTATGTATTGGTTGAACCCCCAATAGGAAAGGTTCATAACCCACATGCCGCCTATCAGCACTGAGAGTCCTGGCAGACTGGCATAATGCGGGCTGTCTGTGCTTAAAATCATGTCGAATTTTTCAGGCGCGCGATCCATCAAAATGCTCATGCCGCTGATTATGCCCTCTCCGCCGGAGACCTCCTGCAACAAGATCCACGCAATTAGCAAGCCGCCAAACACCAACAGCGTCACCTGAATAATGTCGGTAAACGCCACTGCTTTCAGGCCACCGTAAAGCGAATAGGCTATTGAAAATACACCAAGGAAGATCAAGCCATAAATTAAATCTACGCCAGCGACCGTATTAATGGCCAGCGCACCTAGCCAGAGAATTGCGGTCAAGTTTACAAATACGTACACACCCAGCCAAAAGAACGCCATAACGGTTCGCACTCTGCCGTCGAAGCGCTGTTCAAGAAACTGCGGCATGGTGTAAATGCCTGACTTAAGAAACACCGGCAGCAAATACTTGCCCACTAGAATAAGCGTAATGGCGGCCATCCATTCGTAGGATGCAATCGCCAGCCCTATGGCGTAACCAGACCCAGACATACCAATAATCTGTTCAGCCGAAATGTTTGCGGCGATCAGCGACGCACCAATGGCCCACCACGGCAGCGCATTACCCGCAAGAAAGTAGTCGTTGGAATTTTTGGCTTGACCAGCGCTTTCTCTGGAAATCCACTGAGCCAACAAAAATAGGGCCACCGCGTAAACGGCAACTATGGTGAAATCAATTGATGAAAGCATTTTGTATTCCTAGATTTAATTCGCCGAGGTTTAGCTCTAAGCGCTCTATTCGGGACAGATCAATAAGGCATCACTGGGCGCTGTCTGCAAAACAGCCACCTCAGCGATTTTCAATCCAAATGTGGATGATGCAGAAATCACCAATGGCGTTATCACCTTGCCAAGGTCCGCACCGGCAGCTTCAAAACAAGCTAAGGGAACAGCCACTTGCTGCCAGCCTTGAGCCGAAACTTGAGAGAACGCTGCGGTCATATCTAGTTCGCCGGTACACGGAAAACCACAATCCATGCGCATAGCGACCGCAGACTTGGGAGCTGTAGCCACTTGATAAGTTAACGAGAGCACACCCCCTAGTTCGCGCAGTTCGGTAAAATCTACTGGCGAATCGGACTGCCAGTAAACTTGGCTTGCATCGTCTGCACCTTCTGCACTTTCCCGCCATTGAAGCAATCGAGCGTCCTCTTGCACAAAGCGGTCAATCGACGATAGCGCTAAGCCACCTTTGCGCGTTGCGGCGTTAGCGCCAGTAACTGGCACGCTCCAATTTTCTGCGTCGCCAAGAAACAGCTGCCATGGCGCTTTGGTGTTGCCAGAAAAAATAATTCGATCCAACCCAACCACTTCCCCTAAGGGCTCTTCAATTAGGTCTGCGGCCAAATTCTGCGCTTGCTGATAATCTAAACCATACCCGTACGGAAAAAGAACATCGGTCACTGGCAGGCCAGCGTCAGCCTCGTTGATGTCACGGTTAGGCCAGTCAAAAGATAAACGGCCAGTAAAGTCATAGCGCGCATTACCGCTGGCATCAGACAGCAATACATCGGCAACGCCGCCGCCTTCCGAGCCGGGTAACCAAGCCACTACAAACGCATCAGAAGCATTTATGTGTGCGTTCACCCATAAAGGTCGCCCTGTCAGTAATACACTGACCACCGGAATTCCGTCTGCTTGCAACTTTTGCAAAACACTTAAGTCGCGGTCATAACCTTGCTGCCAAGAGAGCGAGCCAACATCACCTTGACCTTCGGCATAGGGCGACTCTCCAAACACGACAATAGCCACATCTGGGCGTGCTTTATAATCAGCAGAGGCTGCTAACTCGACATTGCCACCCGCAGCGTCAGCCGCGGCTTTGATCCCTGCATAAACTGATGTTGCACCGGGGAAATCGGAATTTGCGTTACCCGTGCCCTGCCAAGAAATGGTCCAACCACCGGTTTGCATCTGAATACTGTCAGCGCCAGATCCAGCGACTAAAATTTTGCTATCCGCTTTCACCGGCAGAATCCCGGCATTATTTTTCAGCATCACGAGGGACTTTCGCACAGCTTCCTGAGAAATTTGACGGTGCGCATCTGAACCTATTTCGACCCTGTGGTCGAGCGCACGGATTGAAGGTTTAACCCCATCAAACAAACCGATCTTGTATTTCACCAACAAAATGCGGCGCACGGCATCGTCAATCCGAGCCATGGCAATCTCGCCGCTATTCACTTGCTCAACGGTGTTAAAGAGCAAGGCTTTCCAATCTTCTGGCGCCATAATCATGTCAATGCCAGCGTTAATGGCCTGAGCACAGCGATCAACAGTACAGCCTTCCACTTGTCCTACGCCGTTCCAATCACTCACAACGAAACCTTGGAACCCCAATCGACCTTTCAACACATCGGTGATGAGCGCTTTGTTGCCGTGGATTTTGTCGCCATTCCAGCTATTGAACGAAGCCATGACCGACAAAACACCGGCATCCAATGCGCGGTAATAGCCCTGACCATGAACTTTAAGCAACGTTTCTAGGTCTAGTCGCGTATCCCCTTGGTCAACGCCCCGGTAAGTACCGCCATCACCAATAAAGTGTTTTGCCGTCGCCGCCATGCCCTGCTCTTGGATGGCCGCCACCACTTCATAAGCATAATCGGCAACAATGGCCGGTCGGTCGCTGTACGCTTCGTAGGTACGGCCCCAGCGATCGTCTTCCGCGACCGCTAAAGTGGGCGCAAAAATCCAATCTATGCCTGTGGCTTTTACTTCTACCGCTGTCGCTGCGCCAATACGCCCGATGAGTTTAGGGTCATTAGCAGCGCCTAGCCCAATGTTGTGTGGAAACAGCGTCGCGCCGATAACGTTATTGTGTCCATGTACGGCATCAGTGCCCCAAATGGTGGGGATGCCTGCATTTGCGGCAGAAACCTCTCGCGACGCATCGTAATAGGCATCGGCCAAATCAACCCACGCCTGAATAGAGGCATATTTTTCGTTATTGGGAAACGACCCGCCGCCATTTAAAACACTGCCAAGCCCGTAGGTGCGCATGTCATCAGGGGTAACATGCTTTATTTCGCCCTGAATCATCTGGGCTACTTTCTGCTGTAGTGTCATTGATTGCAGCAATTGTTCAACAGCCGCTGTGTCTTCTGCGTTATATAGACTGGTGTCTGAACTGATGTTTTGGGCTGCCTCTTGACCTTGCGTATCGCCGCTCATAGGTATGTCCTCATTGGCACTACATGCGCCCAGCAATGTCCCGAGCAAAACCAACCATCCAGCAAAAAAACATCTATAAGAAATCTGCAAAGTCATCTGTTATCCGAAACGAATTGGGCTTACAAAAGCCAAAATAGAGGCGAACTAAACCGCCTACTCCCTCACCCTTAACTGTAGGCAATGGGCACCCAATACAGAATCCCGAATGAGACGAGTAGGCTTTGGCACGCGCCAAAGCGGATGTTATGTAGGCGTAATTGAGCCGCGTTTAGGTTGGCATTGCTTTGCAGTAGTGATCAATGAAGCGCTGATGGCTGGGCAACTGTCGAACCAAGTTACCCACCGAACCATGAATGCCTGACAAGAACACTTTCAGCTCGTCGTCACTCATCATATTAACAATTGGGTGATACTGCTCTGGCATCAAACCCTGACCCAACATGACTTGCGTCCATGAGTTTTCGCCAAACAACTCTGTGGGCACCTTAAAGACGCGACCCGCTTGCTTAAACAACTCAATACGATGTTGCAGCGAATCTGGAATGGGCATGGAGCTACAGTGACGCCAAAAGGCCGTGTCTCGACGGTTGGTCACGTGGTAGTGCAACACAATGAAGTCGCGAATATTTTCAATTTCAAACTTCATTTGGTTGTTGAACTCTTCTACGTCCGGCTGTCTCACGCCATCATAAGGGAACATTTGCATTAGGCGAATAATCGCGCGTTGCGCCAAATGAATACTGGTGGACTCTAATGGCTCCATGAACCCACTGGCCAAGCCCATGGCTACAACGTTTTTATTCCAATGCTTGCGCCTAGATCCGGTTGTGAACTTAATAACCCGAGGATCAGTTACGGTGGGGCCTTCCACATTACCCAGCAACTTGCTTGTGGCCTCATCGTCAGACCAAAACTTGCTGCAAAAAACCATTCCGTTACCCACTCTGTGCTGTAGTGGAATGCGCCACTGCCAGCCCGCCTCGTGAGCTATTGATCGAGTATAAGGAATTGGCGGCGCGACACTTTCTGTCTGTACAGCCACTGCGCTGTCGGCTGGCAACCAGTGACTCCAGTCGTCATAGCCGGTGTGCAGTGTTTGTTCTATCAGCAGCCCGCGGAAACCTGTGCAATCAACAAAAAAGTCCCCTTCAATCAACTGACCCGATTCAAGCATCACCCCTGTGATGAAACCTGTTTCTGGGTGTTGCTCAACGGCCTTAATTTTGCCTTCCTGACGCACCGCCCCATTGTCTTCCGCAATACCGCGTAAAAATTTAGCGTATAAGCTGGCATCAAAATGATAGGCATAGTTCAGTGCGCTATTTGGCAGCACAGCAAAACGGTTATCTTTGGCTGCGGCCCACTCGGTGCAGTATTCACCATACTCTTCGCTGATGCCCATTTTGTGCCCTTTCAGCCAGAAATGCTGAAAGCCCGCCGCCCAACAATCTTTACCTGTGTAGCCAAAGGAGTGAATATAGTCCTCGCCAACATCACGCCAATTCTCAAATGAAATGCCTAGCTTGAAGGTACCCTGCACTGCAGAAACAAAATCCTGCTCTTTGATTTGCAGCAACTCATGCAGCGTAATGAGTGTTGGAATAGTCGCCTCGCCTACACCCACTGTGCCGATTTCATCGGACTCAATCAGCGTTATGTCTAGGGTTTTACCCAGTAACTTAGAAAGTGCTGCGGCTGCCATCCAACCAGCGGTGCCGCCACCTGCAACCACAACCTTATGGATTTTAGGAGTTTCCATATTGTTCACCTTTATTTTTGCAATTTGTTATTGATTCAATTTATTCAGTAGATTTGCCCGCAAGCGTCTCGCTGCGGTGTCGTCCAATGGACTAAGGCTGCCCCGGCCCACTTCGGGGATGTGCGCGTAAGTTTCTTCATCAGCAGAAAAAACATAATGCTCAAACATGTGCTTCCACCCCTCGCGCTGCCGCTTAGGTAAATCGCGGATAGACAGCATGGCATTCATCAAGGCCGCCGACGGCGACCCCAGTGCAGGTAGAGAGTTGCACCACCAGTAGTTAACGAGCAGGTTAAACTGGCTATAAGCCTCCACCTGATGCCACCACATACTGGGTATAAACAGCGCATCGCCAGCCTTCATTTCAGCAATCTGGGCGTGCTCTAACGCTTGCGCAAATTTTGGGAACTTGTGCAAATCTGGGTTACGGAAATCTACCATGCTGATGGCCTGACCCGACGGAGTCTGATCTACAGGCCCCACATACAGGTTGCTCACCTGTTCTGGCGGAAAAAGCGTAAATCTGCGTTCACCAGACACCACGCAGGCCATGTTGTCTGGAAAATCATAATGAGCAGAAATACTGGTCTGATTGCCCAACCAAAAACTCACCAACGGATCTGGAAATGGAATGGGTATGTCGTTGTTGTCACGAAACCCAGGCAACCAGCGATCAATCATGGTTGAGCCAACGTAGATAGCCTGTGCTTTGTCTGGCGCTACTTGCTGCTCAGCAAGCCGCAGTAACACCTGCTCAAGAGGCGCTGAACCGCTGCGAAAATTGAAACCAGTGAATTCATCGTTATAAAAAAAGCGCCCGCCAATTGATGGCGGCCCGATGTACGCCGTAACAGGGTGCTCGGTAAAATAGGGCTTTAGGTATTGGCCCGCCTCAGCAAGCCCGCCACAACCGCGCACTGCGGGCCAGTCGCCCACCAATCCCTCAAGCAGTACCGGTTCACTGGCGTCAAATACCTCAGGGGGTATTGTGCTAGGTGTGCAGTTTGCTATGCGCTTGACTGATTTTGCGACGTCAGTCATAGCTTAGTCTAGCGACAAATTTTTGCGATCAACAAGTTTTTCCATACTTGCCATCGAAGCGATCACCATAAACAACGGCGCGAGAAAGCCCTTTTCGCTGAACATTTTCAAAGTTTCTCCTGCTAAATCTTTCAACTTATCTTCGTTGACGGTTTGAAAGCCAAGCAACTGATTTTGCGAGCCGTCTTTCAGCTCTATCTCCAAGGTAACGGTTTCAAGTAACTCATGCGCTTGTAACGCGCGGACGAAATCGATGCCGTGCGCATAGCCTTCGTGCATGCTTTCAAGCAGGTTGGCCATTCTTTCAAGGTAAGGGGTTGTGCCACCCAACGGCTCAAACAGGCGCTCGCCCCGCTCCGTACTCAACTTAGGACTTTGCGTATCAATGGACACCATCCGTTGATGCTCACCGTTAGGGTCGTCCTTCTTTTTCTGCGTGCCTATTAAAAAAGGCTCGCGCTGGACGCTTGCGGGAATATAGCTTGCGTCCCAACCACGGTCAGTAAGAAACAAATTCTCTTTTTGCTGAAAGCCAAATAACGCAACGGGGTATATTTCTTCGTTGTTCTGATCTGCAAAAAATAAAATAGGGTAATGCGCTTGGACATTACGAAACTCCGCAGGAAACGTTACTGCGTACATTAAGTCATCGCCAAGCTCTGCGGAATGATCAGTAATCACGCGCATATCTTGGTGATCGACATTATTCAGTAAGGCGTAATTTTTCAAAATACTAAGTCCCTTTAAAGTAAAGTTATTGAGCCGCGCTGAGCATAGACGTTATTAGCGCTCTATTGGTGGGTAACAGTGCACTCATTTGCTCAATTTTGTCTCGATTCACCGACAACAACTGCTCCGCACGCCCTTTCAGCTGCGCGTAGCTTGCGCGATTAGATTCTGTGTATTTGGGCGAAAAACCCATGCCGTACAACACGTACTGATAACTCGCTGAAGGAAAGAGTTCATCAATCCGCGGCGCGTCATCATGCCAAGGTGGTTGCTGCTGCCACAGTTGGATTTTTTCCTGCAGCCTTTGCGGACACCCTTGCATGCTACGAGCCTCGCGCCAGTAGTCGCTGTCGTCGCGCTGGCTAATGACGTAATGCAGTTTCAAAAACTCAATTATACTCTGCCAATGGTAACTTAACTTTTCGTTAAAACGCTTAGCGACGACATTCATCACCTCGGCGTTGCGCGGAAAGTGCTCACACAAAATATTTGCTGACTGCTCAACAAGCGCCAACGCAGAGGCTTCCAGTGGCTCGATAAAACCAGCGGACAAACCCACGGCTAAGCAGTTATTGACCCAAAACTTTTCCCGGTATCCTGGCACGAAATCTATTTCGCGAAAGGTTAAAGATGCCCTATCTGCATGAGGCGCTGCGTCTTTAAGGTAGGCATACAGGCTTTCATGGGCTGCGGCTGAATCTACGTGCGCTGATGAGTGGACATAGCCTATGCCGCGCCTGGTTTGCAATCCAATGTCCCACACCCAACCCGCTGATTGCGCAGTAGCTCTGGTTGTCGAGGCAATGGGGGAGGACTTTTCCTCGTAAGGTACTTGAACCGCAATGGCTCTGTCGTTAAACAACGTGTCCTTTACGCTCACCAGATCAACGCCGAACGCTCCTGAAATCAGCAGTCCTTTTTGCCCCGTACAGTCGACAAATAGGTCGCCAGCAATGCGGGCACCATCCGCCAAAATCAGCTCTGCAATATCGCCGTTCTCAGCGCGCTCCACGCAGCTCAGATCGCCAATTTGATGCATAACACCCAACCGGGTTGTTACGTGGCGCTGTAAAAATGTTGCGAATTTTCCGGCGTCAAAGTGATAGCCGTAGTTAACATTAAATGCGAACTCCGGTGTGCCTGTTTGTTTTGGCCCTTTACCCGCTGAAGCAATGGCTGCTTGAGGCGTTACGAAATCCGCAAAACTGGCGTTTCTACCGTGACTCAACCAATAATTTGCTAGGTTAATACTGGAATATTCAGCTGGCAGACTAAATGGGTGGAAGTAGCGGTCGTCCTTGCTGGCGTTGCGCCAACCGTCAAACTGAGTGCCTTGCTTAAAACTTGCATCGCACTCACGTAAAAAATCTGTCTCTGCAACGCCAATTTTTTGCAACGTTGTGCGCATCGATGGCCAAGTGCCTTCGCCCACGCCTATGATCGGGATATTCGCAGACTCTAGTAACGTGATGTGTAAACCGGCATTTGTGCCCTGACCGTGTTCGGCAGCCAGCAACCCAGCGGTAATCCAACCGGCACTACCACCCCCTACTATCACTACACGCTTTACGCCTTGATCCATCGTTATCTTTCTCTTTCTCTGTCTCTGTCTCTGTCTCTGTCTCTGTCTCTGTCTCTGTCTCTGGCTCTGTCTCTGTCTCTGTCTCTGGCTCTGTCTCTGTCTGTCATCTCGACTCTTTTTCATTGGGCAATAATCACTGCCCTCGTTAGTCATTTCAAACACTTTTCCTTGAACAAAAAAAGGCCACCAAAATGGCAGCCTCTTTTCACTTTGACCTAAGTCAAAGTTAATCTAACCCGATACCGAAAAGCCTAGAAAGTATATCTAAGACCTAACTTGTATCGTGTTCCAGACTGTCCAGCAAACAGAGTTTGCTGCTTTGTACGACCATATACATGAGTCGTTTCATTGGTCAGGTTGATCACGTCCATGTAAACCACTGCCTGATCATTGAGGTCATAGCTCGCGCTAATATCCCACTGACCATAAGCCGCAACATAAGTTGGTGGCCCAGCGCCTACATTGGCTTGACCTGTTCCGGCCAAGAAATCATCACGCCAGTTATAGGCGATTCTCGCTTGGATACCGTTCTTGTCGTAAAAACCAATTAGGTTGGCAGAATCACCAAAGCCGTTCAGTACAAACTGCTGCGCTAGGTTCATGTTGTCGTAACCTACATCCGCATCAACCAATGTCGCGTTGGCAATTACACCGAAGCCGCTGGTACCAAAGTTGTGCTGAACGTTAAGTTCCCAACCGTCCATTGTTGCCTCTTGAATATTCACCGGCACCGTTAGATTGAACTCTGCCACAGTATCACGACCTGCAACACCAGTAATGGTGCCCGCAGCTGCGTCTACACCTGGTGAGGTCGCTCTATTGGCCAATATCCATTCGCGCACCTCACCAGTTGTAGGACTTCCACCAATGGCGGTAACCGCTTCCTGGTACAAAGCACCCTGAGCTGGGTGAGGTAGATTAAACAGAGGCTCGCTTACAGACGATGAACCAATGAAGTTCTTCACATCTTTGTGGAAGTAACCCGCTGAAACATAGCTGCCTTCGCCATAATAATATTCAAAAGATAAGTCGATATTTTCAGATTCGAAAGGCAACAACCCTGGATTACCTCGGCTACCTGTACCACCGTCTACGCGAACGAGTTGGTCAATGGTTATGCCGCCTTGGATATCGCCATAGTTCGGGCGTGTCATCGTCTTACTGAAAGACGCACGGCCCACTATGTTATCTGTAATGTCCATCTTAAAGTCTAAGTTAGGCAACCAGTTATCATAACTACCGGATAGTTGAGTAAAGTCTCCGCTACCTTGAACCGCGCTGAATTCATTACCACCCACCCAGTCTATGCGACTGTAGTTAGGCGCTAACGCACGCGAGTCCACATCAGTATCTTCGTATCGAGTACCAAAGCGAACACCAATCGGCTTGCCAAACAACACACCAGACATATTCAATTGAAAATATGCTGAGGTAGATTCTTCGTCGGTGTAGCGGTCAGAAGTATAGACGCTTGATGCGCTAAGCCCTGTGCCACTGTCGCCTGCTGTGCTGAAGGTTGTTGCGTCGCCAGATGCCTGAAGCGCTTCTGTACGAGCAATCAATGCTGGCATGTCGAACTTAAAGTAGTCAGTGATCAGACGAGGATCATTGCCACCAGAGAATTCGTCAAACGCACCGGCTGAGGAAGCTGGTGTCAACAAGTCAGCAATAGCGCCGCGTTCGGATACGCCACCCCATGCATCACGTTGCACAACAGAACCCGCAGAGCGGTTGTTTACTTCAGTGACTTGAACACCGAAGTCAATGCTGTCAATAAAGCGATCGCCAGCAAACTCAAAAGTACCGGACAACTTAGTTTGATCTAGATCCATTCTTGAGAAATCGTTAGCAAATACACTACCAGTAACAATCATATCGTCCGCAGACAACGGATCAGACAAATCTAATTCTAGAATGGGTAACTCACCGCCAAAGTGTGTGGTGGTCTTGTTTCTGCTAAATGCTGAAATCGCCAACTGTGATGCACTACCAAAAGGACTGTTTGGTGATTTTATCGCGCTAGAGTTGTGATGGTCTAAAGCCAAGGTCAAGCTATCGGTCGCATCCCAAACAATATTTAGACCAGTAGATCTATTTTCCGACACTGTACCGTCAGCACCTGCCGCCATAGCATAGTCGCCAGCGCCGCCATTGTTTTCTGCATAGAATACAGGCGAAGCGTTAGGACCGTCTGTCCATGCACTTTCTTGTCCGCCAAAGTTGAACCACGCAGAATAGTTGTTAAACGTACGCTCAAGTTCTAACTCTGAATAGGTGTAGTCCAATGTTGTGGTAACACGTTCCATGGGCTTCCACTGCATAGTCAATTGACCATTAGTACGAGTAGAACTCCATTCCGCTAATTCATAACCGGTATTCTGCGGTACTGAGTAACGCTCGGTTTCTTCAGTTGGGCGATTGGCTTGGTCGTCGCCATAAGGAATGCCACCCCACTCAGATGGTCCAGCCGCACACCAACAGTTACTCACATTACCGTTGAAAGTTCTCCACCCGCCAACGCTGGCTGTATTTGCGCCGTTGTCGCGCTCTTGGCGAACTGCGCTCAATGCAACACCAAAAGTATCGTCTTCGAATGTGTTAGAGAAAAGTGCTGAAACTTCTGGCGTTAAATTTTTACCAGTAGAAGTTGACTCATCGTGTGCGCCAGAAACGCTCACTGTGGCCTTGAGACCAGGAGACTCCAAAGGACGGGCAGTACGAATGTCTAAGGTAGAACCGATACCACCTGAAGGTACATCTGCTTTACCACTCTTGAGTACGCGTACTGAACTGATACCTTCGGATGCTAAGTTACCAAAATCAAATGAGCGTCCTAGACCACTGGCTGTGGGCATTTGACGACCATTAAGTAACACGAGGTTAAAATCTGGACCGAAGCCACGAACGGTTACTTTTGAACCCTCGCCTCGATCACGATCAATGGCTACACCGGTAATACGCTGAAGAGACTCAGCTAGGTTACTATCCGGGAAATCGCCGATATCCTCAGCTGAAATCGCATCAACAACACCGGCACTTGAGCGTTTAATGTCAGCTGATTTCTTTAAACTTTCTCGAATACCGTAAACAATCTGCTCCTCTACGACGTTAGCTTCATCAGCAACCACAAATCCACCGGAAAACGGCAAACCTAGGGCTAATGAAATGCCAGCCGCAAGCGGTGCTTTTCTAAACTTAATAACTTTCATACTTCTCCCAAGACGCATGTACGACATCGATCTTTTGGCTCAACGGCCAATTCAATCTGAGTGTACTTTTTTATTTTTGGACATTCTTAATGGACTTTCATGGGGCCTCACTACAAACCAAGCGTTATCCCACAAATAACTTCTTCTCCAGAGCGTAGACTCAAACAAAAAGCTAGAGACTTCATCCCATATGCGGTGAGAGGGCTTAAAGACAAGACAAGATGGTTCAACAGGTGATTTTTGCGATCACTTTACGGAAATTGCGGCTGACCTTTAAAGTAACGTCATTTGAGAGCAGCAGTAAGCTTTCACCCCTCGGCAGGGACTCTAAGCCGATCACCTTTTTCACGTTGACCATGGTCGAGCGGTGGATACGAGCAAACATGCTTGGCGGCAACTTACCCACCAAATCTTTCATAGTACTGCGCATAACGTGGGTCACAGCGCCGACATGAACGCACATATAGTCCCCAGCTGCGTCGATCCAGTCGATGTCTTCAAAGCGCACCAGCACAGTATGCACGCCGTCGCGAATCGCTAGTCTGTCAGGCTGACCGGAAGTGCCATCAAGTTCCACCTCGTAGCTTTTTTTCTCTGCGCTATCGCTGTTGTTATCGCTGTTCGTATCTCTGTTCCTATCGCTGTTCCTGTCGCTGTTCGTATCGTTGATAGTAGCCAACGCGCTAAGGACCGTAGATTTATCCACACCAACGTCTTTTAGCTGATAGCGCGCCATCGCCCTATTAATGGCTAAGCCAAGGCGACTCGGGTCAATGGGTTTCAAAATGTAATCCACTGCATGCATGTCGAACGCACGCAGCGCGTATTGGTCAAAAGCGGTGACAAACACAACCATTGGAAGAACATCTGCCTGCAGTTTCTTGACCACATCGAAGCCGCTGAGCACCGGCATATGAATGTCTAAAAAAACCAGATCCGGCTGTAGCAGCTGGATTTGTTTCACTGCATCTTTGCTGCTGCGACACTCAGCAACCACCTCAATACCGTTGTACTGCGCCAGCATAGAACCCAGCAGTTTTAATGCTAAGGGTTCGTCATCAACCAGTATTGCTGTCAATGCACCCATGCTATGAGCCTGCTAAACGCAGTGGCAGTGACAGATTCGCCTGAAGGCCGCCTAAGTCTGCGGCGCCAATATCCAGGAACGACTCCTCGCCATACAGCGTCTTCAGACGCTGACGAATATTGGTTAACCCAACACCAACACCTTGGGGAGCAAGCACAGTGACCACCTCTTCATCCGCTCCAGAATCAGCTACAGAAATACTTAAACTCCCGCGTTCAACGGCCGCTGCAATTCTGATAACGCCGCCCGTCTCAGAGCGCGCAATGGCATATTTAATCGCATTCTCGATGAGCGGCTGCAGAAGAAGACTTGGCACTAGAGACGTTTGAGCCTCTTCAGAAATTTCGAAAATCACTTTCAGTCGATCTTCAAATCGCGCCTGCTCAATTTTCAAATACAAATTCACAGCTTCGATTTCTTTACTTAGTGGCACCTCACCCACACCACCATTGTCCAAGGAATAACGCAGAAAGCGGCTCAATTGCACAATCATATCGTTGGCGCGAACAGATTCTGCCGAATTAACCAACGAGGAAATCGCGTTCAACGTGTTAAAAAGAAAGTGTGGATTGAGTTGGTAGCGCAGCAACTTCAGCTGCGCCTCTTGAGCCGCAGACTCCGCTTGTGTGCGCTTGAGTATTTCCTCTTTTTGCGCTGAGGCCAGTTTTTGCAGATTTTTGGTTTCTTGCTGCAGCAGCCGGTAATACTTAATGCCATGATAAAAAGCAGTCCAGCAGCCGAAAATAAAAATTGACGAAAACAACCAACCACCAAAATCTGACCAAAGATCAGATTCGTTAGTCATCAAGAGAAAAAGCGAAAGGCGCGAAGCCGACCACAACGCCGACAAGAGTAGTGTTGCTACAATAATCACCGCTATTCTGGAAAAATTACTTATACCCCACACCGCTCTAAATATTTGCCGCAGCGGCCAAGAAATAATCATACCGAGCACTGATTGAAGCACGTTATGCGCTAGATAAGTGATTTCAGGCTGGTTGTACCAGAGGTTCAAACTGAAATAGCTGACAAGCGATATGCCCATCCAACCACTTATATGCAGCAACCAGAAAAGGCGATTGTCATATTCACCGTCGAACACATCCACTTTCAAAATGTCTTTTTGCATTTTTTCTCTCACCGCGGGCAAATTGTCCCACAACCATCGGGGCACCTGACCTCCACCTAAATCATGTTTCGCTCAATTAGCAGTGCTAAAAAACAGCACTTTATTGAACAATTCGGGATTTACTCTCACCCCAATAGCGGTCTCGCAACAATCGCTTATAGAGCTTGCCAGTGGGCAAACGAGGTAGCTCAGCTTCGTAGTCAATAGAACGAGGCACTTTCTGACGTGAGAGGTGTTCTGAAAGATAGCCAAGCAACTCATCCGTGAGACTCTCATCCCCTGCTACCCCAGGAATGGTTTGAATAACCGCCTTTACCTCTTCACCTAAATCTACATTAGGCACGCCAAATACCGCAGCATCCGCGACTTTAGGGTGTGCGATCAACAAGTCTTCACACTCTTGAGGGTAGATATTCACCCCACCAGAAATAATCATAAAAGTCTTACGATCAGTGAGGTACAAAAAACCGTCGTCATCTACATAGCCCACATCACCGACCGTGGTCATAGACCCGTCGGCGGACGTTGACTCGGCGGTCTTAGCCGCGTCATTGTGATAGCTAAATTCTGTTGCTGTTTTAAACCAAAGAGTGCCCGGCTCACCATTGGGTAACGGCTGCATCTCGTCGTCTAAAATCGTTAGGTCTCCTAACACCACTTTGCCGACAGTGCCCTGATGCGCTAACCACTCTTGAGAATTACATGCAGCAAACCCCAGGCCCTCTGTAGCGCCGTAATATTCATGAATAATAGGCCCCCACCACTCGATCATCTGTTGTTTGACCATCACTGGACAAGGTGCTGCTGCATGCACGGCGATTTCAAGCGAAGATAGATCTGCGCGGGTCCGCTCAGCTTCGGTGAGTTTCAACATGCGGCTAAACATAGTCGGCACCAATTGTGTGTGACTGATCTGATAACGCTCAATCAAATCCAGGTACTCAAGCGGGTCAAAGCGTTCCATGATCACCACAGTGCCGCCAATCCGCAGTGTCAAGCTGACCGCGGCCTGAGGTGCCGAGTGATACAACGGGGCTGGGGAGAGATAAATCATATCCTCGCGATAGCCCCACAAGGCCCCTAAAAACTGAAAAATGGGCAACGGCTCAGACGGTGGCTGCTTAGGCAACGGGCGAATAATGCCTTTAGGCTGCCCCGTCGTGCCAGATGAATAAAGCATTGAGGTACCCAAGAATTCCTCTGCCAAGGGCGCAGTTGAGCAAACCTCTACCGCTGCGGCAAAGTCCATCATGCCTTTAGGCAAATCAACGTCGCCGCCATCGGTGACGAGGACCATTTGAATATTTGGACAACTCGCTAAGGCATCTACTACGACGTCAATTTTGGACTTCGAAGTAATCAGCACTTTTGATTCCGAATTGTTAACTATGTAGGCCAGCTCATCGCCAGTCAGGTAGGAGTTGATGCACGTGTAATAAAGACCCGCTCGCTCTCCAGCAGCACAAGACTCCATATACCGTTCGTTATTTTCCATAAAAATAGAATAATGATCCTGGAACTGTAGATCCTGCGAACGTAAAAAATGTGCAAGCTGGTTCGAGCGCGCCTCGAATTGCGCATAGCTCACGGTCAAACCGCTGCCGGCCATTATAAATGCTGGCCGATCTGGATTGGTTAACGCATATTGTCCTGGATACATAAGACTCCCCTGTTCTTTTTAGTCGTTCTTTTTAATCGTTCTTTTTATTCGTTCTTTTTAGCTGATCTTGTTCTGCCTTTTTGATCTGTTTAATCCTTTTTTGTTTTTCTTCACGCCAGCTCTAATGCTGATTCAACCAACGAAGGCCGTTAGTTTGCCTTCCGTTTAACTTGTCTTAACTTTGCCTGATTTTGGCTTGCTCGAAGGCCGATAGAGCAAATATTGACACCGCGATAAATGTGAAGATCATGCCGGCGCCACCCCCTAAAAATGCAAGCGCTCCCGCCAAGTCTCCTTCGCCGTAGGGCGTTGTAGAAACCGACAACCCCCTGTTGGCTGCAAAGTTACCGGCCCAATAGAAAACCGTATTCGCCCAACCCGTAATAATCATACCCCAGCCCGCCCACTGCTCACGCCGCCCTGACAACGCTAAGGTTTGCATTAAGTAGGCGGCGCCGGCAATCATCACGCCATTGAGAATGCCACCCACGTGAGCCGCCTGCCAGCCCCTAGTGGACCCAGGAATTACAACCTTCCACTCTGGTAGCGGCCATAAGGTCACTGCGTCTAATAAGGAGAATATGAGCATTAC
>Ga0066605_10000118_pt1 | contig 46563 bp, 42 predicted proteins | sample SaaInlLV_DNA_10m_FD_60385 | JGI IMG/M metagenome (GOLD analysis project Ga0066605, IMG submission 60385) | Marine microbial communities from expanding oxygen minimum zones in the Saanich Inlet - SI075_LV_DNA_10m | ecosystem: Environmental > Aquatic > Marine > Unclassified | place: British... | reverse complement strand
GGTGCTGTCGACCGACATTGCCGAGACTTCACTCACCGTCGATGGCGTCCGCATCGTGATCGACAGCGGCCTTGCCCGCGAGCCACGATTCGATCCTCGATCAGGAATGACGCGGCTCACGACCGTGGCGACGAGCCGTGCCTCGGCCGAGCAACGAGCGGGACGGGCGGGGCGCACCGAACCCGGTACCGCCTATCGGCTCTGGGGCAAGCTCGAACACGGCACGCGAACCCGCCACCGGTCACCCGAGATACTGCAAGTCGACTTGGCTGGCTTCGCCCTTGAACTGGCCGCCTGGGGCGCCCCTGACGATCTGCAATTCATCGATCCCCCTCCCGCTGGGGCCCTTGCGCAGGCGCGTGACCTGCTGACCAACCTGTACGCGCTCGACCAAGACGATCAGACCATCACTCCGCTTGGGCGCAAGATGCTTGGTCTCCCCGTCCACCCGCGACTGGCCAGGATGATCGCCGTCGATCAGAGTCCACTCGCCTGTGCCATTGCCGCGCTGGTCGACGAACGCGACATCTTTCGGGGACGACCCGATGACGTGCCGACCGACCTTGCGCTGCGCGTTGGCGTGATCTCGGGGGCGCGCGGACACGACCTCGCTGACCGGGGTGCCGTGCACCGGCTCCGCGACCGTGCCGCCGATCTGGCCCGCCGGGCGCGCCTGCCGTTCGATCGTGGCGCCCTTCATCCGGACCGGGCTGGCGCCGTGCTCCTGCTCGCATACCCAGATCGCCTTGCCGCCCTCCGACGCGGCGCGCAGTACCAATTGCGCGGCGGCAGCACCGCCTTTCTCCCCGCCAAGGACTCCCTCGCCGACGAGCAGTTCATCGTTGCTGCTGATCTCGACGGAAAACGCGATAAGGCGCGTATTCGCCTGGCAGCTGCAGTCGATGCCGACGACGTGATCGCCAACTTCGGCCCCGACATCACCGAGCAACGCACGATCACGTGGAACACAGACCGCAACGACCTCAGCGAGACCATCGAGCGTCGCCTCGGATCGATCCGGCTCGGCAGCCACACCGACCGCCCAGCCGCCGGGGAGGCCACAACAGCAGCGCTCCTCGATCGAGTCCGAACAACGGAACTCCGCGTGCTCGGCTGGACCCCAACAGCAATCAGCCTGCGCGAGCGCGTGACGTTTCTCAACGCCAACGTCGGTGATCCTTGGCCGGACTGGTCCGTTACCACCCTGCTCGGCTCGCTCGACACGTGGCTCGGGCCGTACCTACCTGGCGCACGGGGACGGTCCGATCTCGAACAACTCGACCTCACGACCGTGCTTCGATCCCAGCTGCCCTGGCCCGAGGGCGCACAACTCGACGACCTGGCGCCCGCCGCGCTCGCGCTGCCGACCGGCCGGACCGCACCGATCGATTATTCGGGCGAACAGCCAACCGCCTCGGTGCGCGTGCAGGACCTGTTCGGCAGCACCACCCACCCACATGCAGGAGGCCGGCCGATTCGCCTCGAACTGCTGTCGCCGGCGGACCGGCCCATTCAGGTCACCGCCGACCTTCCCGGTTTCTGGGCAGGTTCCTGGACTGAGGTCCGCAAGGAAATGGCCGGGCGTTACCCCAAGCATCGATGGCCAGACGACCCAGCCGGCGCAGCCCCGAAGCGGATGAAGGATCGTTGAGTGACCGTTGCCGGGCTCCCACTGCTCGTCGCCATCGCGTGCGCGCTCGTCGTGTATGTCGGCACCACGGTGCAAGCGTCGCTCGGGATCGGCTTGGGGATGCTGTCATCTCCGGTTCTGGCACTCGCCGACACCGACTTCATCCCCGTGGCCATCATCATCTCGGTCATTCCGCTGTCGAGCACGGTGGCCTGGTCCGAACGCGAGCACGTCGACCGACGCGGAGCTGCACTGCTCTTGATCGGCCGGATCCCCGGCGTGGTCATCGCCGTTCTCCTCGTGGCCAGCTTCAGCGATACCGCGCTGGGACTGATGGTCTCCGGCTCGGTCATCGCAGCCGTCGTCGTGTCGGCGGTCGGCCGCAAATTCGTGGCGGGGCCCGCCACGCTGCTCGTTGCCGGCGGCGCGTCAGGCTTCATGGCCACCACAACAGGCGTCGGCGGTCCACCGGTCGCGCTGACATATCAGCACGACACTCCCGAGACGATGCGCTCCACCATTTCGACATTCTTCGCCGTCGGCGCACTGATGTCTTTGGTCGGCCTCGTGCTGGCTGGCGAGGTGAGTCGCCGGTCTCTTGAGTTGACAGCGGTTCTGATTCCGTCGGTGGTGCTCGGCATCGTCACGGCAGCGCGCGTGAAGCATCGGCTCAACGCCGACCTGGTACGTCCGGCCATCCTCGCGCTCTGTCTGCTGAGCGCCACCGCGCTCTTGATCCGCACGCTCGCCTGAACGCTGTCCTGTCCGCGCACTCGCCCTGCGGTCGTGGCACAGTGTGGCGATGGGCTCCTCCCAACACACCTCCCACTCCTCCAGGCGAGTTTCAGTTGTCCTTGCCGGGCTCGCGATCGTGGCTGCCTCGTGCGCCGGATCCGACGGCGACACGGCCGCGACAACACCGGCGACCGACGCACCCGCGGCGACCGAGGCACCAGTTGTCACCGCAGCACCAGCCGACACCGCAGCCCCGGTCGCAACCGACGCACCAACTGACACGGCCGCCCCCGCCGCGACCGACCCGCCCGAGCCGGACCAAGACCCCGACCTTGATCTTGATCTCGCGTACGGCGACTACGAGGTGGGCGTGCAGACCATCACCATCACTGACACCTCAGGAGGCGATCGGGACCTGACCGTCGACGTGTGGTTTCCGCTCATCGACAGCGCAACTGACGGCGCTGGTCCACAGCAGTACATCTTCGCCCCCGGCGTCTACTACGAGTCGCCGTTTGCATTCGCGGTCGGATCGGAGTCGATAGCACCGGACGGTCCCTTCCCCCTGGTGATCTACTCCCATGGCTCGGGCGGGTTGCGATACATCAGCTCCAACTACACCGAGGCGCTGGCCAGCAACGGCTACATCGTGGCGGCCGCCGACCACACTGGTAACACCGCTCTCGAACTCATCACCGGCGCCGAAGTCGACGGGCCATCAAACGCCATCAACCGACCCAACGACGTCACGCGCATCATCGACGCCTTTCTCGACCCCGAGAGCACCGAGACTGTGGGATTCGTGGCGGCAGTGAATCCGGGGCAGATCGCGGTCACGGGCCACTCAGTCGGAGGATTCACGGCCTACGCAATGGCATCGGGGTACTCGACCGACGCCGGAGAATTCGTGGCGGATGAGCGCGTCCTCGCGCTCATCACTCTCGCACCAGCGACGGATGGTCTGACCGACGACCAGTTGCTCTCGATTCAGATTCCAGCGTTGGTGATGGCGGGCACCGACGACACCAGCACGCCGATCGATCCGAACGTCACCCGCCCATGGAACCAGTCAGCGAGTTCCCCGTCGTACCGAGTCGATCTACTCGCCGCCGAGCACCAGTCTTTTAGCGATGTGTGTGCGTATCAAGACTTTGTGCCCACGCTTCCCGATGTCCCGCAACTCTTCATCGACTTCATCGACGACTACGCCGAGGAGGGCTGCGAACCAGATGACATGCCGATCGAGCGGGCCCAGGCGATCACCAACACCTTCGCTGTGGCATTCCTCAACGAGGTGTTCAAGGGCGGCGAGATGATCCAGATCGACGAAGTCGACGAGCAGACGGACCTCGTCTTTCAAGCCGAGTAAGTCTTCCGGGCCGAGCAATAGGCTCACGTCCATGGCTGACGCTGACTTCGATTACACCGAAATGTTCCCGTTGGGGCCCGACGAGACTGAGTACCGACTCGTCTCCGCTGATGGTGTCTCGACCTTCGAGACACCCGAAGGAACCTTCCTCAAGGTCGAGCCGGACGCGATTCGCAAGCTCACTGCTGAGGCGATGCACGACATTGCACACTTCTTGCGCACCAGCCATCTTGAACAGCTGCGCAAGATTCTTGACGACCCCGAGGCCTCCGACAACGACAGATTCGTCGCCCTTGACCTCCTGAAGAACGCGGCGATCGCTGCCGGCGGCGTACTGCCGATGTGCCAAGACACCGGCACCGCGATCGTCAAGGGCAAGAAGGGAGAGTACGTGTTCACCGGCGGCGGCGACGAAGAGCAGATCGCCCGGGGCATTGCCGACACCTACCTCACCACCAACCTTCGCTACAGCCAGATGGCGCCGCTCGACATGTACACCGAGAAGAACACCGGCACGAACCTCCCGGCAGAAATCAAGATCAATGCGGTCGACGGCGATGCCTACAAGTTCCTCTTCATGGCCAAAGGCGGAGGCTCCGCCAACAAGAGTTTTCTGTTCCAAGAGACCAAGGCACTGCTGAACGAAGCCACGTTGCTGCCGTGGATCTTCGACAAGATTCAGGCGATTGGTACCTCGGCGTGCCCGCCGTATCACCTTGCGATCGTCATCGGCGGCACATCTGCTGAGATCGCCGTCGAGACTGCCAAGCTCGCCAGCGCTCATTACCTCGATGGACTCCCGACCACCGGTTCGCCGTCCGGCCACGCCTTCCGCGACCTCGACCTCGAAGCCAAGGTCTTGGAGCTTGCTCAGAGCACTGGTGTGGGGGCGCAGTTCGGCGGCAAGTACTTCTGCCACGACGTCCGCATCGTTCGCCTCCCCCGGCACGGCGCGTCGTGCCCGGTCGGCATGGCGGTGTCGTGCTCAGCGGACCGCCAGGCGATGGGCAAGATCACTGCGGATGGCCTGTTCCTCGAACAGCTCGAGACCGACCCGGCGCGCTTCCTCCCGGCAGTTGGATCCGAGGACCTGCTCGACGCCGAGCCGGTCCACATCGACCTCAACCGGCCGATGGACGAGATCCGTGCCACGCTCGCTGAACTCCCGGTCACGACGCAGGTGATGCTGACCGGCCCGATGATCGTGGCGCGTGACATCGCGCACGCCAAGATCAAGGAGCGTCTCGACGCTGGTGAAGAGATGCCGCAGTCCTGGAAGGACCACGCGGTGTACTACGCCGGTCCCGCCAAGACCCCTGAGGGCTACGCGTCGGGTTCCTTCGGCCCCACGACGGCTGGACGCATGGATTCCTACGTCCCGGAATTTCAGGCGGCCGGCGGGTCCATGGTGATGCTCGCCAAGGGCAACCGTTCGCAACAGGTCACTGACTCGTGCAAGGACAACGGTGGGTTCTACCTCGGTTCCATCGGCGGCCCGGCTGCCCGACTGGCGCTGGACAACATCCGGAAGGTCGAGGTGCTCGAGTACCCCGAGTTGGGCATGGAGGCCATCTGGAAGATCGAAGTCGAGAACTTCCCAGCCTTCATCGTCGTCGATGACAAAGGCAACGACTTCTACGCCAAGGTGCGGGCCGAAGCCTCGATGCCTGTCTCGCTGCGCTGACTCAACAGGCGGCGAGCGCCTCGCCGATCGCAGCGTCAGCGGCCGTGGAGGTGACAGCGAGGACGACATGGCTGATCGTCTGATCGCCGAGTTGATTCACTCGGCCTGCTGCGCACTGGGCGGAATCGGCATCGAGACCCATCCCGAATTCGAACACGCTGACAAGTAGCCGCTCAGATTCAACGTCTCCGTGACCGAACAGAATGTCGCCGAGCTCCTCATTGGATGGGTCCCTACCCGCCTGATCAAGGAACGGGCACTCGAGCCCATCGACGGGCTGCACACCATCGAGCAGTTGACGCACGACCGCATCATTGATGCAATCTGTCGGCGCCGGAAATGCAGTGTGGCCCACGCCGTTCCACACGATGTCGACAGCGCTCTCGAGCGCCTCGGCAAAGACCGGCGCATGTTGACCCGGAGTCAACGGATCGAACTCGGTACCGATCACAAGAATCGTTGTGGCCACCTCAACAGCCTCGACCGGCGCCAACATCTCTTCGTTGACCGGAATGCTGTCGCAGTACGACCAGTCGTCGACGACGTGTCGGAAGTCGGCGCAGTAGATCACGATGTTGGCGATTTCGAACGGCTCGGCCGGCTCGTCGAGGGCATCGGAGCTGATCGCGGCGTCGGTCGAAATGAGCGATGCAAGCGCCGAGGCATCGCCTTCAGACGCGTCAGCCACGCCGGTGGCAAGCAGCTCCCAGTCGCCGGAATAGCTCATCGACGATGCGATCAACTCGGCATACGCGTCGTCATCGACCACGTCGGGAGAACCAGCAAAATCGTCGGTGGGCAAGGCTCCGATCCTCGCAACGAGCTCGTCGAGCACCGCCTCGCTGTCGGCACCCGGTACACACCGATCGCTCGCGTCGCAGAGTTCACTGAAGCGCCGGATCGCTCCCGGGATGCCGTCGGCGGCATAGTACGGGAATCCGTCTTCGAAATAACCATCGGCCGACCCGATCAACGGGTCGGTGGCTCCATCGAGCACGAACCGTCCCACCGTGTCGGGGTACTGAGCTGCATATGCGGCACCGAGCGTGGCGCCATAGCTGTATCCGAGGTAGTCGAGCCGTAGTTCGCCGAGCGCCACTCGGATCGCCTCCATGTCGCTCGCCGAGTACGGAGCAGCGAGATGTGCGGCAAGCGGGCCGGTCGCATCGGCACAGGCCTCCATCAGGAAGTCGTCGCTGATGTCTGGGTTGTCGCCACACGAGATGGCCGGGACCGAATTGGCGACGCCACGCGGATCCCAGGACACGATGTCGAAGGCCCGCAAGATCTCGATGGGAAATGCCGACCGGATCCCCCACGCGAATTCGACACCCGACCCGCCAGGACCACCAGGGTTGATGAGTAACGAACCGCGACGATCCCCCGTCGCAGCGTGGCGAGTCAGGGCCAAGTCCACCGTGTCATCGGCCGAGGAGTCAAACGGGTCCATCGGCGCGGTCAAGGTGGCGCATTCCCACCCGTCGGTTTCGACGACGACTGACTCAGGAATGCCGAAGGCCTCGCACGATGACCACTCGATTTCACTCGCTGGTGGGATGACTGGAGCGTTGGCGGCTGACCCGATCTGGTCAGACCGTTCGGTCGTCACGTCGATTGACGGCGCGCACGCGGCAGCGGCAAGCGCCACGGTCAGGAGGCCGGCCAACCGAAACCTGTTGGTGTGCAGGAACCGTTCTGTCACCTCTGATTGCCGAGCTCAGCTGCCAATTCACCCAGGCGACGCTCGCCCTCAGGAGTCTGTCCTCCGCGGTCCATGAACGCGGCCATGGCGGCCACGGTTTCGTCGTTGCCAAGCAGTGCGCTAAAGGCGGTTCCCTCGGCGAGAAGTTCGCCTTCGATGCCCTGTTCCGAACGCAGCACGCTGGCTTTGGCCGCAGCGACGGCTGCGGGAGGGAAACTCGCAATTCGACTGGTGAGACGATCGATGAACGCGTCGATCGCATCCGGTTCGATGATGCGATTGATCATCCCCCATCGTTCCGCGGTGGCAGCATCGACGTCGTCACAGCCCAAGATGACTTCGAGCGCCCGGCCACGTCCGACGAGCCGCGGGAGCCTGACAGTTCCGCTGCCTCCGGGGATGATTCCGAGCGCCACCTCGGGTTGGTTGAAAATGGCGCTCGGCGTCGCGAAGCGCATGTCGCAGCTCATCGCCAGTTCGTTGCCACCGCCGCCGACGCGACCTTCAATGACGGCAATGGTGGGCTTTGGCATCGTGCGGAACGTCTCACACATGCGGTGAAAGTTGTTCAGCGCTGTGGGCGGTGCCGCGTCAGTCGGCATCTGCTGGATTGCTTCGACATCGAAGTGGGCGATGAACCACTCAGAGTTGGCGGACCGCAGCACAACCGCACGCACCTCAGCCGACGCCGCCAACTCTGCACCAGCCTTGGCGATCTCGATGAAGACATCGACGCTCAGCAGATTGATCGGCGGGTGATCGATGGTGAGCGTGGCGACGCCACGGTCATCGATGGTGATGGCAACCGCAGCCACGGAATCAGCCGATCAGTGAGGTGACAGCCTCACGAGTGGCTGCCGCTTCGTCGGGGTTGCCGGGGAACTCGACCGTTGCGAACTCGGTGACGCCGAGGTCGGCCAGCGCGCTGATGCGCTCGGTCACCTCTGCGGCTGTGCCGGTGATTGCAATGTCCTCCGGTCCCGCTGCGCCTTCCCGATCGAGCATCGCTCGGTATGAGGGCAGCGAGCCGTAGATCTCGAAGACCTTCGCCGCACGTTCCTTCGCTCCAGCGAAGTCGGACGTGACGCACACGGGCAGGGCTGCGACGACTCGGGGTGTCGGTCGACCGGCTGCTTCGGCAGCGGCATTGATCGTCGGCACGATGTAGTCGCCAAGCGTCTTGGGGCCGGTGCACCACGTGATCGTGCCGGCCGCCATTTCGGCGGTGATCTTGAGCATCTGCGGTCCGAGTGCGGCGACGACAGTGTCGAACGGTTGCGCTCCCTTGGCGTTGATGGCGCCGTAGGTGGTGTAGTCCTCGCCCGCGTACTGCACCGGTTGACCCTGCGAGAGCGGCCCGAGAATGCTGAGGTAGTCGCGGATATGGCGGATCGGCTTGTCGTAGCTCATCCCCATCATGTTCTCGATGACGACCTTGTGGCTGAGTCCGATACCGAGCGTGAGTCGACCTTCCGACGCCGCGCTCACGGTGAGTGCCTGCTGGGCGATCGCCATCGGGTGGCGCGGATAGGTCGGGACCACGGACGTGCCGAGTTCGATACGCGGCACCTCTCGTCCGACGATGGCAAGCGTGGTCAGTGCGTCGTGGCCGAAGATATTGGGCGCCCAGTACGAGGCGTAACCATCAGCTTCCGCTTGTCGAGCCTCGGCGACGACATCGTCGATCGTGCCTTCGTTGAGTGTTCCTCCGAAATATCCAATGCGCATGCCGACATGGCTAGCTCATTGAGACCAGGTCGAGCCAGCTCTCGGAGTAGTAATCCACGTCGCCGTCAGGCATCAGCAGCACTTTGGTCGGTTGGAGTTCACGAACGAATTCCTCGTCATGGCTGACAAGGATGATCGCGCCGGGCCAGTCGACGAGTGCTGCGGCGACGGCATCGCGCGACGGCGGGTCGAGGTTGTTGGTCGGCTCGTCGAGCAGCAAGACGTTGTTGCGACCGACCATCAGCATCGACAGTGCCAGCTTTGTCTTTTCTCCACCTGACAAGGTGCCGGCGTCTTGGAACACCTTCTCCCCAGAGAGGCCGAACATGCCGAGCAATCCGCGGAGTTGGGTTTCGCCCAATTCAACGTCGGCCGGAACAGCCCGACGAATGTTGTCGAGCAGAGACTCGTGCACCATGAGATTGTCGTGTTCCTGGGCGTAATAGCCAGCGTGCACCTGGTAGCCCCACTTAAAATCGCCGAGGTTCGCTTCGGTCTCGCCGGCCAAGATCCGCAACAGGCTCGTCTTGCCGGCGCCATTGAGGCCAAGTACCAGCAGACGTTCACCCTTGCCGAGATCGAAGCTGATGTCTTCGAAGATCGACGGGCCTCCGTACCCCTTGCACAACCCGGTCGCCGTGATCACGGTGTTGCCACATTTGGGCGGCGGCGGGAAGCGGACACTCATCGTCTTGGTCGACTGAGGTCCACGCACGCGATCGGTCTCAAGGCGAGCAATACGTTTCTCGACGCTGTGCGCCATGGCTGCCTTGGTGGCCTTGGCGCCGAATCGGTCGACGACGGTTTGGAGCCGGTCGATCTCCTTGGCCTGCAACGTTGCCTTCTTGGCGAGGCGAACCTCGTCGTCGGCGCGGGCGCGCTTGTACTGCGTGTAGGTGCCCTTGTATTCGAAAATCTCGCCAACGGCAGTCTCGGATGCACGGTCAAGGTGAATGACGCGGGTGATCGCCTCATCGAGCAGTTCGAGGTCGTGACTGATCACGAGGAGCGCACCTTTGTACTGACGCAGGAAACCGAGCAGCCATTCCTTGGCATCGACATCGAGGTGGTTGGTCGGCTCGTCGAGGCACAGCACGTCGGATCCGGCGAACAAGATGCGCGCGAGTTCGACCCGGCGGCGCTCGCCACCGGACAGCGTGCTGATCGGCTGGTCGAGCCGTTCGTCAGGGATACCGAGACCGGCGGCCATGGCCCTGGCCTCGCTTTCGGCGCCGTAGCCCCCGTTGGTACGGAACGACTCCTCGGCGTTGATGTATCGCGTGACGTTGCGCTCGTCGGGATTCTCCTCCATGGCGATGCGCAGCTTCTCGATCTTGACCATCTCGTCGTCGATGCCCCGCCCCGAGAGCACGTGCGTCACGCACGATCGACCATCGAGCGCCGAGTCAATCTTCGGATCCTGCGGCAGATACCCGAAGCCGCCCTTACGCAGGACATTGCCAGTCTTTGGTTCGGCTGCACCGCCCAGCACCTTGAACATCGAGGTCTTGCCCGCACCGTTGCGGCCGACGATTCCGACCTTGTCCCGTGGCATCACGGTGAAGCTGGCGGAGTCGACCAGCAGTCGCCCACCCACTTCCACCGAAATTGCCTGTGCTTGCAGCATGTCCTCCAGGCTAGGAGCGCTGGGGCGAGCTACGGTCGGATCTCATGGAGTCGGCGGTGTCACCTCTGGCACGCCCGCTTGAAGCGGCTCGTGCGTTTCACGACCCGCTCCCCACCGCTCAACGACCGTCGCTCCTCAGCACGGCCGCTGCCATTCCGCTCGCCTGCGCTGGGTTTGCTGCAGCCGCAGCGGTCCACGTGGTAGCCGACAACCCGGGATCCGGCGAAGGCGGGCTGACGCCGTGCCCGATTCGGGCACTCACCGGCCGGTGGTGTCCCGGCTGCGGTCTCACTCGGGCGACGCATCACCTGTTCCGCGGCAACATTGCACAGGCGTTGTCGTTCAATCTGTTCGTTCCGATAATTCTCGCGGCGCTGGTCACCATGTGGATCGTCTGGCTACGCGTCGCCACCGGACGCGGGGTGCCAGCGTGGGTGATGGCACTACGCGTACGGACCTACGTTGCCGCTGGAGCCGTGCTGACGATCTTTACCATCGCTCGCAACTTCGAGAGCGCCGGAGCACTACGCGGGGGGTAGCAGCAATCGGCAGCAGACCACCGATTGATCATGGCGTCGTCGGAGCACTGCGGGCCGTCGCGGATCAGTCGCCCGACGAGTCAGGAGGATCAGTCACCGGAGGATCAGTCACCGGAGGAGGATCAGTCACCGGAGGATCAGTCGACGTCGGAGGATCAGTCGACGTCGGAGGATCAGTCACCGGAGGAGGATCAGTCACCGGAGGAGGATCAGTCACCGGAGGATCAGTCGACGTCGGAACAGTCGTCGTTCCACCCGAGCCACCACTCGGCGACGTGGCAACAGTCGTCGTTGCTCCCGAGCCGGCGCTGGGCGTTGTGGAGACGGTCCTCGGGGTGTCGCTACTCGAGTCGTCGATATTCGGCGAACCATTGCCCTCGTTGATCGCAGAATCGTCGCGGAACTGCGACCGTATGCAATCGGCCTCGCCGGTCGGCGCTTCACCCAACGCTGCTGCGATGAGGTTGACCAGCACGAATTCACCCGCATCGTTGGGATGGAGTCCATCGGGACGGAGCACACCCGGCGTCCGAGCCGCTGTCGCCCAATCGATCAGCGTGACATTCGGGTAGTCGGCGACGAGGCCGTTGATCACCGCGGTGACGTCGGAGTAGTTGGTTCGATACTCCGTCACGGTGAACAGCAACGTTGGACGTGGCGCAAGGCGATCCAGAATCACTCGCATCTTCGTGTCGTAGTTCTCTTGGTCGCCGTCGTAGTTGCTCCCGAGGAACAGCGCGGCAGCGTCCCAGTCATTCGCATCTGCTGGCTGGAGTACCGTCGAAGGCGAGGAGCCTGCGCCAGCCGCGGCGGACTGATCCGCTGAAGGCCGGGGGACACGCTGGTTGGCAACGCTGACACCGAACTCGACGAACCTGCCAGCCTCTGCCGCCACTTCAACGGCCCAGCCGAGTGGCTCGAGCGCAGCGCACAGCTCGCCGCCGTAGCGGGTCTCGGTGCCAGCCAAGATCGAGTCACCGATCATCAACAGCCGATTTCCCGCGACTTGATCGCCGATCAGTTCGGCAATCTCACCGTCGGCCGTCAGCGGACGAGCACCAAGCGACTCAAACGCCGCCGACGGCACCGCCGGAATTGTCGCCGGGAGGACGCCGACACCGGAAACCGTAGGAGGAGGCAGAGCGCCGGAGCCGGTTGCCGAATCCGTGCTACCGCTCACTGAGCCGCCGCACGCAGCGAGCACAGTGGCCAGAGCAATCCACGGGAGGCGCATCATCGTCATTAAAGCGCAGATCCAGCCCGACCTGGCGTCGCCAGGGGAAGAATCAACGGTGACGCCATTCAGACGCCACTCAGTGGACGAACAATTTCCTGCTCAGTTGTTGGCGCGGAGCTGGTCGCGGATCTCGGTCAGCAAATCGACCTCGCTCGGCCCGCTCACTTCCTCTTCCTCCGGGCCCTTGGACTTGTTGTAGGCCTTGACCAGCAGGAACAGGATGAACGCCACCGCCAGGAAGCTCACCAGTGCGTTGATGACGAGTCCGATACTGATGAATGCGTCGCCCACGTCGAAGCCGATGGCGGCAAAATTCGGCTCACCGAAGATCGCAGAAATGATCGGCAAGATGACGCCTTCAAGTATCGCGTCCACGATCGTCTTGAAATACAGCGCGAGGATCAAACCGACGGCGATGGTGACGACGTCACCTTTGTCGATGAACGCCTTGAACTCTGCAATCATGTTCTTCATCTTCTTCTCCTGAGTTTGGTGTGTGCGGGTGTTCCCTTGCCTCGAGTAGAGCACATCGCCACCGGCTCGATGGTTGCCCAGCACCGGCCCCGTCGCACCCAGCGTCCCGGTGCGAACCAGAATCAGCGGGCTGTCCAGCCGCCGTCGACGATGACGCTCTGACCGGTGATGAACGTGCCGGCTGAGCTGGCGAGCAGGAGGAGGGCTCCGTCGAGTTCGTGCGTCTCGCCCATGCGAGGGATGGGTGTGTTGGCCTTGACGAACCGCTGGCTGCTCTCGTCTGTATCCATCCCATCGGTCATCTCGGATGGGAACCACCCGGGACACAGCGCGTTGACCGTGATGCCCTTGCGCGCCCACTGCACTGCAAGTTCACGAGTCAAGTTGACAACGGCCCCCTTGCTTGCGCTGTAGTGCGCCTGCTTCACTGGCGACGACGCCACATGACCAAGCATCGAGGCAATGTTGATGATCGACCCCCCGCCCGACTCGATCATCGACGGAGCACAGAGCTTCGACAGATGCCACAGTGCGGTCACATTGATTTCCATCGAGCGCCGAAAGACGTCGAGGCCCTCGTTTTCGATCGCCACCTGGCCCCCCACGCCAGCATTGTTCACGACGACGTCGACAGTGCCGTATGCCGCGAGCGTGTCGTTCACGATGCGCTCGCGATCAGCCTCGAGAGAGATGTCAGCGGTGACCACGACTGCGGAGTCAGAGCGCAACGAGTTCAGTTCAGCGGCGAGGGCCTCGAGGCGGTCCGCACGTCGCGCGGTCACGACGACGTTCGCTCCGACCGCGTGCAGCACCCGGGCAAAGCGGTCGCCGAGACCCGACGATGCACCGGTCACGATCGCCACGCGATTGTCGAGTCGGAACAGGTCAAGCGGCTGGAGTGAGTCAGACATGAGGCGAACGTAGCCCTCGTCCTGGAACAGAATCGAACCACACCGGTGTGATTGGGTCACGAAACGGCGACATGGTCGTCATCGCTTCGTCATATGTTCTCGCGCGATCGCGTGACGTTCCCAACGGTCGGGTGACGAATGTGCAAAAAAGTGCGATCCACTGCCGGCCAACGCCTCAGGACAACTATGAAAGAGACATGGACATCAGCCGCCGCACGTGGATCGCCGCCATCAGATTGGCCGTCGTGATCTCGGCCGTCGCTGCACTTGCAGCCGTTGCGATATCCACGATCGGACACGTTTCTGACAGCGTCATCGTGGCAGCGGTGGTCGTGGTCGCATTCGCCGCCAGTTGGGTACAGACCGGCAGAGTCCGCAGTGGCGCCGCCCCAGCTCGCGTCGCCGTTCCGCTCCATCTGAACGTTCCCGCTCGCTGAGTCGATCGACGGACGCTCGCTGTGCGAGCATCCACACATGCCAGACGCTCGTCACGTTGTCCTTGTTCACGGCGCTTGGCACGGTGCCTGGTGTTGGGCACCCCTGCAGGCTGAACTTGACCGCCGCGGGATCCCCTCGCATGCCATCGACCTCCCTGGGCACGGAGCATCGGTCCGTCCGCTCGGCGGGCTGCACCACGATGCGGGCCACGTCACTGACACGCTCGATCATCTCGGCCTCGACGACGTCGTGCTGGTCGGGCACAGCTATGGCGGCGCCGTCATCACGGAAGCTGGCGTTGGCAGACCTGATCTCGCTCACCTGGTCTACATCGCAGCGTTCGCACTCGACGCTGGCGAAAGTGTGAACGGCGCTCTCCGTTCGTTCGAACGCCAATCCGTTGCTCTTGCCGCAGCCGTCCAGATGCAAGACGACGGCACGACCACGCTCGACCTCGACCTCGCCGCGAGCGCTCTCTACGGCGCGTGTTCCCCTCAAGCGATCAAGGCCGCACTTCGGCGTCTGTCGCCGCAGCCCATCGCCACCATGACCGAGTCGGTCGAAGGCTCTGCTCGTGACCACATCTCGTCGAGCTATCTCCGCTGCCTCCGCGACGAGGCAGTGCACCCGGACCACCAGGCCGTGATGGCCGCACGCTGCGACGAGCAGATCGACATCGACACCGACCATTCACCCTTCCTCAGCGCCACAGATCTTGTCGCTGACCACCTCGAACGGATCGCTTGCTCATGACCGACATGAAAGTTCGGATCGGTTTCGGACTCGGCACCCGAACCAACCTCAATGACGAGACCTACGGCACCGTCGTCGATGCACTTGAGTCGCACCAGTTTGATTCGCTGTGGCTGTCAGAAAAGATCAGCGGCGAAGCACCCGACCCTTTGGTGGCGATGGCTTTTGGAGCAGGCCGAACCACCAATCTCAAGTTCGGCATGTCGGTGATGGTGCTCCCGGGACGCAACCCGGTCGTGCTGGCCAAGCAACTCGCCACACTTGGGCGGATGTCGGGCGGGCGGCTCCTCCCTGCGTTCGGCCTCGGTGCGGTCGACCCGATCGAGCAGCAAGCGTTCGGTGTCGAGCGATCGGAGCGGGCAAAGATCTTCAACGAGTCACTCGACGTGATGAAGAAGTGCTGGACGGGCGAGCCGTTCGATCATCACGGCGACTACTTCAACTATGAGGGCGTCCGTGTCCTTCCGGCCCCGAAACGCATGGACGTATGGCTCGGTGGGATCGCTCCATCTGAACTGAAGCGGGTGGGCCGGGTGGCCGACGGATGGTTGCCATCGTTCGTCACCCCCGCCGATGCCGCAGCCGGACGCGCTGTCATCGAAGAGGTTGCTGCCCAGCACGAACGATCGATCGACGACGATCACTACGGCGTCCTCATCCCCTACTCATTCGGAGTCGTCCCTGACGTCATCCTCCGCTTGCTTGCGAAACGCCGACCGGACCTCGACGATGTCACTCAACTCGTTCCGTCATCGTGGGACGGCGTTGCGCAACTGATCCAGCAGTTCGTCGACGTCGGCACCACCAAATTCGTGGTGTTGCCCGTCGATGAGCCGCGCAACGCTGAGCAATGGAGCGCCCATATTGCCGAGGCGGCCGGCACCCTCCTGCCCCTCGAGGTGGGTTGAACTATTTTCGTTTCTGAATGTTCGCCCATTCGTCGCGCAAGCCGACGGTCCGGTGGAACAGCAATGGCGTTCGCTGGTCTGCCGCAAAGTAACCCAACCGTTCGAACTGCACGACCTCTCCGGCAGCGGTGTCGGCCAGGGCTGGTTCGAGCTTGCACCCGTGCAGCAGCGTCTTTGACTCGCCATTGAGGTCGTCAAACGGATCGCCCGTTTCGCTGCCCGGCACCTCGGCGGCGAAGAGACGGTCGTACAACGCGACCTCGGCCTCGACGGCGTGGGCAGCGCTCACCCAGTGCATGGTCGACTTGACCTTGCGGCCGTCGGGTGCATTGCCGCCCTTGGTGTCAGGGTCATACGTGACGTGGACCTCGACGACGTTGCCATCGTCGTCGCTCACAAAGTCGGTCGCGGTGACGAAGTACGCGCCACGGAGTCGGACCTCGCGACCTGGCGTGAGGCGGTAGTACTTCGGTGGCGGCTCGGCCTTGAAGTCGTCGTGCTCGATGTACAGCACCCCGGAGAATGGGGCGGTGCGCGTGCCATCCTCGGCGTTCTCCGGGTTGTTGTTGAGCTCGACGTACTCGACCACCGGATTGCCGTCTGCGTCAGTCGGCCAATTCGTGATGACGACCTTGAGCGGTTCCAGCACGGCCATTCGCCGTTGAGCGACCTTGTTCAGCCGCGTGCGAATAAAAGATTCGAGCAGCTCGATCTCGTGGCGGCTGTTGGTCTTTGACACGCCGATGAAGTCACAGAACTCGCGGATCGCCGCGGCCGGGTACCCGCGACGGCGAAGGCCGCGCAGCGTCGGCAGGCGGGGGTCGTCCCAACCGTCGACAACACCGTTGGCAACCAGCGTCGCAAGCTTGCGCTTCGACGTGATCGTGTGCGTGAGTTCTAGTCGCGCAAACTCGTACTGCCGAGGCTGTTCGAAACGCAGCGCCCCCAGCTCGCGCAGCTGATCGAGATACCAGTCGTAGAGCGCCCGATGGGAGTCGAACTCGAGTGAGCACAGCGAGTGCGTGACACCTTCGATCGCATCGCTTTGACCATGCGCCCAGTCATACGTCGGGTACACACTCCAAGCGTCGCCGGTGCGGTGGTGCGACTCCTTGCGAATCCGATACATGACGGGATCACGCAGCTGCATGTTCTCGTGCTGCATGTCGATCTTGGCACGCAGCACGTGAGCACCCTCGTCAAAGCCACCCGCTCGCATCGCCGAAAACAGCGCAAGGTTCTCTTCGACCGTTCGATTCCGGAACGGGCTGTCGACTCCTGGTTTGCCGTACCCGCCACGCTGTTCGGAGATCGTGTCGCCGTCTTGGTCGTCGACGTATGCCAGGCCATTCGAGATGAGGAGCTCGGCCCACTCTGCGAGCTGGGCGAAGTAGTCGCTGGTGAACAATGGGTCGCGATCAAGCGGGTACCCGAGCCACGCGAGGTCCTCGATGATGCCATCGACGAAGCTGGAGTCTTCGGTGTCAGGGTTCGTATCGTCGAACCGCAACCTGCACACCCCATCGAACTCTCGTGCAAGCTCGAAGTCAGCGGTAATCGCTTTCGCGTGGCCAATGTGCAGATAGCCGTTCGGCTCAGGCGGGAACCGAGTCTGGACGCGACCACCGAAGGCCCCCGTTGCGTTGTGCTCGACAACCACGTCATGGACGAAGTTTGCAGCAGTCGGCGGGTTTGACGTTTCGGCCATGTCGCCCAGTATGCCCAGCTCCGGTGCAACGAACGGCAATGCGCCAAGCACCTCGCAATCATCACCCAGCGCGGGCGAGGAGGTCACTCTGGGTGCTGGCTCGGAGCTGGGGCAACGATCTCGACGTCGACGCCGAGCGCAGCTGCCAGCAGGTGAGCCCGTTCACGAGCGGCATACACCTCAAGGTCAAGGTCGTCGGCGCCATCGGCAACCGGTTCGATCCGCATCCAGCCGTCATCGATGTGAACGCGCATCGTCTGTACAACGCGAGCGTGGCGACGGTCGAGACCAATTGCCACACGCAACATCCCGGCGAGCTGTCGAACGAGCCGTTGATCATCCACGCTCAAGGCGGCGAACTCCGGATGCTTCTCGCTCGGTCGCGACTTGCGGTGGTAACGCGCCACGACAGCGATCAGCTCGATCTCATGCTCAGTAAAGCCAGTCAGCTGCTCGCTGTTCCTGATCACGTAGTACGAGTGCTTGTGATGACTTGAGTGACTGATGAAGAGTCCAACGTTGTGAACGATCGCCGCCGCCTCGAGCAGCTCACGGGCGCCATCATCGAGTCCATGGAGCGCACGGGAACGATCGAACAGCTGGCCGGAGAGCAGCGCCGTGTGTTCGGCGTGTTCCGGGTCAGGGTCGAGTTGCCGAGCGAGCCGCAGCAAGTTTGCTCGCCGCAAGTCGCGTAAGTCGCGTTCTGACTGATCAGCGAAACGATCGAACAGAACGCCTTCGCGCAGCGCGTAGTCCGAGATGGTCATCTCCTCGAGTTCGAAAACGGCAAACACCTCATCGAGCAGGAGGGCCCCGCCGAGGATGATGTCAGCGCGCTTGTCGTCGAGGCCGGCAACGCGGCTCCGGTCCTTGGCCGAGATCACTCGCTCGACCACCGCAGCAAGCTCGGCAGCGGTGAACGTGACACCGTTCATCTGTCGCACGTCGTCACCACGTTCTGCTGCCGCCATCGCAGCAATGGTCGTGGCCGTCCCTGAACTGCCGATGGCGATCTCGGGCTGATGGCCGCCGAGCTCACTACCGACCAAGGCCAGTGCCGCTCGAACGTAGTGCCGGCAGTCATCGACTTCCTGCGCCGTGGGCCGCCTGCCGTCAGCGATGGCCTCGCTGAAGAACCGCTCGGTCAGGCGAATCGCACCGAGTTTCATGCTGCGCGCCTCGATCGGATCGGCGCCTTGCCCGACGAGGAACTCCGTGCTCCCTCCGCCAATGTCGACAAGCAGCAGCCGCTGGTCGAAAACGGGAAGCGCCTGCAGCACACCGAGGTGGATGAGTCGGGCTTCTTCGAACCCGCTGATGACCTCAATCTCGATGCCGGTCAGTTGACGAGCCCGATCGAGAAAATCGTCGCGGTTCGCGGCCTCACGCACCGCGCTCGTCGCAACGGCAACCAGATCGACATCACCGAAGCTCGTGGCGACCTGCGCCATGCGCTCGAGTGCAGCGAGGCCACGTTCGATGGCGTCGGGGGCGAGGAGCTTCATCTCGCCGCCGCCTTGGCCGAGGCGCACCGTTTCCTTCTCACTTGTCAGGATCTCGAAGCCACCATGCTCAGCCAGCCGAGCGACGACGAGGTGCATTGAGTTTGTGCCGATATCGATCGCTGCCTTGATCAGGGTCGGCCCCGCACTCGGCGGTTCAGAACTCATCGAGGCAGTTCAGGTGTCGGCGGCATGTGCTGCGGACAGCTCGATCGAGGCACCGATCCGGTCGTACAGACCTTGCAGATCGACGCCCTCGGTGCTCTTCTGACCGCGGACGTAACGGGCGTAGACGCCGTGGATGATGCAGGCGGTCTTGAACGAGTTGAACGAGCGGTAGTACGGCAGGTTCGACAAGTCTGCGCCGGTCTTGTCAGCATAAAACGAGGTGAGTTCGTCGCGGGAAGAAAAGCCCTCGATCGCCGTCGCCGCATCGCCAAGCGCCGCATGCGGATCGGTCGGCTCCGCCCATGCGTTGAGCGCGTACGCGAAGTCGGCGAGTGGGTCCCCCAGGGTTGCGATCTCCCAGTCGAGTATCGCCACGATTTTGCCGTCGGAACTCACCATCGAGTTGTGTACGCCATAGTCGCCGTGCACGACGCGGCCCGGGCCTTGTTCAGGCATCTTGTCGAGCAACCACTCGTGCAACTCGTGCACGCGAGGGTCGTCATAATCAGCGGCTTCAGCCGATGCCGTCCACGATCCATACCAGGTGCGGAGTTGGCGACCGACGTATCCGTCCGGTCGACCAAGTTCGCCGAGCCCAACGTCGGCGGGATCGACGGAGTGGATGCTCGCGAGCACGGACATGAACGACTCGCCCACGCGACCGCGTGCAGCAAGGTCAAGATGCTGCGCGGTATCGGTTCCGTTGTACAAAGCGCTGCCGCCCACCTTGGCCATGACGTAGAAATGACGGTCGCACACCGCACGGTCGTCGCAGTAGCCGACCGGCTCAGCGACAGGAATGCCGACCGGGTGAAGCGCCTCGATGATCCGGTACTCGCGGAACATGTCGTGTGCCTTCGGCAGGAGGTCGCCCTGCGGGGGCCTGCGAATGACGAACTCAGCGCCGTTGCTGTCGGCCAGCAGGTACGTCAGATTGGAGTGACCGCCCGTGAGGCGAGTCCACCGACAAGGCGGCACGACTCGAGTGTGAGCGGCCAACCACGGCTCAACCAGCGACACATCGAATCCAACGGGCGTCTCACTGTTGTCCACGTGTGCAGTGTTGCCGATCACGCCCGCGATCGAACAACTCGCCGGTAGCAGATTCCCAGATCCTCAGAGCTTGGGTGCGATGGCGTCGCCCGGCAACGGACCGTCGCCGGACAGGGCCCTCTGGAAGCGACGCATCCCAGTGAGCCAACGATCCACGTCCGTTGCCTTGCGCTCGACGTAGGTCTGCACTTCGGGGTGCGGCAACACGTGGAAGCGTTCTTCGCGCATCGCGTCGAGGCAGACCTGCGCAACGTCGTCGCTGCTCAACACACCGTCACCGGATGCCACCCCGCCCTCAAAATCGTCGGGGTCATCACCAATGTCGGCTGCTCCGCCAAGGTCTGGGCTATTTGCCACGATGTTGGTGGCGACCGCCTGCGGGCACAGCACCGACACGCGGATTCCCTGGTGATGGTGGCTGACGCTCAGCCACTCGGCGAGCGACACCGCGGCACCTTTGGTCACCGAATACGCAAGTGACCCAATCTGTGTCAGGAGTCCGGCCGCTGACGCCGTGTTGAGCAGGTACCCCTCACCGCGAGCGATCATGGACGGGAGCACGGCACGCGCGGCATAGATGTGGCTCATCACATGCACGTCCCACATGTGATCGATGCGCTCGTTGGAATCTTCGAGACCGCCAACGGTCACGTAGCCCGCGTTGGAGACGAAGACGTCGATGGGGCCATGCGCCGCTTCGGTGGCCTCGACCATTGCGACAATCGCCGCTTCGTCACGCACGTCGATCTCGAACCCGGTACCCCCGACGTCGGTCGCAACACGGTCGGCAGCAGCACCGTCGAGGTCGGCAACCACAACGTGACGAGCCCCCTCGCGGTGGGCGGCTCGAGCAAGTGCCTCTCCGATACCCGACCCGCCGCCGGTGATGATGATGACTCGATCCTTGAGTTCCATAGGACGACATCGTGCCAGGCACGACGTCGTCGCCCGGCACCGAACTATCGGAGCTTGAATCGTTGGATCTTGCCAGTCGCCGTCTTGGGCAGCGCGTCGACGAACTCGTAGCGCTTCGGGCGCTTGTATCCAGCCAGACGTTCACGACAATGTTCGATCAGATCCTCAGCCGATGCCGAGCTGCTCGCGGCAGCCACCACAAAGGCGACGGGACGCATGACCCCCTGGTCGTCCGCCTGTCCGACAATGGCTGCTTCCAGCACTGAGGCGTGTTCGATCAATGTTGCCTCGACCTCGGCCGGCGACACCCATTCGCCCCCGACACGCAACATGTCATCGACGCGACCCAAGTACGTGTGGAATCCGTCGGCATCGCGGGCGTACAGGTCGCCGGTCCGCATCCACTCCCCTTCGAACGTCGCCCGGGACATCTCGGAGCGACACCAGTAGCCCGACGCCACCGAGGGACCACGTACCAGCAGTTGGCCGGGCACATCAATCGGCTGGTCGTTGCCCGCGTCGTCGACGACTCGCACCTTGTAGCCCGGGACGGCTTTGCCGCTCGTGCCGGGTTTCGTCGAAGCCGGCGTGTTCGACAGGTAGATGTGCAGCTGTTCGGTCGAACCAATGCCGTCAAGGATCGTGACGCCGAACCGGTCCCGAAAGCGCTCGAACGTCTCAGCGGGCAGCGCTTCGGCTGCGGAGACGCCGAAGCGCACCGAGGCAAACGTGTTGTCGGCGATGTCAGAGGCGAGCAACGCTGCATAGAACGTCGGGATGCAGAAAAAGAGCGTGACACCGTGGTCAGCAACTCGCGTCGCAACACCTTGTGGTGTTGGCGGGCGCGACGGTTCGAGCACGACGGTGGCGCCGACCGAAAACGGAAAGGTGAGCGAGTTGCCGAGGCCATAGGCATGGAACATCGGACCAACGGAGTAGCAGACGTCGTCGGCTGTGATTCCCAGCACCTGGTCTGCGTATGTCTCACAAGTCGCAGGGATATCGGCGTGACGGTGCATCGCCAGCTTGGGCGCGCCCGTGGACCCGGATGTGCACAACCAGAAGCCGGGCGACTCAGCCCACGTGCCATGAGGAGCTCCGTCGCTGCCGTCACCGGCTCGAAGGAAGTCAGCCCAGCCGATCACGTCGGACTCAGACGCTCCCGTCGTCACCACGCGGCCCAACTCAGGCGCAACAGCACGCAGATCACCAAGTGCGTCCTCGCGCTCGGTCGAGATGAGCAGAACCCGCGCGCGGGCGTCGGCCACGATCACGCCGAGGTCACGGCCAGGCAGCAGCGGGTTCATCGCCACAGGCACGGCGCCAATTCGCATCGCGCCCAAGAATGCAGCGACGAACTCGATCGAGTCCAGCATCGCCAGCGCAACACGTTCCTCGGGGCGAACACCGTGGGATCGCAGCGCCGCAGCCATTCGCTCGATCAAGCCGAGTACCTCGACGTAGGTGTACTCGGCATCGCCCTGCCGGATCGCGACGCGACCACCGTCGCCGTTGTCGATGTGTCGGTCAACGAGCCATTCGCTCACATTGAAGTGGTCGTGCATGTCATTCCTCCTGCTCGGCTGGCACTGCCGAGCCATGTTGATCGTAGAACGATGCGATGAGCGCAACGACTTGATCTGGTTCGTCGTGGTGCAACACGTGTCCGCCGCGCTCGACGCGATGCAGCCCAGCGTTTGCACCGATTGCATCGACGGTCTCGGTGAGTTGGGCATCGGTGGCGTACTCATCTCGCGTGCCCTGCACGACCAATACCGGACACTCGATGTCGCGGATCAGCGGACGAATGTCCCAACTGGCGAACTCGTCGCTGACCCATCCTCCGCTCCACGCCTCGAACACTGCGCCGGGCGCGTCGTGGTGGCGGCTGAGCGCCGTCACGAAGTGCGCACGCCCTGCCCGCATCGTGCGAATCGATTCGACGCACACGTCCTCGACCCAGGTATGCGCTGCCAGCACCACCACACTTTGACATGGGCCGCTTGTCGCTGCCTGGATCAGAGCGATCGAGCCCCCATCTGAATGACCGACGAGGGTTGGCGACTCGATGCCGACTCGGCCGATCAATCCGTCGAGCACTGCGGCTTCCTGGTGGAGCCAATCCGCCGGCCACGGGCCGCTCGGGGCGGGAGTCGAGGCTCCGTGGCCAGCGCGCTCGTAGGCCATGACCGTCGCCCCCGTGGATCGGTGGACTGCAAACGGAACATCGCGCCACTGTCCGATCGAACCGAGACCATCGTGCAGGAGCACGATCGAAGCTGCTCCGTCGCCCCACGTTGCTGTGCGTAACCGCGCGCCGTCGACATCGACGAAGGCGATCGAGGCAGCTGGATCGAGGTCCGGAGCCGGCACGCGCGGATCAGATCCGGACGTACTCGAAGTCGACGGCTTGAGTGTTGATCCCCGTGGAAGGCGGAGCGATCCATCCAGCCATCTCACCAACACCCATCGCGGGCTTCATCAACGATCCGACGTGGCGTCGCTCGTCGTCGCTTGGCAGCCATTCGTCACGTCGCTCGGTCCACTCGTCTGCACTGATCAAGTCCCCTGCGGGTGTCACCGCGGCGTCACGGAACGCCCCGACCTCGCGGTTGAATCCGACATGGGGCAGCGACAACTCAACATCAATGCCCTGTTCGGCCAGCGTGCGGTTCCAGCGACGGACGCCCTTCTCGCAGTCGATCGTGTACTCGTTGCGAAGCTCGTGATTGACGAGCGCACGAGCCGACAACGTTTCGGCGGTGATTGCTCCGTCGACGACGGTCAGGAATTGTTCCTCGCCGGACAGCAGCACGTGGTCATCGTCGTATTTGTCCTCGCCGAATCGGCCCTTCAACCCGGCGGCGTAGTAGTTGGCCGCGTTGGTCGATCGTTCAGAACCAAAAAGGTCGAGCGAGACCGAGTAGTGGAAGTTGATGTAGCGCTGCAGCGTGTTGAGGTTGATCCCCCCAAGGGCGGTGACGTCGTCGGTGTCATGCTCGTTCATCAGTTGCGCCGTGCGTTGCACCACACGACCGACGCCCGTGGCGCCCACAAACATGTGGTGCGCCTCTTCTTTCAACATAAAGTCGCAAGTCCGGCTCAGCGGGTCAAACGCCGACTCGCGCAACGCTCCAAGTTGATACTTGCCGTCGCGATCGGTGAAGTAGGTGAACATGAAGAATGACAGCCAGTCAGGCGTCTCTTCGTTGAACGCCCCGAGGATGCGTGGGTGGTCTTCGTCGCCCGAGTTCCGTTCGAGCATTGCATCGGCCTCGTCACGTCCGTCCTTGCCGAAATAGCGGTGCAGGAGGTACACCATCGCCCACAGGTGGCGGCCTTCTTCGACGTTGACTTGGAAGAGATTACGAAGGTCATAGAGAGACGGCGCTGTGGCGCCGAGGTGCCGTTGCTGTTCGACTGATGCGGGCTCGGTATCACCCTGCACCACGATGAGACGGCGGAGATCGGTGCGGAATTCGCCGGGCACCTCCTGCCAGACGGGTTCACCCTTGTTGTCGCCGAAGCCGATGGTGCGGTCGGGTTGAGCTTCGCTGAGGAAGATGCCCCACCGATACTCGGGCATCTTCACGTGGCCGAAGTGCGCCCACCCTTCCTTTCCAACGTCGACAGCCGTCCGCAGATACACGTCTTTTTCTTGGAAGCCGGACGGCCCCATGTCAGACCACCACTCTTGGAAGCGAGGCTGCCAGTTCTCGAGCGCCCGTTTCAGCCGGCGATCGTCAGCCAGGTCGACGTTGTTCGGGATCCGCTCGTTGTAGTCGATGTTGGTCATGAGCTGGCTCGTTTCTCGAAGGACGACTTGGTGCCTGGCACCAAGTCGTCTCAGGTGCGGGTGTGGTCGAAGGTGGGACGGGTGCCGGTGCCGTACTTGCGCAGCGCACCATCGGGGCCGCTGGCGTTGGGACGAATAAAGACCCAGTTCTGCCAGGCGGACAATCGGGCGAAGATCTTGGTTGCCATCGTCTCGGGCCCGGCGAAACGATGATTGGCTTCCATTGCTGTGAGCGCATCGGGAGAGAAGCTCGCCCGCTCCTCGACAGCAAGGCGGACTTCGTCGTCCCAGTCGAGATCGTCGGGCGCCGATGTGACGAGGCCGAGCTGCCGAGCGCGAGCTGCATCGATCGACTCGCCGACCGCTGCCTGCGCTGCGGCGAGGTCATCGGGCGATCCCCAGAATCGCGATGTCAGCCGCGTGATGCCGTTGGCCATCGGCAGCGACCCGAGGCTCGCCGCGGTGAGTTGCATCGTCGCGGCCGGGAGTGGGTCGTCGTCATCTTCGAAGATGCCCTCGAGCATGTAGCTGCGATCAGCGGCCAGCAGTACCTCGGCAAGCACGCCGACGAAACACGAACCCGGCTCGACAAGGGCGATCAGGCTGCGTGCCGTGAGGTCGAGACGTGAGAGCACTCGTTTCCACAGCAGCGCCGTTTCACGCGTGAGGTGATCGTCGCCCGTGAGAAGACGATCGGAGTGGGCAATTGCGTCAGCGGCATCACCGCTGGTGCGCAGTGTGATCGTGCCGAGTTGGGGCTCGTTGAACCGCAAGTGGCAGAGCAGATCGTCAAGCTCACGGGCAGCGATCAGCGGCCACTCGACGGCGCCGGTCACGCTCACCGTGAGGTCGACCACACGTCGAGTGCGATCGAGCGTGGCCTTGACGAACTGATACGAGACCGTGTTGTCACCGACAACCCGGCTCAGCGATTCGAGCACGACAGCAGATCCGTCATCGACACGATCAGAGGTTGCCGCGAGCGCCTCCACTCGGACTGCGACTGCGTCGTCGAACATCGTTGGGGGTGCCACTTCGTCGACCAGTTTCCACTCGACCGCCTCGGCGCCTTGGATGCCTTCGGACTTGGTGGCGAAGACGTCAGCATGATCGCGACGAACGTGCCGCTTGTCGGTCAGGCGCGTGAGCCCGCCCGTACCCGGTAACACGCCCAGGAGCGGGACCTCCGGGAGCGACACCGAACTCGATCGGTCGTCGACCAGGAGCAAATGGTCACATGCCATCGCCAGCTCGTAGCCGCCGCCTGAGCAGGCGCCGTTGATTGCAGCGAGAAAGCGCAATCCGGACGATGCCGATGCTTCCTCGATCTCAAGTCGGGTCTCGTTGGTGAACTTGCAGAAGTTGACCTTGTGCGAATGCGAGGCGTCGGCGAGCATTCGAATGTTGGCGCCGGCGCAGAACACGCCTTCGAGTGCGCTGTCGATGACAACGACCTTCACCTCCGGATGCTCGAAGCGGATGCGGCGCACAGCGTCGGCGAGTTCGATGTCGACTCCGATGTCGTAACTGTTCAGCTTGAGTTCGTAGTCGCCGAGCAAACCCCCGCTCGGCGAGACGTTCATCGACAGCGAAGCTGCGTGACCGTCGATCTTCAGGTTCCAGTGGGCGTACGCGTCGGGCTGACGCTCGAACGTGATCGGTGCCGTCGGGACGGCTGCATCGGACATCTCAGAACCCCTACCTTGTGAATCACCAACATACCTTGCTTTCATCTCGCATCGCAAGCAGAATGTAGAACGTGCTCCTCCCCTCAATCGATGTCGCTCCTTTGGCACCGGTTCTCGGTCTGCGTCAGGACGGTGACGTCGGCATCTCCAGTGCCTCTGATCTGTTGATCACTGTGTTCGGCGAACTGATGCGACCTGCGGGCGGAAGCGCCTGGACACAAACGCTCGTCGCCGCGCTCGGGCTCCTCGACGTCGAGGACAAGGCAGCACGTCAGGCGATCAGTCGGCTGGGAGCGAAAGGTTGGATGACCTCCGAACGAGTCGGCCGTAAGAGCCGTTGGCAGCTCACCGAATGGGCCACTGATCTGCTCGTTCGCGGCGCCGACCGCATCTACGGTCTCGGCGCCGACGACCATCCGTGGAACGGCGAATGGCTCGTGTTGTTGGCCAGCGTTCCCGAGACTCATCGACCCCTGCGCTCACGTCTCGCCGTCCAGCTCGGCTGGGCCGGGTTCGGCACGTTGGGGCAGGGCGTCTGGGTCTCACCACGCGTCGAGCGCGAGCGCGAAGCCGCCGCCATCGTGCGCGATCTCGACGTTGAAGGGGCAGTGCTTTTTCGGTCGGCCATGACCGACATCGGCTCGCCGCTCGACGTTGCCGAGCGCGCCTGGCCACCCGGTCCGCTTGCCTGCCAGTACGAGGCCTTTCTGTCCCAACTCGACAACCCAGCCATTCTCAACGATGCGGCAACAACCCGTCGCCTGCTTGAACTCGTCGATAGATGGCGCCGATTTCCGCTCATCGACCCAGACCTGCCGCGCGAACTCAGACCGGCAGACTGGCCCGGAGATCGCGCCGCCCGGGAGTTCGCCATGCGACGTTCCGCATGGGCCAGCAGCGGTGCCGACTGGTGGGCAGCCATCGAACGCAGCTTCGAGTAACGCCAAACGCGACGAACTCCGCCCGTCGCACCCAGCAGCACTGGGCGGAGCGGACGGAGTTCGTCAGCGTGTGAGTCTCAGGAGATGATCAGTAGATCTCGATGAGGCCGGCAGCGCCTTGGCCGCCACCGATGCACATTGTGACCACGCCGAGCTTGGCGCCGCGACGCTTGCCCTCTTGCAGGATGTGGCCGGCGCAGCGGGTACCAGTCATGCCGAACGGGTGGCCAATGGCGATCGAGCCGCCGTTGACGTTGTACTTCTCCGGGTCGATGCCGAGCTTGTCGCGGCTGTAGAGACACTGCGAAGCAAACGCCTCGTTGAGCTCCCAGATATCGATGTCGTCGACGGTCAGGCCATGTCGCTTGAGGAGCTTGGGCACGGCGTAGATCGGGCCGATGCCCATCTCGTCAGGCTCACAGCCAGCGACGGCCCAGCCCTTGAAGGCGCCGAGCGGCTCGATGTCGCGGCGGCTTGCTTCTTCGTCGCTCATCATCACCACAGCGGCAGCGCCATCGGACAGCTGGCTGGCGTTACCGGCGGTGACATAATTGCCTTCGCCGCGGACCGGGCCGAGCTTGGCGAGGCCTTCGAGGGTCGTGGTCGGACGGTTGCACTCGTCTTTGTCGACGACGTAGTCGACGATGGTCTCTTCCTTGGTCTCACGGTCGACCAGCTTCATCTTCGTGGCCATCGGGACGATCTCGTCCACGAAGAGCTCGTTCTCCTGCGCACGCGCCATCCGCATCTGCGATTCGAGGGAGTACTCGTCCTGGTACTCACGCGACAGGTTGTAACGCTCGGCCACGATGTCAGCGGTCTCGATCATCGCCATGAAGATCGCGGGGTACTGCTCGGTGAGGGCCGGGTCGACGCCGCCAAGGCTGTCGATGCCGCCACCGGGCATCGTGATCGACTCGACACCACCGGCAACGGCGATGTCGACGCCGTCCTGCTTGATGTGGTTGGCTGCGACAGCGATCGAGTTCAGACCCGATGAGCAGTGACGCTGGATGGTGTTGCCACCAACATTGACGGGGAGGCCAGCGAGCAGACCAGCGAGGCGACCGAGGTTGGCGGCGCCGTGCGCGCCGTTGCCGAGTGCGACGTCCTCGACAGCTTCAGGCTCGACGCCCGCCTTCTCGACGGCGTGCTTGATGGCGTGGGCCGCCATCGACATGGTCGGCGTCATGTTGAAGCCGCCACGGCCAGCTTTGGCCAGACCGGTACGGGCGTAGGAAACGAAGACTGCTTCGCGCATTGGGGAACTCCTGGATCGGTGACTGCGAGGTTGGTGTGCAACAGATGTGCGCATCAGAACCTAGTGATCGACTCACTCAAAAGTTGCACCCGACGCAGCCGCTGTGACGTCTGGCTGCTTGTCGCTGGCAGGCTGTGCGGATGAGTGAGTTCTTCCCGTATCAACTCGACCGCCGGTGGACACCGATGTTCGCCGCCATGCGGGTCAGCCATGATGACGGCGTGACCCTCACCGACGACGGGCAATTCCGCGCCACCTTCGGCTTCCTGCACCTCGAAACCCCCATCGACAACGTCGATCACACCGAGGTCACCGGGCCACATCGTTGGTACACGGCGGTCGGGGCTCGACTGAGTTTTGCTGACGACGGCCTGACGTTCGGGACGAACCATCACCTGGGCCTGTGCATCGAGTTCGTCGAGAAAATCCCGAAGGTGATTGGGCCGCGCTCCCACTCCGCCCTGTGGGTCAGCGTCGCTGATCCCGACGGCCTTGCCACCGCACTCGGGCGCTGACGACAGCATCTCGGGTCCAGCGTGACGTCGGGGTCGGGACCAGCCGTCACGCTGGACCGGCCGTCACTCCCCGGACATCAGAGTTCGGGGTCGATGCCGGTCATCTCGACAGACAGGTCCCACAGCCTCGCGGCGAGCGCTTCGTCACGTGCGACTGACGTTGCGCGGGCGGCACCGGCTGGCCCCGCTGTTTCGTTGCGCTTCGTCGGTCCGAGATAGTCACCGCCATCAACGTCTGGTCCGGCGGCTGCCATCAACGTCGGCCATGCTCCCGCTGCCGCGGTGTTGAAAAACGGACGGAACAAGGGGACGGCGAATCGCACGACACTTGGAAGATGACGAGCCAGTTCGGTGTCGGCAATACCTGGATGGCAGCCGACTGCGATCGTCGATGACTCGGTCCCTCGCAGCCGACGATCGAGTTCGTACATGAACAGCAGGTTCGCGAGCTTGCTCTGTCCATACCGATCCTGCGCCCGGTATGACCGCTCTGCGCTGATGTCATCGAAGAAGATCTTCGCTCCACGGTGCGCAATGCTGCTCGTCACCACGACGCGAGCGCCATCTTGGCGGGCCAACTTCGGCAGCAACAGCGCCGTGAGGGCAAAGGTGCCCAAGTGGTTCACCCCAAACTGCGACTCGAAGCCGTCAGCGGTCATCTCCCTTGGCGGCATCATGACGCCGGCATTGTTGACCAGCACGTCGAGACGACTCTCGCCCTGGACCTGGTCCACCGCACGTCGAACACTGGCAAGGTCCGCTTGATCGAGCGCGACGAACTCGAGATCGGCATCAGGCACCTCGGTCTTGATCGAAGCGATGGCGAGCTGCGCCTTCTCCTCCGACCGGCAGCCCAACAACACTCGGGCACCCCGTTCGGCCAGCACCTTGGAGGCCTCGAACCCGAGTCCGGTGTTGGCACCGGTGACGAGGATTGTCCGCCCGGACTGGTCGGGGACATCTGCAGCAGTGAAACCGTTGGTCATGCGCGATGTGTATCAGCGCAAGCGTTCGAGTGCGCTTCCAACCTGCCAGGATCGGCACATGGTCAACAAGAAGTACGTCGCCACCAATCGGATTGTCGAGCGTGAAGAACTCAACGACTTCATCCGGCCGCGCCACCACGGCGTGTTGCTCACGAGCCGACGGGACGGATGGCCGCAATCGTCGCTGGTGTCGATGGGACTGGATGACCCCGGTGATGTTCCGGCCCGCATTGTCGTGTCGAGCTACCCGGAGCGGGCCAAGGTGCATAATCTGCGCAGGAATCCACAGGCATCGATGGTTGTGCAGAGCGACGAGTGGAACGGTGAATTTGTTCAGGTTGACGGCACTGCTGAAGTTCTCGACCTCCCCGACGCACTCGACGGGTTGTGCGACTACTTCCGAGTGATCTCTGGGGAACACCCCGACTGGGACGAGTACCGCGACGCGATGACTCAGCAAGGCAAGTGCTTGATCCGGCTGACCATCGAGCGATGGGGCCCGATCGCCAAGGGCGGATTCCCCGCCCGCCTCGTCACCGATTGACGGCTTCGCCACCGGGCGAACAGACATGGGGGCGGGTTCGACCGGGGGATGCGGTACCCCGGGATCTAGCCTGACGCGCATGAGTGATGCTGCGAGTCGTACGAATCGTGACGTGTGGGAAGAAGCGTTTGGCGCGTCGAGGATTCGCGACGACGACTACGCCACGATGTCGGGCATTCCGCTCGACCCGGTCTACGGACCCGACGACGGCGAGTTCCCTGGGCAATACCCGTACACCCGTGGCCCGCATGCATCGATGTACCGATCGAAGTTGTGGACGATGCGAATGTTCGCCGGGTTTGGCACCGCCGAGGACACCAATGGCCGGTTCAAGGAGATCCTTCAGGCCGGAGGAACCGGACTGTCGACCGCATTCGACATGCCCACGTTGCTCGGCCTCGACTCCGACGACGAGATGTCGCTCGGCGAGGTTGGCCGCTGCGGTGTTGCCGTCGACTCCCTTGCCGACATGGAAGATCTCTACGCCGACATCGACCTTGGTGAAATCACCACGTCGATGACGATCAACAGCCCTGCCGCACCGATCTTTGCGATGTATGTCGCTCAGGCAGAGAAGTCGGGTGTCAACCGCGCTCGTCTCGGCGGCACGCTGCAGAACGACATCTTGAAGGAGTACCAAGCGCAGAAAGAGTTCGTCTTCCCGCCGCGTCAGTCGATGCGCCTCGTTCGCGACACCATCCAGTTCACCGCTGCTGAGATGCCGCGCTGGAACTCGATTTCGATTTCCGGCTACCACATCCGTGAAGCCGGCTCGACTGCTGCCGAAGAACTTGCGTTCACGCTCGCGAACGGGTTCGCCTACGTCGAACTCGCGCTCCAGGCCGGTCTCCCCATCGACTCCTTCGCCCCGCGGCTCAGCTTCTTCTTCAACGCCCATATCGACTTCTTCGAAGAGATCGCCAAGCTCCGTGCTGCGCGGCGCATCTGGGCGCGTTGGATGAAGGATCGTTACGGCGCACAGCTCGAGAAGTCCATGCAGCTCCGCTTCCACACGCAGACGGCCGGCGTGTCGCTGACGGCGCAGCAACCCGAGGTCAACATCGTGCGCACGGCAATCGAGGCACTCGCCGGAGTGCTCGGCGGCACACAGAGCCTGCACACCAATTCAATGGACGAAGCTCTGGCACTGCCCACTGAGAAGTCGGCCCGCATTGCGTTGCGCACGCAGCAGGTGATCGCGCACGAGACCAACGTGGCCCACGTGGCCGACCCCCTCGGTGGCTCGTACTTCGTCGAGGAACTCACCGACGAGATGGAGCGCCAGGCCGAAGAGATCTTCGCCAAGCTTGACGACTTCGGTCAAGGCTCAATGCTCGAAGGCTGCATCACCGGCATCGACGAGAACTGGTTCCAGAGCCGCATCGGCGACTCGGCGTACGAACTCGAGCGCAAGTTCAATGCAGGCGAGCGAATCATCGTTGGTGTCAGCGACTTCCGCGAAGGCAACGACGACGACGAGATGGACACCCTGCAAATCAGCAACAAGGACGAAGCACGTCAGCGCACTCGCCTCGACACGGTCAAGAATGATCGCAGCCAGGAGGCCGTCGACAAGATCCTCGCCCAGCTGGCTGCGGAGGCGGCCGACCCAGAGGTCAATCTGATGCCGACCCTGATCGAGGCATCCCACACCTATGCCACGCTTGGCGAGGTCATGGGCACCATGGCCAACGTGTTTGGCCGACACACGGAAGTCCCCACCATCTAGTGCGGGTCGTCGCCTCGGAGGTACACCGGGCGCATCACGGGCTGGAGCTCAACGACGGTCAGCTCGCACTTTCGCACGAAGGGCCCAAGCGCGCCGATCTGATTGCCACTGCGCTCCGAGCGACTGGCCACGAGTTCAGTGAGCCGAACGAAGTCGAGGAAGAACTGCTCGGCCGGGTCCACACACCGGAGTACGTCAATTTCCTCGCGACCGCCTGGGAGCGATGGGTCGAGCGTGGCGAGTCAGGCGCGGCCGCGATGGGGTTCACGTGGCCGGCTCGAGGGATGCGCCCCACACGCCCCCACGACCTCATCGGTCAGCTCGGATATCACAGCTTCGCCGCGGACTGCTCGATCACAGCCGGCACTTGGCCGGCTGTTCGAGAGGCCGCGGCAATCGCCGTGACCAGCGCCGACCTGATGCTGCAGCACGGCCACACGACGTACGGGTTGTGCCGACCGCCGGGCCACCATGCGACCACCGACCAGTTTGGTGGCTACTGCTATCTCAACAACGCCGCCATCGCGGCGCAACGACTCCTCGACGGTGGCGCGTCATGTGTCGCGATCCTCGACGTCGACTATCACCATGGCAACGGCACGCAGGCCATTTTCGCCGAACGCAGCGATGTGCTTTTCATCTCGATCCATGCGGACCCCGTCTTCGAGTTTCCCTGGTTCACGGGCCACGCGAGCGAGATCGGTCAGGGCGACGGCGAGTACTGGAACCTGAACCTGCCACTTCCCGCCGGAACGACCATGCAGGGTTGGATGGCGGCACTCGACACTGCACTCACTCGCATCGCCGACGCTGACGTGGATGCCCTGGTCGTGTCGCTGGGCGTCGACACCTACGAACATGACCCACTCGGCACATTCATCATTGGCACCACCGACTTCGTGGAGATCGGAGCGGCCATCAACGCAACGGGCTTGCCCACCGTCGTGCTGCAAGAGGGCGGTTACGCCGTCGGCGATATCGGTGCCAACGTCGCAGCGTTCCTTCAACCATTCAGCTGACGAGCCTCTTTTTTCGTACGCCAAGAGCTCCGTGTTCAGTGACCGAATGGCTCAGCCCACCAGGCGAGGGCGGTCTTGGTCCCGGCCGGAACCTCCGTGAAGCCACCGTCGTGGATCTGCACTGGTGCGTCTTCGACGAGCTTCGCCCACAGCGCCCGTGTCGGATGGACGACGGTGATCGGCCGTCCCGCCGTGTCCCATGCCCGCACAGTCTCCGGATCTGACCGCATCCACGCCCATTGCCCGGCGTGCGCGCACTGCGCTGCCTGCTTGCCCCACGACATCTCGACGCACGGAGTGACCGCGATGAAGAGCCCTCGCCCGTTGGGCACGGCTGCGACGCGCTCGATCTCGTCGAGTGACGACGATTGAATCTGCAGCTTGGCCAGCGCTTCCGGGGCTTGATTCATGCGAGACGGCACGAAGGCACGAACCTCAGCGCCGTCTCGTTCGACGGTCACGCCGTCAGGCACCTGGGCACGCTGCCACGCCGACGCCCGACCCCGACGAACGATCTTGCGGATGCGTGCACCGTTCCAGCTCGCGACGGCGTCATGCCACTCGCCTTCAGGCTGACTGCGGGGGTCGTCCAGGAGCTCGATCGTTGCCAGCGCTGCCGCCGCACCGATTGCCGCAGCCGTTGGTGGGTCAAGTTTTTCCACTCTGGCGGCGAGTTGCAGCGCCCACGGCGAGTCATCGGTGCTCTGGTCAGCTTCCACTGCGACAGTCTCCCGCGACGCCACGCCAATCCGAAACCGTGTGCCCGACGCCGGTGTCCTACGGTGTGCCGATGAGGATCGAACAGATACCGATCGGCAACACGCCACCCAACGATGTCAACGTCATCATCGAAGTTCCTGTCGGCGGTGAGCCGATCAAGTACGAGCTTGACAAGGACTCGGGCACGCTGTTCGTCGACCGGTTTCTGTATACCCCGATGCGTTATCCGGGAAACTACGGTTTCATCCCGCACACGCTCTCCGAGGACGGCGACCCGATCGACGTGCTCGTGTGCAACACGCGAGTCATCGTTCCAGCCGCAGTCATCAATTGTCGGCCGGTCGGCGTCCTCGTGATGGAGGACGACGCCGGGCTCGACGAAAAGATCCTCGCAGTGCCGAGTCCTCAGGTCAGCCGCCGCTACGCCCACATTGAGGACTACACCCAGCTCCCCGAGATCACTCTGCAGCAAATCCATCACTTCTTCGATCACTACAAGGATCTCGAACCCGACAAGTGGGTCAAGATCGATCACTGGGGAGATGCCGCCGAAGCGAAGCAAATGATCTCCGATGCCATCAAGCGCGACACCAGCACCTGAGGGCTGCACTGAGTCAGACGTTCACAGCCGTCTCACCGATGCCGCCTGACCCGTTGTGCCGTGCGCGATTCCGACGACTCTGTCCAGATTCTGCGTGCCACCGAGCCGCCCATAGAGGCGAGTGCCCGCCGAACTGATCCCACCGTCGACCACGATCGATGTGCCCGTGACAAATGCCGCGTCGGGTCCTGCCAGCCAGAGCGCTGCGCCGGCGATGTCGGACCCCTCGCCTCGCTTCGGGAGCGGCTGCAACTCGCTCATCACGGTCTCGGCATCAGCCTCGTCGCCTCGATGCATCAGCGGCGTGAAGATGATGCCCGGGCAGATCGCATTGACCCGGATCGAGTGCGCGGCCAGTTCGTTCGCGGTGGTCTCGGTCAGGTTGATGACTGCTGCCTTGGCTGCCGAGTAGGCCTGCGGGCCTCCCCCACCGCCGAGGCCGGCCACCGACGCGGTGTTGATGATCGACCCGCCCGCCCCCTGCTCGATCATTTGGCGGGCCGCATGCTTGGTTCCAGTGAAAACGCCTCGGACCAGTACGCCGAAGGTTGTGTCCCAATCGTCGGACTCGATCTCGGTAATGGGCCCGAATGCTCCACCCACACCCGCGTTGTTGAACATGATGTCGAGTCGGCCAAATGAATCGACCGCGGCGCGCACCACCGCTGCGACATCAGCTTCGACGGACACGTCACAACGCTCGAACCGAACAGCATCCCCCAACTCCGCTGCGACACGCTCTCCGGCCTCGACGTTGAGGTCAGCGACGACAACCGACGCGCCCTCGGCGACAAAGCGCTGGACGGTTGCCAGTCCCATGCCGCTTGCCCCACCAGTGACCACGGCGACAGCTCCACTCAGTACTCCGGTTCTCGACATGACGTCACTCTGCCAGCGACGTCACCATCTCAACGAGACGCGAACGCCGCGGGCCGCTGATACACACTCGCCATGGCTGATCTCCCGAACTGCCCGATCTGCACCATGCCGGAGCCGCTCCTTGCCGACGACGGCTACGAATGCGGAACGTGTGGGCATGAATGGCTTGGAGACGCCGACAACGGGCTGGGCAACATCCGCGATGCCAACGGCAATCTGTTGACCGACGGCGACGCCGTGACTGTGATCAAGGACCTCAAGACGGACGGCAAAGCCGGCGGCGTCAAGTCGGGCACCAAGATCAAATCAATCAGGTTGGTCTCGGGCGATCATGAGATCGAGGCCAAGGTTGATGGCCGACAACTGCTGGTGAAAGCCGAGTTCGTCAAGAAAGCCTGAAGAACGAGTCACCCGGCAAACTCCACGCTCTGAGCTGTCGGGTCACAGAGCGTGACAATTCTGGGGCTTCGACCGAGCCGAAAATCAGAACTCGCTCAAGATGACCACTCAACCATTTGCAGCAAGTTGCCGATGATGTTGTATGGATCTTGACTCGTTGCTACCTGGCGCCGGGCGCATTGGACTTGGCGGACACCTCATGCTGCGGCGGCAGATCACTCCACACAACTCGATTCGTCACATCGCCGCCGTCGCATCGACTGGCGCCTCCGTTCCCGAACCTACGGCAGGAGACCAACCGTGACCGTCGGATCTGAGATCGCGACCCCGGAGGTTCACGAGGGGCCCAGGTCATCGCGTGCGGTGTACGGCGTGCTCCTGATCTCTGCTGCCCTCCTTGCCGCGAGCGGGTGGCTTCTGTCCACGACGGCGCTCAACGTGAGCGCCCGACAGGGACCCTGGTGGATTGGCATTGCCATCCTCGTCGGGTTCGGCCTGGCCGAGCGCTTCGCATTCCACATGGAATACCGTCGCGAAACGATGTCCTTCACGCTGTCGGAGGTCCCCGCAGCGTTCGCTCTCGTCTTCTTGGGTCCCGTGGCCGCCATTGTTGTCCGCCTCATTGGCAGCTTGACCGTCTTCTTCTTCACAATGCGGCCCGCCCGCCACAAGCTCGCGCTCAACGGCGCGTTGTTCTCGTTCGAGACCGCCCTCACCTTCGCGATTCTTCACTGGGTCTGCGATATGCCAAACCCATCTGATGGGCAACTCCTCGTCACCATCGCTGTGGCGCTCGCCGTCGCATCGTTCGTCGGCTCGCTGGTCGTCTCCGTCGCCATTGCCTGCTTCGAAGGTCGCGTCGTCGAACGCCTGATCGCGGAGCTGAAGACAAACATCGTGCTCGGCCCAGTGAGCGCGGCGGTCGCGGCGATGGCACTCGCTCCCGCGCTCGTCGGGCTCGCCTATGCCCCGCTGGCGGTTCTCCCGGTCGCTGCGGTGTGGTTTGTGCTGCGCCAGAATGGGCGCCTCGCAGAACGCCACCGCAACCTGAGCGCAGTACACGACTTCACCCGCCGAATTGGCGAATCGATTCAGCTCGTTGAACTCGTCCCACGCGCGCTTGACGAGTCGATGCAGCTGTTACGTGCCGACGCCGGCAGCATCGATCTCCACGACGTGGTGTGCGCGGAAGGCTGGACATCCTTGAGGTGTGTCGCCAACCCTGCCGAGCCCGCACACCTTGTCGGTATCACCGATACACCACCGGACGCCTTTGCGACCGAGCCAGCGACGAGCGAGGTCGCCCAGCTACCAGCAGGCAGCGGCACGAAGCGGATGGTCGTTCCGATCGTCGATGGACAGGGCGAGATGGGCACCCTGATGCTCACCGGTCGAGCTGGAATCACCGATGAGTTCGGTGATGACGACGTGACCCGCGCCGGACACATCGCCGATCAGCTCGCCACCAGCGTGCGAAATTCGCTGATGCACGCCCGCGCTGAGAGCGATGCGCTGCGCGATTCGCTCACGGGACACTTGAATCGAGCCGGCTTCGACCGCCACGTCGCCGACGCCACGGACCGGGCCGCCGTGAATCAATGCACTGCAGTCCTGATGCTCGACCTCGATCGCTTCAAGGAAGTCAACGACACGCTCGGGCACCAAGCCGGAGATCAGGTGCTCATCGAGTTCTCCACCCGTTTGGCCGCCGAGCTGGAATTCATGGACGTGCTCGCTCGCTTCGGCGGCGATGAGTATGCAGTGCTCGTCAATCGCAACAGCGATCGCGAGGTCATGCAGTTGGCTCAACGGCTCGTCGAGGCGTCGAGGGTGCCGTTCGTCCTGGGCGGCTTCAACGTGGTCGTGGCTGCCAGCGTGGGTGTTGCACCAATCAAGTTGGGCGACACCACGAACGACGTCGTTCGGCGCGCCGACATCGCGATGTACGCCGCGAAAGCCCAGCACACCGGATGCGAGATGTACAGCGTCGATATCGATCGTCGAACGCCCGAGCGACTCTCGCTCCTGGGCGACCTGCGCGTTGCTCTCGACCACGACGAACTCGAAGTGCACTATCAACCCAAACTCGACCTCGCGACCTCAACGGTCATCGGCGTCGAGGCACTTGCGCGGTGGCGCCATCCGGTGCGCGGTTGGGTGCAACCAGACGACTTCATTCCTGTTGCTGAGGAGACCGGATTGATCAAGGCGGTCACTGATCGAGTACTCGCTCTGGCCATTCGCGACGCTCGCTCCTGGCTTGATGCCGGATTCGACCTCACGGTCTCCGTCAACCTCTCGACCCTCGATCTCGTCGATGAACTGCTTGCTGACCGAATCGAACACCGGCTGAGCGAGCACAACCTTGATCCGAGTCGGCTCACGCTGGAGATCACCGAGTCGTCGTTGATGCTCGACACCCCGCGCACGATGTTGACGGTTGAGCGGCTCGCCCAGCTGGGCGTGATGTTGTCGCTCGACGACTTTGGGACGGGCTATTCATCGCTCAGCTATCTACGCCGGCTCCCCGTCGCAGAGCTCAAGATCGATCGCAGCTTCATCAGCAACCTGCTCCTCGACCCGCAGGATGAGGCCATCGTGACCTCCACCATTCTGCTGGGCCACAACCTCGGCCTCAAGATCGTCGCGGAGGGTGTTGAAAGTGCAGAGGTCTCGACACATCTCCTCAAGATCGGGTGTGACGTTGCACAAGGCTTCGGCGTCTCCCGGCCGCTGCCAGAATCCAAGCTCCTGACCTGGATCGGTACCACCGAGCATTTGATTCGACGCATCGCGGTGCCGGACCACGCCCCAGCCTGATTCGGCCAACCGTACGCCTGATCCATCGCCACGGTTCGTTACGCTCACGCATGACCAGCCAAACGGGAGAAGGACACCATGCAGACAACCGAACTCGATGACGCCGTTCCCGGCCTCGGAATGGCTCGCGAATGGCCAGCGCTCATGTTCGTTGGCGTCATCACCGTCATCATGGGTGTCATCGTGCTGGCCTGGCCCAGCCAGACGTTGGCCGTCATCTCCGTCCTCATCGGAATCCAGTTCATCGTGTTCGGCCTGTTTCGTCTGATCGAAGCGTTCGCCGGCGAGACCGCCGGGGTGGTCGGGTTTGTCGGCGTGTTGCTCATGATCAGCGGTGTGATCGTGTTGCGCAACCCGTACGAGACTGTCGCCATCCTCGCCACAATTCTTGGCGTTGTCTGGATCGTCTCGGGCTCGATCGACGTGGTGGCCGCAATCGCCGACCGCGAATCGGGTGGCCGTGGCCTCCGCATTCTGAGAGGCCTGGTCGCAGCCATCGCCGGCATCGTCGTCGTTTCGTGGCCGGCTCCGACCGTCACCGTCATCGCTTGGATCGCAGGCCTTCAGCTCGTCATCTTCGGACTGATCATCATCGCCACTGCCTTCTCGTTCCGGACCCTGGTCGACGACTGAACTCGTCGCTCATCGCATGGCCTCCGCGTCGCAAACGTTCCAAGGCGGCGTCAGCACGGGTGACTCTCGGGCGATCCCCGCTCAACTTCTCGTCGTCTCCTGGAATATTCAGTTTGGCGTTGAAGCCGCCGCAGCAGCAGCAGCGCTGCTTGAGTCCCCGCAACTCCGGGACGCCGACCTGATCCTCTTGCAGGAGATGGATGAACAAGGCACCGAGCTCGTGGCACGAACGGTTGGGTTGGAGTACGTGTACGTCCCGGCCTCGGTGCACCCTCAGACTGGCCGCAACTTCGGTAACGCCGTGCTCTCGCGTTGGCCACTGACCGACCCAGGCGTGGTGTCGCTGCCTTACACCTCAGCCGTGCAAGGCCAACCGCGGCAGGTGGTGCATGCTGTGGCACACGTCGGTCCTATGCGCATCCGAGCCTGCAGCGTGCACACCGAGGTCGCCACGCTGAGTCCTGCCAAGCGTCGGAGGCAGTTCGCTGCCATCGGTGACGTCACCTCTGCAGGTCCAGATGAGCTACTTGTTATCGGTGGCGACTTCAACACCCTGACTCGCCGCGGGATCGAAGCCGTGACCTCGCGGCTTGCATCAATTGGTGCGCGCCGCGCGACCGAAGGTGCAGGTCCGACGTTGCGCAGGGGAGGCCGAGAATTCTCTCTCGACCACATATATACGCGGTCATTCACGCCAATATCTTGCGGAGTTGTCGCAGGCCTCAGCGCCAGTGATCATCGTCCAATTTGGGCTCGCCTTGCTCCTCAGGTCACTGCGTAAGACAGCGCATCTGTGGCGGACTGAACTTCTTGACGCCGCTGAGACACGGTAGTGGTGCTCTCGGCAATCAACTGTTCCATCTCTGAGGCGTTCGGATCTTTTCGAAGCCGCACACTGGTTTCGAGCGCTCCGCGTAGGCTCGCCACGCTGATCGACAGCGTACGCAATGCGTCGCTCAGGTTCGCATGCTCGGCGCTGTTCGCCAACGCCTGGCATCGATTCTCAAGGTCCACGGCACGGGTTCGCACGGTCTGCCAGGCAAGCTCCAGTTGCTGCACATCCGTCGAGCGAAGCACGTCAATGCTGCCTTGATCGGCTAACCAACGGCTCAGTCCAACAATCTCGCCAGCAGACCGACGGCTGGCGCTTCGTTCCGCCTGCTGCTTGTCTGAGCGACGCGATGCGGACGCGACAATTCCAGCAATTAACGCGAAACCGGCAAGCGCAATGAGGATGATTGCAAACCACTGATTGCTCGTCAGTCCACCGTCGGATTCGCCATCGTCTGGTGTCTGCGCCGGCGGCTGCTCTGGCTCTGGCTCTGGCTCTGGCGCTGGCTCTGGCTCTGGCGCTGACTCGCCACCTACGCCGTCAGCTGGGAGAGTGATACCGCCACCGACGCCATCAGCTGGGAGAGTGATACCGCCACCTTCAAGTGGTGGCGTGCCGTCACTAGAGCACGCTCCGAGCAGTGCTAACGAACCGACCACCAGGACGCAGCTACGTCGGACGCGGCACATGGCAACCGTGTTTCGCCAGCTGGTCATCGGGCACCGCCAGCACAGCCGAAGGTCTGAACATCAAATTGATCGGCTTTTAACACAGTTTTTCCTCCGTCGATGTGTTGGCGACAGCGTGTCGCATCTTCACATTTTGTCATCACACACTAAGCGAGAACCGGATCATATTCCGGGCAGTCGCACCATTACGCCCGGGATACCAAAGTCCTTGCGATCGGCCGTCGACCTAGATGTACTTCTGCTTGGTCAGCCAGTTGAATGAGAAGAACCCCAAGATCGGCGGCAGGTAGGCCGTCATCACACGGTGGATGATCGCAATTGACACAGCTTGTTCGGCCGGGACGCCAGATGCGGTGAGCAACCCGCTCATCGTGGCCTCGGCTACGCCAATCCCTCCCGGAACCGGTGATAATCCTGCAAGAAGCCCGGTTCCAACGCTCACGAAAATGACGGCCGCAAACGGAAGAGATGCACCAAAAGCAGCCATCGTTGCAGCGAGCGAAAGGGCGCCGATCAACTTGTTCAGTGTCTCCCCAGCAAAGATCTGCCCCAGCGTGCTCGGCGACAGAACAATCTCCCTAACCGACATCACCGCCTCACGCAATACCGGTAGGACCTTTTCGCGGAACTTAGGCATCGCCAGCACAACCACCAGTCCGACAACTACAACAGCGATGGCAATCGCGATCAGCCCACCGGCGTCGAAGTTAGTCAACGAATTGGTCTCTACTTCTTGACCAATCGCCCACGCACACAGCACCAGCAGAACTACTTCGGCGAGGAAACCGATAAAGCCGATCACCGGCCCCTGCGTCGTGGCAACTGTCAACGACACGCCGAAGTTTTGGAGGAACCTAATATTCATGCCAACCGAGCCGACAACTGACGGTACTACCAGCCCGATGAAGCTCTTCGCCGACTGCAACAACATCGTCGGCGAGAATGGCAATGGCTGTGTGACAATTGCTTTGAGGCTTATGTATTCAGTTGAATAGCTCGCGATCTTGATGAGGAATGCAACCACTAGCCAAGCCAGTGAAGCGTTTTGCACTTCGTCGACAAGCGTGTCAAAGCCGACATCTGTTACCTGGCTGATTAACGCATTGGCCGCAATCACTGCCCCTAAGGCGACGAAGACCTGACTGATCTTGACGCGTTTGACGGCAGCCAGTTCAGGTGCTTCGGCGCCGAGTTGCTCCGCAAGGTCGCGCCGCAGGGTTTCAGCCTCCACGCCGGCCGCCTTGAGTTGTTTGCGTAGTTCGGGCTCCAGCGCAGCTTCCTGCACGAACGGTAACGTCGACTCCAGGACCTCACGTTCGACGACATCGACGGCCGCTGTAACTGAGCGCGTCGATCCAGCGGCGATCGCCTCTACGGCAAGCATTGAGGTCACGTCGCTGGCGATCTGCTGATCGGTAGGAAACAACGAAGCTTTACTCAATCCCAGGAGTTCAACAGTCTCTGGCAACACTCTGATTGACGCCTGTTGGAGCCCACCGTGGGTTATCCGGGCCTTGGTATGGAGGTCACGTAGTTCTCGCCAGGCTGATCGAAGCGTCGCATCGTCAGGATGATCGAACGGTTCGCCTAGTGGGCCAGCCGACACGAGCAGCACGTCGCCTTCGCCGCCTTGACCGACCCCGACGATGGCCGGAACGCACACGCCAGCGTCACGCGCAGTCAGCACGGCGAGTGCTTCGTGTTGCGCCTGCTCAGACCGTCCGCTGCGAGGTGACGGGCCCGCCGTTCGGTACCACAACGAACGCCAAACCCGTTCTGCGCTCTGTTGGCTCTCGGCGTCGATGCCATAGATCTTAATGTTCAATGGTGTTCCTTCAGGCGTCTCCGCCGTTGCCAGCCCAACCGTGCCGGGCTGCTCACTTTCGTAAGCGAGGTCAGCAACTGCAATGCCGACGCCAGCGAGAGTTGCCTTGAGTCGCTCGATCGACGGCAGCCCTTCGGGTGACCCGTACACCAGCCGAACGAGCGCCACGCTGAAAAGGCCCAGGGAGAGGGACCCAGACGCTGCTGTCGGTGTCGTGAGTCCAAGCAGGAGAGGGCCAAAGATGCCAGCGGCGGTCATCCAGCGCAACAGCCGTTGTGCGTGAGAATTGACGTACCGCCCCAGAACGAGCGCAACGATGACAACAAGCATGGGTCGCAACGTCGGGTAAGGCGGGAGTTCTTTTGCCGTGACCAACTCAGGGATTAAATCCGGCCAAGCTTCCGAGACAACTCTCGTTCCAATCAAGCCGAGCGCTATCGAGACGAAGACCGACCAGAAGAGGTCCCGAAGAAGCCCTCGTCCGAGCGTCCCGCTAAACAGGCTCATGACAATCAGCGAAAGCGCCATGATTCCCGATCCGCTGTAGGCGATCCAAGAAATAGCTCGAATCCAGTCCGGGAGATCGGAAAAAAGCTCGAGTACTCGCACATCGAGTGGCGCGTTGTTCGACGCCGCCCATCCGAACAGCACGAATGCCGCAGCAGACAAAATCAACCGAGCAACATCAGAGGGGCGGCGTCGCCGAGGCACGCCAGGGTCAGACAGAAAAAGCGGCGTCTTTATAAAAGCCTCGGCACTCAGTTGACGAGAGGCGAGGAAATTGCGTTCTGCCCCCTTGGACATGTCATCAGTACCGTCGGTCATCTTCTCCACAGCAATCTCCCTTCTTGTCCGACACAGCCTGACACGTCTGATCTTCTCAATCGGCTCATTTGGCTACTCCGTCGCGACGGACTCCGACGCTGGACGACGAGTGAAGACGACCTCGGGTACCACACGGTGATATCGATCGAACATGGTGACGATCAACGTCAAGAGCAAGACGAAGAACACCGTCGCTGCTTCATTCAACCGCTCGTCCCCACTGCGAGCCAGCGCGATGAACACCAAGGCGGCGGCCAGGTTCACGACCGCCATCACCGCAAACTCCCCCGATGTCGTCGCCCAGCTTCGGCCACGCTGCGCAAACCGGAAACCCACGAACGAGTTGGCGACGATGACAAACGACACCGCCACGACCGTTCCCAGAATGTTGTTGTCGTTTCCCGGCAGCATCTGAGCAAAGATGATCGTCACCATCGACACCAAGGCAATCTTCTCGAACATGTACCAACTGAGGATCGAACGCGGTCGGTCCGGAACCTCGGCCAACTCCACTTGACGAATGGTCTTGTCAACATCCATGTTGAACGACCAGTCCGGCGCCGGTGCATCCCGCGAAATCTTTCTGACGGCGAAACCGATACCGATGCCGACAACGACAAGCAATCCGACGAACCAGAGGTTCTCGCTGATCGCTGTTCCCCACGATGTCGAGGTGGACACGCCGAAGACGTCTTCTTTCATGAAGTCGGTGAAGTCAAGTTGTGCAATGTGGATCCACCATTCCTGTGGCAGCTTGATGAAGATCCAGATGAACGCAGCCATGCCGATGACCTGACGTCGATTGAGCCGTGCCGGGTTCCACCAAAGCCGGACGACCTCGTACGCAATGAAGAAGTACTCGAAGGTGTTCGGGAAGATGATCAAGAGCGCTCGAACGTCAAAAAGTTCAAAGAGCAGCACACCGACCAACCGGTAGTACCAAAGGAACCGGGCAACACCGAACGCGAACGGATCAGTCCAGTTACGCAAGGTCGACAGGTACGCAATTGTCAGGTAGTAGATATCGAGGGCCTTGTCGTAACCCTGATAACCGGTGAGGTCGAGGTCCGTGTTGTTCTGAAAGATCGTCTGATCCGCGGCGTCGATGACCAGCGCGGCCAGGATCGCCGGGAGCGGAAAGCGCGGGATGAGCAGCGGGACGAAGAGCCGCAACCCGACGACAACGACGAAGATCAACAGATCAGTGGACACACAACACCAGTTCTCGCACGCCGGACATCATGACACGCGGACCCAACACGTCCTCGCATGCCCGACGGAGCACCGGCAGCGGCGATCGAACCGATAGGGTCGGCGACCATGTTGATTCTCGCCATCATCATCGGCGGCATGGCCGTTGGATGGATCGCTCAATTCCTGCTGGGTCGCAACTCCCGTGAAATCGACTGGAGGATTGCGTTCCTCGCAGGCATCGGCGGCTCGTTCGTCGGCGGACTCCTTGCGAGTCTCATCGCCGGCGATGGCCTCGCACTGAGGCCGAGCGGCATCATCGGGTCGATCGTCGGCGCCGTCGTTATTACGCTGGCGTGGCAGCAGGTCAACAAGAAACGTCTGGAGGCCGCGCTCGCGGCCGCCAACAAGAAGCCGTGGGACAAGTCCTAGCAACGGACTGAACAAGCGCCCGAACACAGCGCCGAATCAGGACACAACATCGAAGAGGTGGAATCAGCGTGGACAGCGAACTTGTCGTCTTGACGTTTGATTCACCAGGCGCAGCAGAGCAGGGTCTCGACACGCTGCGCACTCTTGAATCCGAGGGATTCATCGAGATCGACGACTGCGCGCTACTCAGCCGCGACGCCCAAGGGTGGGTCACCGCCAAACGAGCAGATCACGACGAGTTGCGACACAAAGCCACGTTCGGCGGAGTGATCGGCCTCTTCGTCGGTGGAGTGATCGGTCTGCCGGTCCTCGGCATGCTCGCCGGCGCTGGCGGAGCGGCTCGACTCAAGGACCATGCGGATCGGCTGGAGGAGCTGATCGCGTCGGTCGGCGACGACATGGAGCGGGGCTCCGGTGTCATCGCCCTGACGGTTTCCTCGCTGGGCGATCCGGCAACTGTCACCGATCGCCTGCAGGTACACCGCGACGGGCTGGTCAATGCCCAGATCCCTGCGGCGCTCAGAGCCGAGATCGAGCGCTCACTGCACGACTGAGGTTGTCGCGCCGACGGGCCGCAACGGGCAGGGGTCAGCCGGAACCGGTCCGAGAACCGCTCGCAATGCAAGCGTGTCCTCGAACCGGACCCGTGCAAGGATCAAGCGAGGAGCTTGGCCTTTTGCGCTGCGAATTCTTCGTCGGTGATAACTCCGCTGTCGCGCAGTCCAGCCAACTTGGTGATCTCGTCGGCGGAACCGGTTGCCGGGCCAGCGGTCTGACGAACGTACGACGCGAACTCGTCCTGTGCGGCCTGCTGCTGTTCGATGCTGCGCTTGGCCATATCGGAGCCATTGGCGAGCAGGTAAATGAGGACGCCGAACCACGGCACGATGATCACGAAGATCAACCAGAAGGCTTTGGCGATTCCGCTCATCTCGTGGTTCCGGAAGACGTCCATGATGACCCTGAAGACCAGCATGATCCAGGCGAACCACAGGAAGAAGATCATCATCGACCAGAAGAGGCCCAAGATCGGATAGTCGTAAGCAAGCATATTGCGTTGTCCTTTTCGCTTTCACGGTTCGACACGTGTCGAACTCATTGCGAGTCCATACTAGGCCGAGAGCGCCCACCAAACGTGACCAGGCCTGAGTGAGCAA
>Ga0066605_10000117_pt1 | contig 46585 bp, 35 predicted proteins | sample SaaInlLV_DNA_10m_FD_60385 | JGI IMG/M metagenome (GOLD analysis project Ga0066605, IMG submission 60385) | Marine microbial communities from expanding oxygen minimum zones in the Saanich Inlet - SI075_LV_DNA_10m | ecosystem: Environmental > Aquatic > Marine > Unclassified | place: British... | reverse complement strand
TAAATAAAAGGAGAAAATGCCTAAAATGAAAACCAAGTCTAGTGCCAAGAAACGTTTTAAAGTAACGGGTACTGGAAAAATCAAAAGAAAGCATGCGTTCAAAAGCCACATTCTAACGAAAAAGTCTAAAAAACGTAAGCTTGCTCTGACGCACAGTACATTGGTACATGCGAATGACGAAGCAAACATTAAGCAACAATTACGTTTAAAGTAAACGTTGTTTAGGTTAAAAATTAATTTTATAAACCATGGAGTTAGGCCATAAAAGCATTCAATAAAATTGGATCGCCTACTACAAAAAACATTTAAGAAATGCCAAGATCAGTAAATTCAGTGGCCAAAAGAGCCCGCAGAAAAAAAGTATTAAAACAAGCTAAAGGGTACTTTGGAAGACGTAAAAACGTATGGACAATTGCAAAAAATGCAGTTGATAAAGCCATGCTTTATGCTTACAGAGACCGCAGAAATAAGAAAAGAACATTCCGTGCTTTATGGATCATGCGTATCAATGCAGGAGCCAGAGCTCATGGATTATCCTATTCACAATTTATTGGGAAACTCAAAACTAATAACATCGAACTAAACCGTAAGGTTTTAGCTGATTTAGCAATGAATAACCCAGAAGCTTTCAAAGCTATTGTCGATAAAGTAAAGTAAGGCAAATAGCCTATTGTATCATATTCGCTTATAAAAAGCCTCGCAATGCGAGGCTTTTTTAATTTAAAGACATTAATCTTTGTTTTTGTTATAAACATGTGGGTTTTTAACGACGCCCTTTTTAAATACTCTTCTTAAACTCATCCTAATAAAAGCATCAAATTTAAGAACTTGATTTCTAATTTTCTGGTGGGGTCTTCCTCTAAAGGTAGTCACATGAAATTTATCGGTAGTTGAAAGTGAAGTGTTAGAGAAATAATAATTGGACACACAATTTCTCGAAGCATCAACCAAAACAGGGCTTACAGAATGCCATGATTTATCGTGTGTAGCCATAACAACCAGCCTATTAAATCTTGAATATAAAGTGGTCTGAGGATGTTTAAGTCCTTTTGGCCAGATTTCTAAATGCCCTCCATTAGAGTCATTCCAATTTGGAGTGACATAAAACAATAAATTGAGAACACGCCAGTTATTTCTTTCTTTATCATGAGAATTGTCTAAATGTGGATTCAAGAACTGATGTTGTTCCATAGATGATAGTCCTCCTGCATATAAATCCGCATCGGGATGAAGGTCTTCAATAGAGCAAATATTTTTAATCAATTTTACTATACGTACATCTTGAAATGCATAAATCAACTCTTCCAAAATGGGCGCATATTGATTCATCTGTACGGCAATATGTTTGTTTTCTTTAATGCTTTTCTTAAGAACCATTTCATCTTTAGACGGAAACTGACTGTTAATATAGGTTGTTAGTTCTGGTGGCAATAGATCATCAATAAAAAAATATCCAATTTGATGCCTAGAGGATTCATACTGGGTTTTAATACGTACTTTATCGAGAGTTAATCGATTTAAGATAAGTTGAGCAAGATCTTTTCTGTGCATAAAAGAATCTGAAATCATATAAGAAAAACTAAATTAGAACTTTGACAGTATTCTAGACTTTTTTTGAGTTCCAATATACTAATAAATGATGAATCCTTTTAAAAAGGTTCTAAATTTTAATCTTGAAGTTTAAAGACTTGCTGAAGTAACGTTGTTGTACGAGATGAAAGCTGCGTTCGTATTTGTACCTCCTCAATAGCGATCATTTCATACACCCCTTTGAGCGCTTCTTTGGTCACATAATCTGTAAGATCTGTATTTACAGATTCAGTAAAGGGGATTTTATTATATTTTTGGATTAAAGTATTCCAGATTTTATCAGCACCAACGCTTGTAAAGGAGTGTTGGATTATAGGATTAAACTTTTGATATAACACTTCTTCGGTTTTAGTGGTTAAGTATTCGGTTGCAGCTGTGTTGTTTCCTAACAAAATGGTCTTAGCGTCCTCAAATTTTATATCTTTTACCGCTGAAATAAATACTGGAGTTGCTTCTTTAACAGCGTCTTCAGCAGCACGATTAAGAACTTTTAGACCTTCATCTGCTAAATCACTAAATCCAATAGTTCTGAGTGCTTTATCTACTTCTGTTAATGCTTCAGGCAGTACTATTTTAACGCGTTCATTTTTAAAAAAGCCGTCTTTTTGAGTGAGCTTACTCACTTGTTTGTCAATACCTAAAGTTAGTGCTTCACGTAGTCCCGCTGCTATATTGATAGTAGGGGCTTGTTGCCCTTGAGGAAGCTGTTCAACAACCTGTTGTAATTGTGCACATGATGATAATTGAAATACGATAAGAGATAGAGAAAAAAAACGGAGCATAGGTTTTGATTTTGAGGTTAGATTATTAAGGGGGTTAGTATAATTAGTAGAAATTAGGTTTTTTGTTTTTTCTTACGGGCTGCAGGAAACAACACGTTATTTAAAATTAATCGGTATCCAGGAGATGTAGGATGTAAATCTAATTCTGTTTTAGGGTCTCCTACTCTATGGGTATAATCTTCAGGGTCATGACCGCCATAAAATGTAAAAAATCCTTGGCCTTTGATGCCGTGAATGTAACGGGCCTCGCCATTAGATTTATTTTCACCCATAACGAGCACATTAGATTTTACTTGAGCTCTGGCATAGGCTGTAGTTTGCCCCATAAATCCTTTTACAAGTGCTGTATGGTTTTGATTCAACATTGTGGGAATTGGGTCCCATTTTGCAGAATATTCTGTTAATGTAAAATAATCTAATTCTTTTGCTATTTTGCGTTTTTGAGTCATATCAATACTTGAGAATTCATATATTTTTGGGTTGCGTTCTACAATAAAATCTTGAAATGCAAAGGTTTTAGAATAGTCTAACTGGGATTGGTAGTTAGGAGTACTCCCATCACCATCAAACATAGCTTCACAAATATCAAGAGACTGTGCAGCTAAAGCAATATCAAAACTATCGGTTGCGCTACACATGGCAAACATAAAACCACCACCTAAAACATATTCTCTTATTTTTTGAGCCACTGCTAATTTTTGTTCAGAAACTTTATTATATCCTAAACTCGTAGCCAGCGCTTCAGCCCTTTGTTGCTGTTCTATATACCAAGCTGCATTTCTGTAGGCACTGTAAAACTTACCATATTGCCCTGTAAAATCTTCGTGATGAAGGTGTAACCAATCATATAGCAATAAAGCATCACTCAAGACTTCATTGTCATAAATAGTTTCGTAAGGAATTTCAGCATAGGTTAAAACCATGGTTACGGCATCGTCCCATGGCTGTTTACCACTAGGGGAATAGACAGCAATTTTAGGTGCTTTTTCAAGAATCACAGCATCCATATTTTTATTTGGACTGCTAATTTCTTTAAGAACAGTAGAGGCTTCAGCTTCACTAATGAGTTCATACGAAACACCTCGAATACGGCATTCTTTTTCGATAGCATCACTATAGGGTAACAAAAAAGAGCCACCTCTATAATTAAGAAGCCATTTGATATTTTCTTGTGAATTTAAAGTCCAATAGGCAATTCCATAGGCTTTCAAATGATTTTTTTGACTATCTGCATCCATAGGAATAAGGATGTATGAGGCATGTGTTAGCATGCTAAGCGCTAAAAAAAGACTGAGTATAACTGTTTTCATTGCTTAAATATACTTAAAAAAATAAGTCAAACTTTTCTAATACGGGGTATCATCATCAGAATCTCCAAACGCATCACTTGGATCGACTCTAAAATTGTCCTGTTTAAAAGTATCGTCATTGGCTGCCGCATTCATTTTTGAGTGAAATTCAGTATCAAATGGGGAATCAAAATCATCAAGATTGTCAAACTTTCCTAGGTGTCCAATGAATTTTAGACGGATATTTTCGAGTCCACCATTACGGTGCTTTGCAATAATAAATTCTGCTTGTCCTTCTGAAGGCGTATGTTGTTCGTCATCCCACTCATCAATTTTGTAATATTCTGGACGGTAAATAAAAGATACAATATCAGCATCTTGCTCGATGGCTCCAGATTCTCTCAAATCGGATAGTAATGGACGCTTGCTTCCTCCACGAGTTTCCACGGCTCGTGATAATTGCGATAATGCAATGACAGGGATACTTAGTTCTTTAGCAAGAGCTTTAAGGTTTCGAGAAATCATAGAAATTTCTTGCTCACGATTTCCCCCTTTTTGAGAGCCTCCTGCGGTCATGAGCTGCAAATAATCAACCACTATAAGTTTTATGCCATTTTGGGACGCCAGGCGGCGAGCCTTTGCTCTTAAATCAAAAATGGATAATGACGGTGTATCATCGATATATAATGGTGCTTTTTCAAGTGCTTTTACTTTAACGTTCAGTTGTTCCCATTCGTGTTTTTCGAGACGTCCAGTTCTTAGTTTTTCTGAATTTAGTCCTGTTTCAGAAGAAATTAAACGGGTTATTAATTGAACGGATGACATTTCTAACGAAAAGAAAGCTACAGGAATACTTTGTGTTACAGCAATATTACGTGCCATTGACAATGTCAAGGCGGTTTTACCCATACCTGGACGTGCAGCAATAATAATCAAATCACTTTCTTGCCAACCAGAAGTGAGCTTATCTAATTTATCAAAGCCCGATGGTACTCCTGAGAGTCCTTCTTTGTTTGATATTTCTTCAATTTTTTTCTTGGCTTGAAACACTAAATCTTGAGCGGTCTCCGTAGATTTTTTAATATTGCCTTGAGTCACTTCATATAATCTTGACTCGGCCTTATCCAATAGATCAAATACATCTTTTGTTTCGTCAAAGGCTTCCTCGATAATTTCATTTGAAATCTTGATTAAACTACGCTGGATAAATTTCTGTAAAATGATACGTGCATGAAACTCAATATGTGCCGATGAAGATACTTTTTGGGTTAATGAGATAAGATAAAAATCACCTCCAATTAAATCAAGTTTAGAATTTTTTCGGAGTTGAGTTGAAACTGTTAATAAATCTACAGGCTCACTGTTTTCAAATAATTGAAGTATTGCTTCAAATATATATCGGTGAGCATCTTTATAAAACGCATCCGTACTTAGGATATCAATCACTTCATCAACTCCTTTTTTGTCAATCATCATTGCGCCTAGCACCACTTCTTCTAAATCAATAGCTTGAGGCGGAATTTTTCCTTTCTCTAAGCTAATTAGTGTGCTTTTATCGGTTTTGTATACTTTTACTGGTTCTGGTTGTTTCATGTGTTGGTCATCATTCTACTTCGTATTACGAAGAGTTAAATTACTTGGTTATCATTACGAAAGTACTTAAAAAATAAGGATAAGTGCCTTTAAACAGTAACGTGTACTCCACAATTGAACTGTTTATAAGTCAAAAATATTGTTGATAAGCATTAAAAAAGTCAAGTAAACTACTTGACTTTTATTTTTTCTAGAAGAGCGCTGTTTGTTAATCCTTGAAAACACCCATTTGAGCGTACTTTTCCATGCGTTGATCTACTAATTCTTTTGGTGATAAGTTTTTAAATTCATTGTACGATTTCACTATAGTATTGGAAACCGACCTAAAGGTTTGTTCGCGATCTTTGTGTGCACCACCAAGTGGTTCTTTCACAATTTCATCAACCAATTTCATACGCTTCATATCTTTAGCTGTAAGTTTTAAAGCTTCTGCAGCTTGTTCTTTATATTCCCAACTTCTCCATAAAATAGAAGAACATGATTCAGGAGAAATCACAGAATACCAAGTATTTTCTAACATCAAAACTTTGTCTCCAACCCCAATTCCAAGAGCACCTCCAGATGCACCTTCGCCAATAATAATGGTAATAATTGGTACTTTCAAGCGTGTCATTTCAAGAATATTTCGTGCGATAGCCTCGCCTTGACCACGTTCTTCAGCTTCAAGCCCAGGATAAGCTCCAGGAGTATCAATAAGAGAAACGACTGGAATCCCAAATTTTTCAGCTGACTTCATCAAACGCAATGCTTTTCGATAACCTTCTGGATTAGCCATACCAAAGTTTCGATATTGTCTTGTTTTGGTATTATAGCCTTTTTGTTGACCTATAAACATAAAGCTTTGATCTCCAATTTTCCCTAATCCACCAATCATCGCTTTGTCATCTTTAAAATTGCGATCGCCGTGAAGTTCTAAAAAAGAATCGCCACATATAGCATTGATATAGTCTAAAGTATAGGGACGGTCCGGATGTCTTGACAACTGTACTCGTTGCCATGGTGTTAAGTTTTTATAAATTTCTTTTTTGGCAATTTCAAGTTTGTTTTGAATCTGAACACAAGTTTCAGAAACATCAACATCACTTTCTTTTCCAATAATTTGACACTTTTGTAATTGATCTTCTAGTTCCTTAATAGGTAACTCAAACTCTAGATATTCCATAGAAATTCAAGATTAATGTTAGTTAGTTAGTTGGCAAATATAAAACTTTAATAGATTTCAAGGGTTAGATTTTGAGTTTATTGATGTTTTTAAACACGGCATTAAGAAGTACTGTTGAAATTATAAGAGCTGCCCCGATGTAAAACATAGGTTGCATGGTTTCCGTCTCCGGAAATAATAGAAGTGCTAATAAAATACCGTATATAGGTTCTATATTATAAGTGAGAACTAAGGTGTATGGGGTAATGTGTTTCATCACGTGAACAGAAGCTATAAAAGCATAGGCTGTACATATGGACGCTAGAATAAATACGTATAGCCAATCAGAATTTGAGAGTTGAAAGTAAGTTTTATCAAATCCGTTCCCCGTAAATGCAATAAAAATAGAGATGAAAATAACACCGCTTACAAATTCATAGAATGAAATGACGCTCGGTTTATAGTGTTCTACAAATTTCCCGTTTAGCACTGCAAATAGTGTTGAAAATAAGGCTGAAGTGATTCCAAGTGCAATCCCTAAAATATATTTTAACTCTGCTTGAGTTATTAAGACTATTCCAATTATAACAATACATCCAAATATGATTTCATAACCAATAATTTTACGTTTATAAAATAACGGCTCTATAAAGGACGCAAAAAATGCACCTGTAGAAAACATTGCTAAGGCAATTGAGATGTTTGATACTTTGATGGCAGCAAAAAAAGTAATCCAATGCAAGGCAATAATGATTCCGGCAATCGAAAATCTGGCAATCACTCTTAGCGGGACTTTAAGGGATATTTTTTTGAGTTTAATAAATATAAACATTAGCAATCCAGCAATGGTCATTCTATACCAAACTAAGGGTGTGGCTTCTAGTGAAATTAGTTCCCCTAAAATAGCTGTAAACCCAGCGATTAGCACCAACAAGTGTAGGTGCAAATAGTTTATAAGTTTAACGTTTTGCATTGTACAATAAGTAAATTGCTAAGCCGCCAAAAACAATATTAGGAAACCAAACAGCTAAAAGTGGGGAGAAATCAGATTGTTCGGCCATAACGCCGAATACTTTATCAAAAAACACATAAATCATGGCGATAACCACTCCAAAAGCTAAGTTGACACCCATCCCACCACGACGTTTTATAGATGAAACGGCTACGGCTATAATTGTGAGTATAAATACTGAAACAGGAAGACTCCATTTTCTATACTGCACAACTTTGTAGCGGTTAATATTAGAGGAACCTCGAAGTTCTTCTCTAGCAATAAAAGTCATCAACTCGTTATAGGTTAATGTTTCAGCAACATACTTTGGAGGCGTTAAATCTTGTAAATCAAAACCAAATATGGTATCTTTTTTACGGCTAAACTCCAATTGATCATCGTTTTCCCCAATGATTCTAAGATTATAATTTGTCAATTGATACGTACTGTCTTTTTCTATAAAGCGTATCGCAGAAGCATGAATTTTATAAGCTAACTTATTGCCTTCAAAATGTTCTAGAGTGAAATTATTTCCACGTTTTCTTTTGAGATCAAAATTGCTAACATAAATATAATCGTTATCATTTATTTGACGGTAAATGTGCTGTGTTTCTGTGACTTTGGTATTTTTTAAATATTTATATGTAAACTCATTAAATCCTTTACTTGCCATTGGCGCCCAATACATGCCTAACATCAAGGCTAAAGCCGCTACAATCGTAGCGCCAATTAGATAAGGTCTTAGAAACCGTGCAAAAGATACGCCTGAACTTAAAAAGGCTACAATTTCTGTATTATTTGCCAGTTTGGACGTAAACCAAATTACAGAAAGAAATAGAAATAGCGGGAATAGTAGTGTGGCAAAATAAATCGTGAAATCAAAATAATAAGACGCAACCTCCTCAAAAGGAACTTCATTTTCTAAAATTCGATCAATTTTTTCGGCAAGATTCGCGGTAATTCCAATTGGAATGAACAGTAGTAACATCATAAAAAATGTAAACAAATACCGTTTTAATATATACCAATCTAATATTTTCATAGGCTTATAAGCGATTATCCATTTGCTTTACCATCATAGCTTTCCATGTGCCAAAATCGCCAGCTAAAATATGTTTTCTAGCTTCTCGTGTTAGCCACAAGTAAAACCCTAAGTTATGAATTGTAGCGATTTGTTTTCCTAATAATTCGTTAACTGTAAATAAATGTTTTAAATAGGCTTTAGAATATTCGGTATCTACAAATGTGATTCCCATAGGATCAATAGGAGAAAAATCGTCTTTCCACTTTAGGTTCTTAATATTTATAGAGCCATGAGCCGTAAATAACATGCCATTTCTGGCATTTCGGGTTGGCATCACACAATCAAACATATCAACGCCTAAGGCAATATTTTCGAGAATATTAATTGGTGTGCCTACACCCATTAAGTAGCGGGGTTTATCTTCTGGCAAAATTTCACACACAACATCGGTCATCGCATACATTTCATCAGCAGGTTCACCAACAGATAAACCGCCTATGGCATTTCCGACGGCTCCTGAATTTGCAATATATTCTGCCGACTGTCGTCTTAAATCTTTATAGGTACTACCTTGAACTATCGGAAAAAAGGCTTGATCAAAATCATATTTTAGGGGCGTTTTGTCCAGATGATTGATACAACGCTCTAACCATCGGTGTGTCATATGCATCGATCGTTTTGCATAGTTATAATCGCAAGGATAAGGCGTACATTCATCAAAAGCCATGATAATATCTGCTCCGATACTGCGCTGAATTTCCATTACATTTTCAGGGGTAAATGTATGCATACTTCCATCAATATGACTTTTAAATTTAACTCCTTCTTCTTTGATTTTGCGATTTGCAGAAAGTGAATACACTTGATAACCTCCCGAATCCGTTAAAATATTCCGATCCCAATTCATAAATTTATGAAGTCCTCCGGCTTTTTCTAACACCTCAACTTGTGGTCGTAGAAATAAGTGATAGGTATTTGCTAAAATCACATCAGGATTGATATCATTTTTGAGTTCACGTTGGTGTACACCTTTTACAGTACCTACAGTCCCTACGGGCATAAAAATTGGAGTTTCAATAACACCATGATCTGTTGTTATTGTAGCTGCTCGTGCTTTAGTTTCGGTGTCTTTTTTTAATAAATCGAATTTCAAATTCTTAAATTACATGGTTAATGGTACAATTTTAAAGGATATAAAGAACAACGCTATTTACCCTTGTACAAAATTTTTGTTGCAATTATTTAGTGGCGCGTGGTTTGTAGTTGATCAGATAGTCTCCCTTGGGCTTACCCTCATCAAAGGAGCTCCCTTTTAATAGTAAACGTGTTTGTTCTCGAGCTTCTTGGTTACTCCAACCCTCATACTCTATTCGATAAATTGCTGAAAACATCTGTGCACGTCCCACGCCATGATAGCAGTGTATTAATACGGGGTAATTATCTGGGTCGTCCATGATTTGCAAAAATTCATCTACGGTATCTTGTGTTGGCACTTGATCGGTTCCTAAGTTAAAATAGCTTACTCCCTCAAGCTTTTCTACAGCTTCTTTTTCAGCGGTGAGCTCTTCTGGAATTTCTGGGTTATTAACTTTGTCTTTGGTATGTGGAAAACGGAGATCAATCACACTATTGATGCTATGATCTTTAATATAGCCCGCAATTTTATTGGGTGGAATTACTCCAGATTTATAGACTTTGTTTTCTGAAATTTCTTTAAAATTATAATTGAAGTGAACATCGTAAACATATTTTGAAACGCCTAGTAGAATCAGACCTAAAAGAAGAAGTAGAATTTTTTTTCTCATCACTATTAAATTTTAATTATAAATTTCTATCAACAATTCTTTCAAAATAATCTTTCAAAAATGCTTTACATTTGAGCTCAACAGCATCCATTTCAGCAGTTCGATTGGAAATTAAATTTGTTTCTAATCCTAAATCATTGATCGCATAAAAACCTACAGCTTTTACGCCGTCAAATATACAAATTATATTGCCCTCAGAATACATGTAATTTTGTCCAATGAAACTAACTACAAAAGGATCCATTTTAGAGGGTTTTTCTGAAACCAGGCTTCGCCCCCAACTTCTAAACGGTTTGTTGTAACCGACCATGTCAATGATGGTAGGATAGATATCTATTTGCTGCGCTAACTCAGATTTAACTCCTGTAAATTCACCATTTGGGCTATAAATCATAATAGGTACAGCCAAGCGATTCATTAGCTTTCGATATTCACTATACCTTATTTGATTGGAGTGATCAGCAGTAATAATAAAAATAGTATTCTGAAACCAAGGCTCTTTTTTAGCTGCTTCAAAAAATTGTTTAAACGCAAAATCTGTATAGCCCACACACTGATGCATTGGCACATCTCCTTTAGGGAATACGCCTTCATATTCCTTAGGAATAATGTAGGGTTCATGAGAAGTAACTGTAAAAATAGTAGAAAAAAACGGGGTTGTTTTAGTGTCTAAAGTGATTTTCATAAACTGAAAAAAGGGATCATCCCAAATTCCCCAAACCCCATCAAACAAGGCATCGTTATTAAATTCTGTTTTTCCATAATAATTATCAAACCCTAGAATATTTGAAAACCCTAGAAACCCCATTGAACCATTCGGTGCCCCATGAAAAAAAGAGGTGTCATAGCCTTCAGAATTTAAAATTGAAACCACCGACTCTATATCCTGATTAGCATATGGAGAGGACGTAAAAGCATCTTTAAAAGATGGAATTCCCGCCAAAACCGAAGACATTCCATGTATTGATTTTCTTCCGTTTGCATAGGCTTTGGTAAAGATCAAACTCTTGGTAGCAAGAGAATCTAAAAAAGGTGTATAGCTAACATAGTCTTTAATTTGAGTGGGGTCATTAAAAGCTCCAATATATTCTCTACCATAACTTTCGGTAATAAAGACAACTATATTGGGTTTGTTTTTTACGGTATTTGGATACGCTTTTAGAGGTTGAACTAAACGATCTACTTCGGGTTTTCTGAGATCATAAGAAACTTTTTTAAATGTTTTTTTATTGAAAGTTCTAATAATTGTAAAAGGTGTATTTAAAATAAAATCGGCATGTTGAATTTTGGACGTATGTCTGTTAGCATCTACCAAATTGATGGGACGCGTACTTTTTTTAAAATCGCCTCGGATGCCGCCTACCATTAATGTGATCATAAGCAGAAAACATGCTACAGAAGTTAGCACATATGACAACACCCCTTTTGAGTAGGGTTTTGTACTAATTTTCACCTTTTTGTAAAGAACTATCCACACAACTGTGGATAGAATAAATAACAAAAAAACATGCCAATAACTTACTGCAAAACGGGCAAACATTTCAAAGCGATTATCTTCGTTTTTAACCACATCCCATTCAGAGATAGTTGTTCTATTATAATTAAATTTATAATAGATTAAATCCACAAAATTAAAAGACATCCCTATCAAATTTGTAGTGAAGTACACGTAAAAAATGATTTTCTGGTAAATCTTATGCGTATTTATTACGAAAGGAAGCATTGAAAGTAACACAAATAAGCTATTTAGATAAAAAATAGCTGCAGTATCAAAAGCAAGACCATGATAACTTAGTTTCAGATATTCAACTACTGAGTCAATTTCTAAAAAGGAATAGTTATAAATAAAAAATAAAAAACGACTGAAAGCATACATTAAATAAACTAATAAAAGCCTATAAATCAATACTTTATATTCTTGTAACCTGAAAAATTGTTGCATTAAAAATAATTCAAAAATAAGTGTAAAAATAGCAAAGAAATTACACTTATAAACACTTGATATGCATTATTATAAATTGTTAGTTAAATTGTAAAAAATACAAGGTTAAATACTTCATCTCTTTAAAATTAAAATTATCTTTGAAAATCATTTTTTTTAACATCTAAAACATTAGGCAATGTCTAACACTAATTTACAGGATTTAACAACCCAAGTTCGTAGGGATATTTTACGAATGGTTCACAAAGTGAATTCCGGTCACCCCGGTGGTTCATTAGGCTGCACAGAATTTCTTGTGGCACTTTACACAACAATCATGGATCGCAAAGAAGGCTTTGATATGGATGGCCATAACGAAGATTTATTTTTTCTATCGAACGGACATATTTCGCCCGTATTTTATAGTGTTTTAGCGCACTCAGGATATTTTCCAGTAGAAGAGTTAAATACATTCAGATTGTTAAATTCTAGATTGCAGGGACACCCGACCACACACGAAGGACTTCCTGGGGTTCGAATTGCCTCTGGATCTTTAGGTCAAGGACTTTCAGTTGCTTTAGGAGCTGCCCAAGCAAAAAAATTAAATAATGATTCGCATCTCATATATAGTCTTCATGGCGATGGCGAACTTCAAGAAGGACAAAATTGGGAAGCTATCATGTATGCTTCTGCAAAAAATGTAGATAATATTATTGCCACTATTGATTTAAATGGAAAACAAATTGATGGTACAACGGACGATGTATTAGCAATGGGAAGTATCAAAGGCAAGTTTGAAGCATTTGATTGGACTGTTATTGAAATCGAAAACGGTAACGATCTTGATGCTATATTAGACGGTATGGCGAGGGCTAAATCTGCAACAGGAAAAGGAAAACCTGTATGTGTTCTTTTAAAAACTATGATGGGTAATGGTGTAGATTTTATGATGCATACGCATGCATGGCACGGCAAAGCGCCTAATGATGAACAATTAGAAAATGCATTAAACCAAAATCCAGAAACTTTAGGCGATTATTAAATTCAAAACCAACAATACGATGAAAACTTATACATATACAGAAAAAAAAGATACGAGAAGTGGTTTTGGAGCTGGCCTTACAGAACTCGGAAGAACCAACCCAAATGTAGTCGCACTTTGTGCAGATCTTATTGGATCTCTCAAAATGAATCAATTTATTGAAGAAAATCCAGAACGTTTTTTCCAAATTGGTATTGCTGAAGCCAATATGATGTCTATTGCTGCTGGTTTAACCATTGGTGGTAAGATCCCTTTTACAGGAACTTTTGCTAACTTTTCGACTGGTCGTGTTTATGACCAAATTAGACAATCAATTGCCTATTCTGATAAGAATGTAAAAATTTGTGCCTCACATGCAGGTCTTACTCTTGGCGAAGATGGTGCTACACACCAAATTTTAGAAGATATTGGATTAATGAAAATGCTTCCTGGCATGGTGGTTATCAATACCTGTGATTACAACCAAACCAAAGCAGCAACTATTGCTATTGCAGATTATGAAGGTCCTGTATATTTACGATTTGGAAGACCAGCTGTACCTGTTTTTACACCAGAAGATCAAGTGTTTGAAATTGGAAAAGCGATTCAACTTCAAGAAGGATCAGATGTAACAATCGTTGCAACTGGACATTTGGTTTGGGAAACTCTTGAAGCTGCAAAAGTATTGTATGAACAAGGCATTTCCGCAGACGTCATTAATATCCATACAATTAAACCCCTAGATGATAAAGCAATTATAGCGTCTGTTAAAAAGACCGGTTGTATTGTCACTGCAGAAGAGCATAACCATCTTGGTGGCTTAGGTGAAAGCGTAGCAAGAACCTTAGCACTTCACCACCCAACGCCTCAAGAATTTGTGGCTACGGATGATACCTTTGGTGAATCGGGAACTCCTGCACAACTGATGGAAAAATATGGCCTTAATAGCGACAGTATTGTAGCAAAAGCCCTTAAAGTAATTAAGAGAAAGTAAGGTCAAATACCATATAATAACATGAAAAAAGAAAAGACTCGCAAATGCGAGTCTTTTTCTTATATGTATTTGAACGTTTTACCTATTCTATTGGATCAGATTCTGTAGCATCTAAATAATTAGGTACATCATTACCGTTGGTATCCACTAAAGTAACACGATTAGCACTGTAAGAACCATCTGTATTTTGTTTTATAGGAGATAAAAATTGGTTACTAGTCAACTCTAGTGCATCTAATTGAGTTTGAAGCGCAGCTCTAGAGGGTTCACTGTAGGACTCGATTTTTATTTCATCTGCCGTTATCGTACCATCACCATCATCATCTTGGTCTATAAAATTTGGAAATGTATTAGCATCTTTATCGTCGTTAAACAAATCATTATCCAAGTTAACATCTTCTAAATATGAAGGAATTCCATCAGAATCATGATCATTTGTTTCTGATTGCATTAATTCAAACTTAAATATTAAATTTGAATAGGAAGGTATGCTTGTTTGAGAGGTGGAATAATAGCCTAAACCTGAGGGTAAAAACATAACGCCCATTCCATAACCGTCAAAATAAACTGTACCATCTGAATTCGAAGCAAAAGAACTAGCCACATTAAAATGTGGTATGGCGCGACTCCAACCTGCAACTACATACACCAAGTCGAATACAACAGGTGTAGAAGAGCGATCAAATTCAGTTCCATCCATAAGAAATCCAGAATAATTAACACGTACTTTATCAGAAAACATAGGCGAAACAGCCCCTTCTCCTTGTTTGATATTTAAAATATAATACTCGTATTCAACCTCTGAATAAGTGGTTGATTTGGTCTCAACAGCTGATATTAAAAGGGTTGCATCAGAAGGCATTGTTTCGCCTTCAAGGAGTTCATTAATCTCAAGGTCATCAATAGTTGGATTTTCCATGGCATTAACTTCCGCAGCATTATAATAATGTGTGTTCAGGTAATTTTCAAGAGCAGCGGCATCCTCGACTTGTTGCTCAGTACGGTCATTTTCAGGAACAACTGTGAGAGTCTCTTCCTCATCTTCGTTACAAGCCATTATATTGATAAACACTGTAGAAATGAAAAGCACCTTAAATATATTGTTCATGTATTTATTTTTATTAGTTGTGATAGACCTCATTTTATAGTTGTTAGGTATTCTATTGATTGTCGAATTTTAGGAATGAAACATTCATTCCCCTGTAATTAGTGGTGCAAGATACAATATTATAGTATTTTTGTATAATACATTAACGTTGTTTTAAACATTTTATGAGAATCGATAAATATTTATGGTGCGTTCGTTATTTCAAAACTCGAAATAGCGCCTCTACGGCTTGTAAAAAAGGACATGTCAGAGTAAATGACGTGATTGCAAAGCCTAGCAGAGAACTATTACCTACGGATAAATTAGTGGTTCGAATTAATCAGATAAACTACCAATTGACAGTTTTGGATATACCTCCCAGTAGAGTTGGTGCTAAACTTGTGGATATTTATAGGATGGATACCACCCCTAAATCCGAATTTGAAGCACAAGAGCTTTTAAAATATTCTAAAGATTATTATCGTCAAAAAGGTGAAGGGCGTCCCACAAAAAAAGACCGCAGAGAAATTGATGGTTATTTAGATAATGATGAAAGAGCGGAATAATGTTCGCTGCAATTCAAAAAGTTTAAATACGATCATGAGAGAATAAAAAACAGTTTTTTTATATTTGAACAAACAAATACTATGGAGTTAATTGAGAATTGCATTTTGAATCACGACCAAATAAATCATAAAATAAAACGCATTGCGTATCAAATTTATGAAGCTAATGTTGAAGAACAAGAAATTATTCTTGCAGGCATAGAATCAAACGGTTATGTATTTGCAAAAAAGTTAAGAAGCGCCATGCAAAAAATTTGTGATATTGATCCCCTATTATGTAAAGTCATCATTGATAAAAATAATCCAACTAGCCCTATTACAACAACACTTAAAGAGAACGAATACACCAACAAATCGCTAGTGTTAGTTGATGACGTTTTAAATTCTGGGACAACCTTAATATATGGCGTAAAACATTTTTTAGATGTGCCTCTAAAACAATTTAAAACTGCAGTTCTTGTGAATCGGAATCATAAAAAATATCCTGTGAAAGCGGATTTTAAAGGCATTTCTTTATCAACATCAATAAATGAACACATTAGTGTGGTGTTTTCAGGCAAAAACACAAGGGTTATTTTGGAGTAATTTTTGAAATAATAGTTGCAACAATTTCAGCTACACTAAGGGAGTCCGTTTGTATACTAATTTCGGCTTGATTATAGAAAAAAGACCGCTCAAACAAATGTTTAGCAATAAATTCAGGAATATCTTCATCCTTGATACTAGCAATCAGGGGGCGCTTTGCTTTTTCTTTTATTAAACGTTCAGAAAGGTTTTTTATTGAACTATTTAGAGTCACCGTTATCACATTTGGATGCTCAACCAAAAAGGCCATCGTATCCCCATAACACGGCGTTCCCCCGCCCAAAGCTAAAACTAAATTATCGGACTGGTTGATTAGGTCTTTGACCGCTTCAGACTCTAGTTTTCTAAAAACTATTTCGCCTTTAGACTTGAAAATTTCTGCTATTGTGGCTTGCTGATTTTGTTCAATGTATTCGTCTAAATCTAAAAAATCAGTATTACTATTTTGTGCAAGTAACTGTCCAACAGTGGACTTACCAGATCCCATATAGCCTAACAAAACAATGATCATACGGTATTATAAATTTGATTATACACTCTCTTAAAATAACGAGAACAAAAAAACGAAAAATAATTTAAAAAAGCATTGTTTAATTAATTAAACCCTTTATATTTGCAGCCGCAATGAGGGAAATAAATGACCTGGTAGCTCAGTTGGTAGAGCATCTCCCTTTTAAGGAGAGGGTCCTGGGTTCGAGCCCCAGCCAGGTCACTAAAAAAAGTTAAGTTTATTCTTAACTTTTTTTTTTAACTTTAACATTCAAAATGCGCACGTGGCGGAATTGGTAGACGCGCTAGCTTGAGGGGCTAGTGGGAATTATTCCCGTGGAAGTTCGAGTCTTCTCGTGCGCACTTTCATCTTTTTTTTTCAATACTTTGATTTTAATATTATTATGGTTAATTTAGTTTACCCAAATCTTATTAAATCATGAACACAATCAAAAATGTCTTTAGCATTAAAGACTTGGAAAATCTTTCCGGAATCAAAGCCCATACAATTCGTATATGGGAAAAACGCTACAAACTTCTTGAACCTGAACGCTCGGAGACCAACATTAGAAGTTATAATCTAATAAACCTTCAGAAACTTCTCAATATTAGTTTTTTGAACTCAAATGGTTTAAAAATTTCAAAAATTGCGACGCTTAATGAATTTGAAATTGCAAAAAAAGTAAATCAAATTTCATTTGAAGGAGACCCTAAAAATCATGCAGTTAATGCCTTTAAACTTTCTATGCTGAATTTTGATCAGGAATTGTTTTACACTACCTACAATCAGTTGTTAGAAGAAAAAAGCTTTAGAGAAGTTTTCTACGAGTTTTTTATACCCTTAATACAGCAAGTGGGTGTTTTATGGCAAACGTTGACAATCGAACCCTCTCATGAACGTTTTTTTACGGTACACGTTCGACAAAAAGTTTTAATTCATATTGAAAGGTTGCAAAGCCGAAACCCTAGACCAGATACTAAAACTTTTGTCTTGTTTTTACCTATCAATGAAATTCATGATCTCGGATTGTTATTCATAAACTATGAACTGCTGAGTCGAGGATATCATACAATTTATCTGGGTGAAAGTATTCCAATAAGTAACCTGAACACCCTCAATACGTTATATGATGACGTTACTTACATTTCATTTTTTACTGTGAAACCTGATGTTGAAAAACTTGATAGTTATTTGAAAACTATTTATAATGAAGTGCTTGAAAACACTTCTAATACACTTCGGGTACTAGGCACGCGTTTAAAAGACTATAATCCAAAAAAACTCCCAAAACAAATTGATATTTTTAGCTCAATAAAGAGTTTAGTTAAAGATTTGTAAAAAAACATTAGACATATGCTTACTGTATCGTCTTTTGCTTATTTTTATGAGCACTATGAAAAAAACAATACAGATTATTGGCTCTGGGTTTTCATCCTTGTCTGCAGCCTGCTATTTAGCACAAGCGGGACACAGGGTGTCTATCTATGAAAAGAACAGTACAGTAGGCGGACGTGCACGCCAATTAAAAAAAGACGGATTCACTTTTGATATTGGACCTTCTTGGTATTGGATGCCAGATGTTTTTGATCGGTTTTTTGCTGATTTTGACAAAAAAACTGCGGACTACTACCATATAGACAAACTAGACCCTGCCTATAAAATATTTTTTGATGATGACATTATTACCATTGGAGATTCAATGGAAAAAATTTGTGCAGAATTCGAACGTATCGAAAAAGGAAGCGGGATTAAACTTAATAAATTTATAAAAAAAGCACAAAACAATTACGGCATAGCCGTAAATAAAATTTTATATAATGCTCCAGGAGTATCTCCTTTAGAATTAGTAACCAAAGACACTGTGAAGCGTTTAGATCAGTTTTTCAAAACTATTAGTCGTGAAGTACGCAAAAATTTCAGTAATCCAAAGTTAATCTCAACACTAGAATTTCCATCTCTATTTTTAGGCGCTAAACCCAACAAAACACCATCGTTCTTTAGCTTTATGAATTATGCTGACTTCGGGTTAGGTACCTGGCACCCTAGAGGTGGCATGTATGAAATCATAAAAGCAATGGAAGCTTTAGCAATCGAATTAGGCGTTGAAATTCATACCAACCACCCTGTTGACAAAATTGTAGTAGATAATGGTAAGGCAACTGGACTGGTAACCAAAAATGTATTCGTAGAATCTGATATTGTTTTGAGTGGTGCAGATTATCACCATTCTGAAGGCTTGTTAGATTCGGAACACAGGCAACATTCCGAAGCCTATTGGGATAAAAAAGTATTTGCGCCATCTTCTTTATTATTTTATATTGGATTAGATAAGAAGCTCAAAAATACAGAACATCACAATTTGTTTTTTGATGCGGACTTTGAAAAACATGCAGAAGAAATATATGACGAGCCCCAATGGCCAAGTCATCCTTTATTTTATGCTAACGTGCCCTCTAAAACTGATCCTTCCATGGCGCCTGAGGGACATGAAGCCTTGTTTATTTTGATGCCAATTGCTCCAAATATTGAAGACACTCCAGAACATAGAGATCACTACTTAAAAAAAATAATTGAAAGATTTGAAGCAAAAACAAAGCAATCAATTCAAAATAATATTATATTTAATGAATCTTTTTGTGTTGAAGATTTTAAATCGGAATACAACTCATATAAAGGTAACGCTTATGGAATGGCCATGACTTTAATGCAAACGGCTTTTTTAAGGCCGAAATTGAAGAGTAATAAAGTTGAAAATTTATATTTTACAGGACAATTAACCGTCCCTGGACCAGGAGTGCCCCCTTCTCTAATCTCCGGAAAACTGACCTCAGAACTTATTCAAAAGCTGCTGGACAAATGTTAAGCAACTTAGTTAAAAAATTTAAAATTTAAGTTTATGAAGTCCATATTTGATACCGTATCAAAAGACTGTAGTCGAATTATCACACAAACTTATAGTACCTCATTTTCAATGGCTACGAAAATGCTTTCCAGTACAATTCGTCAGGATATTTATAATATTTACGGATTTGTACGCTTAGCGGATGAAATTGTAGATTCATTTCATGACTATGATAAAGAAGAATTATTTGTACAGTTTGAAGCAGACTTAGAAGCGGCTCTTCAAAATAAAATCAGTCTCAACCCTATTCTAAATTCATTTCAAGAAACGTATCATACCTATGGTCTTGAAAAAGATATGGTCGATGCTTTTATGAGCTCAATGCGTCAAGATTTACACAAAACAGTATATCACACAGAAGAGGAATATAAAAACTACATTTACGGTTCTGCGGATGTGGTTGGACTAATGTGTCTAAAAGTATTTGTCAATGGAGACACCCAACACTACAATACGCTCAAGCAAACAGCAATGGCTTTAGGATCGGCATTTCAAAAAGTGAATTTCTTGAGGGATTTAAAAGCAGATCATGATCAGTTAAATAGAACCTATTTCCCAAATACAGATCTAGACAACTTAGATGAACGCTCAAAACAAGCTATTATTGACGACATTGAGAATGATTTTTCAGAAGGTTTAAAAGGCATAAAACAACTGCCTTTAGAAGCTAAATTTGGTGTTTTTATGGCATATCGCTACTATAATCAGCTTCTAAAAAAATTAAAAACAACCCCTGCTCTCGAAATTAAAAGTACCCGAATTCGAGTGCCTGACTATAAAAAAGTAGAGCTACTAACTCGTAGCTATGTAAAATACCAACTCAATCTATTATAACCCATATTATGAATACATTTTTTTGGATTCTCGTTTTTTTAGCCACTTTTACAACCATGGAATTTATGGCATGGTTTACACATAAGTATGTAATGCATGGTTTTTTATGGAACCTTCACAGAGATCACCATCACAAAGACCACAAAAGCTGGTTTGAACGTAATGACGCCTTTTTTATATTCTATGCAGTTGTCAGTATGACTTGTTTTTATTTCTGGAGTTACGAAGGGTTTTGGGCTGGACTTCCCATAGGTTTAGGAATTATGGCCTATGGTGCTACGTACTTTATTGTTCATGATATTTTCATCCATCAACGATTTAAGCTTTTTCGTAACGCCAATAATTGGTATGCAAAAGGGCTGCGACGTGCCCACAAAATTCATCACAAACACCTTGGCAAAAGCGATGGCGAATGTTTTGGAATGTTATTTGTCCCGTTCAAATACTTTAAACGCTAACGCATGAATGCGCTCTATCTTTTGTTAAACTTAGGGTCTATTTCTGTCCCTTTTCTCTATAGTTTTCACCCAAGACTGCAACTCCATAAGCGATTTTTATGGATTTTTGTTTCAATCCTTTTAACGATGGCAATTTTTATCCCATGGGATGTCATTTTTACACTGCATGACATCTGGGGTTTTAATGACACTTATTTTTTGGGAATCAAATTTCTGAGCCTTCCCCTAGAGGAATGGTTGTTTTTTATCTGTATTCCTTTTGCTTGTGTGTTTACGCATTATGCGCTCCTGCTCTATTTTCCGAATTTAAAGCTGAACAAAACCAGTACAAAATGGATCAGTTCCGGTCTTATGACTTTGTTATTTGTGCTTGCTGCTGTGAATTATGACAAATGGTACACGGTTATAAATTTTAGTCTAGCTATACCACTCACATACCTCGTGTATAGATACAACCCCAAACTTCTGCAGCATTTTCTCTTAACGTTTTTGGTGATGCTGATCCCCTTTTTTATAGTCAATGGCATCTTAACAGGTAGCTTTATTGACAACCAAGTAGTTTGGTATAACAATGCCGAAAACTTAGGCATCCGCATGGGAACGATTCCTGTTGAGGACAGTATTTATGCCTATACTTTGATTCTTTGTAATTTGTTTCTGACGGAGCTTTTTGTGAAGAAATATCATAAAACAAATGAATACTAAATACAAGTATATTATCCTTGGAATTGTTGGGTTATTACTTATGGCGCTTATACTAATTATAGGGCTCCGAACACTTGTAATGTCCATAGCCAATCAACGAACGTGCGAATGGGCTAACATTGACAATATAGAACTCAATGCAAAAATTGATATTCCTTCAATCCTTAATTCAGACTGTGAATATTTAGAAACGATTAATACAAAAAAGGCTTATTTTAAGTTTGATCCAACTCATTTTGATGGCGATTATTACATCGAAGTCAATCAACTAACAAGTTTAGATACAAAACACACAGGAATTGACTTCATAAATTTCAATACAGACTCCCTTTCAGTGGATGCGCTTTACTATAAATCAAGAACTGGACATAAATCAAACTCTTATGTATTGTTTGACAAAAACAAAGAACAGCTCTGGGTGTCTATTCAGTATGCTGATTAAATCAGGAATTCTCAATACCAAAAAAAAAGAGACCCTTCTTACATTGAATATAAGAAATAAGTCTCAATTTAGTTATGCTCTAAAATCATTAGATGATCTAGACACCAAGGTGAATAAATCTACTCTAGGCGTTTTGTTTTTTAATCAAGTTCAATGCGGAACCTTCATTATACCATTCTATTTGCGAATCGTTGTAGGTATGATTAGCAATGATTATATCCTTAGAACCATCCGCATGAAAAGCTTCAATGGTTAAAGGTTTTCCTGGAGCAAATGCATTTAAGTCAACAAAATTAAACGTATCATCCTCTTGAATTAAATCGTAATCTGATTCAGTTGCAAACGTCAACCCTAACATACCTTGTTTTTTAAGGTTAGTTTCATGAATACGTGCAAATGATTTTACAATCACCGCTGCAACTCCAAGATGACGAGGCTCCATCGCCGCGTGTTCTCTAGAAGAGCCTTCTCCATAATTATGATCGCCTACTACAATTGTATGAACGCCTTTAGACTTATAGTCACGTTGCGTCGTTGGCACTGCATCATATTCTCCTGTAAATTGATTTTTAACAAAATTGGTTTTCATATTAAACGCATTTACAGCACCAATCAAACAGTTGTTTGAGATATTATCTAAATGGCCTCTAAAACGCAACCAAGGTCCCGCCATAGAAATATGGTCAGTTGTACATTTTCCATGCGCTTTAATTAATAATTTAGCGCCGTTAATTGTATTACCAATGGGCTCAAAAGGAGTTAAAAGTTCTAAGCGCTCAGAATCAGAAGCCACATTAACTTCTACATGACTGCCATCTTCTTCTGGTGCTAAATACCCCGCATCTTCGACTGAAAATCCTTCTTCAGGCAATTCATAACCAGTTGGCTCATCCAACATAACTTTTTCACCATCTTTATTAATTAGTGCATCTGTTAAAGGGTTAAAATCTAAACGCCCTGAAATTGCTATTGCAGCCACCATTTCTGGAGATGTAACAAAAGCATGAGTATTTGGATTACCATCAGCACGCTTGGCAAAATTTCTATTAAAAGAATGTACTATACTATTTTTAGGTGCATTTTTAGGATCTTCGTAACGTGCCCATTGCCCGATACATGGACCACAAGCATTGGTGAATATTTTGGCGTCTAAATTTTCAAAGACTTCTAAAATTCCATCACGTTCTGCTGTGAAACGGACTTGTTCTGATCCTGGATTGATTCCAAATTCTGCTTTAGTCACTAATCCTTTATCGAGTGCTTGTTGTGCTATAGAAGCAGCACGCGATAAATCTTCATAAGATGAATTGGTACAAGACCCTATCAAGCCCCACTCTACTTTTAATGGCCAATCGTTTGTTTTGGCTTTAGCTGTCATGGTTCCTACTTCCGTCGCTAAATCTGGCGTAAAAGGACCATTGATATGTGGCATTAATGTAGATAAATCAATCTCTATTAATTCATCAAAATAATCTTCAGGAGATGCATATACTTCTGGATCAGCTGTTAAAGAATCTTTAACTTGATTAGCGGCATCTGCAACATCATTTCGATCAGTAGCACGCAAGTAACGCTCCATTGATTCATCATAGCCAAATGTAGAAGTTGTGGCGCCAATTTCGGCACCCATGTTACAAATTGTTCCTTTTCCGGTACAAGACATAGATGTCGCACCAGGACCAAAATATTCAACAATCGCACCTGTTCCTCCTTTAGCGGTTAGGATGCCAGCGACTTTAAGAATCACATCTTTTGGCGCTGTCCATCCAGAGAGGTTTCCATTTAATTTAACACCTATCAGTTTTGGGAATTTAAGTTCCCAAGCCATACCTGCCATCACATCAACAGCATCTGCACCACCAACTCCAATAGCAATCATTCCTAATCCACCTGCATTAACGGTATGTGAATCTGTGCCAATCATCATACCTCCTGGAAACGCATAGTTTTCTAAAACCACTTGGTGAATAATTCCAGCTCCAGGCTTCCAAAATCCGATACCATATTTATTGGATACTGATTCTAAAAAATTAAAAACTTCATTGCTATTATTTAAAGCAAATTGTAAATCTTTAGAAGCACCAACTTTAGCCTGAATTAAGTGGTCACAATGCACTGTTGTTGGGACTGCTACTTGTTTTTTTCCAGCTTGCATAAACTGTAATAACGCCATTTGTGCTGTTGCATCTTGACACGCAATTCTATCTGGTGCAAAATCTACATAATCTTTTCCGCGTTCATATGCTTTTGCAGCATTATCATCCCAAAGGTGACTGTAAAGAATTTTTTCTGAAAGTGTGAGAGGTCGTCCAACGAGTTGACGTGCTTTTTCAATGCGTCCCGGCATTTGTCGGTACACTTCTTTAATAACATTTATATCGAAAGCCATAATTTAAATAATTTTATTTCGTAATAATCGTTCGTAAAAATACGAATTAAATAAAATTATATTCAATTAAATAGTGAATAAGAAGTGGGTAAAGTTATAATTTAATTAAAATTAGAATTATGTTTATTCTATTAAATTATTATCATTTTATTGGTGATAAAATTAAAATAAAAATTATAAAATATAAGTTAGAATAAACTTTCAATAATGGACTCCACAGAAATTCCGTCCGCTTCTGCCTTATAGTTCTTAATAATTCTATGACGAAGAATACTTACGGCTACAGCTTGCACATCTTCGATGTCTGGAGAAAGCTTTCCATTGATAACCGCATAGGTTTTAGCAGCTAAAATTAGGTTTTGAGAAGCTCTTGGACCTGCACCCCAATCTACATACTGAGAGATTAATGGAAGAGGTGTCGCAGAATCTGGACGGGTTTTTCCAACCATATTAACAGCATACTCAATGACATTGTCAGCAACAGGAATTTTTCGAATGAGAGTTTGAAGTTCTAAAATTTCAAGAGCTGAAAATACTACGTTTACCTCCGATTTTGCACTAACTGTTGTCAACTTTACTACCTTTACTTCTTCCTCAAAAGTGGGATAAGTCAGGTTGATAGAGAACATGAAACGGTCCAATTGCGCTTCTGGAAGTGGATAGGTACCTTCTTGCTCAATTGGGTTTTGAGTTGCTAATACAAAATATGGCGACTCTAACTTATAATGCTGACCTGCAATGGTAACTGAACGTTCTTGCATGGCTTCTAAAAGTGCTGCTTGTGTTTTTGGTGGTGTTCGATTGATTTCATCTGCCAAGATGATATTTGAGAAAATTGGGCCTTTTATAAATTTAAATTGGCGATCATGATCTAATATTTCACTCCCTAAAATATCACTAGGCATCAAATCAGGTGTAAACTGTATGCGTTTAAAATCTAATCCAAGTGCTTTAGAAATTGTATTAACCATTAAGGTTTTTGCCAATCCTGGAACGCCTACTAAAAGGGAATGACCTCCGGAAAATATCGAAATTAAAATTTGCTCAATGACAGCATCCTGACCAACAATAACTTTAGAAATCTCTTGTTTTAAAGCTTGATACTTTTGAAGGAGTTGTTTTAAGGACGCAACATCTGACATGGTGTAATTAATTTATTTTAAACCAATTACTATTAAAATCACATGTCCGTAACTCACCATTAATTTTAATGTAAGTATCCATGATTTTTTCTTCTTGCCATTTTTCTATTGCACTTAATTGTTTTTCTTGAAGTGCTAGGGCTTTGATTTTCAAATAATCCTGTGCAAAAGTAGCCTCATGTTCATCGACACGTTCTGTTACCGTGACTATTTTAAACTTTATTGGATTAATGCGGTCCTCATCTTTAAGGACTGGACTAACTTCATTATCTTTTAAGTTTTGGATTTGAGCATAAAACTCAGGATCCATTTTAGTGAGTTCAAAACTATAATCTTGAGTTTCTGGATTTCTCAGTTGACCACCGTCAAACTTAGTTTCTTTTTCGTCACTTGCCTCTCTTGCTGCATCAGCGAAAGTGATTTCGCCATCAACGATACTTTGTCTTACCTTTTCTAGTTTTTCCTTAGCAGCTTCAATTGCAGCATTGGTTATTTTTGGTCTTAATAGAATATGTCTAACATCGTACTCTTGTCCTCTAATTTTTTCTAATTGAATGATATGATATCCAAAATCAGTTTTGAACGGTTTAGAAACTTCACCTTCTTGTAATGAAAAAGCTACCTCTCTAAATTCTTTTGCCATCACAGGGCGTTTTCTATTAAGAGTATATTTTCCTCCGGTTCGTTTAGACCCTGGATCTTCGGTATAAAGTACGGCTTTAGTTGTAAAACTAGCGCCATTATCTAAAACATCCGCACGAAATTCATTTAAACGTTTAATAACTTTGTCTGTCTCAACTTTAGTTGTCTGTGGAATAACCACAATTTGAGCGATTCGCAGTTCGGTCCCAAACAATGGACGTTCGTCCTCTGGAATTTTGTTGAAAAACTGACGGACTTCGTCTGGAGTGACTTCTATCTCATCAATTATGGACTGTTGCATCAAGGACGCCATTTTGCCATTTTTATTCAACTCAAACATTTCGTCTCTGAGTTCTTTTTCCGAAGATTTTTTATAGTAGGCAATCAGTTTGTCCATAGAGCCAATTTGCTCTGCAAAGCCTTCGAGTTGTTGATCTACATAAGATTTAACTTCAGCATCGTTAACTTCCAAACTGTCTTGAATCGCATGATGAATGTAAAGTTTATCTTCTAATAACTTCCCAAAAAGCTGACAACGGGTAATATCTTCTGTTGAAACACCACTTGCTTCTAATTGTGTAAATTGTTTATCAATATCAGAGTCTAAGATTACAAAATCGCCTATAACTGCTGCGACACCATCTAATTTTACGCGTTGAACGGTATCGATTGTGGTGGCTGTGGGCGCTTCTACTTCAGCCTCTCCAATAATTTCTTGTGAAAATGACGAAAGGGTGGTCAAAAAACATAACCCTAATACGTAAGACTTAATTGTAAATTTCAAAATTTTTATTTTTAATGGCATCATTAACTATATCACTTTTTAGTTGCTTAATGAGTTTTAGCTTTCGTTTATTAATGACTATTTGTTTTAATGTTGGTAATACATATTGTTTTGGAGCTTGACTACCACGTTTTAAAACTTCATTAACCTGCATCAAATATAACCCTAAAGAATCTTTGAGCTGTATAAAATTAGGTTTTTTTAACAGTACTTTATTAAAACCCAATTGTAAGGGTTTAATTTTAGAAATCACTTGTTCCGATTTTATCCAGATGGAATCTTTCAAATAGAACGAATTAAATTGAATAGCAATAGAATCTAACACAACTTTATCTTCAGCATTGAAACGTTTGAACCGTTTTTTTACCTCATCTAAATTAGATAATTTGGAGTTTACATTCACATATCGCATTTTTAGAAGATCTTCTTTTAAAACGAAAAGTTGTGTGTTATTGTTGTAAACATCATCTAATTCCTGGTCTGAAATTAACGTATCTAGGTTCTTATTTACTAAAGCTTCAACATATGCAGAGGTGTAAAGGTCGCTTTTGTATTGCTGAACGAGTTGCTCAAACTCTGTTTGAGTGTCTTTTTTTAAATTTAAAACAGCACCATCGATAAGGAGTTGTGTAGTTGCCCAATTATTTATAATGTTTTGAACATAAATAATACTATCCATTTCAGATTGACCTTCAACAAAACTAAAGTCTATATCTGACTCGTACAAAAAAGCATCGTTAACTCGCGCCAAGGGCACTTGTTCTTGGGTATCGGAACGTAAATTACAGGACTGAATAGTCAACAACAAAATTCCAAATAGTGTATAGAAGTATTTCAATTTAGTTAGAGATTAGTTCGTTTACTTTTTTAAGCACATCTTCATGCACAACAACATCGAACTTGACTCGTAATTCATCTAACCATTCCGATTCTAAAATAACTTGATAATCAGCAATGACTTGTCCTTTTGCTTCTTCAAAGGATTTGACAGATTCTGGTTTAATTGCTGAAATATTTAGTACATAATAATTTGAATTTTCTTGGATTACTTTTGACACTCCTTTGACTGCTTCAAAAGTATTGGGCAAAGCGGAATGTCCGATTTCAAATTCACCATTTGTGAATATGACATTTTGCTCGTTATTTGTATTGAGTGCTTCAGCAATGGCTGCATTCGACTTATTTCTACTCCAATGCTTGCGTACTTTTTTGATATGTTTAGCGTTCGTGGACCGCGCTACGGACCCCTCAACTCTTTTAGTCCATACATATTTTTGTTTGTTTGCATTATAAAATTCTTGCAAACCGACTGAATCATTTTTGGCGCCTTCCCATATTTTATCTTGCATCAATTCAAACAACAACAAGCCTTCTCTGTATTCATTAATAACATGAGCAAATTCTTCATTTTCTTTTTCTAGGTTGTCTTTTTTGTACTGAAAAACAGACTGTTCTAAAAAAGACGCATATTGTTTTTTTATAAGCTGAGTTTTAGCCCATTTACTATTGACAAGTCTTTGGTTTGTATTTAAATAGTCTAAAAAATCTTGTAATACATAAATTTGATCCTTTACAATAAGAACCGACTGGTTGGCATCAGCGTTTACCGAAAGCTTCCAAGTACTTTTAGTGGAATCAAAAGTTAGATTAGAACCCAATTGTATGAAGTTAGGCTTTTGATTTGAAATTTGATACTCTGCTAATAATTGCTCTAGCATTTTTGCTTTGACAATTTGTGATCGCGAATCTTTACCTACTTGGTTTTCTAAATTAGGCTGTAATTTCTCAAAAGACGCTACAGGTGTTTTATCAATAAATTTTAGAATATGCCATCCATACCGAGTTTGGATTGGTTGAGATATTGGGTTTGACGCACTAAGTTCAAAAGCAGTGTTTTCAAAAATTTCTGAGTTTATCTGACCCGATTTAAAAGGCTTAAGCTTACCGCCTCGCGAGGCGCTGCTTTTATCATCTGAAAATTGTGTTGCAAGTGCTTCAAAGTCATCGCCTTGAAGAAGTAGTCGATGCAATTCTCGAATGCGATCTTCAGCAACTAAAGTACTATCTTTTTGAGTGTTTGAAATCATAATGTGTGCAACACTCACTTCTCCTCTAGACTTACGTTTTTCTAAAACTTTTACAACATGAAATCCAAACCTAGTTCTAAAGGGCTCGGACACTTGGTTAACAGCTGTAGAATAAGCAGCCGATTCAAAATCATAAACCATTTTAAATGCAGAAAAATAACCAAGATTTTCTACGAAAGTAGATTTCCCATCATGAAGTTCTTTTCTAAGAGCCTCAAAATCTTCGTTAATAAAACGTTCTCTGTAGGCTTTAATTTTTGAATATGCTTCTAAGGTATCGGTTTCAACCTCATCCAATAATACTAAAATATGCTGTGCTTTTACTTCATTTTTAGTACGTTCATAAGCTTCACGAACTAGACTTTCTGTTACTTTTTTGTCGGTCAAATAGGATTTAATCAATTGCTCTTTGTAAGACTTAAATTCTTTTAAGTAAACTGGATCTTTATCATACCGTAATGCTTTGGCTTCAGCTAATTTTAATTTGTAATTCACAAACAATTCTAAATAGGAATCGACATCTTTTTGTGAATCGTCTTGGACTAAGTTTAAGTTTTTATTGTAAACTCTTAAAAATTCATTAGCTGAAATGGATTCATCCGCAATTGTTAGTAAAATTTCATTTTTAGAAATTTGAGCAGATGATAAAAGTAATGAAAAGCAGGAAACACTTAGAATTAGGAACTTTTTACGCATGTTGTAATTTTTATGAAAAACAAAAGTACTAATTATAGGGGAAAATACAAATGTATTTTAAGTTGATGCTTAAGGTAAAAAACTAAAATTATTATCTAGAATAATTTGGTGCTTCTTTGGTAATCATCACATTATGAGGATGACTTTCGCTAATCCCAGATGAGGTGATCTTTACAAAACGTCCGGTATCTTTAAGCGTTTGTACGTCCTTAGCTCCACAATATCCCATTCCAGCACGAAGTCCTCCTATAAATTGATGAATACTTTCATATAAGTCACCTTTATAAGGCACACGCCCGACGATTCCTTCGGGAACAAGTTTTTTAATATCATCTTCAACATCTTGAAAATAGCGATCTTTACTGCCCTCTTTCATAGCTTCTACAGAACCCATTCCTCTGTAAGACTTGAATTTTCGACCTTCATATATGATCGTTTCTCCAGGAGATTCTTTAGTTCCTGCTAATAACGAGCCTAACATTACTGAATCAGCTCCTGCAGCAATAGCTTTAGGAATATCGCCTGTATATCGTATACCTCCATCGGCAATTACAGGAACACCTGATCCTTTAAGTGCAGCTGCAACTTCTAGGACGGCTGAAAATTGTGGAAACCCTACCCCAGCTACAACACGAGTTGTACAAATAGAGCCTGGACCAATTCCAACTTTAACTGCATCTGCACCAGCGTCAACTAAATATTTTGCGGCCTCTGCCGTTGCAATGTTTCCAACCACAACATCAAGGTCAGGAAATATGGATTTAATAGACTTTAAAACATCAACAACTCCTTTGGTGTGTCCATGAGCCGTGTCTATAATTACAGCATCTACGCCAGATTTCACCAAAGCAGAGGTGCGTTCAACAGCATCATGTGTTACGCCAATGGCTGCAGCAACTCTAAGGCGTCCAAAATGATCTTTATTAGAAATTGGTTTTTGCGTTAATTTTGTAATATCTCTAAATGTGATAAGACCTACTAATTTAAAATTATCATCAACAACAGGTAATTTTTCGATTTTTTTCTTTTGAAGAATAACCTCAGCTTGCTGCAGAGAAGTACCTTCAGAAGTAGTGACTAAATTTTCAGTAGTCATAATCTCTGTAATAGGACGATTACTTTCCTTTTCGAATCTTAAGTCTCTATTGGTAACAATTCCTTTTAAGAAACCGTCTTTATCTATAATAGGTATACCGCCAATTCGGTGCTCCTTCATACTCATTTGTGCATCTCTAACAGTTGCATTTAAATGCAAAGTCACTGGGTCGATTATCATACCACTTTCTGCACGTTTAACTTTTCTAACCTTAATTGCTTGTTCCTCAATGGTCATGTTTTTATGTAACACGCCAATGCCACCTTCTCGAGCCATGGCTATTGCCATTTTACTTTCGGTTACTGTATCCATTGCAGCTGAAATAATGGGAACATTCAGCGTTATATTTTTGGTGAATTTTGTTTTTATACTGACATCACGTGGTAATATTTCAGAATAGGCTGGAATTAAAAGGACGTCGTCGTAAGCAAGACCTTCGCCGACAATTTTGGATAGATGTGCATTCATAGCAAATAGCTTATAATTGCATGCAAATTTAAGATTTTTTTAATTGAAAAAGGCACAATGTTATTTTATTTAAAAAAAGAATACATTTAGTTATAGATATTAGGTGAATTATTTCAATAAAACTCTTAATACATCAGCAAAATTCATTTTTTTAAATTTAAAACACTGTAAACCAATTGTTTAATTTTTTTATTTTTATTTATTCTAAATAAACTTTGTGAAACTAAAATTCATTTGTAGATTTGCAACTGAAATCAAAGCTTATTTTTAATCAGTCTAAATAAAATGAAAAAAACACTTACACTACTCGCCTTAACAGCTATAGGGATTATAAACGCCCAACAAGGACCAACTTCTGTTGATTCCATACAACAACTAGACCCTGTTTTTATTAATTCACAGGTCATTTTCGGAAGTAAATATGAAGCCAAAAACAGAACAGGATCGTCTTTCTATCTTTCTCCAAAAGAATTAGAAAAATTTTCACATTCAGATATTAATAGAGTTTTACGTTCTGTACCGGGTGTGAATATCTATGAAGAAGACGGTTTTGGATTACGTCCAAATATAAGTCTTCGTGGGACTTCTCCAGAGCGAAGTGCAAAAATATCCATCATGGAAGATGGGGTTCTTATAGCTCCTGCGCCTTACAGTGCACCGGCAGCTTATTATTTTCCATCCGTTGCTAGAATGCAAGCTGTTGAAATTCTAAAAGGAAGTAGCCAAATACAGTATGGTCCTTTCACAACCGGCGGTGCTATAAATTTAGTAAGCACTCAAATTCCAGATCAATTTGAAGGGCGAATCCAAACCAATTATGGAAGTTTCAACACAAGTCAAACACATTTAAAAATTGGAGATTCTAAAACCAATATTGGTTATGCCGTTGAATATCTAAACAACAATTCGGATGGCTTTAAAAATTTACCGAATGGAGACAATACAGGTTTTGATAAAAATGATGTAGTGGCTAAGCTAAAGCTCAGAAGCAATCAAGATGCCAAATACAAACAATCTCTTGAATTTAAATTTCAATATTCAGATGAGACTTCTAATGAAACATATCTAGGTTTGACTACAGATGATTTTAAAACGAATCCTTTTAATCGTTATGCAGCGTCCCAAAAAGATCAAATGACTAATGAGCACCAACAGTTTATGGTGACTCATAAAATTGACGTTTCTAAAGTCTTGCAAATTACAACTAATGCATATCAAAACGATTTTTCGCGAAACTGGTACAAATTGAATGATGTAGTTTTTGATGGCAGCAAGCAGGAAATTTCTAAAGTACTAGATAAACCCCAGGATTACCCTAACTATATGGCTATCATTAATGGGACTTCTGATTCAGATGCGAATGCCCTAGTTCTAAAAGCCAACAATAGAACATATGTCTCTAAAGGAATTCAAACCAAATTGGATTTTCATTGGAGTAAAGGGTCTGTATTTCATGATGTTGAAATTGGTTTGCGCTACCACTACGATGAAGAGGATCGTTTTCAATGGAAGGATGGATACAATATTACAAATGGCCAAATGAATTTAACTTCTGCAGGAACTCCTGGAAGTGATGCTAACCGCATCAGTAAAGCTACTGCGTTTGCAGGTTCTGTGCTGTATAAATTAAAATTCAACGCGATCACTATAACTCCTGGATTACGTTATGAAAACATTGTTTTAGCAAGAGATAATTTTGGATCAGATGACTTCAATAGAACTGGAACTGAGCTTTCTAGTCGAGAAAATAAAGTGGCTATTTTTATTCCTGGTATTGGGTTTAACTATAAATTTAATAATTCAACGTCTCTATTTGGAGGCATACATAAAGGGTTCTCGCCTGCTGGAAATACCGTTGGACAAGAATCTGAAGAAAGTATAAATTACGAACTAGGTTCAAGGTTTAACATCAAAGGGTTGCGCGGAGAGCTTGTTGGGTTCTATAACGATTATAGTAACCTATTAGGAAGTGACTTAGCAGCTTCTGGCGGTACAGGATCATTAGATCAGTTTAATGCTGGTGAAGTTAGCGTAAAAGGTATTGAATTACTTTTAAATTATGATTTACTAGAAACAAACAACACTTTTGCACTACCAATCTCATTTGGCTATACTTTTACAGATACCGAATTTTTAAACAGTTTTGGTAGTGACGATGGTTTATGGGGTGAAGTACAACGCGGTGACGAGTTGCCTTATATTGCCAAGCATCAATTTAATACTTCTATAGCTTTAGAGCATGCAAAGTTTGAACTTAACTTGAATGGTCGCCTAAATGGAGCCTTTAAAACTGAGGCAAGTGCAGATGCTGTTAATTCTACAAATGGTATTACATCCAATTTTATAATTGATTTTTCAGGAAAGTACCATGTCACAAAAACATTCAGTGTATCTGCAAAAGTGATAAACCTTTTAGATAAAACTTATGCAGTAGCCAAAGTTCCTGCTGGCCTACGCCCAGGACATCCCTTTGGAATCTATGGAGGTATTGACTTTAGGTTCTAAAACAACTATAAAATATTCAAAAGAGCCGTTAGTTTCCTAACGGCTCTTTTTATTTAATGATATACTGAAAATATTTTTGTGGCTTCATTATAAGCACTTTCAAAACTTAGAGCATTAAGCGCTGTATTAGCTTTTTGAGCAGTAAAGTAGGATAGTAATTTTTCTGTGGGCATGTTGCCCGTTAGCTCGTCCTTAGCCATGGGGCATCCACCAAACCCCTGAATTGCTCCATCAAAACGAAAACACCCCGCTTTATAGGCGGCATCAACTTTTGAATGCCAATGTAATGGATTGGTATGCAAGTGCGCTCCAAATTCGATATAAGGATACGCAGGGATTAATTTTGAAAATAAATAAGAAATACTTTCTGGAGTTGAACTCCCTATGGTATCACTCAACGATAAAATTTCTACACCCATAGCGTTAAGGCGCTCTGTCCATTTGGCAACAACATCTACATTCCAAGGATCTCCGTAAGGATTCCCAAAAGCCATGGAGATATAAACCACAACGCGTTTGTTGTGTGCTTGTGCAATATCTAAAATCGATGCTAAGGTTTCAATAGATTGCGCAATTGTCTTATGGGTGTTACGCATCTGAAAGTTTTCTGAAATTGAAAACGGATAGCCTAAAAAATCAATTTCTTTATGAGCAGCGGCAGCTAAGGCACCACGACTATTAGCTACAATAGCTAATAATTTACTTTGGGTTGAACTTAAATCTAATTGAGACAAAACCTCGGCCGTATCCACCATTTGGGGAATGGCTTTTGGAGAAACAAAACTCCCAAAATCAATGGTATCGAACCCTACACGTAATAAGGACTGAATGTACTGAACTTTCTGAGGGGTTGGAATAAATGCTTTGAGACCTTGCATGGCATCTCGTGGGCATTCAATTATTTTTAGTGGTGGTTGCATCCAATTGATTCAGACTCTAAAATTACTACTATTTTTTGAAACAGCGCCAAGGAATAAATCTAAGTATGCACTCTTTTGGGCAAAGAACGTTTATGAGTATAAATGATCATGCAAAAATCTTTCAACACCTTAAAGGTACGTTCTAGCCCGTATTTTGACACCCCATTAAGTCGCGGATGATGAATTACCGGAACTTCTTTGATCCTAGCCCCATTAAAATGAGCGTTAAGTGCCATAAAACGATGTAATTCGTCATAAATCGGAATCTCTTTTGCGGTTTTAGAGGTCATAATTTTTAAGCCACAGCCCGAATCTCGAATGGATAGCTGAGTGGTTTTCATGATCATATAATTGGCAATTTTAGACGGTAATGTTTTTAGAATTGAATCTTGTCTATTTTGGCGATAGCCAATTACCATATCCCAACGTTCATTTTGAATGAGAGTTAACATTTTTGGTAGGTCTGATGGATCATTTTGAAGATCGCCATCCATAGTTGCAATATAATGTCCTCGAGCGCTTTTTATCCCTGCAGCTAATGCAGAGCTTTGACCTTTGTTACATTCAAAAGCAATAAGAATTTTGTATGAATTTGGATGTTTTTCAATGACTTCACGTGTATTATCGGTTGAAAAATCATCTACAAAAATAAGCTCATAACTATAGTCTGAAAGCGTTTTTTCAACGGATTCAATCAATGCGTTAATGTTGTGTTCTTCATTATACACAGGAATTACAATTGATAATATCGGACGAAAAGCCATGACTATATAAATTAAATATTTTGCCCTTGTAGAGTTAAAGTACAAGAATACTCATAAAATTATAAACTGGAGTTCAACTCGAATGGTTAAGTTATAGAATTTTAAATCTACGCTACATTAATTTAAACAGAAAAACGATTACAGGCTTGTTTTATTACATGCCATAAAAACGACTGTTATCGCCTCTTTTGTTCTTGTTGTCAGGATTGAAATCAAATGTAATATACAGTTCAAAACTATTAAAGTCCGTACCAACAGGCCCTGTAGACCCCATGTCAATTGAGTAATTAAAACCGAGCTCTATTTGTTGAACAAAAAGACTTAACGAGGTTCCAAATTGAGAAATTGTAATCCCTTCGTAATTATTAACATGCTGATTAAGTCCTATAGAAATATTCCCTAAAATCACTTCTTGAAAAAGATCAATTCTAGACTGTACACCTTGCATGGTAAAGGAGTTGTACAAAAACAAATACGAAAATGAAGGTAAAATTCCCTGATCATAAGGGTTTAGATCCAGTTCATATCCAGCTTGCAAAGAAAGCAATAATTCTCTCTTGTTTTTGGCTGTAGAATTAAAAGACGTATCTGGTGTGTTTAAATGTTTTGCATTAAGACCAAAAAATAAATTCTCACTATTATGAACAGAAAAACCTGCAGCTATATCAAAATAATTTATTTTACCATCAATATTTACAGGGTCAATAGTAACTCCTGCGACACTTCCAGTTAATACATTGATTTGATCTTCAAAAATTAAATTATTATAATTTAAAGTACTGTTACCATAACCGATGGACACAGAAGGATTAAAGGTCCATTTATAGTTTAGTTGCGTTCTGTAGATATAATGTAAATTGGCGCTAGAGACAGCATATCCAAGACTATTAACATCTATGGTCTTAACGTCTAATGCCAATGAAAAATCGCTTTGACTAAAAAAATGATTAACAAAGGCAAATTTTGTTTCGATTTTACTGGAATCATTAAACCCTTCGACTCCAGTGAGTACTCCAGCTTTGGAGGAATCACCAAAGGCATAAAAACTTGGGTTTTGAGCACCCATAATTTTATTTTGGTTTTTTATGGTGTTGTCTTGAGCAAATCCAAGATTAGCAGCAAGGAGTACAACTCCAATATATAGAGATTTAAATTTCATATTCTGTATTATTTTGTAAGTATAAATTGACCGGTTTTCTCAACAACTTTTCCATCAATAGTTGTTGCCATTATGTAGTATTTATAATTTCCATTTTTAGGTTCGTCATTTCCTTTTTTCAATCCATCCCATCCCCAATTGGAATCTAGAGCAGAGACTTCTGAGGTAATTTCATAAACTACGTTACCCCAACTGTCATACACATACATAGAGACTTCGGTAAAGCCAATTAATGAGGCTCTAAACACATCATTAATACCATCACCATTAGGAGAAAATGCGGTCGGTGTCATAATGTTTGCACCACGACCTACACTTATAACTTGAGAGACAGTTCGTGAACATCCCAATCTATTGAATACGGTAAACGTTACTGTATAAATACCATCTATGGTGTAAGAATGGAAAACTGTTTTGAAACTATCCCCTGCAGAATTAGGAACTAAATCTTCTGGATTAAAGAACACCTTAAATGGAGAGTTGTCTCCAAAATCCCAAACCACATAATCGTATTCGGCTGGAATATTATTAAGGTCAACCGTATTTGTAAACTCTATACTTTCGTTAACATCTATAGAATTATAGGTGACAAAATTTAGTGATGTATATTCAAAGCCAGGAGATTCTATTGGCGTACTAATCTCAATTGAATTCCAACAGTTTTGATCATTTTTCACCTTAAGAACCCCAGATGAGTCTGTTGGATTATCAATTGCCAATTTGTAGGTAGAATCTCCTAAATAGGTCTGAGGTACTAAAACATCGTTATAATAGAACGTTAGACTAGGGTCTAAACTTGCTACCTTAATTCTAATATTTCCTGGAGTATCAGCACATAATGAATCATCTAATTCTACCGACTCAATATTAAGTGAACTGTAATCAAATATTGTGAATAGATATGGCGTTGATTCGCATGAATTACTATCTTCTACAGTTAGATAATATAATCCAGCTCTTAGGTCACAGATATTAAAGTAATTTTTATTTGCAACTGGAATTGGAGTTAATGTTTGGGACGAAGGATCTAAAAACTCTAATAAGAAATTGGTGTAAATTCCTGTACCACCAGTAAAATCAAAATTAGCACAGCCTAAACTTCCATTACACGACACATTGGATGTTGAAACTAATGAAATTTCTACAGGTTGAATAGCATCAATAACGTATGATTTTGTTGGAATTGCACATCCAAGACTATCCGTTCCACTAACGGTATAAACTCCAGGTTCAAGACCTGTAATCGTCGCTTGATTTTGTTGATATCCATTAGGTCCTGTCCAAGTAATAGCATACAACCCTCCTACACTTGCACCCCCTCGAATATCAATTGAAATCACACCATCATTTGCATCAAAACAAGTAATTTGAGTGACTTGTTCATCAAAAATGGCAATCGGAGTTGAAACTGTTAAAACCCCAGTTTTTATTCGCGAACACGGTAAAGTTGTTATGGCATAATTAAATATACCCGACTCAATTGGAGTTCCCGAAATTGTTAATGTTCCTGAAGCGGTATCATAATTTGAAATGACACCTGTTGGCAACCCTGTTACAGTGACGCCAGTAGCACCTGTTAAGGCGTATACTATTGGAGAAATTGGCGCATTGAAATTAGTTTGACACAATTGCTGATCGTCCGTGCCTACGGCAGAAGTTAATTCAATAGAAACATTTGAATTAATATTGGTTATAGAGAATAATTGCGTTGCTACACATCCCGTTGTGACCACATTAAAATTAAAAGTTCCAAAGTTGACTGGCGTTCCAGAAACTGTATAAATTCCTGTACCAGCATCAAAATCTAAGACAAGATTATCTGGTAAATTAAGCGTTTCGATTCCTGTTGCTCCACCACCAATTGTAAAGGTAATTGGCTCGATACTTCCACTTTGACATATCGCTTGATTGATCGTTGAAGGTGCACTAGTCACTGTAATTGTAGCCTCTTGTCGGACATCTAATGTAAAGGATTGCGATGCTGCAATTCCACAAGAACCAATCGTTGTAACGATATAATTTTGAGCCACACTCATAGCATTGGTTGGTGTACCCGAAATAGTCACTATTCCAGAATTTACGGTATAATTCACGCCAACAGGTAATGCTGGTGAAATATTAACATCATTAACTCCAGATGATACTAAGAACACTACAGGATCAATTGGTGAATTCTGACATGTAGCCTGCGTACTGTTTGTCGAAATAAACGCTATATCTTGGTCTGGATCTACAGTTATAACTCCAGATAACACATTACTACAGCCTTGGTCAGAACTAATTGTATAGTTGTAAACACCACTCTGTGTTGGTACTCCTGAAATAATTCCTGTTGTTGGATTAAAAGTAACCCCCGGAATGGTTGGTGTCATCACAAGGTTTGACGTTGCTGGTGAAATGGCATATTGAATTGGAGTTGCAAATGCAGTTCCCTCACAAACAATTGGATTAGGATCTCCAGAAACTAAACTAATATTAGAAACCTCCTTTATTTCTATCGTACCGCCATAAGTATCTGCACTACAAATTCCAAATGAATTCACCGTATAATTAAATGTTCCTATTTCACAAGAAGCACCCGAAATTGTTAAAATATTTGATGAAATTGACCAAGTAATCCCCGCAGGCATTTGAGGTGTGAATTGCACATCTCCTCCGGTGGCACCACCGCCTAAGTTATACGAAATTGGTGCTAACGTATCACAAGAACAAAGCTCTTGATTTATTGTCGTTGGTGTCAACTCCGTAATTTCATCATTTGAATTCACAACAATAGAGCCACCGTAAGATGAATTACATCCATTCGTTGAACCAGCTGTATTAACTACATAATTAAAAGTTCCTGAGCTTGTTGGATTCCCACTTATGGTTAATGTATTAAGACTAGGATCAAAAGTTGAAACCAAACCTGAAGGCAGCCCTGTTACATAAGCACTTGTCGCTGAACCACCAATTGCATACACTATTGGATCGAGTGCAGTATCCTGACAAACAACTTGACTTACTGTACTTGAGTTCTGTGGAATTATAGTCCCTTGCTCTTGAACATCAACAAAAGCCTCATTTGGCAATATAATAGTTGTTGACGAACAAGCGTTAGGGGATGATGAGTCCGACACGCTCAATAATGTAATTACATTGGAACCAAAATTTGCGGTTGAAATTGATACTGTTGCCGAATTTGAAGTACCGCTAGAAATGACTTGACTTACTGGATCTGAATTTACCTGATATGTAAATGTATAAGGCGCAACGCCGTTTGAGCCTTCAAAAGTAATGAAAGGTTCTGCATCATTTTCACAAACCAAATAGCTATTTAGCCCCGTAATTGTGGCCACTGGACTAGGATTTACAATAATTGTAAACGTCTCTGTGGATTCACAAGTTTGCCCAGCATTTGTATAGGTACCCGTCACAGTAACTGTTGCTGTCTGTGGTGTTGACCCCGTATTTACGGCTGTAAATGAAGGAATATCTGTTGATCCACTCGGTGCTAATCCTATAGAAGTATTATCATTGATCCATGAGTAATTAACCGTACCTCCTGTATTATTAGACATAAAAGTTATTGGCGAAGTCGGTGCTCCGTTACAGACAGATTGATCTGCTGGTGGTACTAAGTCCAAGACCGGATTTACCGTGATTAAGAAATCTTTAGGAGCGCCAATACAAGCAACACCATCTTTTGTAAATATCGGTGTGACTGTAATTGTAGACACATTTGGAGCTGACCCCGTATTAAGTGCCGTAAAGGCTAAAATAGGGCCCGTTCCACTAGCACCCAAACCTGTACTTGTATTATTATTAGACCAAGTATAAGTGGTCGTACCAAGTGTGTTTAAAGAGGTGAAATTAATTTCTGTTGTTAATTCACCAGTACAAACCGTTTGATCTGAGGGCTGAATTACATGAGCACTTGGATTTACTGTTATAGTAAATACTTCAGAAGGTCCCGAACATGAGACCGAACCGTTTGTGTACGTTGGAGTTACTGTAATTGTAGCTACAACTGGAGTAAATCCTGTATTGAATGCTATAAAAGATGGAATATCACTAGCGCCATTTGCAACCAATCCAATAGTAGTATTGTTATTAACCCAGCTGTAAGTCGTTGTTCCACCTAAATTATTTGATGAAAAGCTTACTAAGTTTGTGTTTTCACTATTACATAGAACCTGAGAAATTGGCGTATTCAATTCTGCGGTTGGATTAACCGTGATGGTAAATGTTTCTGAAGGTCCAGAACAGCTTACTCCTGCATTTGTATAAATTGGAATAACCGTAATGGAGGCAACAACTGGAATGTTACCAGGATTTGAAGCAACAAAAGATGGAATATTACCCGACCCCGAAGCGCCCAAGCCAATACTAGTATTGGTATTAGTCCATTCGTAAGTTGTAGCTCCTGAATTATTAGCTGAGGTAAAATTCACGGAATTGGTAGAACCAGAATTACAAACCGTTTGATTTACAGGTGCAACAACATCAGCTGAAGGATTAACCGTAATTGAAAAACTTATTGGTGAACCTTCACAACTCTCAGCTCCGTTTGTGAAAGTTGGTGTGACTAGTATCGTCGCTACTGATGGAATTAAACCCGTATTGGTTGCGGTAAACGAAGGTATATTACCTACTCCACTAGGAGCCAACCCAATACTTGAGTTATTATTGGTCCATGTATAAGTTGTTGTTCCGCCTAAATTATTAGAATTAAAATTATAGAAGAATGAATCGCCATTACAAAGTACTTGTGCTAAAGGTTGATCCATTTCAGGCTCAGGATTAACTGTAATTGTAAATGTTTTAGGATCCCCTTGACAACTTACAGCACCATTCTCATAAAAAGGAGTCACTGTTATAATTCCTACAGCCGTGGTGTTCGAATTATTAGAAGCCACAAAAGGAGGTATTGTTCCTGTTCCTGATCCTGCTAATCCAATACTTGGATTAGAATTTGTCCATAAAAAGGTGGTAGTTCCTCCAGAACTATTTGTCGTCGTAAAGCTAACTGCTGTTGTCGATTCGCCATTACATACAACTATAGGACTAGGTTGATCTACCTGACCTGAAGGATTCACGATAATGGTAAACGTTTCAGATGGTCCAGTACATGGTGTTCCACCATATGTAAATGTAGGAGTTACATTTATAGTGGCTACAACTGGAGCTCCTGTCGTATTAGATGCTATGAACGTTGAAATACTCCCCGTTCCTGAAGCTGCTAATCCAATACTTGTATCAGAATTTGTCCAGCTGTAAGTATTAAGACCTCCAGTATTTGCCGAGGTAAACGTTAGATCTGTAGAATCCCCGTTACAAACAACCTGAGGTGCTGTTTGCGGATTCACTTGTGCCACCGGATTGACTGTAATGGTATATATTTTTGAAGGTCCAGAACAAATTTTTCCTGCATTGTCATAAGATGAAGTCACCGTAATTGTAGACACTATAGGAGTTGTTCCAGTATTCGTAGCATTAAAAGCCGGCACATCTCCTGTACCACTTGTAAAAGTAAGACCAGTTGAAATGTTGTCATTTGTCCATGAATACGTAGTTGTACCTACTGTATTTGAGGAACTAAAGATAGTACTATCCACAGGATCTCCATTACAAACCACAACCGAAACAGGTTGATTAACTTGTGCAGAAGGATTAACTGTAATCGTGAAGTTTTCTGTAGCCCCAGGACAACTTACACCCTCATTGGTAAATGTTGGTGTAACCGAAAGACTTGCTGTTATAGGCGCATTTCCTGTATTAACAACCGAGAATTCTGGAATCGATCCAACTCCAGATGCAGGAATTCCAATACTTGGAGTATTATTAGTCCATGCATATGTGGTGGTACCCACACTATTTGAGGTCGCAAAGTCAACGGTTGTGGGATCTCCATTACAAAGCGTTTGTGATGCAGGAGGTATCATATCTGCATTTGGATTAACCGTAATTGTAAATACTTTATTTGGGCCATCACAATCTTCACCATCGTAACTAAATGTTGGTGTTACTGTAAGTGTCGAGGTTATAGGAGTCGTTCCAGGGTTTGTGGTGGTGAATGATATGCTAGATCCAGAACCAGTACTACTAAGTAAACCAATTGCAGAATTACTGTTTGTCCAGCTATAGGTCGTTGTACCAACTGTATTAGGAGTAGTAAAATTGATAACTGCAACATCTGATTCACAGAAAACCTCGTTTGAAGGTTGATTCACCTCTGCTGCAGGATTTACTGTAATTGTAAACGTTTCTGTTGGACCAGGACAACTGAAACCATTTTCTGTATATGTAGGTGTTACTGTAATCGTGGCAATCTGAGGAATCGTACTTGTATTGGTTGCTGAAAATGCAGAGATATCACCCGTTCCTGAAGCTGATATCGAGCCAATAGACGTATTATTATTTGTCCAAGCATACGTTGTCGTTCCAACTGTTGTACTTGTAAATTCGATTTTTGGTATTAAATCACCTGCACATACAGTTGTTGATCCAATCGGATTCACTTGTGCTGATGGGTTGACCGTTATCGTAAAGGACTTAGGATTACCAGTACAAGGAACTAAACCATTTGTAAAGGTTGGCGTCACCGTGATGGTAGCAACTTGTGGAGTGCCGGTAGAATTTAAGGCTGTAAATGAGTTTATACCATCGACTCCATTAAGCGCTAAACCAATATTAGCATTATCATTAGCCCAATCATAAGTTGTTGTCCCAACCGTATTTAAGGTGGTAAAATTAATAGCTGATACTATTTCGCCTTCACATATGTTAAGAGATGTCGGTTGATCTATTTGAGCCGACGGGTTGACTGTTATTGTAAATGTTTCAGGGGATCCCGTACAATCCTTACCATTGAAGGTATAGGTTGGTGTGACAACAAGCGTTGCCACTTGAGGGATCGTAGAAGTGTTAGTAACCGGAAATGATCCAATATTATCCGCAGAACCCGCTGCAGCTAAGCCTATACTCGTATTATCGTTCGTCCAACTGTAAGTTGTGGTACCTGAAGTATTTGAAGTTGAAAACAGAATTGAAGTCGTACTATCTCCATTACATACTACTTGCGACGAAATTGGATTGACTTGAGCTGCTGGATTAATTGTAATTGTAAAAGTCTTTGAAGGTCCAGTACAAGAAATCCCTCCGTTATCAAACGTTGGCGTCACTACTATTGTCGCTACTTGACTAACATTTGAAGTATTGGTCATTGCGATATTTAGAATATCATCCGAACCAGTTAATGGTAATCCTATTGAAGAATTATCATTGGTCCATGTATACCCTGAAACGCCTCCAGTATTAGTCGTGTCAAAATCCACATTCAAGAAATCTCCAACACATAAATCTTCATCACTTGGTTGAATAACGTTTGGTTCTGGGTTTACAATGACATCAAATGTGATTGGATTACCAGTACATCCAGAAGAATTTGCAGGTAGTGACACCGAATAGGTCACTGTTATAGGTGCATTTGTAGCATTAGTTAAGACTTCACTTATTGTGTCTATTCCAGACGTAGCAGCTTCAATAATTCCTGCGACATTAGCTCTGGTCCAATTGATGTTTCCAGGCACATTAGAAGTAAAGGAATGATTAACCGTTTCTGCTGAACATAACGCAGCTACTGGATCTGATGAAGTTAAAATTGGATTCGGATTAACATCGACAGTAATTGTTTCTGAATCTACACAACCATCTGCAGAAGTCATTACAATATCATAATTCACTGGAATAGTAACTGAACTTGTATTTATTAAGATTTCGCTAATGATTCCTGTTCCAGCTCCAGCAGTATTTGAAATGCCAGAAACTACCGCTCTTGTCCAGCTAAAAGTAGTACTTGCTAATGCTGATGTTGGTACATAATTAAAAGTATCATCACTACAAATTGAAGGTGGAGTCAATGTACTCGTTAGCGTAGGTTTAGGTTGTACCGTGATCGCAAAAGCTGCAGAAGATGCTCCCAACCCACAAGAATTATTTCCTTGAACAGATAAATTTCCTGAAACTGCTGAGGCAGTAAATGAAATAGAAATTGTGTTGGTAGCAGTAGAAATTGTACTGCCATTAGGAAGCGTCCACAAATAAGACACTGCATTCGGAATTACAGTAGTCGTATAATAATAAGTCGACCCAGCACATACTATTTGATCACCAGAAACGATCCCCGTAGTTGGCAATTCATTAATCGTGATTGGTAAGGTAGAGTTTGGTCCACTACCACAGCCATTAACGCCATTTACAGAAACATTTCCTGAAACCGCATTAATGCCATAATCAACACTAATTGAATTCGTTCCTTGTCCAGAAACTATTGTTGCACCGGTTGGCACTTGCCATTCATAAGTAATTACGTTTGAATTTACCGGAACGGTATATACAACTCCCGAATTGCCTTGACAAATCGTATCTAAACCTGTTATAGCCCCTAAATTTGGAATTGTACAATTAATGGTCAGCGTTACAGAATCTGAAACTGTTTCTGCACTACAAGCTCCTACTCCGTTAGCTGTTAGTGTTAAGACTTCTGGAGTACAACTGTTACTGAAAGACTCATAAACAACAGGATTTCCTAAGTTAAAATTCCCTGACAAAGTTCCCGAAGTCGTCCAACTCGTAGCACTCGCATTATCAACTGCAGTTCCTAAAATTGTAAAAGGAGCAATTGCAGTTCCTGGAATGTAACATATGGCACCGTTATCACCAGCTTCAACTGAAGGAAGCGCTTGTGTAGTTACTGTAATTTCTTTAACGGCATTGTCTGTACACCCTCCTAATGGAGTTGCTACAAGACGAAGCCTCGTTACTTCATTGCTAAGAATGTCTGTGCCTAAGCCTGAGTTAAAAATCCCAGTTGTTGGGTCTACATTTCCAGGACCATCAATAACACTCCATGTAAGCGTATCATAATCGGTTCCCGATCCGTTTAACGCAACGCCTGTTGTATTGCTAACACAAATGCTTATGTCAGTTGCAGAAACTGTTGGATTCTTAATTATGTTCAGTAACATAAAACTACTGTCTACAGCACAACTACTGTTTCCTGAGCCTGTAATTGTGAGGTACACATAGCCTCTATTTATATCATCTATACTTGGAATATATTCTGGATTTACAGCCGTTGGATCTGTAAATGATCCCGGCAAATAAGTACCTGAAGAGGTACCATTACTGTTTTCAGAACTTATCCAAGAAACAGACGTTGCACTTGAAGTAGCGTCTAATAGAGCATAAGATTCTGATTCGCAAATCGTAGCGTTAACCCCTGCAAAGACCCCAACACCATCAGCGATGGTAACTTTAATAACATCTGTAACAAATGTAGCACAAGCTGTATTTGAAACTCTAATTGTTAAATACACATAGCCTAAATCGATGTCATCTTGTGAAGGTGTATAACTTGGATTCAAGATCGCATTGTTCGTGAATACTCCACCTAAATAAGCGCCTGAAGACGAGCCGTCACTGTTTTGTGAACTCGACCAAATTATAGTATCTGCATTTGTAGCAATTGTATTTACAATATTGATGTTTGAGCTTTCACATATCGTAAAGTCAGCAGCAACCGACACTGTTGGTTGTGACTGAATGGTAACGGTCATAGTATCAGAAACATCTCCTGTACATGGTGCAATACTTGTAGCGGTTAGCGTTAATGTAATGACCCCTGATTCACTAATTCCAGGATTATATTTTGGCGTTAAGGTATTAATTGT
>Ga0066605_10000110_pt1 | contig 47703 bp, 51 predicted proteins | sample SaaInlLV_DNA_10m_FD_60385 | JGI IMG/M metagenome (GOLD analysis project Ga0066605, IMG submission 60385) | Marine microbial communities from expanding oxygen minimum zones in the Saanich Inlet - SI075_LV_DNA_10m | ecosystem: Environmental > Aquatic > Marine > Unclassified | place: British... | reverse complement strand
GCTCTTCATGCAAGCTACGGTGATTGGGTTGGTCCACCAAGCCTACGCGGGGAGCCAGTCTACTAAACACCCAAAGCCCTGCAGCAGAAACGAGACTCATCAATCCGAGAGCCAGCATTGGCTAGGCTTCCATGCGGCGCGTTTTAAGGGTTTGTGAAGACTGCCATCCCACGACTTCGGGCGTCGCACCACACCAGTGATCTGACGAGAGCGCGCGCCAGGTTGAACCCGGTGACAGATCCCGACGCCAGTCCAGCACACGGCCCGCCCATTTGCATAACCATATTGGCAACACCAAGGGGCTGGCATCTTCTATCGTCTTCCAGGGACCCAGTAATCGCGAGATAGTTTGGGCGCTGTAGCACCCACCATCGGTCGCAGTGATCACCGACTGCCCCACCGGTGCCCCCGCTTTGCCCTCAACACATGCCAAGATCAGCTCGACAAGATCTGATCTGCTGAGCAGACTGCGATGGCCTCTTTCTGGCAGTAGGCAGGGGCACCATCGCAATATTCGCTCAAGCGTTGCCAGGTTAGCGGTTAAGTCGTGATCAAAAAGCAGTGCGGGACGAATCACCGTTAGCGCCATATCATGCTGGTCGCAAATTTGCTCAAGGGCGGACTCCGCAAGCCATTTGGAGCGAGCATATGGCTCATCTTGCTCCGGCAACGCCTCGGGCGACGCTGCTGCATCAGTGGAAAAAGGCGGTACGACATTGAGCGAGCTCACAAAAAGAAAATGCCGCACGCCCGCCATGGCCGCCGACTCAGCCAACAATGTGGTGCCCTTTACATTGATTTGATCGTATTCCCACTCGGAGGCCATTCGATGCGCCACACCAGCACAGTGAATAACAGCGCTCACATCGGTAAAAGCATCGTGGGACAATAACTCGAGTTCAGACAAGTCCCATGACATCCAATCGGCCCCGGAGCAGGTCACCTCCCTCCTCCCTAAGCACCGGAAACGCTCCCCACGAGCAGACAGTGCCGCGGTAAGCGCACTGCCTAGGTAACCAGTGGCGCCTGTCAATAACAACAAGGCGCCCTGCTCCTCATAACGCTACTGAAGGCGAATAATGTCACGGTTTTTCTCAACCGTATCGAGACCGATACCCCGCACTGCGGCCAATTCCTCAATATGTTCAAACGGTCCATAGGCTTCTCGGTACTCAATTATCCGAACCGCTTTCGACGGCCCAATTCCCTGCAACGCTTCAGCTAACGCCTCGGCGCTCGCCAAGTTGATATTAACTGGCTCGTCGGCAGTTGCGATCACTGATATTAAACCCATTACCAGCAGTCCCGCGCTCAACATTAGGGCTTTTAGGTAATGGCTTAGCGGGTGGATACCGTGTCCTGATCGACTAGAGCCAAGTTGGTTAAGCTGCAGTGTTTGAGAGGTCAGTTTGTTCATCAATAGTGCTCCACTAGTGAAAGAGATGCGACCCCGTTATTGGGATCGAGACTCACTGTGGAGACGCCGTTAGCGCTATGACAGATCAGCCGACGCCCCTGAGTTCGATTGGTCAGCAATGCTGTTAACTGAAGCCTGAATTTCTTCTACCTTACGCGCTGGATCTGCTGCCTCGGTAATGGAACGTCCGATTACCAAATGGGTAGCGCCTGCGGAAACCGCTGCCTCGGGTGTCACAACCCGCCGCTGATCACCCACATCATCACCAGCCAAACGAATACCGGGCGTCACAAGATAGAACCCTTTCTGATGTCGCTCGGATAAGACCGCAGCCTCTGCAGCAGAGCAGACGACACCGTCAAGACGTGACGCTGCCGCCAGCGCCGCCAGGTGAGAGACGCGATCGATGGGTGACATGTCCCATCCCAGCTCAGCGAGGTCCTCTTGCTGCATACTGGTTAATACCGTGACAGCGGTCAGTAAGGGCTTATGCGAATGGTTGAGCAAAGCTTCCTGAGCAGCTGTCATCATGCGTGATCCGCCTGTCGCGTGGACGTTGACCATCCACACCCCTAAATCTGCAGCAGCGGATACCGCCTGAGCAACCGTATTGGGAATATCGTGGAACTTAAGATCGAGAAATATCTCAAATCCCAGGTTCTGTAACTCTCGCACAACTTCCGGCCCAGCTTTGGTGAACAGCTGTTTACCGACTTTTAGTCGCACAGTTCTCGGGTCGAGCTGACGGGCCAGTTGCACCGCCTCCCGGCGCGACGGGAAATCCATTGCAACGATGATTTGAGGTCCGGGATCACGCACTGGGATGCTCCAGTGCCGCTCCCAAATAGTGTATCGAATCCCAATGTCTGCATCCCGGACAGCGCCAATGCCGTGATCGTCCACTGAAACCACAGTGGTCGCATTGATATCCCGCGTCAGTATTAGAAAACTGTTCGAGAATCTCCCACTCGGGGAGCGCATCACGTCCGACTGTCTCACCGAGTAATAAGGAAGCGGCAATGGAAGCCGAGGGGTTATCTGTGAGCGTTGCGCGTAAAAAGGCGTGCGCCTTTTCCTTTCCCTCATGCGTTTCCAACTCGCAAGCCAAAGCACGAGCCAAGAGTGAACAAGGCTGTTTTTTGTAGTAGCGCTGTAGACAACTGAGCTGCAGCGTAGGGTTACTTTGTCGCGCGCAAACCTCCTCGAGGAGTGACAATAAATCCGGGGCGCTAGCCCGACCACTATCGATAATCAGCTCAAAATACTGCAGTGCCTGATCAATATCCTCCTCGACTAAAGCCAGTCGAACGAGCCCCATCAGCGCCCGAAGCTCCTCAGTATTGTCTCGCAATGCATCCTCGAAAAGCGGGAGGGCCACTCGCGCATCGCCGCTCTCCAGTGCGGCTTCTGCCTGCTCACAAAGATAATGACTGCGTAGCTGATGAGCCGCTTGACCCTGCGAAATGCTAGCTGATTCTTCATCTCTGGACACTTCGATCAGCGCTTGTGCTATCGAGACCGCCGACTGCCAATCCCTCTGAGCCTCATGAACCTCCAGCAGATGTCTCCGGGCTGTTTGACGAAGGTCTGAAGACTGAGTAATCAAATCCAGCAACAACTTTTCCGCACGGTCATAAAGGCCTGCCGCAATAAAATCTCTGGCAAGCTCCAAATGAGATTGGTGCAGTTGAACTGCGGTTAGCTGCGGACGCGCCAGTAAACTTTGATGGATTCGGATAGCCCGTTCAACTTCCCCTCGCTTTCGCAGCACACTACCCAGTGCGATATGCGTATCCAGCGTCTCCTCGTTTACCGCCAACGCCTCGGTAAAAGCATCAACGGCGTCCTCCTCCTCACCATCGAGTAAAAAGTTAAACCCGCGGTAATACTGCGAAGGCAACTGCGCTTGCTCCGCATTACCAATGCGCAAACCCCCTCTGGCCAGCATCCAACCCGCCGCGATTGCCAACACCAACAGCAGCAGCAGAAGTGCGTTATTGAGAATCATCGCTCGACTGTTTTCCTGTTGAGGTCAATAACCGGTCGCATTGTTTACGCAGACGGCGGATTTCAGCGCTGCGGCCCATCAACAGCAGTGCGCTGGATAGCAATCCGAGACAAACGCCGATTACCATTGCAAGTAATATCCAGATAGCGAGCGCCTGCGGCGGGAGCTGCACAATAAGCAGGTCCAGCGGCACCTTCTCGGTATTCTGAACGGTAAAAAGACCACCAAGCGCCACCGCCATAACGCTGGTAATCAGCATCAGTCCGCGCCTGATTAGTTGCACGATCAGAAACCCGATCTGACAGCTCGGTTGACTCTCTCGCGCAGTTCTTTTCCAGGCTTGAAGTGAGGGACATGCTTACCACGCAGCGACACTGCGTCTCCGGTTCTGGGGTTGCGACCCTGTCTGGGCTCCCGATAATGCAGGGAAAAGCTCCCAAAACCCCGAATCTCAATTCTTTCACCCGAGGACAAAGTCTCTGCCATACAGTCGATAAGCAGCTTGACCGCCAGCTCCACATCTTTGGGACTTAACTGGTTTTGACTTTCTGCCATCAAATCAATCAATTCACTACGAGTCATGACCGCGCTCCAACTGGCACCCCTGACATTCTCGCCGACACCTCTTTTATTGGCAAGTTATTCATTTTCAAATGCTTTTTCCTCGAGTCAACAACGCCCTACACGGCACAAAAAAGGCCGGCGAATAGCCGGCCTTTGGGCATGTGCTAGTGCAATCACTGATCGTCCATTTGCGCCTTGATCAGATCTCCAATCGTGCCCGGTGAGGAAGCATCGTCTTGCTCCTTCAAAGAGGCAACCGCATCTTTCTCGTCGTCAATGTCCTTGGCTTTAATCGACAAACCCAGCCCTCGATTCTTACGATCGACATTGATGACCTTCGCCTCGACACTCTCGCCTACGCTCAACACCGACCGCGCATCGTCGATACGCTCAAAAGCAATATCAACAGCTTTAAGGTACCCATCAACTTCATTGGACAGTTTGATGGTCGCTCCTTTGGCATCGACCTCCGTCACTGTACCCGTCACCAAACTGCCGCGATCATTATCGCTGACGTAAAGAGAAAAAGCGTCCTCTTCGAGTTGCTTGATTCCCAGTGAGATACGCTCGCGCTCGGGATCGATAGACAGGATCACCGTCTCAATCTCATCGCCCTTCTTGTAGCTGCGCACCGCTTCTTCGCCTGTTTCGTTCCAGCTGATGTCGCTGAGGTGAACTAACCCATCAATATTGCCATCGAGGCCAATGAAAATACCGAAGTCAGTAATCGATTTGATACTGCCCGATATCTTATCGCCCTTCGCGTGGTCGGTAGCAAACGCATCCCATGGGTTTTGTGTGCACTGCTTGATACCGAGGGAGATACGGCGCCGCTCTTCGTCGATATCCAACACCATGACCTCGACTTCGTCACCCAATTGCACAATCTTGGAGGGGTGGACATTCTTATTCGTCCAATCCATTTCCGATACGTGAACCAGGCCCTCTACCCCTTCTTCGATTTCGGCAAAACAGCCGTAATCAGTCAAGTTAGTTACCTTGGCAACACAGCGGCTACCCTCAGGGTATCGCCCTGTAATTTGGACCCAAGGATCTTCACCAAGTTGCTTGAGACCGAGTGAAACGCGATTACGCTCTCGATCGAACTTGAGGATTTTGACGTCCATTTCTTGGCCGACTTCCACAATCTCACTGGGGTGCTTTATACGCTTCCACGCCATATCAGTGATGTGGAGTAGGCCATCTACCCCACCCAGATCCACGAAGGCACCATAATCGGTCAGATTTTTAACAACGCCCTTCACAGATTGGCCTTCCTGGAGATTCTCAAGCAGTTCCTCTCGCTCTGCACTATTTGCCGATTCCATCACAGCGCGACGGGATACCACTACATTATTGCGCTTCTGGTCGAGCTTAATGACCTTGAACTCGAGCTCTTTACCTTCAAGGTGAGTGGTTTCTCTGATCGGACGAACGTCAATCAGTGAACCGGGCAGGAACGCGCGAATGGATTCGATATCAACGGTAAAACCGCCCTTAACCTTGCCGTTTATCACGCCCATGACCACTTCGTCAGCGAGGTGCGCCGCCTCGAGACCTTTCCACGCTTCGGCACGCTTGGCTTTTTCACGGGACAGTTTCGTTTCACCAAAACCGTCTTCCACGGTCTCAAGCGCGACCTGCACTTCATCGCCCACAGTGAGACTGCACTCACCATTGGCGTTAGTAAATTGGTCGAGAGGAATAACCCCTTCAGATTTCAAACCGGCGTGGACAGTGACCCACTCGTTATCGATATCAATAACAACGCCCGTCACGATGGACCCAGGTTCCATGTCTACGGTTTGGAGGCTTTCTTCAAATAATTCGGCGAAAGATTCGCTCATGATGGGATTCCCAAGATACGGAGTGTTGCCACTCCCTCCGACCTCAAGACCCGGTCGGGTTCATATTCCTAAGGCTTCGGCGGGGTCTAACCGTTATCCCGAAGTCTCGCTCATTAACCCTCTGTCTACCGCCAGTTTGAGCGCGGCATCGAGGACGTCATCCGGTGACAGCTCTGAACTGTCTATCACGGCCGCATCCTCAGCTGGCACCAACGGCGATACTGAACGCGACTCATCGCGCCTGTCTCGTTCTTCGATGTCAGCCAGAAGGCGCGGGAGACTACCACCCTGTCCCTGACCCTGCAACTGGTGAAATCGTCGTTGAGCCCGCACCTCTGCACTCGCAGTCAGGAAAATTTTCAATGGCGCGGAGGGAAAAACCACCGTCCCCATATCACGCCCATCCGCTACTAGCCCGGGGAAGACAGCGAGTTCCTGCTGTCGACACAGCAGCGCCTCTCGGACGGCAGGCAAAACCGCCACCTGCGATGCATCACTACCGCCCTCCTCAGTACGAATCGATAAACTGACATCCTTATCACCAAGAAAAACAGAGACACCCGCCTCATTGGTGACAAACCTCACATCAAGCTCGCGAGCCACCGCGACTACCCGGCCCTCATCGCTCAACGATATAGCCAGTTGACGACAGGCAAAACCCAAAATTCGGTACAGAGCGCCACTGTCCAGCAAATGCCATTGCAGACTCTGGGCCAATCTCTGGCTCAGCGTGCCTTTCCCCGCGCCCCCCGGGCCATCCACGCAGATAACGGGAACAGCTAGGCTCATGTATCGGCGACGTCCAGTCGCAGACCGACTCGGACCGCCAGCTCAGCAAAGCCCGGAAAAGAAGTTGCCACATGGGCACAATCGCTGACTTTGATCCGATCTGAAGCGCGTAGTGCCGCCATGGCAAAACTCATAGCGATGCGATGATCGTGGTGAGTGGCAATGACGCCACCTCCAATATCTCCACCGATAACCGTGATGCCGTCGGCATGCACTGTATTGGAAATACCCAGCTGAGTCAGTCCCTCTGCCATACTGGCAATACGGTCACTCTCTTTAACACGCAACTCCTCTGCTCCTCGAAGCACGGTCACTCCCTCGGCGCAGGCAGCGGCAATGAGAATGGCAGGGAGCTCATCGATTGCCAGAGGGACTTCCTCCACAGGAATGTCGATCCCTCTCAGCGGTGCTGAACGAATTCTCAGGTCTGCTACGGGCTCACCGCCCACATCACGCTCGTTGCTGGATTCTATGTCGGCACCCATGGCTTTCAAGATTCTGATCACGCCATCCCGGGTCGGATTGATGCCCACGTGCTCAAGCACTAGATCGGACCCCTCGGCAATAGACGCCCCGACCATAAAAAAGGCGGCGGAAGATATATCAGCAGGGATATCGACTCTCGTGCCCTGCAGGGTGCCACCTCCTTCAAGACCGATAGAGCCTGACTCAACCTCCACTGCGTAACCAAATCCCGTGAGCATTCGCTCCGTGTGGTTCCGAGTGGGCGCGGGTTCAACTACTGAGGTGAATCCCTCTGCAAAGAGACCCGCCAATAAAACGCTCGACTTTACCTGTGCACTGGCAACGGGCAGCTCGTAGTGAACGCCCCTCAATTTCCGGCCACCCGAGATTTCCAGAGGGGGGCAGCCCTCGCGAGAACTAATCACGGCACCCATTTGTGATAGTGGCGTGATCACGCGCGCCATTGGTCGGCGGAGTAATGATTGATCTCCCGTTAGCACGCTGCTGAATGTTTGACCCGCTAACAAGCCCGCCATCAGTCGAATACTGGTCCCGGAATTACCCACATCCATTATCCCTGTCGGCGCCTGCAGGCCCCTAAGCCCCACGCCTTCAATAGAGAGCCGGCCAGATTCGGGCTCGCTGATCATCACACCCATATTGCGAAAAGCACCCAGAGTGGAGAGTGCGTCTTCACCCTCCAGAAAACCACTGACGTCGGTTTTTCCCTCAGCAATGGCGCCCAGCATGATCACTCTGTGCGACATGGACTTGTCTCCAGGCACTCGAATGCTGCCGACAAGCTTGCCTCCGGGCTCGAGGTAAAAATGCATCAGACCTGAGCCTCGTCGGTGTTAGTGAGAGGATTCAAGATTCTGTCGTGGTCACGACGCAACTGCCGACACCGGAGAAAAAACTGCTCCATCGCTTCACCATCACCCGACTCAATCAGCGCGCGCAATCGGCCATGCTCGTCCGCCAATGCATCCATTGCATTCAACAAGGCTTCTTGATTAGTCAGGGCAATATCTCGCCACATCACCGGGTCAGACGCCGCAATGCGGGTCATATCCCTCAGTGCACCCCCGCCGTGCGCCATAGGACCCAACTCATGATCGTCCAACATGGCGGTCAAGGCATAGGCCATCATATGTGGCAGATGGCTACTGGCAGCCAAAGCGGCGTCATGATCAGCCACAGACATATGGGTAATCCTCGCTCCAACGGACGTCCACATCTTCTCTACCGCCACGAGCGCCCTCTCATCCGAATGTGGCAAAGGGGTAAGAATGACCTCTCGACCCTCAAACAAATCCGCCCTCGCCGCCTCTACACCACTATGCTCGCTCCCTGCGATCGGATGGCCGGGGACAAATCCGGGATAGTCATACTGTGCACTATCTACGATAAAACCTTTGACGCTGGTCATGTCGGTCACAACCGGATTTCCATAGTGAACCGCTTTGCCAATCACTTCAGGCAGCAGGTGCGCAGTCGCTATGGGGGGTGCGCCAATGACCACCATATCGGCGTCCGAGAGGACTTCATCAAGATTCAGGGAAAATTGATCGATCAACCCCAGCGCTCGCCCCTTCTCCAGAGAGGGCGCTCTAGGACCCCACCCCAAAATTTGCCCGCGCCAACCTGCAGCTTTGAGCGCAGCTGCCAGCGACCCAGAGATCAGCCCAAGCCCCAGAAAAGCGATTGTCCAGTCGTGAACCGGGGAAGAATTCAAATCGGCGCCCGGGGGTATGAACCCAGCTTTTTAAGCATGATGGAATGCTCTTCAATCTCGGCGATCACCTCGGCCATCACGGGATCTACCAGATGACCCTCGCACTCAATATAAAAAACGTACGTCCATTTTTCTGTTTTGGATGGACGGGAATCAATTCGAGTCAGGCTTACGCCCTTTTCCTCAAAGGGGCGCAACAGACCCAGCAAAGCACCGGGACGATTGCGCGCAGAAACCAACAAGGAACTCTTGTCATAACCACTGGGCGGCACACTCTCTCTACCCAAAACCAAGAATCGAGTGGTGTTGCTACTGCTGTCCTGAATGGCGCTTGCAAGCGGCACGAGGCTGTACTGCTTCAGTGCCAGCTCCCCTGCAATTGCTGCTATGCCCTGCTCACTTCCCGCTCGCCGAGCGGCCTCACCGTTACTCGCAACCGCTTCCCTGGGCACCTCGGGCAAGTGACTATCAAGCCATTGGCGACACTGACCCAGCGCTTGTTCATGACCAATCACAAGCCTGACATCGTCAAGCGCAATATCGCTGACTAACTCGCGGTCACCGACGAGCAAGTGATGAACCACGGGCAACTCTATTTCACCCGTAATCTGCAGAGGCGATTCTAAAAAACAATCCAAGGTCTGGCCGACCATGCCCTCCGTTGAGTTCTCAACTGGTACGACTCCGTAATCACACTGCCTCTCTTCGACCTGACGAAAAACCTTGTGAATACTGGCCTGACCCTGAGGCACTGCAGACTGACCAAAATGTTGCAGCGCAGCTGCCTGTGAATAAGTGCCTTCTGGCCCCAAAAAGGCAACCGAAAGCGGTTGTTCGAGCGCCAAACAGCCCGACATCAGCTCTCTGAAAATCGCCGCTACCTGATCACTTGCCAAAGGCCCAGGATTTCGTTCCTGAATCGATCTCAGTACTTGCGCCTCCCGCTCAGGGCGATAGAACAAGGGCGTTTCTTCATCCGACTGTAATGCCAGAAGTTTCACCTCCGCCACCTGCTGGGCACAACGAGCCCGCTCACTGATCAGCTCCAAAATTCGCAGATCAATGTCGTCGATACGCTGTCTGATGTGGTTGAGTTGCTGATCAGAGTCCATGGAAACTGCCCTCGCTAGCCGGGCTAGCCGTAGCGTCGCTCGAAATCCTTCATAAAATCACACAGGGCCTCTACCGAGGTCTGCTCCACCGCATTGTACAAGCTCGCACGCATTCCGCCGACAGATCGATGGCCTTTTAGGTTAAGCAAGTCGGCCGCTTCTGCGCCTTTTAAAAACGCGGCGTCCAGCGCGGCATCGACGAGGGTAAAGGGCACATTCATCAGCGACCGGCTCTGACGCTCTACAGGGTTGTGATAAAAGTCACTCCCGTCGATGACACCATACAACGTCGACGCCTTTTTTTGATTAATCGCGGCCATCTCATTTAATCCACCCAGCTTCTCGAGCCATTCAAAAACCAGCCCGGCAAGATAAATCGCAAAGGTAGGGGGTGTGTTGTACATTGAGTCGTTGTCTGCGGCAACCTGCCAATCCAGCATTGCCGGCGTCCCCTCGCGACTGCGTCCGAGAAGATCTCTTCTCACAATGGCAAGACACAATCCCGCCGGGCCAATATTCTTCTGCGCGCCGGCATAGATCACACCGAACCGATTAACATCCAGAGGCCTCGATAAAATGGTCGACGACATATCCGCAACCAAAGGCGTCGAGACTTCAGGGACAAAACAAAACTCCAGGCCCCCGATGGTTTCATTGGGACAGTAATGAAGGTATGCCGATTCAGAATGCGTTTGCCAAACGTCTTGTGGCGGCACAACAAAAAATTTCTGCTCCGCCGAATTTGCGGCCACACGGACATCTGCGAATCGACGCCCCTCTTGCAGCGCTTTTTTTGACCATTGGCCGGTGACGACCTGATCGACCGTTTGGCCCGGTTGACTCAAATTAAGCGGCACTGCGGCAAACTGTGTGGATGCGCCGCCTTGCAAAAACAACACTGCATAATCGTCTGAAATGTCTAGGAGTCGCCTGAGAGACGCCTCCGCGCCCTCGGCTACGGCAACAAATTCACCGCTGCGGTGGCTAACCTCCATGACCGAGGCGCCCACCCCCGCCCAATCCAGCAATTCATCTCTCGCTCGATTAAGCACGGGTAAAGGTAGTGCGGCCGGTCCGGCACAAAAATTGTGCCTGCGACTCACTCGTCGGCGCCCTCTTCACCTTCAGTGGCGGTGTCCTCAGCCATGCTGCTCACCTTGGGCCCAGAATCACCCGCATCCAAATCGGTACCGGCGCTCGTTTCGATATCGTCCTCGGCAATACGACTCACACTCACCAGCGCTTCACCATCCCGGGTGCGAATAACTCTCACTCCTTGGGTATTCCTACCTTGAACGCCGACCTCTTCGATGCGGGTTCGCACAGCGGTTCCCTGATTCGAGATCAACATGATCTCATCCCCGTCCCATACCTGCTCGGCACCCACTAGAGGCCCGTTGCGAGAGGATGTTGTCATGCCGATAACACCCTTGGTCCCGCGCCCCTTGACCGGAAAATCAGTAGTCTCAGATCGTTTACCGTAGCCATTCTCGCTGACAGTCAGAATCTTGCTGCCCAGTTGAGGTACCAAGAGGGATATCAAACGGTGTCCATCACCCAAGCGGATGCCTCTAACACCGCGGGCTGTTCGTCCCATCGCTCTGACCGCCGATTCGGGGAAGCGTACAACCTTTCCCTCGCTCGAAAACAGCATAATGTCCTGGGTGCCGTCGGTCACGGCTGTGCCGATCAGCACATCGCCCTCATCCAATTCAATGGCCCGCAGGCCCACACTGCGCTGCCGGGAAAACAGACTCATGTCGGTTTTCTTGACGGTGCCATTGCTGGTTGCCATGAAAATAAAGTGATCTGTCTCATAACCCTCAATGGGCAGAATCGACGTAATCCGCTCGCCCTCATCGAGCGGCAGCAAGTTGACCATCGGACGACCGCGAGCGTTACGGCTTGCCAGGGGAATGTGGAAGACCTTGAGCCAGTAAACTTTACCCAGGTTTGAAAAACACAAGATCGTGGCATGGGTACTGGCAATCAGCAGGTGCTCGATAAAGTCCTCATCCTTGACGGCTGTTGCGCTCTTTCCTGTACCACCGCGACGCTGTGCCTGATAATCGGTCAGTGACTGGGTTTTGGCATAGCCTCCATGGGATATGGTGACGACTCTGTCTTCCTCAGTAATGAGATCCTCGACCGTCAAGTCGTGTGCCGAATCCGAAATCTGCGTTCTTCGCTCGTCACCGAACTCCTCTACCAGCGCTTCGAGTTCTTCGCGAATCACCTGCGTGAGCCGATCCGGATCACCGAGAATATCCAGATAGCCCGCGATCTCGGCGATCTTGTCGGCATATTCTTGCAAGAGCTTCTCGTGCTCGAGCCCTGTCAGGCGATGCAGTCGAAGATCAAGAATTGCCTGAGCCTGCGCGGGGGAGAGATGATACTGGCCCTCAAGCACCCCATACTGCTCTGGTAGTTCGTCGGGGCGACAGGCATCAGCGCCCGCGCGCTCCAACATCGCCATAACCTCCCCTGGGGCCCAGGATCGTGCCATTAAGCCCTCGCGTGCGTCAGCCGCTGTCGGCGACGCTTTGATCAACTCGATCACTTCATCGATGTTGGCAAGAGCAATTGCCAGACCTTCAAGTACGTGCCCCCGCTCGCGCGCTTTACGAAGTAAATAGGCCGTCCGTCGCGTGACGATCTCGCGGCGATGTCGGACAAAGGCGTCGACCATCTGCTTGAGGTTCAGCACCTTCGGCTCGCCATCAACCAGCGCCACCATATTGATACCGACCACAGATTGCAGCTGGGTCTGGGCATAAAGGTTATTCAGAACAACCTCTCCAACCTCGCCACGACGTAATTCAATCACCACCCGCAACCCGTCCTTGTCAGACTCGTCACGCAACTCGGTAATGCCCTCAAGCTTCTTGTCCTTGACCAATTCGGCAATCCGCTCTATCAGCCTCGCTTTATTCAGCTGATAGGGGATTTCATGGATAATGATCGACTCTTTCCCCCTGGCGTCGTCGGTAACAACCTCCGCTTTTGCACGCACGTAAATCCGGCCTCGGCCAGTGCGATAGGCCTGCACAATGCCCGCTCGCCCGTTGATCTGCGCCCCCGTAGGGAAATCTGGCCCGGGAATGTACTGCATCAGCTCATCGATTGAGATGTCTGGGTTTTGCAATGTCGCAAGGCACCCTGCCACGACCTCTCGCAAATTGTGGGGAGGAATATTGGTGGCCATACCCACAGCGATACCCGACGAACCGTTAACCAGTAAATTGGGAACTCGCGTTGGCATAACGGCAGGCATACGTTCTGTGCCGTCGTAGTTGTCGACAAAATCGACCGTCTCTTTATCGAGATCCGCGAGCAGCGAATGTGCGATTTTGGACATGCGGATTTCCGTGTAGCGCATGGCCGCCGCGGAATCGCCATCGATGGAGCCAAAGTTACCTTGCCCGTCCACCAGCATGTAGCGTAATGAAAAATCCTGCGCCATCCGGACGATGGTGTCGTAGACGGCAGAGTCTCCGTGGGGATGATACTTACCGATTACATCACCCACGACACGAGCAGACTTTTTGTAGGCCTTATTCCAGTCGTTATTGAGCTCATTCATGGCGAACAACACCCTACGATGCACGGGTTTCAGTCCGTCCCGCACGTCAGGCAAGGCCCGCCCTACAATCACGCTCATCGCGTAATCCATGTAGGACTGTTTCAGCTCGTCTTCAATGTTGACCGGGAGGATTTCCCGAGCCATTTCCTGCGGATTTTCTGCCATTAGGGCTACTTAGCTCAGCGTCTTGATTGGGCTTTGAAGGGCCCAAAACAACAAAGACGTAGTGTACCAAACAACACCCGAACGAGCGAGTCTGGCGGCGCAGTTTTCGACAATCCGCACAGGGACATCACGGTATACTGTGTGGCGAAAAGGAGCACATATGTCTCAGTACGATACCGTCTTGCATCCTGATTTTGTGGTGCCCATTATTCCGCGGGGCCAGGTGCTTGAAGCACACAGCGTGGCGCTCAAAGACCATAACATCGCTGCCATTATGCCTCGATCTGAGGCCGACGAAGCTGCCGCAGAGCAGCATATCGATCTCCCAGGCTGCGTGCTAATGCCAGGCCTTATCAACCTTCATTGTCACGCCGCGATGTCGCTATTCCGAGGGTATGCCGATGACATGCCCCTCATGTCTTGGCTGCAGCAATATATCTGGCCAACCGAGCAAAAGGTGCTCAGCCCGGCATTTGTCCGTGACGGCTCCGATCTGGCTATCGCAGAACTATTAAAGGGCGGCACAACAACTTTGGTAGACAATTACTTTTTCCCCGAGATCACGGCCGAACAGTGTGACAGCGCAGGGCTGCGTGCCCTGCTGAATTTCCCGATTATCGACATGGAAACGGCATGGGCTCGCGATGCGGACGCCTGCATTAACCGAGGTCTACAACTACGCGATCGATATCGTGATCATGACCGCATAGAAATCGGCTTTGGCCCACACTCCACCTACGGAGTCAGTGAAACGATATTGAATAAAGTCGCCATGCTGGCGGAAGAACTGGATGCCCCCATTCACATTCATCTTCAAGAGACCAAAGAGGAAGTATTGAGCTCGGTTGAGCGATGCGGTCTCAGACCGATCGATCTGCTGCAAAAATTGGGGCTACTGAGTCCCAGGACGCACTGCGTTCACATGAACGCGATAGGCGAACAGGATATAGAAACTCTAGCAATACACGGCGCACATGTAGTGCACTGCCCACGATCCAATCTAAAGCTGGCGTCGGGCATCAGTCCAGTGCAGAAATTGTTGGATCACGGCATCAACGTCGCACTGGGAACCGATGGCGCGGCCAGCAACAACCGGCTCAGTATGTTGGCCGAGGCGCAAACAGCGTCACTTATCGGCAAAGTCCAACACGGCGACCCTCAGGCGCTTAATGCATGGACCGTGCTTGAAATGGCCACTCTGTCAGGCGCTCGAGCGCTCGGAAAGGCGAACCAACTGGGCAGTATTGAAATTGGCAAGTTAGCCGATCTGATCGCCGTGGATGTTTCGGGCTCGCATCAGCTGCCCCAGAATAACGTAGCGTCTAACCTTGTATACGCGAACAACGGTAGCGAGGTGCTGTGGAGCTGGATAGGGGGTCGATTAATCATGAGCAATGGTCAACTTCAAACACTTGACTACAATGACGTCACTCATCGCGCTATTAACTGGTCAAGCCAACTCGCCGCCTTGCGATCTTCCTTGGAGCATTAACAGTATGACCACCGAAAATAATGTCGATCTGGATGAGATCGCTAAATTCGAGAAACTCGCATCCCGCTGGTGGGATCCCAATAGCGAGTTCAAGCCCCTCCATGACATCAATCCATTGCGCGCGAATTGGATCGACGATTTAGCCGAAGTCAGGGGAAAATCGGTACTCGATGTCGGCTGCGGCGGCGGGCTATTGTCTGAGGCACTGGTGCATCGGGGCGCCCACGTGACCGGCATCGATATGGGCGAGGCACCGTTGTCGGTGGCTCGCCTGCATCAATTAGAAAGCGGTATAGACGTCAATTACGAACGCAGCACTGCTGAATCCTTTGCCGAAAAAAGAGCGGGTGAATTTGATGTGGTGACCTGTCTTGAAATGCTTGAGCACGTGCCCGACCCCTCCACCGTCGTCAGCGCCTGCGCGGACTTGTGTCGACCCGGGGGCGATCTCTTTTTTTCAACCATTAACCGTAATCCTAAGGCGTTTCTGTTTGCAATCGTCGGCGCCGAATATGTGTTGAATCTGCTTCCTCGCGGCACCCACGAGTACGCCAAACTGATCAAACCCTCCGAGTTGGCAAAGTGGATCCGCGACGCGGGTCTCGAGATGCTGGAAATGACAGGGATGACCTATAATCCAATCAGCAAGCAGTACCGACTCACAAAAGACGATGTCTCCGTTAATTATCTGATCAGAGCGCGCAAACCGTGACTCTCTCCCGCCCACGGGCGGTGCTGTTTGATTTGGATGGCACATTGATCAATACCGCACCGGAGTTTATCCATATTGCCGCGGAGTTGCGGCGGGAAGCCTCCTTGCCCGTTATGGACACACAAACTATCTGGCATAGCGTTTCTGATGGAGCAATAGGAATGGTACAGGCTGCATTAGAGATTTCCGCGTCAGATCCTTCCTTTGAGTTTTGGCGACAACGTTTTCTCGACCATTATGAGTCCGGACTGGGATCGCTCAGCGAACCCTACCCCGGCATGCGAGAACTCGTATCCTCGCTTGGATCTCATGGCGTACCTTGGGGGATAGTCACCAACAAACTGGCCCGCTTCGCGGTGCCTTTAATGACGCTCATGTCATTTACCCCTAGCGCGGAGGTGGTGCTGACGCCCGACGATGTCATCCGACCAAAACCTGATCCGGAATCACTGCTACTGGCCTGTGAAAAATTGCATTGCAGTGCTTCCGATACGATTTTTATAGGAGACCACCGAAGAGATATCGATGCAGGTATTGCCTCCGGATGTCAAACCATCGCGGCGAGTTATGGCTATCTCGCCGATGGCGAATCCGCACAGGATTGGGGGGCTGACGCGATAGCAACATCGAGTTTGGCACTGCGAACCCTCATCGAGGACCTACTAGCGTGAGCGGACTGCCACCGCATTGGCGCCCAGCCCAAGATGAGTTGAAAAACAAAACGATTCTCATCACCGGCGCCACAGAGGGCATCGGCCGAGCCGTTGCGTTAGCTTGCGCGCGCCTCGGCGCAGAAGTATTACTTACCGGCAGAAATGAAGCGGCGCTGGAATCCGTCTATGACACCATCCTAAATGAGGGCGGGAGAACACCCGGACTGATTCCATTTGATCTCAGGGTAACGCAACACGAGCCTTACGATGAGCTGGCGGAAACACTTCTTGCAGAGGGGTTGGCCATTGACGGGCTGGTGCACAACGCAGGTGTGCTCGGGGAGCGGCGCGCACTATCGCAAACCTCTCCAGAGAGTTGGCAGGAGGTGCTTCAAGTCAACATCACTGCCACCTTTCTCCTCACCCGTGCACTGATGCCCCTGTTGGAACGCGCCTCCCTCGCTTCGATCGTGCTCACCAGCTCAGGAGTTGGACGACGGGGCAAAGCCTTTTGGGGTGCCTATGCCGTGTCGAAATTTGCCACGGAAGGGTACATGCAGGTGTTGGCCGATGAGCTGGGGGGCACATCCAGCATACGAGTAAACAGCTTGAATCCGGGTGCCGTGAATACCAGAATGCGACGAGCTGCTTACCCGGGCGAACCGCCCGACAGCAACCCATTACCCGAGGCCCTAACGGATAATTGGATCTATCTCCTCAGTGACGCCAGCGCTTTGATCCACGGTAAAGCACTAAGTGCGCAAGGTTAACTTGCCCGGCGATGGCGACCGCCGCGCGGGCGCGGTTGCTTATTGACCAAACGCTCGTGCCGAACTTGCTCTCTTTGGCTTACCGACACCACCTCACGGGCGGCTAAGCCGGCCATTTGATAGATCACATCAACATCTTTCTGAGGGAGTTCCAGCCACTGGCCTTGTTTAAGTTTAGAAGGCATGAACACTTCGCCGTAGCGAACGCGTTTTAACCTGGAAACCGTCAAGCCCTGCGACTCCCAGAGCCGCCTGACTTCGCGATTACGACCTTCGGTCAATACGACGTAAAAGAAGTGATTGATGCCGTCACCGCCTCCGTCCTGAACGTCAGAGAACCGGGCGGGGCCGTCATCGAGGTGCACACCCTCCTTCAACCGCTCGAGCAATGCATCGTCCACCCTGCCCATCACACGCACAAGGTACTCGCGCTCAATAGCGGTGGAGGGATGCATCAACGCATGCGCTAAATCACCATCGGTTGTGAACAGTAAAACGCCCGAAGTATTGAAATCCAGACGGCCCACTGAAATCCACCTCCCATTCTTCAGCCTTGGCAGCCGTTCGAATACCGTTTTGCGGCCCTCTGGATCATGGCGCGAACACACTTCTCGCAGGGGCTTGTGGTATAGCAAAACCCTGACTTGTGACGCAGCATCAAGCGCCACTGGCTTCCCGTCGAGACGAATAGCCTGAGTGCCACGCACGCGGTCGCCGAGACCTGCGAGTTTCCCGTCGATCATGAGGCGGCCTTCCTCGATCCACCGCTCTATCTCACGACGCGACCCCAGACCAAGACGGGCAAGCACCTTCTGCAGCTTCTCACCCTTATCCTCCTCACTGGATTCGAGGCGCCTATTGCTTTTCTGCGTCTTCTTCATCGTGCCCGCGCTCATCCGCCTCGGCGGAATTAACTGCTTCAACTTCGGCAGACCCATCGGGCTCTAACCGCTCGTTTTGTCCGGCATCACGTAACTCAAGCGCCAGCTCCCCAGATAAATTATCAAGCTCCTTGATTTCAGCCAGTGGCGGCAACTGGTCTAACGATTTGAGATTGAAATAATCGAGAAATTGTCGCGTCGTGGCGTACATCGCGGGTCTACCCGGCACATCGCGATGCCCCACCACCCGAACCCACTCTCTCTCCATCAGGGTTTTGACGATGTTGGTACTTACCGCCACGCCTCGGATCTCCTCAATTTCCCCTCGAGTAATCGGTTGGCGATAGGCAATGAGCGATAAGGTCTCCATAAGGGCACGGGAGTACCGCGCGGGCCGCTCCTGCCAAAGGCGGCCAACCCAGGTCGACAGACTTTGACGCACCTGAAAGCGAAAACCTGAGGCGACTTGTACCAGCTCGTAACCTCTGTCATCACATCGTTCCTCAACCGTTTTAATCGCGGCACGGATTTCGTCGTTGCTCGGTCGCTCATGCTCTTCAAAAAGTAAAGCCATGCGTTGCACTGACAACGGCTCCCCCGCCGCCAGTAGCGCACCTTCGAGGATCTGGACCAATCCCTCTGCCATTTTTATCCTGCCTATTCTGACTTCGCTTTGATATGAATCGGGCCGAAACCCTCAGTTTGGACAATCTCAACCAGTGATTCCTTGATCAGTTCCATCAGCGCCAGGAAAGTCACCACGACGCCCAAGCGACCCTCCTCAGGTCGGAAAAGGGATACGAATGGCACAAATCCGCCTGATTTGAGCGTCTCTAGGACTTCTGACATACGTTCACGTGTCGAGAGCGACTCTCGCTGAATATGATGGCTGGCATACATTTCCGCGCGGCGGAGCACATCGCTTAGCGCGAGCAATACTTCCCGCATGTCTATATCCGGCAGTGGGCGCTCTAGGTGAAGATCAGGAGGCGCCGCCGAGGCTTGCCAAACCTCTCTCTCGAGCCTCGGCAACTCCTCGAGATCCTCTGCCGCTTTCTTGAACCGTTCATATTCCTGCAGACGGCGTACCAAGTTCGCCCGAGGATCCTCTTCCTCATCTTCCACGTCACCAGCACGGGGCAACAGCATTCTGGATTTGATCTCAGCCAGCATTGCCGCCATCAGTAGATACTCTGCCGCCAGCTCAAACTGCACAGCATCCATCAGCTCGACGTAACGCATGTACTGCTCAGTAATCTGTGCAACATCAATATCGAGGATATCGAGATTCTGTCGGCGAATGAGATACAGCAATAAGTCTAGCGGGCCCTCGAACGCATCCAGAAAAACTTCCAGAGCCTGGGGCGGGATGTAAAGGTCTTTGGGCAGCTCCGTGACCGCTTCGCCGCGAACCATTGCAAAGGGCATCTCCGCCTGTTCAGGCCGCATCGAGTCGGATTCCTGAGGGAGTGGCGAGATCGGGGCGGGCACCGCTTCAATGCCCTCCGGGGGGGAGGTTTGCTCAGGACTGTTCACCAGACAAGTATACCCTCAGGCTGCCTCAAAGTCGCTCACATCACCCAGGCCACGTCGCAAAATATGTGGCTCCGGTCCCGTCAGGTCCACCACTGAAGTCGCCTCGAGCCCACAAAAACCACCGTCGATGACAAGATCCACCTCATGCTCCAATTGATCGCGAATGTCGTAAGGATCAGTCAACGGGAACTCATCACCTGGCATCTGCAAGGTGACACTCATCAGGGGTTCATCGAGCAGATCCAGTAGCGCTCTGGGTATAGGATGAGCAGGCACCCGCAGACCAATCGTTTTCCGCTTCGGCTGAACCAAGCGTTTCGGAACCTCTCGCGTGGCCTCCAGGATAAAGGTATATGGCCCCGGTGTTGCGGAGCGAATGAGTCGATACACTGCGTTGTCGACACGGGCATAAGTGCCCAACTCAGATAAATCGCGGCACATGAGGGTGAAATTGTGGTCATCCTGCAAAGTCCGGATTCTTCGGATACGGTCAGCCGCTTTTTTGTCCCCGAGCTGGCAACCCAGCGCATAAGCCGAGTCGGTCGGGTAGACCACGACCCCGCCCTGCCGGATGATAGTTGTGGCTTGCTGAATCAGTCTGACCTGAGGTGTCTCGGGATGCATTGAAAAAAACTGACTCATCGTATCGCGTCCTGGCTTGCCGCCCTCGCTACATGAACTTCATCAAAAAAGCGGTTGCGTTCAGCGCGTCGCTGTTTACAGAGCGCGATAGATAAGCGGCACTTGTATGTCATAACCTCTCCCACACCCCCAAGCCCGGCAGGAATCCTTCGGTATCAATGCCCAATCCAGCGCCATATTCAACATCGCGGTGAAAATCCGATCCCACCGAGATAAGCAGGTCACGCTCAACAGCCATACCCACCAATCGTTTTATGTCACCGGTTACGGGTCGGCCATTAATGACCTCGATCGCCGAGCCACCCGCCGCTACAAAAGCCGCACAGAGCGCGTTGAGGCGCGTTGCCGTCAGACGATACTTCAGGGGGTGCGCTAGCACGGCGAGTCCGCCCGCTGACTTGATGGTCTCAACGGTTCGCCCAAGATCCGGCCACAATGTTGAGATATCGCCCACTTTACCGTTTCCCAGAAATCGTTTGAAAGCATCATTCTCGTTCTGCACGTAACCCTTCTTCACCATCCATCGGGCAAAATGTGGTCTGCCAATTTGCGCTCCCGCAGCGACAGTCATCGCACCTTCAAGGGCCTCTTGCATGCCTTTTTTAGACAGTCGCTGAGCAATCATCTCTGCACGTCTGAGGCGCGCAGCATCCAAACCATCGAGATGATCAAGCAGCACTGGCGAAGTCGGATCAAAGCCCAGACCCACGACATGGATACCTACCCTGCCCCACTGACACGACAGCTCGACACCACTGACAAGCCGCACGCCCGATGGCACACTATGGGCCACGCTCACGAACCCAGCGATGGTGTCGTGGTCTGTCAAAGCAACAGTGTTGATGCCCGCCGCAGCTGCTCGATTAACTAACTCGGAAGGTGTCAATGCGCCGTCTGAGGCGGTGCTATGTGTGTGGAAGTCGATCAAGGCTGTCTCTACACTGCGCTGGCCGCATGTCAGCAACCGGTCGCGCAAACGGGTTGGGCTGAATTGTCTAACATAGGCCGATAGATAGCGAGCGCTCACGTTAGCAAACAGGAACATACATGAAACAACTCCTCGAATTTCTCCCGCTGGTTCTGTTTTTTAGCGCCTACCAACTCAGTGGCGAGACCCTGAACATAGGCAGCTGGTCTCACACCTTTGACGGGATCTTCAGCGCCACTGCTGTACTGATGGTCAGTAGCGTATTGGTATGGCTGGTCAGCTCAATGATCAGCAAAGCCAACGACAAACGGCTGATGTGGATGACGCTAGCCGTTGTTGTCTTTGGCTCCGCCACGCTGATTCTGCGCGATCAAAGGTTTATTCAATGGAAACCCACCGTGTTTAACTGGGGATTGGCACTGGTTTTTCTGGCCTCACAGTTTTTTGGAGAGAAAAACCTTCTGCAACGCCTTATGGGACAACAATTGACACTGCCACAGAGAATCTGGGGATACCTGAACGCACTGTGGATCGCCAATTTCACGCTAGTGGGCACGCTGAACATTGTCGTTGCCTACCGTTTTGAGGAAGCTTTTTGGGTGTCTTACAAGTTGTATTCAAGTGTGGGGTTTACGCTCTTGCTTATGCTACTCACTATGTTTCTGGTTCTCCCATACTTGAAGGAACAAGATGCCGGCGACGGCGACGACGCAGGTTCCATGCGAGGTTCATCATGAAAAAGTCTCTACTCGCGAACCGTCTAACTGCTATTCCTGCTGTTATGGCGTTTCTGCTGCCTTCACTCTTGAGTTACGCTCAGGAGACTCGATACATCAGTGACACCCTTTTGGTAGCAGTTCGCGCCGAGGCTCAGACTGATTCTGAGATTGTTCACCGTGGTTTGTCTTCGGGTACAGCGGTACTAAGCTATGCGCTCAGTGAAAATAACGAATGGATAGAAATCGAAACGCGTAATGGCATTCGCGGATGGGTGCGAGCTCAGTATCTGCAAACAGACCCCCCCGCCTCATTACTGATCGGAGAAATGCGCGTTGAGCTTGCGAAGGTGCAAGCAGCAAATGATCGTTTGGTCGCCCAGCTTAGTGAACGATCCTCAGAAGCTAATCTGGCTGACGGCGCGATTGACGAACTGACTGCTCAAGTCGAGAGCGCACGCAATGAGCTGGCAGAGATCAGACGTGTGTCGTCTGCCGCCCTGGAGCTCGATTTGATGAATCAGCAACTTGTGGCCGAGCTGGAGTCGGAGCGCTCGGGGGCTGACTTGCTCCGCCTGGAGAACGTGCGCTTACGTGAACGCATTGCTAATAATCAGATCCTCGACGGCGCTTTAGCAGTACTGCTTGGTGTCATCCTGGCCGTGATTACGCCGCGATTGTGGCCATCAAAAAAACAAAGCGATGGTTGGAACTAACGAGAACATTGACAGGGAAGCAATAATGAATATTGAGTTTTATTTAAAAAAAACGTGCGCATTGATCGGATTGGCGGGCTACTTACTCGCGATATCCATGGCGGTCACAGCGGCTGAGGACAGCGTAGACAACCCAAGAGTCATTATAAAAACCACCGACGGGGATATTGTCATTGAACTTTACGCGGAAAAATCCCCGGTGACCGTGGAGAACTTTCTACAATATGTGGACGCCGGGTACTACGACAATACTGTCTTCCATCGAGTGATCAGTAATTTCATGATTCAGGGAGGTGGCTTCTCTACCGAGATGAAAGAAAAGCCGACCCGCGACCCAATTATTAACGAGTCGAGTAACAAACTTCACAACACTCGAGGCACATTGGCAATGGCGCGGACCAGTGATCCCGACTCAGCCACGGCGCAATTTTTTATCAATCAGCGGAGCAACCTCCGGCTGGATTGGACACCAGGAAATGAGGGTTATGCAGTATTTGGTGAAGTGGTAGAGGGCATGCAAGTGGTCGATATCATTGCATTGACTGAGACGGGTGCCACATCAGTGGAGACAAGTCGTGGTCCGGCTGTGTTTCAAGACGTCCCAGTGACACCGATTGTGTTGCTTTCCGTGAGCAGAATGGCACCGTGACGCGCCTCAGCATTAACCTTAACAAGATCGCCTTGATTCGAAATGCCAGAGACACTGCCCACCCCGAACCGGCAGAGTTTGCGCGATTAGTCACCGGGGCTGGCGCGCACGGCATTACGGTTCATCCACGCCCTGATCAGCGCCATATCAGGGCCTCTGACTGCATTCACCTCGGTGAAACACGCACAACCGAACTCAATCTCGAGGGAAACCCGTTTGCGGCCTCAAGACGATCAGACCGAGCGGGGGTAGGTGACTACCCCGGGTTTTTAGCCCTTGTCGAGAAGGTTCGACCAGATCAGGTCACTTTGGTGCCAGACAACGACAACCAGCTCACATCTGATCACGGGTTCGACATTTGTCGTGATGGTGAATCCTTACAACCGGTCATTGAGCAACTTAAATCGTGGGGCTGTCGTGTCAGTCTCTTCATGGATCCCGATCCCGAGCAGATTGAACTCGTCGGTGCACTGGGCGCAGATCGCATAGAGCTTTACACCGAGTCCTATGCCAAGGCACACGACAAAGGCGAGGCAGATACTGAATTATCTCGATTTCAGGTTGCGGCAACCGCGGCGACCGCAACGGGGCTCGGCATCAACGCCGGACACGACCTCAATCTTGAGAATTTGCCAAACTTTCGTATCCGGGAATTACTAGAGGTCTCGATCGGTCACGCTTTCACGATAGACGCTCTGCGATATGGTATTGAAAACGCCGTTCATCGTTACCTGGAGGCCCTGGCGGTCTCACAGGTTCACTGAGACCGACAACTTGAGTCATCCAGAACAAGCATTGGATCCCCCTCCCTATCTGGTGCCGCATTCTCAGGAAGCTATCCGCATTCTATATCGTGATGCCGATCTGCTTGTTGTGGACAAACCTACTCTGCTACTCAGTGTGCCCGGACGACATCCGTTAAACAGGGACTGCTTAATAGAGCGACTCGATGCGCACTATCCGGGCGTGGTTGCGGTACACAGGCTTGATTTGGACACTTCTGGAGTGATGATTATTCCAAGAAATCGCGAATCACTCTCGCGACTGGCCAAAGCATTTCAAGGTCGTATGATTGAGAAAACCTATATTGCGCGTGTGATCGGCTCTATACGCAACGACACGGGAACAATTGATCTACCGCTGACGCGGGATTGGCCGAACCGACCGCGTCAAAAAGTCTGCTTTGAGACAGGCAAGCCCTCTATTACGCACTGGCGCGTATTGTCTAGGGAGAACAATACGTCTTTACTTGAGCTCTCGCCCGAAACAGGACGCTCACATCAGCTTCGAATTCATCTAAATGCTATTGGACATGCCATTCTAGGCTGCGATTTTTACGCCCCCGAAGCCGTGCTTGCAAGAGCGCCCCGACTTCTGCTGCACGCTTCCCGAATCCGCTTCGCACATCCCACATCAGGCACCATCATCACTGCGTTCTCGCCACCGAAGTGCATGAATGATTATGGCTAGGACACACGCGCCGATTGCCACGCTTCGTCTTGCAGAGTGTCCTACCGCATTAAACGGAGGCCAATGTGGTATCCGTTAATCGTGCCGGTTCGGAAACGGTCATTTTGATCAAACCCAATCATTCTGCGAGCTGGCGACAGAATCTGTGGTTACTGGCGGCGCTCGCCGTGCCATCACTAGGGGCAGGCGTCGCATTTGCACTATTAGGGGCCTGGCCCATTTTGCCGTTTGCGAGCATCGAACTAGTGGCGCTGGGCGGCGCTTTATATTGGGTGAATTGGAAACTGGAATACCGGCATGTGATCCGCTTCACCGATGGGAGCGTGGTGATCGACAAGGGGTATTTTATTCCCAAGCGCAGTTGGCATTTTTTACGTGAAGAGGCGGCACTCAGGATCTCCACAGAAACACATCCTTGGCAGGGACCAGAGCTGTCTGTGCATGATCAGCAGACGGAAACCCGAGTTGGTGACTTCCTCAACCGCGATGAAACCCTGAAATTACTTAACCTACTCAAACAACAACTCAGCGTCCGCACACACAGCGGCACCGATACTTTCAGAGCGTGATATGACAAAACCATTCAGCAGCACCACTGTCGACAACGACAGGGTGGGATTCATTTCTCTGGGTTGCCCCAAGGCTCTGGTGGACTCAGAACGTATCCTGACGCAACTCAAGATTGAGGGTTACGAGATTACACCGCATTACGAAGATGCCGGCGTGGTCATCGTCAATACCTGTGGTTTCATTGACGCAGCCAAGGAGGAGAGTCTTGAGGCGATTGGAGAGGCGGTCCGCGAAAACGGGCGTGTTCTGGTCACCGGGTGCATGGGACGCGGCGATGATGCCGACCAAATTCGCGCCCGCCACCCCAAGGTATTGGGCATCAGTGGCCCTGCAGCCTACGAGGAAGTGCTCTCGACTGTGCGCGAGGTGTTGCCAAGGCATCATCGCCCTGACCCGCGAATTGATTTGATACCTGCTCAGGGTGTGAAACTGACTCCCAGACACTACGCGTATCTAAAAATCAGTGAAGGCTGCAACCATCGTTGTCGCTTTTGCATTATACCCAGCATCAGGGGAGACCTCGTTAGCAGGCCCATAGGGTCGGTAATGAATGAAGCAGAGGGATTGGTGCGCTCAGGGGTGCGAGAACTACTCATCGTCTCTCAGGACACCAGCGCATATGGCGTCGATATCAAATACCAGACCGATTTCTGGCAAGGTCGTCCCATGAAAAGCAATCTTGCCGGACTGGCAACTGCACTCGCCGAGTTAGGCATATGGATTCGGTTTCACTACGTTTACCCTTATCCCCATGTTGATCAACTTATCCCTTTGATGGCTGACGGCAAGCTGCTCCCCTATATTGATATGCCGCTTCAACACGGGGCACCCAGTGTGCTCGAGCGAATGAAGCGGCCGGCCGCCGCAGAAAAAACTCTGGACCGCATTGCCCAGTGGCGCAATATCTGTCCAGAGTTGACTATCCGCTCGACCTTCATCGTGGGTTATCCCGGTGAGACCGAAGCGGAGTTCGAAACGCTGCTCGACTTTATCGAGGAAGCGCAATTGGATCGAGTTGGCTGCTTTGAGTATTCACCGGTTAAAGGTGCTGCCGCCAATGCATTGCCCGACCCAGTTCCAGATGCGGTTAAAAAAGAACGCTGGGAGCGATTCATGACGCTGCAGCAATCCATCAGTGCGAATAAGCTACGTCACAAAGTCGGCTCCTTACAGTCAATACTGATTGACAGCGTCGACGACAATGGCGCCATCGGACGTACCCCAGCGGATGCTCCGGAAATCGATGGCGTCGTTCATCTGCCCGGCTACGCGGATCTGCAAGCCGGTGATTGGGTAGAGGCAGAAATATCGGCAGCAGACGACTATGACCTCTGGGTTTAAAACGGCGACTGGCAACCGGTGAATATTATTTTGCTTCGACCCGAAGACTGGCTCGACTCCTCAACAGTTGAACTTCGGGACAGACGCCACGTCCATATTCGCGACGTGCTGAAACCTCAGATTGGGTCGTCATTGAAGGTGGGAAAGCTAGGAGGAGCGCGGGGAACAGGTGTTGTAACGAAGCTTACACACGACGAAAGCCAGCTGACTATATCGCTGCCACAGCCTCCACCACCCAGACATGCTTTCGATATTGCGCTGGCGCTGCCACGCCCAAAGATGTTGCGCCGGGTATTGCGCACTGCTGCGGAAATGGGCGTTGAACACCTTCACCTGATTCACAGCGCTCGAGTGGAAAAAAGCTTCTGGCAAAGCCCGCTGTTACAGCCGGGACGTCTTGCTGAAGCCTTACAGGCCGGGCTCGAGCGATCGGGCGATACAATCCCACCACAAGTGCATATGCACCGCTTTTTCAAACCTTTCGTCGAGGACTCGGCGCCTGCTTTGCTAAAAGACCGACACGGTTGGATAGCCCATCAAACCGCCGCAGAGCCAATTTCGCGAGCAAAAGGGAAGGCGCTGGTAATGCTAGGGCCCGAAGGAGGATTTGTGCCTTTCGAGCTTGAGCTGGCGGAGTCAATCGGTTTTACAGGCGGCCATTTGGGTTCTCGCACTCTGAGCGTAGACACCGCGCTGGCTGCCGCGCTGAGTCAGGCGTTAACCTAACGCTCCGCGTCAGCTAAGACGGCACTCGAATACCCAGTGGGCAAGCAACGCCCGTGCCCCCCATCCCGCAATAGCCCGCCGGATTCTTGTGCAGGTACTGCTGATGATAATCCTCAGCAAAATAGAATTCGGGGGCATCCACTATTTCGGTAGTGATAGACCCAAAACCCGCCTGAGTCAGGCGTAGCTGAAATTGATTCTGGCTCTCATGCGCCGCGCTCCTCTGGCCTGCATCGAATACATATATGCCTGATCGATACTGAGTGCCGCGATCATTGCCCTGCCGCATCCCTTGAGTGGGATCGTGGTTTTCCCAGAAAAGGGAGAGGAGCTGGTGATAGTGGAGTTGAGACGGATCGAACACCACGTACACTACCTCGTTGTGGCCCGTTTGGCCGGTACAGACTTCGCGATAGCTGGGATGAGGCGTCGACCCAGCGGCGTAACCTACGGCCGTGCTGTAAACACCGTTGACGCCCCAAAACAGACGCTCTACGCCCCAAAAGCAACCCATACCGAACATCGCACTTTGCATGTTCTCGGGATAGGGAGGCAATAACGTACTACCCAGCACCGCATGCCGGTCCGTGATTGGCATCGCCGAATCCCTGCCCGGTAGGGCACTATCCGCATCCGGGAGCTCAGTCTTGAAGATCATTTTCATCCACCCCATTTCTTTACCATTTTAATGCCCGGGCACGCGCACTGGGCTTATCGACTCATTTTTGGCATACTACGCGGCTACTTTAAAAACTGACAACAAAAACCGCCGGGGGAATGAGGCTGCGCGATACGCAGCCGCCCCACTGGAAATCCCGCTAACAGCGGGTGGCGGGGAGAGAGAACTATGCAAAACACACAACACAACTCAAGAGCCGACAAAGATAATGCTCCTTTCAATGCGGAAGAATTCTCCAGTCGCAAGCTTATGGATTTGGTTGATCAGAACCAGCACAGGGAACGGCTCGATATTGATACCGAAATGCTGATGGCAGTCGTGACGGAATTAACCCAACGACGCCACTACTTAAGAGAATTGCGTGATCGTGGGCTCCTCGCCCCCCGCGCTTATTGAGCGTTTGTCACATTACAACCGATCTTGATCATTTCCGATCAGGCGATGTCGCCACGTTTTTAGGCAAGGCGAAAGCTATTCAGACGGTAACATCCCGGCAAGCTAGACTCATCTTTGCACTGGATGCAACCGCCAGTAGAGAGCCCACCTGGGAACATGCCCGAGCGCTACATAGTGAACTCTTCAATGCCGCCTCGACGCCGACACCGCTTGCGGTTCAGCTTTGCCACTATCAGGGTCTGGGGCACTTCCAGCACAGCCATTGGCTGACTCAACCTGCCGCGTTACTCGATCAACTGAGCAATGTCACTTGCCTAGCCGGCACGACGCAGATACATCGCGTGCTGAAGCATGCGCTGCAATCGGGGACGACTAGCCATTCTGTTCGTGCACTTGTTTTTGTTGGGGATGCCTGCGAGGAGGAACCCGAAGCGCTCTATGAGCTCGCGGGTCAATGCGCTATCAAGACAATACCGATCTTTGTTTTTCACGAGGGCCAGGACCCCGCAGCCAAAACGGTCTTTCGGCAACTGGCTCATATCAGCCGGGGTGCTTACGCCCCCTTTGACGTGAACTGCGCAGACGAACTCAGAGCGCTCCTAGGTGCTGTGTCGCGCTTTGCAGTGGGCGGTGTTCGGGCGCTGAGAGCCTCCAACTCTGAAAAAGATCAGCTCTTTTTAGCTCAACTACCCAATAAGCCGTAGCCAACGCACAAAACGGATATCATTCACCGTCCCACTCTCTAGACAGGAGCCGCATAAGCCGTGCCGAGAATCATTCTGTTACTCGCCGTTGCCATTACGCTGGGCCTCTTAATCAGACAAGCGCAACGCCAGCCGCCACACAAGCGCCGGGGCGCTTATCTGCAGATAATACTGGGTGGTGCCGTAGTCGGCGTGATCATCCTGACCCTCATGGGCAAAATGCATTGGGTTGGCGCGGCCCTCACTGGCCTGCTGGTTGTCGCCCGGCAAATGCTGCCCGTTCTATTGCGCCTGCTTCCCTTTCTCGGTCAGTGGCGCGCACAAGCATCCACCACCGCGGGCAAACAGTCAGAAGTCAGTGCACGCCTAATCAAAATGACATTGGATCACGATAACGGCGAGCTTAGTGGCGTTGTGCTGGAAGGCGCTTACAAAGATTGGCTCCTCTCGGAGCTGGACCGATCCCAATTGGATGCCCTGCTTGACTATTGTCAGCAAGAGGATAGCGATTCTGCGCAGTTACTCACAAGCTATATGGATCAGCGCTTCCCTGAGGATGATCACCAAAGTGAGAGAGAAAGTAGCGTTTCCGGTGCCAACACCACAGGGCTTTCTCGAAGCGAGGCGCTCGCGATTCTGGGTCTAAGTGAAGAGGTCAGTGAGGCAGACATCATCGCTGCACACCGAACGCTGATTCAAAAACTCCACCCCGATCGGGGCGGCAATGATTATCTGGCAGCAAAAATTAACGAGGCCAAGGATTTTTTGTTGCGCTGAGTTGTCATAGCGGTAAAACGCGCAACGCCACACTGAACGTCTGTTGAGGAGAAGCCATTAATGAGCGGCGCATTTGTCATTCGCAACCAGAAGGGGCACTACTGGGGGAAGGCGGGACATTGGGTAATCGGGACCCATAATGGCCAGGTAGCCATCTGGGACTTTCATGATGCTGCCATCAACACTCTTTTTGAATTGGGATCCAAAGATACGGATCTTCGCGGGGAAGTGCTCAGTACAGAGATCGAGAATGGCAAACCGAAAAACCTCGCGATCAGCGACCATCCTCTGCCAATAAATGATGGCATCGAGACAGACATGCCGCTTGAAAACGCAGAAGGCGACCCCACTACATAAGGTCTGCCGATCAGTCAAAAGGATGCACGTCCGATGAGAATATTGTTGTTCCTCGCAACGAATATCGCCGTCATGGTATTAGTCAGCCTAGTCTTCAACTTACTGGGTCTCGAAGGCATTCTCTCCACAAATGGTGTCGACCTTAACTTGAGTAGTCTGCTGATTTTCTGCGCTCTTTTTGGTTTTCTCGGCTCATTCGTGTCGCTGCTCGCATCGAAGTACATGGCCAAGCGCGGCACCAGGGCTCACATTATCGAGACGCCTCGTAATCACGAAGAGCAATGGCTCCTAGATACGGTGAAATCGCTATCTCAGGAAGCGGGAATTGGCATGCCAGAAGTAGGGGTTTTCCCCTCTGATGCCGCAAATGCATTCGCGACAGGCTGGAACCGCAACGACGCCCTCGTGGCGGTCAGCACTGGCTTAATGCGTCGTTTCGAGGAGGGTGAAGTGCGCGCTGTGCTGGCCCATGAGATTGGACACGTCGCCAATGGCGACATGATTACTCTGACCCTGATTCAGGGCGTGGTGAATACCTTCGTGATGTTCTTTGCGCGCATCATTGGCCACACCGTTGACAGAGTGATATTTAAAACTGAGCGTGGCTACGGCATCGGCTACTATGTCGTCACTGTCCTCGCCCAGATCGTACTCGGCATACTCGCCAGCACGATTGTCATGTGGTTCTCTCGCCACCGCGAGTTTCGCGCTGACGCGTCAGGCGCTCAGTTGGCGGGCAGTGGCAATATGACTGCAGCGCTGCAGCGCTTAAAAGCTGAGCAAGGCTTATCCGAGGACCTGCCGGGAGAGCTCACGGCCTTTGGTATCCGATCGGGCGGCAGCAGGGGTCTTGATGCCCTTTTTAGATCACATCCCCCGCTTGATGATCGCATCCGCGCCTTGAGGAATGCATGATGCTCAGTCGAGCGACCCGGGCTTTCCGCCTGCTGGCGATGGTATTGCTGTCCCCGCTAGTCGCCGCCAGCGCGGAAAGCGCGCCCGATTATCTCAGCTTTGCCACAGATGACGAAGCGAACACCACAGAGGTGTTTCAAAAGGCCAGCCCCGCCGTCGTCTTCGTGACTTCAAGCGAACTGCGCCGGCAGCGCTTTACACGCAACATTATGGAAATACCACGCGGAGCGGGCTCCGGTTTCATATGGGATGCCGCCTCAGGCCTAGTAGTGACAAATTATCACGTGGTGGCAGGCGCGGACCGACTTACCATCACCATGCAAGATGAGGAGACATTTCAGGCCGAGGTAGTCGGCTACGCCCCCGAACGAGATTTGGCCGTGCTGCGATTGATGGCCCCCCCTCCCTCACTCACAGCACTGCCGCTGGGAGATTCTTCTGAGCTATCAGTAGGAAGGAAAGTATTGGCGATCGGGAATCCCTTTGGCCTTGATACCTCTTTGACCGTCGGGGTGGTGAGCGCTCTGGATCGCGAAATCCAGTCCCCCAGTAATCGCACTATTCGAGGTGTGATTCAAACCGATGCTGCGATTAACCCCGGCAATTCTGGAGGACCTTTACTGAACTCTCTGGGCCAACTCGTCGGAGTCAATACTGCGATTTATTCGCCCAGCGGCGGTAGCGCTGGCATCGGCTTTGCAATCCCGGTCAACACAGTAATTGAGGTAGTACCGCAACTCATTGCCTTTGGAAAAATCATGAGACCGGTTTTAGGAGTAGAACTTGCCTCTGATCGCTGGTTGCGTCGCTACCGGGTTGAGGGTGTTCCTATCGTTCGAACTTACCGCGATTTTCCGGCCGACAATGCCGGTATGGTTGGTGCCCGCAGGGGCAGCAGAGGTGAAGTGATTCTAGGGGATGTCATTACCCACATTGATGGGAAACAAGTCGCAAGTAACGACGAGTTTCTATCTGCGATGGAAACACATCAGGTAGGAGATACGATCAAGATTACAACCACGCGAGAGGGCACAGAGCGGCACTTCACGGTGGAACTCTCAGAGGTGCAGTGAGCCGTCAATGAGCCTGCTGAGACGGCCAACTCTCTACATCCAACGCCTGATCGGGAAGCTGGTCGACACCAAATCGGGGAGACTCACCCGCCTTAACCTGATCTTCAAATTGAGACATCAACCTCATCGCAACAGGATAGAGAGCCCATAGCGCCAACAAGTTAACTAACGCCAGCAGCGCCATTGTCAGATCCGCGAAACCAAATACAGTGCTGAGATCCTGCACAGATGCCCAGGCAATCAACGCCAAGACACTGACTCTGAAAATCAGCACAGGGCGACCGACCGCTTTCCCAAAATACGCGATGCTGTTCTCTCCCAGAAAACTGTTATACGCAATTGTCGTCGTGGCGAACAGAACCAAGGCGATACTGACTATCGGCTCACCAATGGCCCCCAGGTGCTCGGCTACCGCCATTTGAGTCAGGATAACGCCCTGAACACCCTGAGCATCTGGCTGGTACACAGAAGACAGCAATATAATCAGTGCAGTGGCAGTGCATAGAACGATGGTGTCAATAAAAACACTTAGCGACTGCACTAATCCCTGTGTGACTGGATGGGGTACATCAGCGGCAGCGGCGACATTAGGTACGGTCCCCAACCCCGCCTCATTTGAGAAAAGGCCACGACGCGCACCCTGAGTAATCGCTGCCGCAATACCCCCGCCAACAGCCTGCTCCAAACCGAAGGCCGAAGTAAAAATCAAACCCAGTGCTTGCGGTATCGCGGAGGCATTTAATGCCAACACCATCAATGCGATCAGCAGATATCCCACTACCATTACAGGAACAACAATCTCGGCGAAAAAAGCCAGTCGACGAATACCCCCAAAGAGAATAATCGCCATCGCAGAGGTCATAACTAGGCCACTGACCAGGGGCGGCACACCAAAAGCAGATTCGATTGAAGTCGTTACAACATAGCTTTGAACTGCATTAAATCCAAAGCCGATAGTGGCCATAAGCAATACGCTGTAGATAACCGGCAGGACTCGCCAGCCGAGACCGTAACGCATCATATAGGCGGGCCCGCCACGGAAAGTATCGGTGCCATCACGCCTCTTGTAGAGCTGCGCCAATGCGCACTCAAATAAGCTGGTGGCCATCCCCAGAAGGGCGATCAGCCACATCCAGAACAAGGCACCGGGACCACCCAGTGTGATGGCGACCGCCACACCCGCGATATTCCCTCCGCCGACTCGTCCAGCAATGCTCACCACCAGCGCCTGGAAACTCGATATACCCCGATCAGAACCGCGCCAGTCAATATCCGACAGCACACTCAATGCACGACGGAATAACCGAAGCTGAGCAACTCTGGATCCGAGTGTGAACCGCAGGCCCACTAGCAGTAACGCTGCTATTAATACGTAAGACCACAGCCAATCGGTAATCGCTACTAGCATGGCGATCAGAACAATCCCTTGATGAGAATCAGTGCCACTGCTGGCACCACGATCCAACGGGTCAATCCGCGCCATAGACCAAACCATCTAAGGTCATCTCTTAGCTCATCTTCACTGTGCTCCCGATGCATGAACCATCCTGTAAAGAGCGCGACCAGTAGTCCCGCGAGCGGCAGCAACACTTTGTCATAAAGCGCTTCGGTTAACTCATTGAAGTTCATGCCCAATAATCGGTAATCCTCCCAGATGTTATAACTGAGCACCGAAACGACGCTGAAACAGGTGACAGATCCAACCACCAATAATGTGCTGCGCTGCCTCGATATATCCAGCCTTTCCTGGGTCCAGCTGGTGACGCTTTCCAACAGACCCACCATTGAGGTGATCCCCGCGACAGCCAACATAATGAAAAACAAGACCGAGAAGATGCCGCCACCGGGCATCTGTGCAAACGCGACCGGCAACGTTTGGAAAATCAAACCCGGACCACCCGCCATGTCGAGTCCAAAATGAAACACCGCGGGGAATACGACAAATCCGGCCAGTAAGGCTACGAGCGTATCGGCCATGACAATTGTCGCCGCACCTTTCGCAATAGAAAAATCGCGCGGCAAGTAAGCCCCGTAGGTCATCATGCCCCCCATGCCAACGCCAATTGAGAAAAAAGCCTGCCCCACCGCAGCGAGAAAAGTAGCACCTGTTACCTTGCTGAAGTCGGGCGTGAACAGCCACTGGAGGGTTTCGTAGAAGCCTCCGGCAAAATAGTTATAAATACTTAGCCCGATCAGAAGTGTGAACATCAGTGGCATCATGATGGTCACGGCGCGTTCAATGCCCGCTGTAATGCCGGCATAGATGATGCAACCGACGATCAGATTGCCTATGAGTGTCCAGATCACCATCGACTGGTTATCACCGAGCAATCCTGCAAAAGTGCTGTCTGCTACGCCTGTATCAAAACCCACGAAGCCCGTCATGAGCGCGCGTCCCAGATACCAGAGCACCCAGCCCACTACAACAGCATAGGTAATCGCGATCGTGTAGGCCGTCAATACTCCCATGCCGCCAACGATCATCCAATTAGCGCTGCGATCGGACTGTCGAGCGACCATTGCCATAGAGCGTGGTGGACTCCCACCACCGCGGCGTCCAACAATTAACTCCGCCATCAGGCACGGGATACCTATCGACAATGTGCAGAGTAGGTAGATCGCAACAAAGGCACTGCCACCGTTTTCACCCGTCACATAGGGAAAGCGCCAGATATTGCCCAACCCGACGGCAAATCCCACCGACGCCATAACGAAAGCAAAACGACTGGACCACACTGCATTGCCTGCTGACCCCATAAGTGGGCCTCCTTTCACTGTCTTTCTTTTGGCCGTTCGCAAGCACTCATCAAAATTGAGGGTGCCACGCTGAAATTTGTGGCGACGCACGCCGACGCAGGCACCGCGTACCGCACGTCACGCTCAAGTCTCACCCAGGTCTCAATAGGTCCCTTGCAAGTTAATATCGAAACCCGCCGATGTGGGTGTTGCCAACATGGCGACCGCGCCGCGAAAACTCTCATCAAATGCCACTGGGCCTGAAGCCTGCACCGCGACCTGGTAGGACGTGGGCCGGAGCACCAAGTTACCCGCCAGTTGTAATGCACCACCCAGCGTCTTCATAACACCCACTACTTCGCCATCTGCGCTGGCTGTGCCAATATCGAGGTGGTAGTTACCCAAAGGAATATCGCCGGATTGAGCCGTCCACACAGCGCCCTCAAGTATCGCTTTGCCCGATGCGCGTCGTAATTGACCACTCTCAAATTCGACGCTGGAAAACCGACCGGAAAAGCGGCCATCAATGTAAAGCGGGAGAAGTTCGCTCAAAATCTGGGCATCAAAATCCAAGTTGGTATCAGTGAGGCTCCAACTTCCTCCCAGCAAGTAACCCAAACGGGCCTCAAGTCGCTGTGCCCCCCACTCACTGGTAAACGATATAGGGGTGCTCCAAAACAACTTCCACGGTTCAATGCGCCACGCCACACGGCCCAGCATGATGTTTTTATCGGTTGTCCCCCACCAGCATCTGATCGCTCGGCCTGACCATAGGGTTCCCGAGAGGCCACTCACACCCGCTTGTGCAGGCAGAAGCAAACGCACCGCACCGGCCGGTATCTGAAAGATCAACAGCAGCAAAAACAAGGCACCCATGATCATGCCCCAACGTCGCCTAATAATGGCCACTCCTCAGTTACTCGCTACGCGAAGGGTTGCGTTTACACCACCATCACGCCCTGCGCTGGTGACCGAGGCATCCATCACACGAAGACCCGAACTCCCCTCAATCTGCTCAAGAAATCGCAGCAAACCGTCAAAGGCCACGCCCTCGAATCGAATCTGAACTTCGCCACGACTATTCGGTTGCAGACGCTTAACCGCCAGATCGTTAGCGTCGCTTGCCTGACTCAGCGTTTGCGTTAAATTGACCCGCCGTCCGCCGTCTCCCGCGCGCAAGACAGCCAATTGCTCGACTTTGAAATCAACGCGTACCAGCTGCTCGGACAGTAATTGATTGGCACGAACCAAATGCGCGCGCCGTCCATCTAATTCGATCACGACAACTTGAATAAACAGCCATGCCACCAGTGCCCCACCGAGCACGAGCAACGCCACCTGATCGCGCCGGGACAGCGCCTCAAACCAAATCCTCATCAACGATTCTCCACCCTTAAACGGGCGACGACACCCTCTTTACGAGCGTTAGAGTTCTCCAATTCGGCGTTGAAGGAACGCGCTTCAAGTGCCAACCTAACGCGTTCAACCGCCTGGAAATCCGGCGCGGAAAAATTAACCCGCATGTCTTTCCCGCCCGTGTAATTAACGGAGGTCAGTTCAATATCCCCTACCTCAGCCAGAGCAGATAGCAGCTCAACAAGTACCGGCGTAAACGCAGAGTACGTGCCCACTGCACCCATCTCCGCCAACTGCCTATTTAGCTGCTTCTCCACATCGACCACCGCCCCTTTGGGGTTCGCGCGCCGGTAACTCTGCTGTATGGCCTGACGGAGTCGGACATCTTCCCTTTTCATATTGACGTAATCGACGGCCGACGCGCCCGTTTTCAGCACAACGGCCACCGCCAGTGCAATGATTACCCGTTGCCATAGGCGCCACCAACGTGCGAAAGGGAGTCGTGGTGCGAAATCACCTTGGCGCAAGTCGGGCCCCGGCGTGTCGGCGCTCGCCAACAAGAGCGCCTCAGATAACCCGCCCTGGCGGATCTGTAATCTCTCATGGAGTGCATCGGGAATGGTCGCTCTCACCACATCTTCATCGCTACAATAAGCCACAATCGACACGTGCTCTATTGGCAGGCTATTCAGAAGCGCAGGCAGCAAGCTTCGCTCTATACGGCTCCCGCTGGCCTCTCCCCACCGGACCAAAACATGATCTGCCTCAAAAACCAGCGTGCAATACCCCGAAGACCAGGGCAGACAAAGCGCTTCCGACACCCAAGGTAATTCCTTCAGGGCATCGGGCAGCGTGGACATCCATTGACTCATCGTTTGCCGTCGCACTACGGCTACCGCCTGACGATCGCTGTCGAGGGGCTCATTGGCAAAATGCAGCTCCGACACATCCTCCAGAAGCGCTTCCTCGAGCATGAAAGGCAGCGCCCGGCGCAAATGCTTTATTTCTTCGGGCGCAACCGACAGCGGCAAAGTCCTGACCCTGTCTGCCGGGAGCGCAAGACACGTATTGTCAGGTAACTGCACAGGCTCGTGCCCTAGGCGCTCGGGCTGATTACCCGGACGCAGAAAGGACAAAAACTCCTCATTCCACCTAATAATGTTGAAATTGCCCTGGGTCATGAGCAAAAAGCTCGCGCACCTCGATTGGCTCGTGAGCGGCGCATCATAGCTCGCTCTCGGAACGAAAAACAGCCGAGACCACATCACCTCCTTTTCTTGTCAACACGGAGAAGAGGTGTCGCTCGCGCATTACCAAATCCACGCTGGCATCAAGCAGAAACCAGTTACTGCGCACACCTAGGAGGGTCTGTAGGTCCGTTACCGATTGGCCCTCGAATGTTGGATCCGAGAGAAAGTCTTCAACACTCGTAATTTCCCCTTCGGTTCGCATTGTCATCAGCCGCTCAGACTCAATGAGGGGCAGCGGTTCCCATTGGTCGTCAGCGTTCAAGCTTCTCAAAACAGGTAGAGGCGCGGTGAGAATATTGATCTTCGCTCCTGTCTCCGGCCACACAGTCACCCACGGTCTCAAAGCCTCGTACACCTCACTCGTCATGCCCTTGACCGCCCTTAATTCACTTACACTCGCGAGGGAACGATTAGCCGGCAAATAGGGGAAATCTGCGTAACGATAATCGTCAGCTTCGGCTCCATTCATGCGTTTGTCTGCATCTGCATCGATGAAGTCACTGACCGCTTCGGTCAACGCCATTGCCTCCTCAAGCGACAGCGCATCCTCACCAAGTGACTGCAAAAGCCGGATCAATAGTTTTTGGCCCGGCGACCAGCGCTTTTCTGCTAACTGACCCGCCCTTGCCGAACCACGCGTTTCAGCCTCGTCCGCAACACCGTCACCGACCGCATCTTCGGAGTTCTCAGAGGCGCTGGTATCGCGCTCTGTTGAGGCTGAAACCAGTAAATGGAGGTTGAATCGTCCTTGTAAATCCTCAATCTGACCCCTCATAACGCCTCCTGCCTCTAACAGGTAAGGTGCCGCCGGTTGTGCCCATAATTCACCCATATGGTCCGTGGGAGATTCCGATTTGGCGTCTTGCCTGCCGTCTGCCTGCAGCGCCAATTGTGCAAGCCCTTCAGCGCCTATCAGATAAGCCCATGCCTGTTCCGCGAAAAGCTGCTGCTCGCTACGTTGTAGAGTGAGCGAAAAGTCACGCTGCAATCCGACCAACAATGCCGCTACCAAAGCAAAGACCAACATTGCAATAATCAAAGCGGCACCGCGTTGTGATGCAGTAGGATCAGTGTTCAGGCAAGACATATAAACGCTTCACTGCGCCCAGACCGGACACTTCCATTGTCACTTCAACCGCGGCAGGTGGGGGCAGTCCCTGATTCGGCTGAGATACATCCTCAACCCAACTATCCTCCCAATTCTTGCGATCAATCGCGTCGTCGCGATTGATTTCCAACATAGCCAAACTGGGTAAAAATCGCACCTCGAATCCCTCGACCTCATTCAGGACGGCGGTTTCTATGCGCTCGGTACCCACGGTTCTATCCAATACCGGAAAATAGCCACGCCATAGCGTTTCATCCTCGATCCACCAGTGCACACGTTGTAATGTACTGCGTGGGGCACCTGTAGAGTTGTGCCAGCCTGCCCGGGTTAAGGTCAGTTCGTCGCGGGCCAATTCTCCACCCAATACCGCAGGCATTCGCTGTCCAAACTCGTCAATGACCGGGCGTTTTGCAACCTGACGAATATCGCGAGAGAGTATTGCCATGACTTGACCGATATCCCGTGCTCTTTCAGTACTAATACGAAGCGCCTCGGCGCTTGAGATTGCGGCCGAGAGCGCGCTATAAGAGACAATAGCGACCAATGCAGTGATCGCCATGGCGACCAGTACCTCTATCAGTGTGAAACCGCGGGCACTGAACTTACTGACCACCCTGAGTCGCCTCATGCACCAGATAACCATCCAATGAATACAGCGGGCTCATGCGAGAATCCTCTCGGTCTGATACGAGAATCTCATAACGGAAAAACCCCGGGACTCCGGTCTCTTTACCTTCGCTCCACCAATACCACCGCCGACCTGCAAGCTCTTCGCTGCCCGAAATCAACCCAGCCTGTAACTTGCCGCGTGCTTTTGACACCAATCTGAGCTCTGCAAGCCGATTGGCTGCCACCCATTGTGCATGACTTCGGTCCTCCAGATAGCGCATACCATCAAGCTGTTGCGATATGGTCATCAAGAGGGCAGGCAGCGCGACAGCCACCACTGCGAGCGCGACCATGACCTCTATCAGAGTGAAGCCCTGACCGCATCGCCAGCGACTCACCTTGGTTCTTCCACGAAGGCTTCTCCCCGAGGCAAGGCGGTCATCCGCCCGAGTAGATCCCACTCCAGACGGAAAAGAAGCTCACCTGTTTTCTGGTCAAGCCATTCAAGCGCCCCGGGGGTCATTTCACCACCCGCCCAGGCGACGATTTGCGGCGTTGGATTAAGTTCGGGATCGTATTCCTGAATATCAATATCCGGTTGTCCGTCCAGTGTTAATCGAAGTTCCGAGCCCTCCTCGAACCAAAGTGGACCGAATATCTCGGCGCTGACCCGCGGTGAAGCCCAACCCTGATCAAAGCGCTGCAGCCAAATACCCTGATAGCGATCAGCGCCGTCCTCGACCGTTAGACCAAGAAACAAGCCGTGGTCACTTGCGGAAAGGCCCGCCTCTGTACTGGCAAACATAAGCAAATTAGCCACGTAGCTAACCTCGTCCTCGAGGCGGAGATCCGCTCCACCACGGCCCACACCCAAGGTCACGACCCCTGTCAGCAGCACAATGATGAATACGGCCACCAACAGCTCAATAAAGCTGAACCCGCGCGAGCTAGCTCTCATTGCTTAATTGACACGAAAATAATATCAGGCGTCAGCTTCATTCCAATTACCGATGTCAGCATTCTGACCCTCTCCCCCGGGCAATCCATCTGCACCCAGCGAATAGATATCAACGTCTCTATTCTCTCCCGGGGAAAGGTAGAGATAGAGGCGACCCCATGGGTCCATCGGTGTTTCAGCAAGATAACCACCTTGCTTGAAATTTCTTGGCTCCGGATTCAAGGTGCTGGGTGAGACCAATGCCTCGAGGCCCTGCTCAGTCGTCGGATAGACATAATTATCGAGACGATAAATTTTTAACGCCGTTTCAATGGATTTAAAATCTGCTCTGACTTTCTGAATTCGCGCATCGTCTGCACTGTTGAGGACAGTAGGAGCCACCACACTGATCAACAGCCCCATGATGACCAGCACCACCAAGATCTCAATCAATGAGAAGCCATAATCACGCTTCATAATGCATCACCTCACCATCGTATTTAAGTCAAATATTGGCAGTAGGATAGCGAGCACAATGGTCAATACCAGCCCTCCCATGAATACCACCATTGCGGGCTCAAACAATCCCATTACTGTACCAAGCGCCATTTCGAGCTCGCGTTCCTGATTGGCGGCAGATCGCTCGAGCATTTTCTCAAGATCACCACTGCTCTCCCCAGAGGCAACCATATGCACCATCATGGGTGGAAAAAACTGCTCCTGAGACAGTGCCCGACTGAGACTCGAACCCTCCTGCACACGTTTAGAAGCCGACAGACTGGCATCTCTTAACACCAAATTGTTCATCACCGAGCCTGCGATGCGAAGCGCATGAATCAGTGGTACCCCTGACGCCATCAGGATACTCAGCGTAGAGGCAAAGCGGGCGCTATCCAGCGCGATTAACACGCCACTCAACATCGGAGCCTTTAGCAAAGCACGATGCCACCGTTTCCGGCTGCTAGGCGGGCGCAGCGCGCGTTGTATCCCCCACGCTGCAATAACAATGGCCACCACACAATGCACAGTGTAGAGACGCATAAAGTCGCTGACCCAAATAAGGCCAACTGTCAGCGGTGGCAATGTCTTTTTTGTGTGAGCAAAGATGCCCACCAGCTCAGGCACTACGAAAATCATTAATGCGGCCACCACGGCAACCGCAACCGCGATCAAGACAAACGGATAGATTAGCGCCATCTGAAGCTTCTGGGCGGTGTGCTGCCGTGTCTCGGTGTAATGAGCCAATTGCTCCAGCACTGGCCCCAACTGCCCCGCCTCCTCGCCGGCATTCACCATTGCACGGTACATTTCACCAAAAGCAGTGGGGAACTGATTCAGTGCATGCGCAAGGGTATGTCCCTCAGCCACCTTCGATCTCACCTCGAGCATCATCGATGTGATCGCCGGCTTGCGGTTCTGCTCGGCCACCGCTGACAAACATTCATCCAAGGGCAAAGCAGAGGCAACGAGCGTCGCCAATTGGCGAGTAATCAGCGCCAAATCATTCGCTGCCAGACGCCGACTAAAAATCCGTAGAGGCAGCTTACGGCCGACCTGCAGGGTGTCTTTCGCGGCTTCCACCTCGACCGGGCGCAGGTGTCTCTGACGCAGGACCACCCTAATTTGACGATCAGAGTCGCCCTCAAGGACCCCTTTTACCAGCTTGCCATCACCGTTGAGCGCCTTGTAACGAAACGCCGCCATAGCTCAGTTCACCGCCGTTACCCTAAGGACTTCCTCAAGGCTAGTTTGCCCTTCCAGTATTCTCCGCCGTCCATCGGCATCGATACCGGGGCTATGCTGACGGGCTATTCGCAAAAGCGCCTGCTCTCCCTCACCGGTGTGAATGGCTTCACGAAGTGCGTCGCCAATTTCTACTAACTCATAAATACCGGTTCTGCCACGATAGCCCGTGAAGTTACAGTGCTCGCATCCTACGCCGCGATATAGCTGTATCTGAGAGTCGGTAATGCCGAGCCTCTCGCACTCGATATCCGTCGGCCGGTAGGGCTCACGACACTCCAGACACAATAGTCTCACCAAACGCTGAGCCATCACCGCCAGTAAGCTGGAGGACAGCAAAAATGGCTCTACGCCCATATCTTGAAGCCGCGTGACGGCACCAATCGCAGTATTTGTGTGTAGTGTAGACAGCACGAGATGCCCCGTTAGCGAGGCCTGAACAGCGATCTCCGCTGTCTCAAGATCACGTACTTCACCAACCATAACGATATCGGGATCCTGCCGCAGAATAGCGCGTAAGCCTCGCGCGAAGGTCATATCAACCTTGGGATTCACCTGCGTTTGCCCCACGCCAGGCAACATGTACTCAACAGGGTCCTCTATCGTCAGAATATTGCGTGACGACTCATTGATACTGGAGAGCCCCGCGTAAAGCGTAGTAGTTTTACCCGACCCCGTGGGGCCAGTAACCAAAATAATGCCGTGGGGACTCGCTAGCGCATTGCGATAGGCTGAGTCGACCTGCTCGTTCATACGCAGCTCACTTAAATTGAGCTGCCCCGCCTGCTTATCCAGAAGTCTTAATACGACCCGTTCACCATAGGCCGAGGGAATGGTCGACATCCTGATATCAATTCCGTGCCCCGCTATCCTTACCGAGATTCGGCCATCTTGCGGCACGCGTTTTTCCGCAATATCTAATTTCGCCATCACCTTCAGCCGTGATACCAGTAACGGCGCGAGCATGCGTTTTGGCGACAGGATCTCGGCCAACACGCCGTCTACGCGATAGCGAACACTGAGGCGTTCTTCGAAAGTTTCGATGTGAATATCAGATGCTTTCTCTTTCACCGCCTGGGAAAGAATGGCATTGATGAGCCGAATAATTGGCGCATCGTCCTCGGCATCCATGAGATCACCGACATCGGGCAGCTCATCAACCAGCTGCGCCAGATCGACATCCGAAGATAAATCTTCTGCCATCTGCGCTGCTTCATTCTGCGTGCGCTGATATGCCAGAGTCAGGCGCTGCCGAAACTGTTCCTCATTCAGCACCTCTAGGGTAAAAGCCTCTCCCAAAAAGCGGCGCACCTCAAGTAATACATCCGACTGTAACGGAGGGACATAATAAAGAGTAGGAACAGCTCCTTTTCGATCGAGCAAAACACTGCGGCTCTGAGCAAAGGTAAAAGGCACGCCGGAGGCCATGACCGCACCGGGAGCTTCTGCTGCCACCGCTTCGTTGATTACGGGCTCCGTCACCAGCGACTAGCCATCTCCGCGGTCGTCCGCGGGCACCTCAGGTAACTGCTGTATCTGCTCTTCCCATGAGGGCAATACCGGCAGATTACCGTCATCCAAGAACATCAAGCCTCTCTCGCGACGCTCAATCTGTTGCTCTCGTATAAAGCGATACTTCTCAGCAGTTGCGCCAATCAAATCCTCATCATCGCGGATGATCGTGGGACGAATGAACACCAACAGGTTCGATTTGGTCACCGTGACAACATCGTTACGAAACAGCCTTCCCAGCAGTGGGATATCGGACAAGATAGGAATCCCCTGGGTCGAGTCCTGAACTTCGTCCTTGACCAATCCACCCAGCACCACGATATCGCTGTCATTGGCCAGTACTTTCGTTTCAATCTTTCTCTCATTCGTAATCACGTCGGACGCCACTAAAATCTGCGCAGAGATACTCGACACCTCTTGCACGATGTCCAGCACAACAGAATCTCCCTCGTTAACCTGCGGTGTCACTGTGAGCGTAACGCCAACACTCTGACGCTCAATAGTCTGGAAAGGATTCTGGGCGCCATTAGCCACGCCCGTACTCGTATAGGAGCCAGTAACAAAGGGCACTTGTTGGCCAACTGTAATAAAGGCCTCTTCATTATCCAGAGTCAACAAGCTCGGCGTCGAGAGGATATTAGCGTTCCCCTGAGTCTCCAGGGCGTTGAGGATGACAGACATAGTCAGATCCTGATCGACCACGCCCCAGCCTAGGGTCGTGCCCGGAATTTGGGATAGCGCGCCCGCCACACTTCTTGTAGAAATGGTCTCGGATCCGTCGTCGGGAAGAATGGCATCGGCCAGCGCACGGTTACGCGCCTGTTGCGCAGAACTCGTACTGATGTTGCTACCGTACAAACCGCCATCATTTGAGAACAGCCATTGCAGACCGAGCTCCTGACCCTCGGTCATCTCCATCTCGACGATAATTGCCTCAATCAGCACCTGGGCACGACGGATATCGAGGCGCGCAATCACCGACTCCAGCGCCGCCATTTCGTCCGTATCAGCAGTGATGATCAGGCTGTTAGTGCCGGCATCTGCTTCGATAGTGGATTCATTATTACCCGAGCGCTTGTTCGCTCCGCCCTCTTCGAGCCGAGCGATATTTTGCATGACCCGCGTTAGTACCTCCGCAACTTCAACTGAGTCTGCATACTCGAGGTAGACTACCCGGACGTTACCGGACTGCTCGAGCGGGGTATCGAGATACGTCACCAGTTTGCGGATTCGCTCTACCGTTACCTCGTCTGCGGTTACCACTACGCTATTGGTGCGCTTATCGGCTACGAGTATCGCCTCCTTGTCGGCCTCTGCACCCTCACCTTGACGCGATTTTTCCAGTGCGTTGAGCATACTGACGACATCCTCAGCGACGCCATATCTCAGCCGAATAATCTCGGTTGTCTGAACCGCGGAGCGATCCATGCGCTCAATGATGTCGACAATTCTTCCAATATTGGAGCGAATATCTGAGAGGATAATCGCATTGCTTGGCGCATAAGCCGCCATATGAGCCTGTTGTGGCACAAGTGGGCGTAATACGGGAATCAGCTTAGCCGCCGAAATGTTTTCCAACCGGATGACTTGCGTAACGTACTCATCATTGGCCGCGATGTCCTGATCACCCATGAGCGGCACCGGTGAGGAACGCGCGTCTTTACTGGGAACAATGCGAATGATCTGGCCACTGCGCACCGCGGTGTAACCCTGAACGTCCAAAATAGACAGAAAAAGGTCGTACAGCTCAGCCTGTGTCACAGGCTGAGAAGAAATAACCCTGACCTTACCTTTGACGTTAGGATCCACCACCATCGTGGTGCCCGTCACATCGGCAACAAATTTAATAAACTCTTGAATATCCGTATCTTTAAGATTGACCGTATATTCTTGCGCGGGCGATAGAGGCGCCCAACACAGCAGCACCACGATACAAACGATGCGCAGACTCGATAGGGACGACAAACGTATATCCATTGTTTTCAAGGGTATCCTGTTACGGGCTCGCAATATCCACGCTGAGTGTGACCGATTCGCCATTCCGCTCTAGTTCAAAAGTCGCTTGATTGGCGTCTTTCATCAATTGATACAGTTTCAGTGTATTACTCGCATCGCTCAGCGCCAGCCCATTCACCGCCTTTACAACGTCACCCGACTGAAAACCGGTTGCATTAAAGGCGTCGCGGTCCGCCCCGGGCGCTATACGGTATCCAGAGACACTGCCCCCCTCCCGTACCGGAGAAATCGAGACAACGCGAGCAAGGGATTCAGGCGCCTCATAGAGCTGCTGCCGATACTGCCCAGCCACAATCGCCCTCGCCTCGACATCAACGACTGTATCGTCGCCGGCCGATTGCGACGTGACAGGCGTCGCCGAATCCGGGCGCGCCTTTTGCGCTGCTCGGGTGGGTAATACCAGACCCGGTCCCTCATAAAGCTTAATCAGCTCGTAAGTGCCGCTATTATCGATAACGACCTGTCTGGGCATCACCTTTACTAAAGTCACTTTGCCAGAAACGGGCAAGTCGTCACCCACGGCATATACCTGCTCGCGACTTCCGCCCTTAATCACCGCGCTTCCCAATCCGTCCTCAGTCGACGCGACAATACCCGTCAACACCAACGCGAGACGCGTCTCCTTGGCGTTTTGCTCAATACCCTCGCGTCCACTATCGATGGTTGCAGCCCCACCCTCATCCTCCAGCGTATCCGGATCACCACCGAATATGCCGGAACCGAGCACGGGGGTGATATCGATGGCGATATTGCCAGGGCCAGCGGAAAGCCGAGGAATATTGATCATTTCAGCGGGAATGGCTTCCAATGACGTACTACGCCATGGCGCCCAAAACAATTGGCTCGCGCTCGCTAGAGACCACAGCACTAGCACTGCTAGCAAGATGCTCTGCAACCGCGTGAGTTTCGCAGGGTTCCGCGCATAATCTTGCCACAGGCGATTCAAGAGAGATTCCGTCTGAGCGATGGCATCCCGTAGCCGCAGCTTTGTAGCGTACTGGTTTAATCGGCTCACAGTCGAACAAACATTCCTTGGCTGGACGGCCCCTATTATACGCTGATGGCGACGCGAATACCGATTATGAATCGCGCTGGAAGGGTAGCAAAAAGGGAATTTGGCGGACTAAGAAAGAACTGGCAGCAAGACTATGCTTTTTTGCCAATAGCAACGCATCTCGATGAAAATTTCAGGATTATCGTTAACCTAGCCGGTGACGCTGTGCTATCTTTTCGGTACCTGCGGGGTGGTGAATACCTGAGATGCCAGAGTGGCGAACCCGTTGAACCTGATCCGGATGATACCGGCGGAGGGACTAGGTGCCGGGCGAAGTTCCTGCCTGGCTTCGCCAGTTCCCCGCCACAAAGAGGGAACCCGCAACGCGATGAACGCCATCAGCTCAAAACGCTTAAATGCCCATATCGACTGCACTGTAAGAAAAGGGAACGCCTCAAGGCTGACTGGCCTTGGAGCCTGCTATTTGGCAACCCATGCTGCGATCGTCGTTGCGCAACCCTTGCCACTGATTGAAGAAGTCACGGTAACGGCGACCCTCATGGAGGAAGCCATGCCTCCCGTCAGCGTGTCGGTACTCAATGGTCGTGATCGAGCCCAGCGCGGCGGCGTCCATCTTGATGATCTAGTCACGTTACTGGCCAACGTTTCCAGCTCCTCTGGCGCATCTCGAAGCCGTTTTATTCAGATACGTGGAATCGGTGAGCGCAGCCAATTTGTCGAGCCGCTCAATCCTTCTATCGGAATACTGTTAGACGGTGTCGATCTCAGTGGCTTGGGGGGGACGCTCACACTATTTGATCTAGAACAGGTTGAGGTGCTCCGAGGTCCCCAGGGGACACTGATGGGCGCCAATGCATTGGCTGGCGTTATTGCCATGCAGAGCACCTCCCCAGAGCAGCGGAGCACGACTTTTAGCGCAGGCGCAGAAACTGATGGTGGATACCGGTTGGGTATGAAGATCGGAGGGCCAACATCGGAAAATACCAGCGCGCGTCTCGCACTTCAGCGCTATACGAGTGATGGCTTCACCAAT